>WNGJ01003523.1_pt1 | contig 23163 bp, 21 predicted proteins | sample 5400611 | NCBI WGS metagenome assembly WNGJ01 (sample SAMN13153375, study PRJNA577476) | soil metagenome | isolation source: 40 cm soil or saprolite under Garry oak tree replicate 1 | place: USA:California | collected 2016-06-15
GGGCCTGGTTCCAGTTGTAGGCTTCACCGCTGGGCAGTACCTGTTCTGCCAGTGCCAGCGCCTGGATATCATTTAGCCTGGGTTCGGGGTGTTCCAGTCCAAGGAAAATACGATGCAGTACACGGCGTATGTTTGTGTCAACGGTGGCTACCTGTTTGTGGTAGGCGAAGCACGCAATGGCTCCCGCGGTATAGCGACCAATGCCTTTAAGTTTGAGCAATTCATCAATAGTTTTGGGTATATGCCCATCATATTCGGCCATGACCTGTCGTGCAATGGACTGTAAACTGACTGCCCGCCGGTTATAACCCAGTGGTACCCATACCGAGATAACATCAGCGGTGGAAGCAGCAGCGAGATCGGCCAGTGTAGGAAAAGCCGCCAGGAATTGTTGGTACTTCGGCAGCACACGATCTACCTGTGTCTGTTGAAGCATAATTTCTGAAACAAGGATGGCATATGGATCACGCGTAGAGCGCCAGGGTAAATCGCGCTGCTCAGCAGCATACCACTGCAACAAAGAAGAATGTACCCGCACGACTTGTTCAGGTGCGGGCTGAAAAGAAATATGTGAGGATAGAGATTGCTTATTCATGCAAACTCAGATCAGGAATTGCTACGTTGAGCTGTCGTTTTGTCAGGCGCTTCCATCTCGTCTTTTGCAGTTCCCGCCTCGCTGCGTTTACGTGCCGCCAGAGAAAAGATAGTGTCGCCACCTTCTTGCCAGCACTTTGCATCTGGTGCCGGTAGGTTCTCGCAGAGAATCCAATCATCTGCATTAAGGAGGACATGTCCCTTAATGCATTTAGCATAAAAAATATGTTCATTTAACTCGGGATCATCTGGATTGATTCCAGGTGAAGCCATCTTCGCTATGAAAAACTTACACCAGGGCACGGTTCTGTACCTTCCTTGTTCTCAATTCGTCGACCCGTTAATAGAGTCTTACCTCACCTATACAAAGCTGTCGAGGGAGGTCAACCCAATTATAGCGCATTATGGGACTTTTAACTAGTGGCAGCTTTCTCGTCTTCTCGTCACTTTTTCACGCCCTGCGGCTAAGAGTGCAGCGCAGCCACCAGCTGGCAGCCTTGAAAGCGGCAATCAAATAAATCCAGGTCCAGACCTCGCCGAGGACACCGTAGCTGGCTGCCATTGCCAGAAAGAAGAGGCTGGCAATGGCTGAGAGTTGCCTTAAACGCCAATTGCGCCAGTGCCAGCGAAAGCTCCATAGACGGGTGCCGCGATAGCGCCATGTCACTATACTCGTCATGATCACCAGGGCAGCTGTCCCTATAATACCCAGTGCGTCCAGGCAAAGTGAAAGAATTTGGGTACTCATGCTTTTCGCCCTCTGTATATGTACCAAGGCTTCTGCTACATAGGACGCTTTGCTGCATTATAGCATGACGATGGCCAGTATTGTATACTGGAAAAAACATAAAATCTCGTAAAGAGGCTCTTTGAAGTGGAGTATAGCGTGTTAGCTGAAGAATTATTGGTAATTGACGGAGACTCACCGTTGTGGGCTGCAGCACGACCGTTTTTGAATGTTGCTTTACGGCTTGAACAGAACGACGATAGCTACTCCTGGCATGGCTGGCATAGGCAGCAGGTCGAGCAATTTCTCAAAAAATTACCGGCGGAGTGTAGCCTGGTCGTAGGTGTCTGGGAAACGGTATCAGCAGAGGGTGCCGAGTTGGAACATGAGCCTTTGATATTGGGAGTTGCCTGTGAGGTTGTTGAAGGTGAGGTATGTTCCATTCGTACCTTTGAAACCTTGACCCGCGCTGGTCTCAAACCAAGCCAACAGTTGGAGCCCGGTATTGACGATGCCCTGGAAATTATGCGCGCCGTAAGGGCGCAGGTGGCTCCTGTTGCCTGGGCACTTTTCACGGACAAAGCGACCTGGGATGAATGGCTTTTTGCCAGCGCCGACGATGGAGGTGTTATCGAGAAGGGAGAACTGCTGGGTGCGCTCGCGCGGCAGGGTCGTTGTGTTCTCCTGGGCAGCCAAAGTGCTCAGCATCACCATTAGCAATATTGTGCAAGGAAAGATATGCAAGCGAAAACACCATTAATCTGGAACCCTATTTTAAGGCAGTACCTCGTGAATGCGCCGCATCGCATGAACCGGCGCGAAGGTACGACCGCGTGCCCTTTTTGTGCAGATATAACAGAAGGGAAAGTAGATGCCGAAACGCAGGTATGGCTGCACCCCAATGATTTTCCACCCATGCAGCCTCCTATTGGGGAGGCATATGTCGTCATTTACAATCGCGACCACCAGCGCACCTTTACCCAATTGACAGTAGATGAGGTCTATGCAGTAACCCTTTTATGGCGTGATCTCTACCGTGACCTCGCTTCGCGCTATCCTACCGTCATGATCTTTGAGAACAGTGGTGAGGCCATTGGACAAACACAATATCATCCCCATGGCCAGGCCTATGGCGTCTCGGTCATTCCACCCATTTTAGAGCGCGAGCTAGAAACGGTGATGCAGGACGATGCTGCTGGCCGCGAATGTCCCTTTTGCCGGGTGCGGGCCGAATTAGAAGGAGAAGTGTATGAGGTAGCGGCAAATAGCACCTGGCAAGCCTTTTTGCCACCCTATGTGCGTTATCCGTATGAAACGCATCTTTACCCGCGACGCCACGTGGCCAATCTGGCAGGGATGCAGGATAACGAATTACGGGATTTGGCCGAATTGTTACTGCAAGTTGTGCGCGGCTACAATGCCTTGTTCAATGGAGCAATGGCCCCCATGCCCTATCTCATGGGCCTGCACCAGCTCGCTGATGAGCGCTTTCACCTGCATGTCGAGATTCTGGCCATAGGTCGTGCTCCTGGCAAATTGAAATATGCCGCCTCTTCTGAATCCATCTGGGGTTTATGGACAAACGATTCCTCACCTGCGCAGAAGGCGCAAGAGTTGCGTGAGGCTATTGCAAGGATAAAAGAATGAACAAGCATGCAGTTGCTTTCCCGCCACCCGCTCAAGCTGCCTTAGAGCGTTTTCCTATAGTCTTTTCTGATGCTGTTGATTATGCTGGGCCATTGGGCGCGGCATGGGCTCCAGGGCGAGTAAACCTGATTGGCGAGCATACAGATTACAACGATGGCTTTGTCTTGCCGATTGCCGTAGACCGGGTGACGGCCTTTGCTGGCCGGACGCGCAGTGATGGTATCGTGCGGCTCTGGTCAGCATACTTCCAGGAATATGCACAATTCTTGCTGGAAGGCCTGCCCGCTTCGTTTGAGCAGCAGCGCGCTAAACTGCCCGAATGGGCGCGCTATGCACTTGGCGTGGTAGCTGAGCTGACCAGGAAGGGTGTAAAACTAGCAGGCTTCGATGCTGTGATTGATGGAGATGTGCCGCTCGGAGGCGGTATGAGTTCGTCAGCCGCGCTGGAGGTGGCAACAGCGCAGGCCTGCGCTCTTTTCTCTGAGGGGCGTTTCACTATCGCTGCTGAAGATGCGACGTTGACACCGATGCAGGTAGCTGCCATTTGCCAGCGTGCCGAGCAGATTGCATCGGGCGTGCAGTGCGGCATTCTCGATCAGGCTGCCTCGTGCCTGGGGCGCCCTGGACAGGCTATCCTGCTCGACTGCCGTTCGCTGGAGTATCGTTACCTGCCTTTTGACGCGCCTACCATATCTTTGATGGTCATAGATACCGGCGTACGCCGTGAGCTTGCTGCCTCCGCTTACAATGAAAGACGCAGGCAATGCGAAGAGGCCACCACTATGCTGCGAGAAATTATTCTGCAACATGAGCCTGCTAACGAAGCTGCACGTTCTATTTCTGCTTTGCGTGATATCACACAAGAGCAGTTTGATCGCTATGGAGCGGACCTTCCTGAGGTATTGCGGCGGCGTGCTGGATACGTGATTGCTGAAGATGGCCGGGTGTTACAGACCGTCAAACTGTTGGAAACGAACGCGTTTGAAGAGATAGGGGAACTGCTCTGGCAATCACATGCTGGACTGCGCGACGAGTACCAGGTGAGCTCTGTGGAACTGGATACCCTGGTAGAAATTGCCGGCCAGGTTCCAGGTGTATTGGGAGCCCGCATGCTGGGCGGTGGCTTTGGTGGTTGTACCATTAACCTGGTACGTGACGAGTCTGTCGAGGCCTTGCGCCAGGCTGTTGAACAACAATATCCGGCCCGTACAGGACGACAAGCGAGTATTGATATTTGTCGAGCCGCCGGTGGGCCGGGAAGTGCGTGGGCCAGTCAGGCATAAAGGCCTGGGACGCTGCTAGCTTCTCAGATATGGAGCCGTCACTTAATCAGAACGCCATACGCTTCCACACTCGAAGCAATAGCGTGCTCCCTCTACCTCGATGCAGGGAGTGCCACAGGTAGGACACGCTTTCACTAACAAGGCTCCACAGTAAATGCAGTACTTCCAGCTGGAAAGCCCCTCGCGCTTACAGGAAAGGCAGAGCTTTATCTGGGCTGTAGGATTCACGGTGAAACTTTCGCTCAAGCGAATCTGCCGGTCAAAACGGCCAGGAGAGAGCAGCGCCGGTGCAAGTCTCTCAGGCCTGTAGGATGTAGCAAGAACAACAACAGGAGGGTAGGGCTCCAGCCCGTCTAGTTCGATGAGCACCTGGTTCAATAAAGGCTCACGTTCGTCCTTCGCCTCCAACTCTTCCAAAGCGTCAAGGTCGTTGAGAAAGAGGAGACTGGGTGCTCTTCTTTTCGCCTGCTCAAAGACCTGTCGGATGGCCCTGCGGCCTTCATGGGCAACCTCACGCTCGCTCGCGCCAAGGAGTGTTCCAACCAGTGCTCTCAGCGGGAGGGAGACCAGGGGAGCAATCGCCTCACTCGCGGTAGCATGCACGAGCAGCGTTCTCTCCGTGCTGGGATGACCCACGATGAGCACCCTATACAGTAACCCGTCCGGCTCCGTTTTCTTTGCAGGTTGGAAGAACTGCGGCAAACGCAGGAAGGTGATCACATCGCGGAGTTCTTGCTTGGCTGTCTCTGCTCCAAGAATGTCTGCAAACGTGATCGTTGGACGCTCAACCTTGATGCCAGTGGACGCTCCCACGTCATAGGTGAGGTCCCCGTTGCTCGGTTCACCGATTTTCGCCTGGATGAGCTGGTCGATCGCATTGGTGTAAGCCGGCCCAGTCCTTTGTGTCAGAGAGGAAAGCAAGATTCTTGCTGGCGATAGCAGCAGGGCAAGCAGCGGTTGCGCCTTTTGATGACGTATGACACCGAGCAATACATAAGCCGAGGGAACCGGCGAGATATCCCGCTGCTCTGCAAAAGCAATGGCCCAATCAAGACAGGCGTGAGCTTCGTGCGTCAAAGGGAGGGTGGGCTGCGCGTTTGAGCTGACCGGAGTGCTCCTCCCAAAGATGGCAGGGACTTGCGCACGAAGGACCTGCATGTTCATTCCTAAACGGTTCAAGACTTCGGATGTCTCGTCATCATCCTGTGCAAGAATAGCAAGCAGCAAATGCTCTAGATAGACTTTCTGCGCTTGCATCTGTACCGCTTGTTGTTCGGCACCCAGGAGTGCTTGTCGCGCCGATGGCGCGAAGCGATCGAGATGCAGTTGTTCAGATACCGCCATAGCTCTCTTCCTTCCTCTCTGGAAGGCGCACCAACCAACTAGAGTAAAGACCTACAATGATGCAAGCGCAGGTAGCGATCCCTACAAGCCCCCAAAAAGCTCAGTGCAAAAAGACTGGACGGCTGCTGGCTCTCATAGAGGCAAGAGAAAAGCACGGCCAGTATCAACACAAAGAGGCTCTCTTGCAATATACACCTTCACTAGAATTGTAGGTGTATGCTTTGCCTGTGTCAAGCAAACATACAGCTTACCAGTGCTCCTTAAGAAACGCCTCCAGTTATGCCAGGGTATTATCTGAAGCCGGATGAGATTCTTCCTCGACCCTGATCTGACCACCCTGGGTCTGTTCGATGTGGTCAACCATCTCTGTCAGGATACTGAGCCGCTGCTCAAGCTGCCAGGCTTGCTGGTGCAATGTTCGTATCTCGCCAGCCAGTTCGCGGAACTGCCCGTTGAGAGAAGAAAGACGCTGATCCTCTCCTACAGTAGGAAGATTGCTCTCCCTTGTTGTGGATGAGTTTGACCTCGATAGCGCAGGTTCTTCCACTAGTTTACGCGTGGTCATGTCACTGCTTACCGTGAGGGCAGGCTGCTTTAAGCTGGCGTTCCGTGCAGTCTCGGCTCGTTGCTCACTTATCCCGATGAGTACAGCGCCGATGATAGCTGCTGCAGCGACAACCAGTAGACCCCCAATAATTAATAAATTCACCATAAGCTCCTTTCGATATAGAGGGTAGCCTTGAGTCAACGGCTACCTCCTACCTCCATCCTAGTGAAGGTGAATGGTTACTTCGGCACTCATTCCAGGCACGATATCTTTGCCACCGTTGCCATCAAGTGTAATTATCACGGGGATACGCTGCCCAACTTTCGTAAAGTTGCCGCTGGCATTATCCTGGGTAGGCAGGAGCGAGAATTCACTTGCCGCCGCCTGTACGATTTGTTGTACATGACCAGTGAAACTGGTGTCACCATATGCATCTATGTGGATGTCAACGCTCTGGCCGACCGAGACGTTGCTGATAGCATTCTCATCAACATAGGCGATCACGTTCAATGAACTGAGATCGGTTAGTTGAATGAGAGTGAGTCCAGGTGCTACACCCTGACCCTGCACTGCGGAGACTTGCAAAACTTTGCCGTTCATTGGACTGGTGATATCGATAGCTGATGGGCTACTCTTGGACCCTGCAGTGGGTGCGGGAGTGACGGATCCAAGCGTCTGTCCAGCTGTGACAGTATCACCCTGTTTGACACTCAGGCTTGTGAGCATGCCTGAGGTTGGAGCGCCCACGTTTACAATCTGCCCGTTGATTTGCGCATCATCGGTACCATAGTAAGTATAGTTGTTGTAGATCCAGTACGCAACGCCCCCTCCGATGGCAGCGAGGGCTATGAAAATCAATAAAGGAACCAAAATCATGCGACGCATCTGTGTTTTTCTCCTTTAATTAATGAATGAAGAAGTAAACTTATGTGGTGTATGTCACCACGTTTGTAATGCTTAACCTGCCAGCGTTGCTTCCGCTCGAGCACCCTGTGCTTCCCCGGTTTCTGTGGGAACCACGGGGCTTAGTGAAGGCTCCTGAATTCGTGCCAGTCTGCGGCTTCCTCGCACAAAGAGGGTGGCGATGATAGCTAAGACAATCACAAAGATTGTCAGGACAAAGGCATCATGAAGAGCCAGAACGAAGCTCTGACTTTGTAAGAGCCCGGCGATCACCTGTAGTGCCGCAGTTCTCGCCGCTTGCATGCTGGCGCCATGTGCCACAAAGTAAGCCTGGAGTTGCGGCAGCAGTTGCCCAATACGTGAACTTGCGGTGACCTGTTCGGCAAGATGACCAAAGTGCACCTGGGTTTGTGTCTGTACCAGGGTGGCTATGACCGCGATACCTAATGAACTGGATACAGCACGACCCACTGTATTAAGCGACGATGCCTGAGCTAATTGTCGGGGGCGGACCTCCGCCATCATGGCAACCGTGAGTGGCTGAATAGTCAGGCCCAGGGCCAGGCCGCGCAGAATGAATATAAGTTGAATCCACGAGTAGGGCGAAGAGGTGGTGAGGAAGGTCAGTTGCCACGTGGCAAAAGCTAATATAAGCAATCCTGGAATCATCACCGCGCGCACGCCGATGCGGTCCACCAGTCGTCCACCTACTATCACGCTCACCATAGAAGCCAGGGCCTGTGGCAGGAGGAGCAAGCCAGTCTGAAAAGCGCTCAGGCCGCGTATAGTTTGTAAGTAGATGGTGAAGAGAAACAAACCGCTAAACAGGCAAAAGATGACAAACACACTTGCTATGATGGCTGTCCTGAACGGACCGTTGGCAAAGAGACGTAGATCGAGCAGGGGTTGTCCGCCCCGGTTGGCAATGATGATCTCAGTCGTGACAAAGAGGGCCAGAAAAATCAGTCCTACCAGCAGAAATCCGAGTACAGTGCCAGATGTCCATCCATCGGTGCTGGCATCAGAGAGAGCGTACAGCATGGTGGCCAGGCCGATGGCAGCAAAGAAAAAGCCGATGAAGTCAAAACGCGTGCGTCCCTCGGGACGGTATTCTCGCAAGAGGACCATTGCAAGGATAATGGCAACAATGCCAATCGGAACGTTGATGTAGAAAATCGGCTGCCAGCCGGCAAATGTCACGATGTATCCGCCAAGTGTTGGTCCAAGGGCCGGTGCCAGGAGGGCTGGCACACCAAAGAAGCCCATAGCTACTCCACGTTCCTGCGGTGGGAATTCGCGGAAGAGTAGCGTAATGGACATTGGAAACAGCGCTGCTCCTCCTGCCCCCTGTAGCACGCGGAATAAGATGAGAACGGGCAAACTCCATGCTAAACCACACAATGCCGAGCAGATGGTAAAGGCTGCCAGGCAGAAGATGTAGAAACGTTTGATACCAAAGGTATCGGAGAAATAAGCGGCGGTTGGCGTCACGACACCCTGGGTCAGGATGTAGGCAGTGAGCACCCATTGCACGCTGTGGATGTCTGCCCCAAAAGCGGTCTGCAGGCGTGGAATAGCGATGTTAACGATGGTTTGATCCAGGATGCTCATAAACACCCCGAGGATGACCACCGATGCCACTATCCATTTGTATTGCAGTCCTCTGCTTGACCGCACGGGCTGTGCATTGACTTGCATAGGGAGAGACTCCTTCTAAACGACACGACGAAAAACGAGTGTTGTGCAAGCAGCGGGAAAGAAGCGCAAGGCGAAATTATGAGGCCGCTTTTGTTTCGCCTTTAGGGACTTGATCGCGTTGCACGATACCATACAACAGTAAGGATACTAATTGGTCAATGATTTCTTCTCGTGAGAGATGTGAGAAAGGTAAGAGGTCGTTTAGTCCGCGCCCAACGGCACGCATGGCAAAGAACATAGCTATTACCTGTACAAATAGGCCAGGGTCGATATGTTTGCAGAAGTAGCCTTCTTCTTGCCGTTTGCGCACGTATTCCGTGAGACGTTTGCGGCCCTTTACAATCATATCGGCAAGGACATGAGCTGCTTGCGGATGGGTGTAGATCAGCAAAATAGCCAGGCGGGCAAAGTCGCCTTGCGCTGCAAAAGCGTCGTAAAAGCCTTCAGCAAGGCGTCGAATAATGCTTGCATCATCGAGTTCAACGCCGTTCTGCAAATCTTGTTCGATCTGATCAATGACCGGGCGTAGTATGGAATGCGGGCCGTAGTGTTTGATGATAGCCGAAACCAAGTCATCTTTGCTATGAAAGTGCCAGCAGAGGGTTCCGCGTGTCACTCCTGCTTCGGCGGCAATATCTTCCAGGGGTGCCGCGGAGACGCCGGAACGTGCAAAAATGCGCACGGCGGCTTCGAGGATGGCCAGGCGTGTATCCTGTGTTGGTATGTCATCGAGAAGACCTCGACGCACCAACTCTGCTCGTAGCTCTTCTTTGCCTTCTGTAAAGTGATAATAGAAGGCCGGGCGCGAGAGTTCTGCTGCCTTGATAATCTCTTCAATAGTTATGTCATCGAAGGGACGCACTATGGCCAGTATTTTTGTTGCCTGGATGATGCGTTCTCTCCCCCTGCATTTTCCTTTGTCGGGCTGCTGTTCAGTCATCACTTTTAATAACGATTGTACTATACAGAAAAAGATACTATACGATACAGTTGACGTGTTAAGTATAGTAAAGAAATTTGGGAAAGTCAAGAGTTACCTTATTGCTGCCCTTGATCTCAGCCAATCGAGCGTTTCGCGCCACCTCAAGCAATTGGTGGCGATGAAATACCTGTATGAGCGGCGGGGCGAAGGAGCCAACAAAACCTATCGCCTGAGTTCCTCTTACACTACTTTCAAGGATAGCGCAGCCTTGCGACGGGCATTATACGACTATCGCTTCATGCATCGTACTCGTGATGGTTCGCGCTATTGGCTGATTGGATCAGAGGTCTCGGAACAGGAACTTCGTGACTGAAAGACGGGCAGAAAGAACTCGTGGGTGAAGGATCTTCGTTCGCCTGGCTGGAAGCTTTGGGCGTGTTGCAACGGAAGATGAGTTCATAGTTGCCGATGCCAATGTGATCACCATCAGCCAATGTATATCCTGCATCGATAGCTAATTTTTGACCGTTTACATAGACGCCGTTGGTGCTGCGTTGGTCATAGAGAATGTAGTGGTCATCTTCATGTTTCAGTAGTGCATGATGGCGTGAAGTTGATGCATCTTGATCCAGTAGAACATCGTCCGAACCTGCTCGTCCAAGGGTAATCTCCTCGCGTTCAAGTACGAACTCATAGGGCTCTGCTGTGCCCGGCGAACTGATAATGAGGTGTGGAGAAATGGTTGGTTGCGAAATTGCTGCCTCTAAGGCCTCTTGAGGTTCAGATGATTGAAGTTCAGATGAGCCTGGTGTTTCCGGCTGAGGGGTAGATGTAGGCTCGGTAGCAGGATGAGGTACAGGCTGATAGACATCAGGGGCCGGTTGAGGTAAGGGTTCAGGAGCAGGCTCTGGCAGAGGCTCAGGAGCGGGTTCGGGTAGAGTTCCAGGCGCCGGTTGCGGTGAAGGAACAGGAGCAGGTTGAGGCAGAGGCTCAGGAGCGGGTTCGGGTAGAGTTTCGGGAGCCGGTTGCGGTGAAGGAACAGGGGCCGGTTGAGGCAGAGGTTCAGTATGGGGAATCTCTTCAAATTGAAAAGTTGCTTGAGGTTCAAGGTGAAGAGCGGGTTCAGCTTGAGGTTCGTAGATAGCGGGAGATAGAAGCTCCGCCTGGAGAACGACCTCAAGCTCTGGAACCTCTTCATGTTCAAGGCTTTCTTCCAGGGGCAGCGGTTCTAACTGTGAAATAAGTGTGGGTTCTGTTTGAGGAATGCGTTCAAAGTCAGGAGCAGGCTCAGGTTGTGAAGTTAGATCGGGTGGGGTGGCATGGTAAGATGGGGAAATGAGTGTGGCCACAAGTGCATCTGCGAATGCCAGTATGGACGGGTAGCGTTCTTCTGGATAGACGGCCAGGGCACGGCGGAGGATGTTTTCTTGCTCAAATGTCACATAGGAGTTGAGGGAAGAAAAGGGAGTGATGGTCTCTGTAAGTTTCAGGTGTGCAATTTCCTCGGGTGAGCCGAGATAGGGAGGACGACCAGCGAGCCAGAAATAGAGGATCACGGCCAGCGCAAATTGATCGCTGGCGGGCGTCACTCGTTTGCCTAATTGTTCTGGCGCCGCGGTAATCGGCAGAAGTTTGATCTGTGGTTGACCGAAGCGACGTACGAAATTTGCCAGTCCAACATCGGCAAGGAGAAAAGGAGCGAAGCCAGGTTCATCCTCGATGTTGGGGCCCCGCAGTACCAGGATGTTTGAAAGTGTGAAGGCTCCATGTAGATATCCGTGCTTGTGGATGTATTCAAGGGCCTGGGCGAGTTGGTATCCATAGTGGATGGCGTCGGATACACTGAGTGGCGGTTGAAACCACAATCTTCCATCGCTGCTTAAAAGTGAGCCGCTGGTGACGTAGCGGTGGACGACATAGAGCCTGCCGTCGATCTCGCCATAATCGAGGATCGTTGCCAGGTAGGGGTGATTGAGCATGCCAATGCCTTGCATCTCGCGAAAGAACTGGCGGCGAGCGGCATCTGGTAGTATCATCCAGGGATGGATGAGCTTCAGTGTCACTTTGCGCTGGAGCACGGTGTCTTCGGCCTCATAGCTCTCACCTGATATGCCACTACCCAGATATTGAACGACGCGGTAGCGCTCAAATCGTTGATTTTCTAGCAATGCTGGCATACTATAACCTCACTTTTCCTTGCACACGATGCGTTTCGCTAACGTCTGCTATTGTAGCATATTGCTTTTGACAGAGGTAGAAGGCTATGCCTTTTAGGTGGAGCAACCTATTTTTCTTCCTGGGTTGACGAACCGGGGGGTAATTGGTCTTCCCGTGTAGTGGAAGATTCCACACTCTGCCCGGTAGAAGAGGTCGGTGGAGGTACTGACTCGTTGCCTGTAGTAGTGGCGCTCTCGGTATCCGGTTGCCGTTGGTTATCTTTTGCTATGGATGCGAATTTCTTGCGGCGCCAGCGAACTACGAGGAAGGCCGCTATGACTATGGCTACGATTGCTCCCGCGCCTATCCAGCTTATAGTGCGTGCGATGTGTTCCACCGCGGTGAAATTATCGTGGAAGATGCGGCCGGCAACATAGCCAATGGTGCCGTAGATTATCGCCCATAAAATACCGCCAGCAGCATTATAGACCAGGAAGGCGCGCCAGTTCATGTGGTTGACTCCCGCCAGGAAGGCGGACCACGTTCGTAATATGGCGATGAAGCGACCGAAGAAGACGGTTTTATTGCCATGTCTGGCAAAGAATTTTTCAGCGCGGTCGAGATGCTTTGGTTTCAAGAACAGGTAGCGTCCGAAGCGCTCGACAAAAGCGCGGCCGCCGGTACGTCCAACAAAGTAGCCAATATTGTCTCCAGCGATTGCACCAGCGGCTGCGCACGCGATAATAATCGGAAGCTTTAATTGGTGATCGATGGCCGCGTAAAATGAGGCCAGGAGGAGCATGGTTTCCCCCGGGAATGGTACGCCGGCACTCTCAATCATGATAAAAAGCGTCACGGCTGGATACCCCAGAGTATGCAGAGCATCCTGTAGTGTTTGTAGTGAGATGAGAGCTGCTAACGGTTCATGCAGAAAGGTTAGAGCTCGCACTCTCAAGATGGGTAGCCAGCGCATCGAGTAACCCCTTTTATAGAGAGCGTTCTTTAAGTGAATCGACGTCACGTGGTCATTGTACCGCTATCACCTAAAGAACGCCACTGCCATTTGTTTTTAGGGATGACGAAAACGAAAAAGACAATTAGGGGCGGTCCAATCATAGCTAACCAGCCCAGGAAACTCCAACTACCAATGGGTGGATAGTCGTGGTAAAGGTAGGTGCTTAAGGCTGTTGCAGAGAAGGTCAGGGTAAATGCCACCAAAGCCCGTCCTATGCGATCATGTGAAATGGGCAGGCAAACGCTGGCAAGACCTACCAGCCAGGTAACATACCAGGCAAAGAACCAGGGAGTTACGATGAGTAGCGCTCCTAAGGTGGCAAGTGCAGCGAGTACCATGGTGCGTGTTGTAGGAACGCGCCAGATCCAGGTGATTGCTATGATGAGTAGACAGCCCAGGATGACATAGTTGATTCTATCCCAGACGGTGCGCTGGCTGAGTATAGACAGCGGCATGTATGTCCAGGAAGTATGAGCAGGCAAGCCATGCGCTAAAATCCATTGATATATGGCGCGCAGGAGAGAATATTCTGATAGGCGTGCCGATGGTGGTGAAGAAAAGCTCTGCCTGATGTCGTGGATGCTGTGGCCAAGCCAGAATGGTGCATAGAAGGTGAGCGCCACAAGACCACCGCCAATGCAGGCTAAGAGCACCTTCAAGAACATAGACCTCCACTGCAAGGCGCCGGTTTGCTCATTAGTAGTAAGAGAGGTCGCCTGGGCGGGATAAAGAGTATTGCGGGCCAGCACAACCAGGAAAAGAGCGATGAGAGGAAGAGCAGTGAACTTCACAAGAGCGGCCAGCGTAAAGGCGAGAACTGGTGGTAGATAGTGTGATGGGCGAGCAAAGTGCTGTTGCTCTGCATACAGGCAAAGTAGTATACCCAGCAGGATCAAGGTGACCATGAAGATGTCATTATGCCCGCCCAGGCTACTTTCCTGCAATACAAGTGGATTCCAGGCGTAAAGCAGTGTGCCCAGGGTTACTGTGCGGGCCGAACGCCCCATCTTCTTCAGGATAGTAGCTACCAGCCAAATATTTAGCAAGAGAGCCGCGAGGGCAAATAAGCGGAAGGCAAGGACATAGCCCAGTGGGGAATTGCCCAGTACGAGTGTCCAGAGAGAACAGATTGTTAACCAGACCGGGCCGTAGGCGGCGGTGGCGTATTGCCAGTCATCATAGGGAGCAAGAGGGTCTTGAGGGAAACGAGATAGAGGTACAAAATAAGGATTTGCATGATGGGCAACAATAGTACGACCGTAGCCCACATAGACGAAGATATCGCGTGACAGCATAGCAGGAGTGAGCACAAAGATCAGCCCACCTGCTATTGTACCCAGCCAGATGAGGCGTGACACGTTTTTGTAATTACTTTGTTCCGGCTGTCGTTGTATAAAAAAGGCAGCCAGTCCATATATGCCAAAGGCAAGCGCCATGAGCAGCAGGAACTCGATGCTATTGGTAGTAATCATTGAGGCGCGGTAGGCTGATGCCAGGTGCAGATTAACAGGTAACCACGATCCCCACCACAGAAGGAATGGATTAGTTGGCAGGGGTAAGAGGAAAGTTTTCCCGGCCAGGTGCAAGAGTGGTGCCACGCTTACTAAGATGCATAGGATAAAGGCAAGCATACACAGCGTGATGGCTCGTACAGGTACCTTTTTGGGCATAACGGCAGCCCGCCCGCCAGAGTTGGCGGGTAATGGTGATAACTCTACATTTTTTCTGCTCATAAGCCTTTCCTCTTTGCATTAGCCACAAGCGAGGCATAGCGGAGACGTGGCGAATGATACCTCGGGGAGGTATCTTCACATGCATTTCAAGTCCCTCTACACCATCCAACGATTCATGATGAAAAGTATGCTCAGTGTTGCAAGTAAGGCGGGAAACACGAGCATAAGCGCCTGGTGTAAGCGTGGATGTTTAATACCGAGCATGGCCAGGGTAATAAAGGCCGGAAACATTTCGAGCACAAAGCGCTGGTTGGACAAAAGGACATCTGTTTTGGCTAAGCCAGGACTGAGGAGGTAAAAAAAGAGTAAAATTGCCACCCAGATGCTATAACTTAAACGCAGCTTGCGCCAGCCTAGAATTGCCAATACGATGAAGCCGATAGTAGCAGTCAAATCCAGTATGATGTGGGCCTCGTTGAAAGAGCCAAAGGGCTGGTACCAGAACAGATCAATGAATGCCTGCACTATACCTGCCCCCGGCCAGGTCGTGTGTCGTCCCCAATGGCTCTGTACAGCGGCAAAAGCAATTGGATTGCCAGTTATGTGCCAGCAATAGATACAATACAGCAATGTTCCTATTGGAATCAGGACGATCGGTAAGACTCTGAGCAGGATGTTCTGGCGCGTAGCCGTAATGCTTTCACGAGATATCCATAGTTCGATGATGTAAGGTATGACGAGGAAGAGTCCAGCCGAACGTGTCAACGAGGCGAGTAGCCCAAGTATACCTGCTAACCACCATTTTTGACGGCGCATGGCGAGAAATGAGCCTGCCGTAAGCAAAATGAGCAACGACTCGTTATAAGCGGCAAAGAAGTAAAAGGCGGTAGGGAAGATACACAGGTAGAGCAGGGTACGCCGGGCAACCTGCTCTCCTGCAATATCGACGGCCAGCTGGTAAATCACAAACATTGCCCCCAGCAAGGCTGCGTTACTGATGAGCGTTCCAGCAAGCAAGTAGCTCCAACTGCCTCCTAACGGGTAGGCTATTGCTGCAATAAGCAAGGGAAAAAGTGGAAAGAAAGCCAGATCATATGGAAGTTGATTATAGCCGAATTGAGCAATTCTTACATAATTGGCCGCGTCCCAATGATTCCAGGATGAAAATAGTGCCGCCGTATCTACCGGCGTACTTGAATATTTAGGCGCAGTGAGCAAAATATAGGCAAAGTAGGTTACCATCAACAGTACCAGGCGCGTACCGGTGAATAACCAGAGAATATCACGAATGGGAGCACGTTTCATAGTTTAAATCACCTGCCAGACTGAGTCACTACCGAAAACCGCGACACGACGAAGGTCAGGACTTGACTGTGCCTGTGCCATGATAGTAGTTGCCATAGTAGAGCTATAAAATTGAAGATGAAGTACGACATAGGAAATATGATACTGTTTCAAAAAGGCCAGGCTGCTCTTTGATGGAAAGTTCAAAAGCAAGAACGCCATGTGCACGGTTAATGGAGGCCGGTAGCCACTCCAGCCGTTCGCTATAGGATGCGAATGGTAGATGGCATAGTAGTCATACCAGGCCTCAGCCTTAAAGGAAAAAACGTCGTTCCGGTAAGCCATCGGCTGCTTTGCTTGCCTCGCGCTGGTCCCCGCTCTTTTGTTCAGGTTTACTTGTACTGCTCAGATTTTGCAGCCACGCTATCGTGTATGCCGCCAGTATGGCGAGCATGATGAGAAGTACGCCAATGAGCCGGGCAGGAACACGCAGTCCCGCGAAGCCGGGCAGCACGTAGTAGGCGAGCATCCAGGGCATAGGGATATTTGGCGGATTGGGTGGCAACGCTACCTGGCCGAGCAATTTCGACGCGGCAGCAACAAATGGACCCCCACTGGGAGTAGAGTATTGTAAGACCGGGCCGAAGGCGAAGAGCAGCACGATCAGCCCTGTCCAGATGTAAGGACGTAGGGCAGTCTGCTTCTGCCTTAGCACTAATATGATGCCCAGGGCTGCAAGCGCGATGGTTGTCAGGCCAGGGAAGAGGTAGTGTTCACTATCATATGGCAGCAGGGTACCATTGTAATAGCTGACGCCATACAACAAGTTAAAGGGAACGGCAAAGATAAAATCGCGCACAAAAGCAGCGTAACCTGCTGCCTGGCTCAATGAACGGGAGAAGCCACTTTGCAGTGATGCCAGGTATGGTGCCATGAGTATGCCAAGGATGGTAAGCATGGCGGCAAGAACAATCACCGGTCGCATACTGCGAGCCACAAGGTATTTGAGATATGCCCTTTTACGGGAACGCAATTGGGCAACAAACGGCCTGACGTAACGAATGATGACAAATGCAAGCAAGGTATAGGCCAGGAAGATACCGTAATAGACGCTGCTCAGTAGTTGCAGGAGATAAAAAAGAGCGAAAAGGATCCAGTGCCGCCAGCGACCTTGTTGCAGTGAGAGATCAAGGTATAGGAATGCTAGTGGCATCCATTCACCAGCGAGGATATGAATATGATCGATTTGTGCCAGTCGATAGGGGGCAAAGGCGTAGATCAACGCGGCCACAAATGCTGCCAGGGGCTTGCCTGTGTAGTAGCGAGCCATGATATACATGTTTGTACCGCACAGGAGCAAGGTGAGATAGAAGGTGATGTTGTAGGAGAGCACCGGGTTATGGGTGATAAGGAAGAAAGGTGCGTAAATAATAGTTTCACCCAGGAGGTTCTCGGAAAAAGATAATGAGAGATTGTTGGGATAGAGCAATTGTGCCTGCCACAAATGGGTTGGCGCGTGCAGCAAAGTCGTTGTATCCCAGGAGAGCGTCCACATGTTGAGCAGAGGATCCCACCATTCTCCTGCTACCTCACCTGTAAGGTTAGGCGTGTAGTGTAATGCCATAGCAACCACCAGCCCAACTAATGCGAGGAGATAGAGAGCGTCTTGCCAGTTCCACTGCCGGTCGTGTGCCGGGTGTATCTCCCTCTCAAGTTGGGCTGCCGATTCACTTTTTTGTTCTATTAATGGCGTCGCAGCGGTGACGATAGAGTCAGCAGGTTCAGTACTCACTGTATAGTTAAGAGCCTCCGATCGTAGCAGGGTTACGTGCCAGGATAAAACAATAAATAGTGTTCCCGCCCATAATGATGTGCACAATATGCGCGCGCCATGCGGCGGGAATGGCATAGCCGCGCTGTACTAAGTGCATAGGCCATACTAAATAATCGTAAGGGAAGTTGGCGTCATCAGGGTGAGCCTCTGAAAATTTCAGTCTTCCTTCGATTTTCCGATTGTAACTATACCACGATATACTATCGTCTCCATGGTTGAGCGTGCCGGGAAGAGCGACGAGCCCTACGCTAGCAGTCATGGAGGTATGTGCTACCAGCCAGGTGCCTGCTTCACGATAACCAGGGTAGGCTACCTGTAACACCGTGTTTTCACCATTAAATATTTCGCTGGTGTAACCCTCTGCGGCATAGACCGACGTCAAGCCTACAATGTGCGGTCCTACGCAAAGGATCATAAGAACGGCTAGCACGATGGCAGTGCGGCGGTTGATACGCGGTCGGCCTGGCGTCGCAGGGTTTGCGACTTCTGATACCTCTGGAGTTGGCGAACTCACTACCTGGAATAATGTGCCATCTCGATAGCGGAGAAGTGTGACCAGGCCAGATGCGCCTGCCAGAACTACTGGCGCAGCCAGCGGTAAAAGATAATGTGTGCCAACCACAATATTCAGCAAACTAAATGTACCAACTAAAGAGACCAGCCATATTAATAGAAACGAGATGTTGGTAACTTCCGTCACCTGTAGCTTTGATTTGTTCAAGTGGAAGCGAATCAGTTGTACGATTGAGAAGATCAGAAAAAATATGGCGGGAAGAGTCACAAGGGCACTGAGCTTGGAAAAGACGATATAGAGAACGGCCCAGTGGGGAACATGCCCGCTGTACTGACCTGCCAGAAATGTCAGGTGACCGGTTACTGAATGGTTCCACTCGAAGAGCACACTCTGCACGAGGAGGCTGTAGGGATGACGCCAGATAGCGGGATCAGCGATGAAGAAAGTTGCCGGCAGCAGGACAAGTGCTGCTAACCACCACAGCCATGGCACAGGTGTCCGCTGATTTGGGGCCAGTCTTGGGCGGATAGCAATGAAATAGTAGGCTATAAAAAGGATCATGCCTGGTATGACCAGTGCCGCTGTATATTTGCTGGCCACTCCCAGGCCGGCAAAGACTGCCGAGAGCAAGTACAGTCGCGGTTGCTGGATGGCGGGCCAGAGCAGGAGATAGGCTAATGTTATCAGTAGCGTCATCGTCATATCAAGGTAAGCGAGAGCGCTGAAATATACCAGCCAGGGACTTACAGCGAAGCAAAGGGCGGCTAAGAGTGCGGTAACGCGCCCGAAAGGTGCGCGCCCAAACCAATAGATGGCTACTACCAGGAGAGTGCCAGATACGATGCTGGGAGTGCGGGCAGCGAACAAGACACTGAGCCGACTCCCAAAGTGCGTGTTAAGATAGATGGCGAGGCCAATCAGGAGCTTGACAACGGGTGGGTGCTCGTAGTTAAAGTCCCACAGGGTCGATGTTATACGGAGGTGTAGCAAGAGTGGTAGATAAGCTTTTCCGCCCATGATATAGACGATTTCGTCTGTGACCACGTCAAGCTGCCTGGCGAGTATGATGCGTGGGATGAGAGCAACAAGTGCTAACCCAGGCAGGATAATCCACTCGCTCACTTGTGGATATGAGGCGCTATGTGAGCGCATTTCTGCCTGGCCTGCTAGATATTTTTTGTTTTTGTTGTTTGCCTGCCGCGTTTTCTTTGCTAGTGGTATCAAGTTTGATATGTCCACTCTCTAACTGATGTTATGCATCCACTTTCGATGTTTAAAGCCGTGGCTAGTATATCATAGCGTCTGGAGGGTAGTCGAGCTAGTAGTACCGCCTGGCTTGACACTACATCCTGTCTGTCCCTATACTTAAGCCCTGAGGATGAAGATAGTAACAAGCCAGGAAAAGTATGAGTAATGTCAACGTGCCTCCCGGTGCTGAAGTTCAAAGGTCAGGCAAGGAGAAAATATCCAGACCACCTACGTCTAATAAACATATCCGGCCGCACTTGCTGGATGGACTTGTCATAGTAGGCATGGGGATACTGTTATATATCGGAGCCCTGACGCGCTACCTGGTGAATGGCGGTGAACCTACCAGGTATCGATGCTATGCCCTGGCTTTTTGGGACGGGGTACCCAGTCTAGGACCTCTGCGCCAGACTGATTGTTTTTTTATCGTCACCACGCCTGCTACCTCTATCATCCGGCGTATGCAGTCCTGGCATTTTCCTGGCTTTCTGATCAAACTGGTGGAACAACAATCTCCGTTAGCACCGTTGCATGCATTACCACACGAATATCCACTCTTAGCCGTTATTCCCTTTACACTCACGTTGTTAGCTCCATATAAATGGTTTCTGCTTGAATTTGCGGTGTGGATGGTTCTTGTGGCCGGCGTTATATATTTCGTCTTGAAACGCAGTATGTCTACCAGCGCTGCCTTAGCTTTTGCCTTTTACCTGGTTGTAGGAAATTGGGCGACCGCCCTGTCGCGCTTTGATCTCATTCCGGTGGGTTTGACGTTGGGGGCGGTAATCTTCGCCGGACGTTCGCGTTGGAGGTGGGCGTTTGCTTTATTGGCCCTGGCCATCCTGTTAAAATTTTACGCGTTGGTCTTGCTACCTCCGCTCTTCATAGCCCAACAATTACAGTATCGTGGGAGCAAGTGGTATGCAATACGCCGCTGGGATGGTATGCTCACGTTTGTGGTTGTGTGTGTGGTAGTGACCTCTATCTCGCTTGTCCTGAGTGTTGATGGCACGCTTGGCCCATTGGCATATTTTCGTGACCGTCCCATTCAGGTGGAATCCCTGTTGCTAATTTCAATGATTACGGGCAAAATATTTAGCCCGCAATACTTAATGTGGGTGGCGCCTTTTATTGCTTATATAGGGAAAAGTAACTGGAAGTGGCTGGTGAGCTGGGGTATAGTGTGTGTGTTGACAACATGTATTTACCCCTTCATTTATACGTATGCTCCCGATGGCTTGTCTGTCCCGCGGGTACCGCTGTTTTACCCATTGGTTCTGCTGCGAGGCGTAATCATCCTGGTGATTATATGCGTCTTGTTTTATCGAGCAAATCGGACACACATCAAACAATCGGACGGGACCAGGCAGGCGACGTCGCCTGCCTGGTCCCGTCCGATTGTTTGATGGTCACTCTTCCAGCAGTTCCTCGATTTTTGCCTCGATGGTTTTTGCTGTCGGGTAGAAAGCAATTTCCTCGGGTGCATTGTAGGGAGCCGCGGGAGCGGGAAGGGCTGAGATGAAGGCAGGCGTTCCATCCAAGTCATAGAAGCAGTTCTGGACGATCCATGAATGGACATGGCGTCCAAAGCTTGTCAGGTCAGCTTCTTCAGTGACCACGATCACGCGGTTGGCCTCACGAACCGCCGCGGCTACGGCTTCCTCGTCGAAAGGAGCCAGCGTGCGCAGATCGACGACCTCAATGGCACCACCTGCGCGGTTAACGATATCGGCGGCAGCTGTGCACGCTTCCAGTACCATTGTGCCCCAGCAGATGATGGCCACACTGCTCGGTCCCTCTCCGATACGCAGGCGACGAGCTTTACCGATTGGTAGTGTATAGTAGCCATCGGGAACCTTCCAATATTCGGCCATGGCTGCAATAATGTTGCCGTCACCGTCCTTGGGTGGCTCAGAGCGATAGAGGCGTCCGCGTTCCAGGAATGTGACCGGTGATTGTGCTCGTGCAGCTTCGAGCAACAAGCCTTTGGCATCGAAAGGGGTGGCCGGGCAGATCGTGATCATGCCTGGTATGTTTGTGAACCATTGTTCACCGGTGTTGGAGTGGCCATAGGCACCACCACCAGCCGTGCTGCTTGAGATAGGGCCTCCACCTCCACTGCCAGACTTGGTGCGGATAAGCAGCGGGACATGCCAGTCGCCATAGCTCTGGTATAGGATACGAGTTGCCAGGCGAATGGTTTGCGCAGCCGACTGGTGATAGTCAACGAATTGAATTTCAGCGCAGCGCGCTTTACCATCTATCATGCCTGCACCGGTGACGATACCTACAATGAGCTGTTCATTGAGCGGACTACTAATAGCCCGGTCGGGGAATCTGGTAACGAGTGCAGCAGTTGCACCGAAGACACCACCTTTTGGGCTACCCACGTCTTGTCCATAAACGAAGAAGTAGGGATCACGTTCTGCCAATTCTACCAATGCTTCGTTAATAGCAGCCAGCATGGTTGTCTGGCGTTTGGCTCCTCGCGGTGTATTCTCTCGCCACTCAGGTATCTCGATGACGTGATGCATGACGCGTTCCGGTGTCGGTTCTGGTCGACCTCCTCGGCATAGACGCCGCCTCCCCTGGCCCAATCGACGAGTCTTCCGCCCCACTGGATAGGAGAAGGGGTAGTGATGGCCCAACCGTTATCCTCCACTACTATCAGTATAGGCAGTTTGTGAACGGCGGCCTGGCGAAATGCCACGTTGAAGTCATTGGTTGCGGCTCCCCCGTCACCTGTGCTATACATGATGAGTTCTTTGCTCTGGTGCCGCTGCAGAGAAAAGCCGACACCGCCCGCGAATGGACCAAGCGCCCCAACTTCGCTGAAGGTGGGTAGGATGCGGTGGCGTTTGCTGCTATAGTGTGACGGCATGTTGCGGCCTGCATCCATAGGTGCGGTCGTGCGTGAATAGGCTTCGCGCAAGGGGCCATAAATATCGCCTGTACGCTGTAGCCATGCGGCCAGGTCACGGTAATAGAGTGCGAGCCAGTCACTTTCGTCGAGGGCTGCTACAACTGCGGCCATACTTTCATGTCCGGCACATCCAATATAAAAGGGAAATCTGCCCTGTGTTTTACGGGTTTTCAACAGGTCGTTGGTTACTCGTGCCGTTACCATGGTGCGGTAAAGTGCAAGGATATCCAGTGGCTGTGCGGTAGTACTGGTTACCGCGGCGCGGGTGTTGATCGTCATTCTGCCTCCTAAAGTCTACGTTGACCTTTTAGGCCCGGGTCTATATGCTTTACGAATTCATTATATAATCCCAGGTTGACAAAAGCAATGCTGTCAGGTGCTGGAAGAAGAGCTTCCTCCTAGTGTTATTGCCTATATCTCTGTGCGAGATTATAATACCATTGCAGTGTTGCTCTTGAGTCACGGAAACATTTTGCCTGGAGATTGGTGAATACTTGGAGATAAGCAGCCATTCCCTATCTACTACTTTTCTACGAGACCTTTATGCCCGTATGCTTTTGACGCGAATAGTGGATGATTGTGCCTGGCGATGGTATGAGCAGGGGCGAAATGGTCTGATTGCCACCTGTCGTGGTCATGAAGCGGCCCAGGTAGGAAGTGCGATATGTATAGAGCTGGGCAAGGATTTCACCCTGCCATATTATCGCGACCTGGGTGTTGTGTTAACTATTGGCATGACGCCTTATGAAGTTTTTCGCACTTATACGCAGGTACGGCAGGCACATGCTGAGCGAACAGATGAAGATACCGGCAAGTCTCATAATGCTTATGCAGATATCAAAAGCGTTCA
>WNGJ01009075.1_pt1 | contig 23156 bp, 26 predicted proteins | sample 5400611 | NCBI WGS metagenome assembly WNGJ01 (sample SAMN13153375, study PRJNA577476) | soil metagenome | isolation source: 40 cm soil or saprolite under Garry oak tree replicate 1 | place: USA:California | collected 2016-06-15
CGAGCCTCAGGAAAACGACGAGCACAGCCTATTTGCCGGGAGACAGCTCACTTCTCATTCGGAGATCGCGAACAAGGCCACCAATGCCAAGAATCACGGGGCCAAAGCCATCGTGCTGGTGAACGATCTTGGCAATCACCCGGGCGAGCCCGATGCGTTGCTCGGCCTGGACAAAGTGAGCGGCCCGCAAGAAATGACCATTCCGGTCATTCAGGTGAAAGCCGACACGGTGAATAGTTGGCTTAAGCCTTCAGGGCAGACCCTCGAAGAGCTTCGCCAAGCCATCGATAAGGACCTGTCTAATCATTCGATGGCGCTTGACGGCTCATCGCGGCTAGCACTGACCGTTGAGATTGATCGTATCCACCGCAAGGCTGCAAACGTGATTGCGGAGCTGCCCGGAAGTGCGCCTTCCTTTGCTGATCAATATATCGTCGTAGGGGCGCATTACGACCACCTGGGGCTCGGCGAGCACGATTCTCTCGCACCGCGCCAGCGCGGCCAAATTCATCATGGCGCGGACGACAACGCCTCGGGGACAAGTGGAGTACTGGAATTAGCCGATGCGCTGGCGCATTCGAAAGAGCGCCCGCGCCACTCCGTCGTTTTTATCTGTTTTGCGGGTGAAGAGTTGGGGTTGTTGGGGTCCGCGTACTACGCAAACCATGCGACGTTTCCCCTGAAGCAGACCATCGCGATGGTCAACATGGATATGATTGGACGCGTGTCGAACAACCGGGTGTACATCGGAGGAACGGGGACATCGCCGGACTTCCAGAAACTTGTGGAGGAGGCGAATAGCGGCGTGAAGTTTGCCGTCAGCTACTCCGCCTCTGGTTACGGCGCCAGCGACCAGACATCCTTCACGGTACACGAGGTGCCGGTGCTTTTCTTCTTTTCGGGTTTGCACTCCGACTATCACAAACCGTCAGACACGTGGGACAAGATCGATGCCGTGAACGGCGCACGTGTGGTCGAACTTGTGTGGAATGTGTTGCACGGTCTGGATGCATTGAACGACAAACCTCAATACGTGCGCGTGTCAGAGCCAGTTGCGCCCGTAATGGGCGCAGGTGGCGGATATGGTCCTTATTTCGGTTCAATCCCGGATTTCGGGCAGGTGGAGCACGGTGGCGTTAAATTTTCCGACGTGCGCGATGGTAGTCCAGCGGGAAAAGCAGGCTTCAAAGCCGGTGACGTTTTGGTGGAGTTCGACGGCAAGACGATCGATAACCTCTACGACTTCACCTACGCGCTCCGCGCGCACAAGCCCGGGGATAAGGTGACCGTGACGGTCCTGCGGGGCAACGAGCGAGTCACGCGCGAAGTGACACTTGAGGTGCGCAAGTGAAAAGACAGTCTGAGTTCCATCTCGCGCGTCTGGCCGTGATGTTGTCCGTGGCAACCTTATTTATAGGGGTTTCGATGCTTGCCCAAGAAAAGACGGCCACCTCTGGCCTCAGCTCCGCCGGGCCGGTGGTACACGGTACCTCCGACGATCCTCAGCGCGACCCGCACGAAACTCACCTGCGACACGTGAAGCAATTGACGTTTGGCGGGCAAAATGCCGAAGCCTATTTCAGCTACGATGGCCGTCGTCTCATTTTCATGTCGACCCGGGAGCCCTACCAGTGTGATCAGATTTTTGTCATGAATACCGAGGGTTCGGACCCTCATCTAGCATCAACCGGCAAAGGCCGCACCACGTGTGGGTACTTCTATCCTGATGGCAGGCACCTGTTGTATTCGTCTACCCATCTCGCGGGTGAAGCTTGTCCGCCGCGTCCGGATTACTCGCATGGCTACGTTTGGGCCATTTATTCCGCATACCAAATCTACTACGCGACGGATGACGGACGAATCATCAAGTCACTCACAACCGGACCGGGATACAACGCCGAGGCCACACTCTCCACGGATGGCAAGAAGATCGTGTTCACTTCCTCGCGCGACGGAGATCTGGACATCTACAGCATGAATGTGGACGGAACGGAGGTTCGGCGCTTAACCAATACGCTCGGGTACGACGGCGGGCCGTTCTTCTCGCCCGATGGCAATTGGATTGTTTACCGGGCCCATCATCCCAAAAGCGAGGAAGAGATTGCTCACTACAAATCGCTGCTGGCACAAGGCTTGGTTGAGCCCAGTGAGATGGATCTGTATGTCATGCGCGCCGACGGGTCAAATCAGCAGCAGATCACAAAACTGCCCGGCGCCAGTTTTGCACCGTCCTTTTTCCTGGATAGTCAGCGCATTATCTTCGCTTCAAACTATGAGCATCCCACTACGAGTCAATTCGAGCTCTATACGACCGGCCGCGATGGCAGCGGTCTCGAACGCGTCACGTTCGCGGGCGGTTTCAACGCGTTTCCGCAGTTCTCACCGGATGGCAAGAAGCTCGTGTTTGTTTCGAACCGCAACGCGAAGGTCCCGCACGAAATAAATGTGTTTGTCGCAGATTGGATGCCGTAATCTATCGGCGCAGCTCGTCACCCTGGATTGCGCACCCGTTTTCTTAAGCTTAGGCTACTCCTGATTCAAGTGATTAACCCCTTGGGTACAAGTACGATCTTGCCGATCACCCCTCCTTTCCCAAGCAACTCCTGTGCGTGTCTTGCCTCGGCAAGAGGAAGTCGCTCGGCGATTAGCGGCTTGATCTTCTGCTGTCGAAGGAGGTCAAACAGGGCGATCAAATCCTGTCGAAACAATACCGGTCTCAGCCGTTTGAGCCACTGGATGCTGTAGGGGATTACCCGTTTCCGGCCCGGAAGAAGCCAGCCGCCGGCGATATACAGTGCGAAAATGGGGATTCCATGAAGGCGGTTGCGACGACCTGGACGATCGGAAGCCAATCCCTCCCCACGCAGTGAGGTAGTATTGCCATAGGCCACGACTCTTCCACCAGGACGGAGAGCCTTGCGGGAACGCCAGATGTGGGTGCCACCGATGGGGTCAAAGACGGCGTCCACGCCCTCGCTCGTGAGGCGGTGAATTTCTTTCACGAACTCCTGATGCTGGTAATCAATTGGGATGCCGCCCAGCTCGGCAACGGCCGACGCCCCTCGCGATGAACACGTTCCATAACGTTCCATACATCTCCAGCCCGGCGACGCGCCCAAGCTGCAGTAATGCCGAGCCGACTCCACCTGCCGCGCCGTGAATCAGCACGCGCTGGCCCGGTTTGACCTTAGCGGAGCGGTGCAGCATCTGGTAGGCCGTGATGTAGTTCAAAATGAGGCTGACGGCCTCGCCGGCGTCCAACCCAGCTGGCACTGGAACAAGTTCCCGTTGCGGGAGGCAGATGAACTCGGCGTATGCGCCGCTGATCGGCAGCGCGGCCACTACCTGGCCCGGTCTGATTCCAGAGACGCCGTCGCCGAGCCGATCCACCACGCCAACCAGATCCCACCCCGGCGTGAAGGGAACCGTGGGCGTCTCGGGATGAATGCCTTCGCGCGCCATGAGGTCGGGCAAGGAGACACCTGCGGCCAGCACTCTCACCCGCACTTCTCCACCCTTCGGGTCGGGGCACTCTTCTTCAACTACTTGCAGTGCATCGGGCCCGCCGTAGTGGGTGACGATGATTCGCGTGTGTCTCACGAAACCGTGCTCGTGGTAAACCGCACATTCCCAGCCAAAGCCAGGCAGTAATCTCCTTTGGAGGGCCTGTGCAATTTTGTGCTTTTACTCCGTCCAGGGCACCATTGTCAGTGACGCAGGAACACTTCTTAGTGATCACCGGCACACAAAAATGGACCGCGCCACCTGATCTCGGGGTCCCGAGTCCTGACGAGCAATCAAACCGCATCGGCTGGCAGATCTTGCAGGTCTTTAAATGCCCGTAAGGGTTAGAGACCAACGCAAGGGAAGAAAATGGACAACGTCGCGGCTATGCACTGGTTTATATTGCCGGCACGGTTTTAGGATTCGCAGACGTAAGCGCGGTTCGGGAGTGAAGTACGAGAGTAGGTCAAGTTGCCGAGACAACCTGAGCCTTTGATGCTGCTTAATGCTCTGATCAATTCTAATGAACCCGATAAATACCACAAGTTGGCACCAAGAAGTTGTTCCATTCAATGTGCTTTTTTCTTAACGTTCGCGGCTTGCGGCCCTTTGCGGCCCGTTACGATGTCAAATTCCACGAAATCTCCCTCCGATAAACTGCGATATCCTTCCTCCAAAATCGCCGAGTAGTGAACAAAGACATCCGGACCGTCTTCTCGACCAATAAAGCCGTATCCCTTCTTGTTATTGAACCATTTCACCGTACCAGTCAAGTTTCCTCTCCTTGTCATTTCGTGCGTGGAGCCTGTTGAGCCATAAACTATGGAAAACGTGCGTGAGAGCGGCTGAATCGCCGCGCTGCAAGATCAGTAGATTGTCGCGAGCCACGGGAATGCGGCGTTTTGTCAACGGGGGGCTCTATTAGAGCTGGACCCGATTGAGACATCCCCATATTTTGAGAAACGAGTAGTCGGAGGATTCCCGCTTCCGAGTCGCTAGCCTTATAAGGCATGACGTCCGAAGAGGACCACGAGCAGATTAGCAGGGAGAGGGAGCTAGTCTTTGTAGATTCTTATCTCTAGCACCCGAAGGAAGCCGTACAACTATGGGGCTGTTACTTTTTGGGGACGGACTGGACCTTCCGCTTGGCCCAAGTCCTGCGCACCAGACAGGATTGCAGATATAACGTCAGCGACGCTTGCTTCCATCTCCATCATGACTATTCTCAAATTTGAGAGCGCATTCTGCAGTTGATCGAAAACCTGATTATCAAATGCGCGCGTGTTGACGGGGCCCACCAACAATACATCACAGGTTGACTCGACGATCTCTGCGGAAATGTTAAGCGAGGATTCTTGTGCGCTGACCAACGAAATGTTAGCGCGATTCTTAAGAGCGCGGGCGAGCGCACCGCGTAGAAGCCGATGGTCGCTCAACAGGAAAACCCGAATTGGGAGATGCGGGGTCATCATGATTGATCTGTTTGTTGTCGCGGGTTGGGCAGGCAATACTGTCTGAGTCCCCATGGCAAACTCCTCCTGCGCAAGTGTGTCTCGGAGTGAAGCAGGGAAAAGCACTCGGGGCAACTGTCAAAAGTAACAGTGACGCAAAGGGCTTATCCAAAGCACAAGAAACGCCGTCAACTCCAGGTGTGGCGCGAATTTTGAAACTCCCGGCCTCTGTGTGTATTCTTTTGCGATGCGCCAAACTTACCGTCTCCGTTATCTTCATCCCGGCAACTGGCCTAGTTCTTACCGGTAGGCTTGACCGGGCACTGACTAGGATTTTGGGCATAGTTTTCGTAGATACCTCTTGCACAACCACCGCGCAGTTGGTACAACTCCGCTAATGGCCGAAGCGCTTCGTCTGCGGCACTCTTTTCTTGTTCGCGTCACCCACTGGCTCACCACGTTTTCGTTCCTGGCCCTCCTTGTCAGTGGATTAGAAATTGTTGTGTCCCATCCGCGGTTCTATTGGGGTGAGACCGGCAACGTGAATACTCCTCCTTTATTCACGATACCGATCGCGTCCTCCAGAGCCGCTGTTCCCACCGGCTACGGCTACGTGCTCCCCGACCAGAATGGCTGGAGCCGCTATCTCCATTTCCAATCTGCTTGGGTCTTGATCATGACCGGCCTACTTTACGTTGCCGTGGGATTCTTCCGAGGGCATTTTCGGCGGAATTTGCTGCCCGCTCTCTCTGACGTCTCCGTCAGGCGCCTCGCGATCTCCATTGCCCAGCATTTGCGCTTCGAGCGGCCGAGTGCGGAGGAAGCTTGGTCGTACAACGTGCTGCAGCGCCTGGCGTATCTGCTCATTATTTTTGTCGTGTTTCCACTGATCAGCTGGACGGGCCTGGCCATGTCTCCATCCTTCGTCTCGGCAATTCCGGCCGCGGTGAATGTTTTGGGTGGCCAGCAATCCGCGCGCACCTTACATTTTTTCCTGACCGGAGCGCTGGTGACTTTCCTTCTGGTTCACGTCTTTATGGTCTTTCTTGCGGGATTCCGGAGCCGCCTGCGCGCCATGATCACCGGTCGCGCCGCCGAACCACTGGAGCGAGTATGAGCAAGCTCTCCCGACGTCAACTGATTACCACCGGCCTCGCGGCTACTGCGGGCGCATCGGGGCTCGTCGTTGCGGCGAAGCTCGCTGGCAGCTATGGACTGATCCCGCCGGATTTCGGCGGCCTCTACGGGCCTGGCGAAACGCTGACCTACGCGGCGCAGCGGCTATTGACACGCCACTCCTTGGCGCGTGAGTTTTCTCAAGGCCAGATTTCCAGAGATCCATTCGCGAATGAAGTCGCCCCCTTGGGCGAAGAGTTTCACCGGCTCCAGCAGGGAGCGTTTTCCAACTGGCGTCTTACCGTCGATGGCCTGGTCGCTCGCCCGACATCGTTCTCGCTTGCGGAGCTCAGGAGCTTTCCTCGGCGTAGCCACATCACCATGATTCAGTGTGAAGAAGGCTGGTCCTATATTGGCGAATGGACTGGCGTTCCGCTCTCTCACGTCCTGGAATTGGTCGGGGCGCTCCCTCAAGTGCGATACGTTGTCTATCGTTCGATCCAACCCGACTGGTGGGAGAGCATCGACATGGCCGATGCGATGCATCCGCAAACTCTGCTGACGCACGGAATGAACGGCGGCGAGCTTCCCGTCAGGTTCGGCGGACCGCTTCGCATGCGCGTTCCCCGGCAACTCGGCTACAAAAGTGTCAAATACATCACCCGCCTCACGATAACCGATAACCTCAAACAGTTCGGCAAGGGCCTGGGCTCAGCGTCTCCCGAAGGTGGCTACGCTTGGTACGCCGGCATCTGACGGTCGGGAAAGATCTCGAGCGAGTCAGTCGTAGTTGGGCCATTCCTTGTGCCGGCCAGCAGGTCTGTGCCGCTTGTCATCGGCCGGAGTGGCTCGGGAGGGGAATGCGGACATCTCCTGAACCGCTCCTGAGTTCTCCGTTGTGTCCACAAGACCAGGTTTATCCCCTTTGACGATTGCATCGGTAAGCAACGCAAATTGCTCCCCTTACAGCCTCAACCGTTTCGTGGCGGCTCGCAAGAGCGCGGCCGGCATGGCGGGCTGGTCCAGCGCGCCAGGGGGAGGAGGCTGTGGCGGTCACAGCGGCGGTTGGCTGCGAAGGGCTCAGGAGCCAGCCAGCAAGAGCACCGAAGACCAGGCTGAAGCCCAAGGTCTCCCAGAAATGGACGTGCGCGACGGCTGGGGGCATCATGGGGTTTGGGAGAAGTAGCGCGGTAGTCCAAACCGAGAGGAAAAGCGCCATGGCGAGCGCCGTTTCCCACCGCGCAACACGAAGCATGCGGACAAGCGGGTACAAACAGGCGGCGTAGAGCAGGGCGCGAAACACCTGAAGCGGTAGATCCAGCGACGCAATGTCCAGTTGGCTTTCAGCGAGGCGTGGAAACCTGAGTATGCCGCGCCTCCGTAATACTGCCGGACCGCAGGACTCTGCCAGGCCACATAATAGCCAAAGAACATATAGAGAAACACGAAAGCGACCGCAATCAGCAAGAGTCTCGACGCGGCTGAGGACGCACTCATGCGGGTGGGTGCGGGAAACGCCGGTGCCACCGGAACAGCACGCCACTTGCCCAGCAGCAAAACCCCCAGAGGAGCAAACAGGGCCGTTGCAATTGCTCCCTGCAGAAAGATGGCCCGGATCATTCCGCGGGTCAATTTGTTCGTCAGAAAAAATACGGAATCGACTTGTGTGGCTACGGTCGAGACGCCGTATATGCCGATGCGGATGGCGCCAACCAGGGGCCAACCATGCCAGCTCGATCGCAGAATCAGGTACGATAGAACGACTCCGACGCAGACCGAAAAGATTAGAAAGGTGCCGAGGTTCTCGGGCATCTGCTGTGGCTGCGGCTTTGGGGGAGCTTCAGGCAGAGTTGAGATTGCCTGCTCTGCTGGAGGCGCCTGCTGTGCAATCTTGGTGAGGCCCGAAAGAACTCCGGCGAAGCACGAAGCGAACACAAGACACACGGCAAGGATCTTGAGGCCTGTCACGAGAACTTTCCCGACCGTCATAACGGCCTCCATATTCGGGACGGTTATTCTATTCCCGCCAAGTCTTGGCCGTGACTCCGCTGGTTAGATTTGGTTAGATTTCTGTCCGGAACTAAGTTTGGGCGGACTGGCGTGGTTCCGCGCAACACCGGAGAACTGGGTTGCAGCACGAGATGGACGGTTTGCTCCATTGGGTGCTGTAGCGATCGGAATGTGCCGTTAATTCTAGCAGTTGCCGCTAAGGCATGGGCGTTGCTTTCATGCGTGACGTGGACTCGCACCGACGACATGAAACAAACCGATAAGTGAAATCGACGTTCTTTTTTGTCAACGCTAGTTGCATTGCAACGAGCCGCTGGTACTTTCGCAGAATTTCCGCACCAGGGCGGGCCCACGCAAGGGGCTGATTCGGCTCAGGACTCCGTCGGGCCCCGGGATGTGTGGATGGTTGTCGTGTCCTTGCGCAAAAAAAGAGTGGGCACATGCCAGACTCGTCGCGCTCCGCTTCTGGCTGCGCCCACTTCCGGGAGCGTCGCTTACGCTATACCCCTTCGTGCCAACCCTTTTTTGGCACTTACAGATTCTGAAATCGGAGGAGTTCCCGCGGACCTGTCAAAGTTGACAGAACCTAGCGCAATAAATAAACCTCTCTTCCCAGACAAGTGGGCGCTGGGATGGAGATTACTACAGCGGATCTCAAGCTGGATTTTATTTGACAGTGGGATTCATAAGCTGAACACCGCTGCCGGGCCCGCGAGTCGGCGGCTCACCGCTGGAGAGGCGCCATCAGGTATAAACGTACAATTCCATCCGAGTTCTAAGCTGGCACTGTCACTTTTGCCAGCTTGCGCATCCACTCCTTCCAGAGTTGAATCACGCACTGTGCAAAAACTTTTTGCACAAGGAGCGAGCCTATGCCAATAACAACCCCGAAAGAGCTTTTTGTGATGATCCTAACCGATGTACGACAGGGCGCCGAAAAAGCCGAGAAGATCTACCAGGAGATTGGGCAGCTGGCCCAAGATCCCCAGATCAAAGAAGCCTTGGAGGCGAGGGCGTTCGTTTCAGGCAAGGTCCTTGCCACACTCGACGAATGCTTCAGACTTCTTGGCGAGCAACCCACAAAACTCAGTGGGCGGTTGCAGGAAACGTTCATCGAGGACTTCCGCAGGGAGTTGGCTGAAATCCAGGGTCCGATCGCCAGACGGATTTTCGCACTAATGAAACTCCATCACCTTGCAAACTTTCGGATTGCCGAGTACCGCACGCTAATTGGAGCAGCCGAAGCAGTCGGGAATCATGGAGTCAGTCTGCTATTGGAAACCTGCCTTGCGGACAAACTGACTTTTGCGGAACGGACAGGACGTTTCCTCAGAGATATGGTCGAGACGAGGGTGGCCGGACGCGCTGCAGGAGCATCGGCATAAGACATTTGAGAGAAATCGGAGTTCACACCGGTCCGCTTGCAAGCGCGGCGGACCGGTGCCATCGTCCGCGGTGTTGTCGCAGTCCGATGTCCAACAGGATCAGGTCTGGCTGCAGTTCTTGGGCTTTCTGAACGGCCTCAAGTCCGTCAGACACTTCGCCGATCACCTGTGGTTGCCGTTGTTTTTGGAGCGTCGAACGGACGTATTGACACCACGGCGCAAAGTCATCTACGGAAAGAACGCGAAATGAATCTGTCGCCATTGACCCCAGTTCAGTCTACACCCTTGGCACAGAATTGTCTGAGGTTGGAGGTCCATCCGGTCTATCCACCGGCTCCCGCGCACTTCTTTCTGCTGCGGAGAGGCACGCGGGCCTGGACCGTTGTTCCGTTGAGCAGTTGCGAGTCAATGGAAAGAGTACCACCCACCAACTGCAGGCGTTCTTTCATGCTTGCGAGGCCAATCCCCTGCGCTTCCATCGCCCCCTTGGGGTCAAAGCCAGCCCCCGAATCCCGCACCGTCAGTCGGATCTCATCCAACTCAACACTGAGGGATACTTGAATGTCTTGTGAGCCGCTATGCCTAATCGCATTCTGCAGGGCTTCTTGCAATACGCGGAACAGACAGATAGAGATGTCCTCCGGTAAGTCTTCCGGAATGTTGTCTGAGCAGAAATTTATCTTCACTTTTTGTCGATCCGCAACCTCGGTGCAGAAAATGCCCGCTGCCGATCGAAGCCCCAGATACTCCAGCTTCGAAGAGTGCAGGCGGTGTGACAAGGCCTGGATATCGCCGGCAAGGTCGTTCAGTTGTTTGATTCGCTCCTCGAGTTGCTGTCTGAGCTCTGCCATGCCGGGGGGATTTTGCTTCAGGCGTTCCAGATCCACGGCTAACAACGCGACACGCTGATTGATATCGTCATGAAGTTCGCGGGCAATCCAGCTACGTTCTTCCTCATGCGCTTCGATCAGCCTTTGGCTCATTTTGGAAAGGGCCGCCTCGGCCCGTTTGCGCTCGGTGATGTCCCGCGCGATCGTGGAAGCGCCAATGATCGTGCCCTTCTCATCTCTGACAGGGGAAACCGTGATAGCAACGCAGATTCTCTCACCACCTTTCGTGCCAGGTTCGAATCAAACCTTGCAAGCTTTTGGAAATGATCGCATCCTGGGAAGACTCGATAATCGTGGCGTGCCGTGACAGGTCTTCTTGTGCCGTTCTTCTCTCTGTAATGTCCTCGACCATCGCAACCACGAGCGACGAAGGGCGACTGTTCAACAGGGAGATACTCAGGCGCCCCCAAATCAGGGAGCCGTCTCGCCGGAAAAAGCGCTTGTCCAGCCGATAGTGGTCTATCGAACCCGCTCGCAACTGCTCGAAACAGGCCCAATCCCTCTTTGCATCTTCGGGAGGAGAAAACTCGACACAGTGTTTCTTGCACATTTCCTCTTCGCTGAATCCAAGCATCGTGCAAAGTGCCGGATTCACGAACAAAGGCCGCCCTTCTAGATCCTCCACAGCAATCCCGATCGGACTCGCCATAAAAGCATCGTAGAAAAGCTGGTTATCGGGTTTCCTCGTTTGGGTCTTTGCATCTCCCATGAGGCAGGCATAATACCACGGAAAAATTATTCCCGCGTTAACTACTGGTTAGCTGTCAAGCCCATAGCGAAAATCGAATGGCCAGCACCAGCTAGCAGCCAAGTTAGTCCCACGTCTGGAGAATTCAAGGCACCACCGCGAGAAAAAGAAAGACGGCAAAGATAACCAGGTGGACGATCCCCTGAAGCACGGTGGTACGACCGGTTCCGATCGTGAGGAGACTAACAATAAGCGTCAGGGCGAGCAGCAACTCTTCTTTGGCGCTGAGACCGAGCGTTAACGGTTTGTCGAGGAGAATGGACACGCAGGTAACAGCCGGGATGGTCAGCCCAATGGTGGCCAACACCGACCCCAGGGCCAGGTTCATGCTGGTTTGCAGGCGATTTGCCTTTGCCGCGCGATAGGCGGCCAGTCCTTCGGGAAGAAGGACCAACCCCGCGATGACGATTCCGACAACACTCTTTGGCGCACCAACGGTTGCAATACCGCGCTCGACCGTTGGCGTAAGGATCTTAGCGAGTGCCACAACCAAGATTAACGAGACCAAGAGCAACCCCGCGCTCAAGAAGGCAACCCGGTTGGGTGGCGGCAGAGCGTGCGCGTCTTCCTCACCTCCTTCCGGGAGGAAATAATCGCGGTGGCGAACGGTCTGCACAAACAGAAACGAGCCATAAAGGATTAAAGAAACTATGGCGGCGAAAACGAGTTGCGACGAGCTGAACGTCGGGCCTGGGGTTGTCGAGGTGACGTTCGGAAAGACCATGGTCAGCGTCGTCAGCGGGATGATGACAGAAAGTGCGGCTTTCGCGCCCTGAAGCTGAAAGCCCTGCTCACGATGGCGTACGCCACCGGCGAGAAGACAGAGTCCGACGATGCCGTTGCAAACAATCATCACTGCGGCAAAAACGGTGTCACGCGCTAGAGCGCCACCTCAATAATGGTGACGGCCAGAGCCAGCACTAGGGTTCCGAATGGTTCACCAACACGATGCGCTACAACTTCCGCGTGATAGACTGCGGCAAAAACGGTGGCGACCAGGGCGAAGGCTTCAAGCGCGCTCATCGGAACGTCCGGGCGGAGTATGGCCTGGACACCTAGAATGACCAGCCCCAAGGCTGGCCATGTCCACGTCCACCACGGCGTTCGTGTTGGCGTTGCGGAAGCCATGGTAATACTGTTGGTGGTGCTCAGAGAGTTGATGCTTCCTCAAGGAGTTTCTGCTGCAGCGCGTCTCGCCAGTTTGCGCGCCGCCGTCCCGAGCATAAGTCGCGAGATGCCGGTCATCATCAGGTTCACGCCTACCAGCGTCCCGATGGCCCACACCGAGCTCGATGGCCAATGAAACCAGATCAATCCGCCCAGCAATAGGGTGATGAAGCCGTTAGCCAGCCGCCATCCCGAGCCGCCTTCGTTCCGACTCCGGAAGTAGACAATGAATTCCAGCACTGCCTCAGCCAGCAGGATGCCACCCAGAAGCAGCGTCAGGGTGCCCAACCCCAGCAATGGATGCGTCAGAAAGTAGATTCCGCCAACGATGTAGATAATTCCCAAAATCAGCTGCCAGATCACCCGTGCTACCCCGCCTCCACTGAACGTCCCCAGCAAGTGCGCCGCGCCGGCAAAGATCAGCAGCCAGCCCACCAAAAGGGCCACCGCCAAACCCGCAAGTCCGGGTTCTACGATGGAAAAGATCCCCAGGACGATAAACACCACGGCCATTGCGATGTACCATCTGCTCGCTCTTTTAATGAGTGCAGATCCGCGCAGTCCTTCTGTTGCATTTGCTGTAGCCATGACTCACCTCCGCATGGGCCTCCGTCGTTCAAGATCTGCCGCGCCCTGCAAGATGCTCGAGCTGAGGCTCTCGTGTGGTGAAAAAAGAAAACCACTGAAGGCCTTCGAGCGCTCTACCACACGAGCGCGTGAACAGCTGTTGGAACCAGGGATGGCTCCACCTCTTCTTTCCGATTTGTACTCGCATCAGCCCCCTACCAGACGCAATTGAGGTTGCAGTTTAGCGCCGGGAGGATCAGGAAAATAACAATCCCAACATAAGGATTGTCGACATGGCCGCGGATTCGTATAGGAAGCACGAACAGCCGGGAAATAACGGCGGTCGTGACCAGGGCAACTCCAACAAGGCTGAGCCAATGACGAGTGAGTACGAGCCAGGAGGGCCATTTGATCGTTTCATTCATGCAGGTCGCACTCAGGCAACGCAAAGGTTAGAAGCGTCTTGCGGGCGAGCCGACTGTCAAAAGTGACAGTTATCCGCGGCTTCGCCCCGATGCCATCCTTGGAACCGCGGGCTATCCGAACCAACCGCTCTCTCGGCCAGCCAGGAGAGCACACCCATGGATGAAAGGGACAAACAGGTGAGCGAGCAGCCTTCGCGCTGCGGAATGCGATGCGGCTATCTCGACCACAAACCTGCCGACAATGAGCCGGCGGGACTGGTTCAGGGCCAGCGTGGGCGCCGCGGCAGGTCTCGCGGTCAGTGGGTTGATCGACATCCCCACAGTGAGAGCAGCAACACAAAAGCTGAAGCTCGAGAACGTTAGCGAGTCCACCTCCTGCAATTTCTGTTCGTGCGGGTGCGGCATGATCGCCGCCGTGCGCGACGGCAAGCTGATCTGGAAGGAGACTACGACCACATCGTGAACCGCGGGTCGCTGTGCGTGAAAGGCATCTCCATGTTCGCGACACACACGTCGCCCAAGCGTCTCACGACTCCGCGCTACCGGGCACCGGGCAGCGACCACTGGGACGCTGCGGAGCGGGTGGCGCGGAAGATCAAGAAGGTCCGCGACGAGCCCTGGATCGCGACCGAGAAGCTCGGCGATCGACAGGTTCAGGTAAACCGCACGGACGCGATCGCCCTTCTGGGCGGTGCCCAGAACACCAACCAGGAGTGCTACCTCTTTCAGAAGGCAGCTCGGCTCTTGGGGATGCCTTTTGTCGAGCATCAGGCCCGACTTTGACATAGCCCCGACGGTCCCCGGTCTCTGGGGGCCTCGTTCGGGCGAGGGGCGATGACTAACCACTGGATCGACATGCAGCATGCCAAGACGGTCCTGGTGGAAGGCAGCAACGTCGCCGAGAACCATCCCATGGAAAAGGTGCAAACCTCAGGCGGTTTGCTGTCGGCGATGACTCATCACCCAGGGTAGAGGCGAAGCACCTTGTGCGTCTGTTGGATGCACCCGCGAAGACCTTGCTGCGCTCACTTCCTGGTGCGGTCCCCTAGGGGTTCAATTCTTTGTTTGGGCGGCTCGCTTCCGCTTGCGGCTCTGAGATTTGCTGCTTCTCATCCACGGAGAAAAGCATGTAATCGCTGAGGCTGTGGCGCCGATGCATACGCTTTCCTCTCCAGTCGCAGTACACGTCGGCGCTCTGGGGTAGCCACATTTCTACATCACGGTTTTTGAATCGTACCGGGCCATATTCCACCACGGTGTGATCGACAAAGAGGCGGATTTCCGGCAGGGTGTTTACCAGATCTGTTTCCATACGCACGATCTGATAACTGTATGCGGCGATCCACGCACGCCCTCGCAACGCAACAGGATAGGAAGGGCCATTCTCGCCAATCCTATACGAGCGGATGGTATTCGGCTTGTCTGGCCTCTGGCGGAAGTGGACTTGCCACGCCGGGGTTCCATTCCATTGGCCCAAACCTTCGCAACTCAGTGCAAAGCTTCCAATATTATTCGGATGAAAAATGAGCGCCATCGACGGTAGCCCGCGTGTTTCCACGCCGTCCGGGAATTGTGCGGGCGAGTATTTGTTGCCCCGATACTCGCTCACATCGAAGCGACCCGGCCGGTATTCCTCGATGCTCACTTCATAATCGAACCTGCGCGTTTCCGGGGACTCTGCAAATCCCCATTTATTGACGGACTCGTGTCTGAGGGATTCACTGGCCGCGAAACGGTCCACATTTTTGATGAACTCCTCGACCCGCTCTCCCGCTTTCTGAACGACCTCATCCAACGCACACGGGACGCCCGGGTCAACGGGCGGCACCTTCTCATCCACATCGGGAGGCAACCAGTTTGACGGCAGCGGCAGCGAAATGGCCGGCTCCGTCGCCGTTGTTGGTTTGACTTCGGCGAGAGCCGCCTTTTTGGCGGGGAGGATGGGCACGTCCGGGGCTTGCAAACTCTCGAGCTGCTTGCTCGCGGCGACGTCATGGGGATGGTCCCGAACGTATTCTTCCAGAACTCTTACAGCGCGTTCTTTGTTCCCCCCTTCCGCCAACGCCCGCGCCAGCAGCGGCTCGACGATCGCGGCTTGTCCATGTCCAAGTTTCAGTGCGTGATCGGCTTCCGAGATGGCCTTTTCCGGCAAATGCGCTTTCAAGAGAACGTCTGCGAGGATCGCATGCGCACGCCAAGAGTTGGGGTCAGCTTCCACCGCCCGCGTTATGTACGTTTCTGCTTCGGTGAGTTTTTGTTCACGGATCAGCGCCTCGCTCAAAGCCAGCAGCGCCGAAACATATTTGGGATCAAATTCCAGAGCCTTTGCCCAACAGGACTTAGCCTTCTCTTGATCCTTTACTTGCAGGAAGTAAACGCCGTAAAGATAATTCACCGCAGGATGATTCGGGGCCTTGCCATAGGCCGCTTCAAGGTGACTTCGCGCCTGCTCTGGCTTGTTCATGCGCAACGCTTCCAGAGCTTTGCCCAACTCCTTCTGGACTTTCGGGGCAAGGAGCATCTGCGAGGAGCCCGCGCCGGTTTTTCCATTCAACGCCGGGCGCATGTCAATAATGATTGTCGACGTTCCCGCATCGAACGGGCGAAATTCTTTAGCAACTCTTTCATAACCCGGTGCAACCACCTGGATGGTATATGCGCCTACAGCAACTCTTCTGAATTCTATGGCACCACCCAGCGTTGTTCCTTGCCTGAGGACTGGCCCTGTTGCGGCAAGCAAACTAACCGTTGCCGGGACTTCAATGGGCCCGCCGTCCGCTCCCATCACATAAATGTCTATATCGCCCGCACCGTGTCTTTTCGATGGACCAAGGTTCGGCGCTGATGACTGCGCGAAAACCGCATTGGGGAGCGATGTTGTGCAGAAAAGAAGCAGGAAAACGAGACACTTCGTGATGCGGAAGGCCGTGACCAACTCTACTCGCTGACGGACAAGGCTACGCAAGTTTGTCCCACCTCTTCTTGTGCCACTTTTTTATACGAAACGTCAGTACCCAGGCACCTGTCAAAATAACTAGCGGCGGTGTTCTGTGAATCGACCGTTTGACGGCGCCCTCTCGGCAATTGAGCGGCCAAAGAGAAGGTGCTAGACGAACGAAGCGTTCACAGATCAAGTACGAGCCAGTGCAAACTAACCAGGATAGTAATTCAAGGATTCGGATACATCGGACGGTCCCAGCGGAAGGTTGCACTCAAACGAAACCAATTCGCCACGGGCGTTCATTTCCGACATTAAAGATGTCGCGACGTCAGCGGCTCTCTTCGAGGTTACCTCCAAGTACCGCCGTTGGCCCGGACGGTCAGCGCCAAGGAAACCACCCACAGAGCCCGGAGGAGAAGGGGACACTGTCGACGGTATGACGGTATTTTTTTACAGGCGTATTGGGAGTTTCGGTTAGCACAAAGCTTGTCTCCGTTTGCGTCTTGCTCCTCTCTTTCTTGTGCGCATCGCCAAGCAGTTTCGCACCCTGTTACTTCTGACAGTCGGAGAAAGTGAGTGAGTGATGCATGCTGGAACCACTATGGATCCCAAAACGATACTTCTTGGGTGAAAACATGCGGATTCTGCTGGTGATGGTCCTTACCCTAGCTCTCCTGCCTGGCGACACGATGGCAGCGGTACCGTTCCCGCAGCCAGCACCTTCGCAGTCCGGCGAGCAGGCTTCCAAGATTCCGGCCGACCAACTGGATTCCCTGGTGGCGCCAATTGCCCTTTATTCTGATCCGCTGCTGGCGCAAACGTTGGCAGCGTCAACCTATCCGCTCGAAATCATTCAGCTTCAGCAATGGCTTTTGAAGAACGCGGGGCTGAAAGACAAAGCGCTGGCCGACGCGGTCGCGAAACAGCCGTGGGATCCAAGTATCCAGGCCATGGCTGCGCTGCCGGACGTGGTAAAGCGTCTGGCAGACGACATCCAGTGGACCACGGATCTGGGCAACGCGTTCCTGGCGCAGCAGAACGCCGTGATGGATGCCATACAGCGCATGCGCAAAAAGGCCCAAGACAACGGTAATCTGAAATCGACCGAGCAACAGAAGGTGGAAACCAAGGTCATTGAGAACAAGAGCGTGATCGTGGTTGAACAGGCCGATCCGCAAGTTGTGTATGTGCCTTCGTATGATCCCGTCGTGGTCTGGGGCGCACCAGTCTATCCTTACCCTCCCATTTACTACCCACCGCCCGGGTACTACGCCGCAGGACTGGCTCTTTCATTTGGTGTTGGCGTGATGATGGGCGCGTTCTGGAGCGGTGGTTGGGGCTGGGGATGCGGCTGGAGCAACAACAACATCAACATCAACAACAACAACAATTTCAACCGCAACTCGAACATTGGTGGCAACCGCAACAATCTTGGGGGCGGTAACCGCCCATCACAACAACCCGGCCGCGGCGGCGTTGGAGGAGGCCGTGGAGATTCCAGTTGGAAGCACAATCCGCAACATCGTGGCGGAGCACCGTATCGCGACCGCGCGACCGCAGACAGGTTTGGTGGCACTACGCGAGGCGACTCCCTCGCCAATCGTCAGGCCGGTGCCAGACAACAGCTTGGCCGTCAGGGCGGCAATCTGCCAAGCAATCGCGCTGGAGGTGGAGGCGGGGGCCTCAGCAACCGGGCCGGCGGCGGAGTCGGTGCGGGCAATCGCGCTGGCGGCGGAGGAGCGGATCGCATCGGAAGCCGGGATCTCTCGCGTGGAGGTGGCGGAAACCGAGATGCCTTCGGAGGAGGTTCCCGGGGTTCCCGCGGCTACAACGGATCGAGCGCACGCGCCAGCAGCAGCCGCGGCTCCTCCAGCATGGGATCCCGAGGCGGAGGCGTCAGTCGTGGCGGCGGGGGGCGGCGCAGATAAGAAACCACCTGGAGCACCGAGATGAAATCAACGTCTGCGAAGAGACATTTTTCGAAGTATCTTTGGCTCGGCTGCGCCGTGGCCTCGGCCTTTCTGTTTGCGGCTCCTTTCGCCGCGCAGCAATCTGCCATGGAAAAACCGTCGGCCACTCCTGCTGCCTCTACTGTAGGAACTCGGAGCTTTGACTCACCGCAGCAGGCTGCAGACGCGCTGATTGACGCGGCGCAGAAGTTCGATGTAAGTGCGTTGCTCGAGATTTTCGGTCCTGGTGGCGAGGACATAGTTCTATCCGGCGAATATCCGCAAGACCAGCAGCACGCCGCCAATTTTGTTGCTGAAGCCCACGAAAAGAAGAGCGTTTCCGTGGACCCGAAAAGCGGGAACAGGGCGTTCCTCCTCGTGGGCAACGAGGACTGGCCGTTCCCTGTCCCGATTGTGAAGAGGGGTGATAAGTGGTTCTTTGATGGAAAAGCGGGCCGACAGGAACTCGTCTATCGCCGCATTGGTGCCAACGAATTGGACGCTATTGAAATCTGCCATGGCTATGTGGAAGCCCAGCACGAATATGCTCTCCAAAAGCGCGACGGCTACGAAGTGAACCAGTATGCCCAGCGCATCATCAGTACGCCAGGCAAGCAGGATGGCTTGGCTTGGCAAGACGCCGACGGCTCCTGGGCCGGGCCAATCGGCGAAAAGATCGCTCGCGCTATCGAACTGGGCTATTCAGCAGGAGAGCCGTACCACGGCTATTTTTTCAAGATTCTAAAAGGAGAAGGACCTTCTGCGCCGCTTGGCGAAATGGACTTCGTCGTGAAGGGAGTGATGATTGGGGGCTTCGCGCTGGTAGCTGCACCAGCCGAATACGGCGTGACAGGCGTCAAGACCTTTATGGTCAGCCACGATGGCGAAGTCTACGAAAAGGATTTCGGGCCGAGGACCGTGGCCGAATTCCAAAAGATGGAGCGCTTCAACCCCGATAAATCTTGGACCCCGGTCTCCGAGAATGACGAATTGTGAGTTGGGCAGTTCTTTAAAGCTGTTCGCCATGCGCAAAAAGAGGGATCAACGTCTGGAGGTCTGTTGACCGGGGACTAGCAAATCACGAGGAGGATAAATCTATGACCCATTTCAATTCACTTAGAATGATCCGTGGTGTAGGTGTGTTGCTCATTGGACCTGCATTGTTGAGCACCATGGCCCTAGCGCAGTCCACCAAGTTCGAGGGTCTTATCAAAGCGCGAAACGGCGACACCATGACTCTCCAAACTGCGGACTCCGCAAACCTGGTCGTCCTGCTGACGGACAACACTCAAGTGGGACAGGTCCAGGGTGTGTTCAAGGCCCGTAGGAAAGAAATGTCGATGGCCGCGCTCATTCCGGGACTCGAGGTTAAAGTAGAGGGAACATATAACGATCAAAGCCAACTGGTAGCGACGTTGGTCTCCTTTAAAGGCAACGATCTGGAACAAGCGCAAAAAATAGAAGCTGGCATGCACGAAACTCGAGCGCAGGCGCAGCAGAATAAAGCGGAGCTGGAAAAACAGAATGTGGCCTTGCAACAGCAGCAGCAACAGATCGCTGCCAACAAGGCGTCGATTGACGCTGCTGTCGCGCGTTTCGGCCAATTGGACGATTATTACATCCTCGACGAGGTTACTGTCTCCTTTGGCAACGGCAAGGTCAAGGTTGATCCCAGCTATCGCCCGCAACTGCTGGCGTTGGCGGAGAAAGCCAAGACCATTAATGGCTACGTTATCGAGGTCAAGGGCTACGCCTCCTCCGTCGGCAGCGTGACCCTGAATCAACAACTAAGCGAGGACCGTGCCAACGAGGTGGTCAATATTCTGATTCAGGAAGGGCAAATTCCTCTTACCAGGATGCTTGCACCAGGTGCAATGGGAGAAAGCCAGCAAGTCGGCAACGACACGACGGCAGAAGTACAAGCGGAGAATCGTCGCGTGGTCGTGCGTGTTCTACAGAACAAAGCCATCGCTGGAGTATAGAAAACAGCGCTTCGGTTGCCATCGCCGGAGGTGTTCCCTGTCCGACAAAATGGTCGGTAATCGAGCGAGCAGGGACACGCTTTCCGATCTCGATGACCAAATTCCGGCATCCTCTTCCTCCAGAGGGCAAGCCGTTGGCGTGGTAACTTTGGATAGCGAGACGGGATTATATTGGCGTTGTTCCAACGAGGGATGTGTGCGTCGCTGCCAGCCTTTGCTTTCATAACGTACCTTGGTGCGCTCCCCGCTCCTTCGCCTCGCTGCGAACGCCCAACGCCCCCGCTCAAACGCCAAAATTCCCAAAGTTCCAAACGTGGAAAGACAAAACCTCAACTGTCACGAATTAAGCCATGCTAGGCGACATCCATATGGAGGCCAAGGGCTGCGGAGCGACCGCGCCGCTTGAGATCACTAATGAGCAAGGCCGTCAGAACAGCCGAAGCACCACTGCGTGACGCGGCCGGTATCAACATGAATGAATCCTGAACGAGGATAGTATCCGACTCCTCCGCGGTGAAGCGACCGGGCAGCACTTCGGAGATCGAGTGTGGAGACGCCTGGGAGACGCATATCGATTGCCCTCGCTTGCATATGGAGACTGTGCTTGGCAACGCCGGCGGTGTGGGCCCGCAGGAATTCGTTGCTCCATGGCGAACGGTAGCCGCAGACGACGGCTATCTCGGCGTCGGGCTTCCCTGCGGCGGCGGTAACGTCCGCCAGAAGATCAAACAGATGAGGATCGTAATGAAGCTCTTGGCCGGTGCGGTGGTCACGCAAAAAGTGATCCAGCTTCGAAAGTGCGTCGTCGAGGTAGGCGTCGCCACGGCGATAGACGATGTCGATGCGCTCACCGGTGTGCGTATGGAACAGGCGTAAACGGCGTTCCACCGGGGAAACGGGCGGCGCAGCAGCGGGCTCCCTGGCTGCGAGTGACAACATCAGAACCAATCCAGAGAGAGCAACAATTGCGAGAAAAGCGTTTCGGAACCGCACTGTGAATGGATCTCCGTAAAATTCTTTGACAGGATGACGGACTTGCTGGAAGACGACTTGCGCACTTCTCGAAGGGCATCCTTGGAGATGCTAATACTTCCGACTTTATGACGTCGTTGTCCCGGGGCAATCAGAACTAAAAACCACCTCAGGCAAACAGCGGGGAAAGGACCAAGCCAGGCTATTTATGCGCGGTGGTGCGAGCGAGGGCGCATGAGATCTTACCGGAGAAGTTGCGTTCGAGTTCGAAGCAAGCCCCTGTTACTTTTGACAGCTTTTTCGCCCCGAGCAAACTCATAGCCTTCAACACGGCTCTCAGATGGGTCCGGCGCAGGAGGACCTACTTTAGGCCGAGTTGGGGACTGCGCCGGGCCCTTCTGGGTGAAAGCTGGCCGCAGCGCCATCGCGATCAAATTGAGTCAGGCTGGGCTTGCGCGGATTAGAGCACCATCGACGGATGAGAAGGAGACATTCCGTGGTCAAACACCTGGTAACGATTATGACTTTATGTTTCGCAACACCACTTCTGGCCCAATCCCTGTCAGCGAGTAGTCCAACATCGGCGCTTCCCGCGACACAACAATCCCAAGCGGCATCGTTCCCAGCCCAGAGCATTGGCATGTTTGCCTATCCGAAAAACCAGCAGACCGCAGACCAACAGCGGAAGGATGAGAACGACTGCTTTGCTTCAGCCAAACAACAATCGGGAATCGACCCTCAGGCTCCGCCCCCGGCAACCAAGACTGAGGAACAGAAGAAAGCAGAGCAACAGGCCGCCGCCGACAATGCCAAGCAGGTAAAAGGAGGGCGTGCAAGGGGAGCTGCCAGGGGCGCTGCCGGAGGTGCCGCGATTGGGGGGCGATTGCTGATGATGAAGCGGGCAAAGGAGCCGCGGCTGGAGCCACTGCGGGGGCTATGGCGGGTGGAGCAAAGCAAAGGCAAGCCAACAAAGCGGCCAAGCAGCAGGCAGCACAGGCCACTGCGCAACAACAACAGCAGCAGGAAGCGCAAGCTAAAGCCACCCACCAACAGGGTATCGACACCTTTAAGCGAGCCTTCTCTGCTTGCATGGACGCTCGCGGATACTCCGTCAAGTGACAGTCTGGGTTCAAATCCGGAGTAAAAGGCCCTCACCAGACAACCGAATTCGGGTTCAAAGAATGTCCCGGTATTCTTATTCTTAAAATCCCCATGCAAACCCGCAATCCGCTTGTCGAGCAATCGAATTTCAAGCGCCCATCGAGTATTCCAAGTGTTCTTTGACCTACGGATCTGACTTTGCCGGCTGTTTGGCAGCTTTTTGAGTTGGCGCACCGTTTTGGCGGGAGAGATAGAGCATGATCGGAGTGACTTCAAATGGCATCTTCTCGTATTCAGCCGCCGGACCTGCCGCCTTGAACTTGAGGAGATGCAACTGGCCGTCAAAGGGCTCAACTTTGATGCGCCCTCCGAGGGGCAAAGCGACTACCGAAGCGGCTGTCGGAACCTTGGCATTTTTTTCCGTCGACGGCTGGGCGGATGTCGCACCTTTGGCAATGGTCCAATTTGTAAGAATGCTGTTTCCTAGATGCGGGCTGATCAGGTTGGGAATCTCTCTGGAGCGGCGCTGGAGATCCTGGAGAAACCGCTGCGCGGTGGTCAACTGGTCTTTGTAGGGCGACTTCGTCAACAGCTCCGTGCCTTTCTGGTTCGCCGCAAGTTCCTCTTCGGGAGTCCGTGAAAAGCCGAAGTGACGAAAGGTGTCCTTTTCGTCGAAGCGGAGGCGATCAAAGAACGCGAATTGTGTGTCCATACGGTGCCCAAGCACGACGTGAGCGAGCTCGTGTGCCAAGATTGCGGCGAGACTAGCCTCGTCGGGAAGTACGTCCAGTAAGCCACGACTCAAGACCAAGGTGTGGCCCATGGCATAGGACTCAAAGGTGGAAGTCAGCAGCACTCGGCAGCGGATCTGCGGCTGGATGTCGAGGCCACTGCTGACTTCCAGGTTGTTGACCACCACCTCGAGAATTTTGTCGACCTCGCCCGACG
>WNGJ01004438.1_pt1 | contig 23155 bp, 22 predicted proteins | sample 5400611 | NCBI WGS metagenome assembly WNGJ01 (sample SAMN13153375, study PRJNA577476) | soil metagenome | isolation source: 40 cm soil or saprolite under Garry oak tree replicate 1 | place: USA:California | collected 2016-06-15
TGTTCTACGCGGGCCTACAGGGTGAACCTCGCTGGTCGGCGAACATTGCTCCCCCGTTTGTCACCGCCAATACGATCGCCAGCCTGTTTGCCATCCTGATCGCGGCATCGGTGTTTACGTTCATCTACAACGTGATTTATACCCTCGTGCGCGGCGAGCCTGCTGTTGCCAACGAGTGGGGCGGTAAAACGCTTGAGTGGACCTTGCCAACCCCGGTCCCACTGGAGAATTTTGAAGAACTGCCCGTGGTGACCTCCTTGCCCTACGACTATGGGTCGCCTTTGCCGGAACCGGTAACTCCGGTAGCAGATATCCGGGGCGCTATCACACAGGCACCCATACAACCACAAGGAGAGAATTAAGAGCCCGAGAGGAGGGATACCATGGATACATTCTTAGAGCCCACGCACGAACTGGAGCCGCACGTTAAGGTGGCGCGAGCGCGAGCGGGCGTACTGATGCTCATCGTATCGGATGCTCTGGCTGTCCTCGCTATCCTGGCCGCGGGCGGTTACTTGAGCGCCCTCAATACGGAGGGCCAGTACAAGATTGCCGGGGACTTTGCTCCACCCTTCGTGCCGGGGCTTCTGATCGCCATCGGCCTGGTACTGAGCGGACTCGCCTACTTCTGGTGGGAACGAAGAGCGCGCAAGCCCGGGCAGACAGGCCAGGCATCTTTTTTCCTGTTGGCCCTGGTGCTTATGCTCGCGGCAGGGGTAGGCGAAACCTGGATCGGCGAGACCCTGAGATACGGCGTCCCTATCCATGCCTACGAAAGCGTGCAATTGCTGGTGGTCTGGTTTGCAGCAATCCACCTCCTGCTGGCCGCGATTATAGGCTTGTTGCTCGGCGGGCGCATCCTGCGCGGCAGGCTGGTCGGGCATGAGTTCATCGCCGAGGTGACCGGCTACTGGTGGTACTATACGATAATCGCCAGCCTCCTCCTGTGGCTGTTCGGCATGCTTCTTACGTAAGACAAGCTGCTGCCAGGTGGAGGTACCATCATGAGTATCTGGGTTGATGCAAATGGGTGGCCAATTCCACCCATTCTATTGCTCGGATGTCTTGTCGCCGAAATTCTGTACTTTCGTGGATGGCGCGTACTCGTCAAAGCGGAGCAGAGGAAGACTGCCACAGCCACAACTTCGCCTGAATTGACCGGTTCTGGCGCATATCAGTGGGACAGCTGGCTCTGGCGCGGTGCTTACTTCCTGGGCGCTATCTTTTTTGCCCTTGTCGGAGATTCCGCTCCAGTTGACATACTCTCTGGCAGGTTCTTCTGGGTTCACATGATCCAACACCTGTTCTTGCTAGTCGTCATGGCCCCGCTGCTCGTAGCTGCGGCCCCGCTGCGGCCGTTGTGGTTGGGACTACCAGGCTGGGTGCGACGGCTCTTCGAGGCATCGGCAAAGCTGCAAGCGGAACGTGACCTCTACCAGGTCGGGCAGCGGGTGGGACGTTGGCTGAGGCAGCCCGCTGTCTCGTGCGTGCTCTTAATCGCCGGAATCTGGGTGTGGCACTGGCCCGCCCTTTATGATCTTGCTCTGACAAACGACGCCATCCACGATTGGTGCGAACATTTGACCTTTCTTGCTGTGAGTGTCCTTTTCTGGACGCAGGTGATACCATCGCCGCCGCTCCGCCCTCGCCTGGGCTACATTGGACAGATGGTGTGCTTGGGAGTGGCTATATTCCAAAATGTTGTTCTGGCGGTGCTGCTCGCATTTGCCCAGGCACCCCTCTATGCCCCTTATGCCCACCTGGCCGCTGCGCCAGGTGTATTCTCTGCATTGCAAGATCAGCAACTTGGAGCAGGCATCATGTGGACATTCGGCGACCTCCCTTTCGGGATCGCGCTCAGTGTCCTCTTACACGGGTGGCTTGTCTCGCAGTCGGATGATGCAAGCATCGCGATACAATCGCATCACAACGCGGAGGGGCAATCGCTGGAAAAAACAGGGAGTGTCACGTGAATGCATTCAAATACTACTCATTATGCCTCCTGACCGTAGGTAGCACGCAGTGCATCGGAGGCATGCATAACAAACCGGTACGGATCCCCTGAAAGGACACGATCATGCGGCATCCAGATGGTATGCAGAAACTGGCTCTAACTGCCCTTATTGCCACTTCAGCACTCGTTATAATTGCCGCGACTGTCTGGGGAATCAGGCTTTTCACAATGTCTCGCAACCAGACAGCCACCCAGTCGACAAACCAGGCTAACTATCCCATTGGCGGCTTTCCAATGAATGGCAATCTCGCACCCGACTTCAATCTCGTCGATCAGTTCGGTCACTCGGTCACCCTCTCTTCCATGCGCGGTCACGAGGTAGTGCTGGCTTTCATCGACTCGCGCTGCAAGACCCTTTGTCCACTGACGGCTGAAATCATGTATAATGCCAAAAAGCAGCTGGGGCCTTCTTCATCCGAGCAGGTTGCTCTGGTCGCCATCAATGCCAATCCTGTTGCAAACAGCGTAGCTGCGGTGCAAGCCTGGTCCATCAATCATGGCATGCTGCACCAATGGTTATTTCTTACAGGAACAGCACAACAGCTCCAATCCGTCTACCATCAGTATGGTTTGTATGACCAGGTTACCTCAGATGGGCAGGTGACGCACGACCCGGCCATGTACATCATCGACGCCAATGGTCGCGAGCGCCTCTTTTTCGAAACATTTGACTCAAATACCGCATCCGATCTCAGCAGTGAAGAAATCGGGCTGGAGGCTGGCATGCGGCAGTGGCTGCCGCAGCCATAGCAAAGGAGTCCCCTAATGACGATCATACGCCGCGTAGCATGGGCAGCGACTGTCGTTACCTATTTTCTGATCGCCCTCGGTGGCACAGTTCTCGCTACCGACTCCGGCCTGAGTTGCCCGGATTGGCCGTTTTGCTACGGCCAGGCATATTACTCAGGAACATATCACGTGTTTCTTGAGCAATTCCATCGCTTCACTGCCGCGGCCATCAGCATCTTGATCGTGCTGCTGCTGATCGGGATTATCAAGTGGGCGCGTAAAGATCGTGCGCTGCTCACGATGGCCATTGCTGCTCCCATACTGCTGGCGATCCAGATTGTGCTGGGAGGCTTGACGGTTCTCTGGCAACTGCCGCCGCAGGTCATTACGGCCCACCTGGGTACGGCCCTGGCAATCTTCGCCATCGTGATCACGATTGCCGTACTGAGCGGCAAAAACACACCGAGTAAAGAGCATCCTGCCAACACGCGCAAATTCGCGCAGTTAGCCATCAGTAATGCCCTGCTGGTCTATATCCTCATGCTGCTCGGTTCGTATGTAACCGGCAGCGATGCAGCCCTGGCCTGTCTGGGCTGGCCGTTCTGCACGCCCGCCCCGGGGACCGTGAGCAATCACCTCGCGGCTATCAATATCCTGCACCGCGTTTTTGCTGTCTTCGTCGGCCTTGTCATGCTCTGGACTGTGATTTCGGCCCTGCGCCGCTGGCGAGTTGCGCGGGGGCAGGCGATTGTCGCGCTGGTCGGCGTCGTTCTCTTTGTGTGCCAGGCGATTGTGGGCGGCCTGATTGTGCTGCTCAAAGAACCGGCCTTTGTAGCGGGATTGCATCTCGCTCTCGCGACCGCCGTCTGGGGTACGCTGGTACTTCTGGCCGCGCTCGCATCCAATCAACTGCGCGCCGCGCCGCAGCAGCAGGAGATAGAGGAGATGGAGCAAGCGGAGGCCGAGGAGAAAAAAGAAACCGGCCTGGTACGGCAGACCATCGCCAATTACATCGATTTGATGAAGCCGCATGTGACAGTGCTGCTGCTCGGCGTAACGGCGGCGGCCATGTCCATTGCCAACCAGGGTTTGCCCCCGCTTGCCCTTGTCATCCCGACGTTGCTTGGCGGCGCGATGGCGGCAGGCAGCGCGAACTGCATCAACTGCTATATCGACCGCGACATCGACCAGATCATGGGGCGCACGCAGCGCCGTTCACTACCCTCCGGGCGTGTGGAACCCCGGCAGGCGCTGGTATTTGGTATCATCCTGGGCATAAGCGCATTCTTTATTTTCATCGCCTTCGTCAACCTGCTCAGCGCGGTGCTGGCCTGTTCCGCCATTCTCTTCTACGTTTTCGTGTACACGCTCGGTCTCAAGCGCACCTCGACGCAGAATATCGTTATCGGCGGCGCCGCGGGGGCTGTACCGGTGCTGGTCGGCTGGGCAGCCATCACGAACAGCTTGAGCCTGCCCGCTATCTGGCTCTTCGCCATCATCTTCTTCTGGACGCCTCCGCACTTCTGGGCCTTATGTCTGCTGATCCAGAAAGACTACGAAAAGGCGGGCATCCCCATGCTGCCCATCGTCAAGGGCGAGGCGGAGACACGGCGGCAAATACTGCTCTACTCGCTGCTCGTGCTGGCTGTCACCCTCGTGCTCTTCGCCATAGGCGCCATGGGCTACTTCTACCTGGTCGGAGCCTTGATCCTGGGCGGTGGGCTGGTCTACCTCGCCATCCGCCTGTGGCGCGATCAATCCAAGAAGTGGGCGCGCACGCTTTTCTGGTACTCGAATATGTACCTGGCTGCCATCTTCGCCATCATGGTGCTGGACCGCGTGATACATTAGCAAAGTAGCACCAGGCAGTCTTCTTGACAAACTGAAGCATTTAGATGTATAATGCATATAGATGCTGAAATGATATCATCTGTAGGCGCATATAAATGCAATCTACATATTGAAGAGCTTCACTTGAAAGAAGGGCCAACAACGTATCGGGACCGGCTTCCCCCCTCAAATGAAGCTCGACAGTCCATCAGTAAGGAGTTCATCAGGTGAGTAACAGCACCCAGAACTTTGCACCGCTGCCTTTGATTGGAACGCAGGCCACCCTGTCTCGTTCCATAACCGAGGATGATATTCTCCTCTTCGCCCTCGTAAGTGGAGATCACAATCCCATCCACCTTGATGCAGAATATGCCGAGCGCTCGTTTTTTGGCAAACGCATCGCTCACGGCTTCCTGATTGGCTCGCTGATCTCAGCGGTATTGGGCAACGCGCTCCCTGGGCCGGGCAGCATCTACCTGGGACAAACCTTGAAGTTTCTCGCCCCCATTCACATCGGCGATACCGTCACCGTTACCGTCAAAGTGGTCGCGCTGCGCGAGGAGAAGCGCATTGTCACGCTGCATACCGCATGCACCAATCAGCATGGTACACTGGTATTAAGCGGCGAAGCCACCGTCAAATACATGCGCGAGGCCGAAGCAGCGTAACACTCTGTTGGTCTTCATTTACTATTGTGAGCGGTTTGTGAGAGAATAAATAAGCGACTGTGACCGATTTGAGAGGCGTATGAGCTAAGCTTTTACCGTGAAAATATGAGCGCTCGCTCTTCTCGCAGGAGAGAGGCCGCTGGAAGGAAAGGAACTATCGACTGCCATGAGCAAAGAACCAGAAGCGAGTAATCCACTGGATCCCTTTGGCGCCTTGAATACCATGCGCGATGCCAGTATGCAAACCTTGAATGCGATGCGTGATGCCAGTATGCAAAGCTGGTCCAAATTGATGATCGACTTCGTCAATTCCGAGGCCTACAGCCAGGCAACGGGTCAGTGGTTAGATAGCTATTTGACGATGTCACAACCATTCCAGCGCGTGATCGAAAAGACCACGACGCAGGCCCTGACGAGTTTGAACATGCCGGTGCGTAGCGATGTGATAAGCCTGGCGGAACGTCTGACCAATGTTGAGATGCGCCTGGATGACCTGGATGCCAAGCTCGATGATATCCTGCGCGCGATCCGCTCCCTTCCTTCGCCACAGCAGACTGCAGAGGCACCCTCGTCCGATCACGTGGCAGATACATCCACAACACGTGCCAAAGCCAAAGCAAAGGAGGTTCACTAATGTTATCCTCACCCCTACCCAAGATTCCACCCGAACTCGAAAGCGAGCTGAAGCGGATTGAGGAGAACGCGCGAACCCTGGTGCGGGTAAGTACCACCCGTGCGACCATTGCCCAGACGCCCAAGCAGGTGATCTGGACGCTCAACAAAGCCAGGCTGTACCGCTATGTTCCCGTTGTTCCCGCCGAGCAGCGGCATAAGGTGCCCTTATTTCTGGTGTTCGCACTGATGAACCGACCCACTATCCTCGACCTGCGGCCGGGCCACAGCTTCATCGAATACATGGTCAAGCAGGGTTTCGATATCTACTTGCTTGACTGGGGAGCGCCTGGACCCGAGGACAAGGGGCTGAGTTTCGATGATTACGTGCTGGATTATCTGCCGCGCGCCATCCGCAAGATAAAAGCTGTCTCAGGCTCTGAGGAGTTTAGTATGCTCGGCTGGTGCATCGGCGCCATTCTCTCCACCATGTATGCTGCCCTGCGTCCCGATGACGGCCTCACAAACCTGCTGCTGCTGACGGCCCCGCTGGATTTCAGCGACAAGACGGCGGGCGGCTTTGTGCGCTGGGTGAACGATCCACACTTTGACCCCGAGAAGATTATCGACGCCTTCGGTAATGTGCCGGGCGAGATGATCGACTACGGCGCCAAGGCGCTCAAGCCGGTCGAGAACTATATCGGCTCCTACCTGACGCTGTGGGATAACCTGGAGAACCCGCGCGCCGTGGAAGCGTGGCACGCCATGAACACCTGGGTCACCGATCTCATCGACATGTCCGGGGCCGTGTACCGCCAGCTCATCGGGGATCTGTACCGCAAGAACAAGCTCATTGAGGGCAAGATGGTGCTGCGCGGCGAGCGCGTCGATCTGAGCCGTATTCGTGCCAACCTGCTCAACGTGATTGCCCTGGCTGACCACATCTCGCCGCCCTGCCAATCGGAGAGCATTATGACGAAGGTCGGCAGCAAGGATCAGCTCTTGCTGAAGGTGAAAGGTGGCCATATCGGCATGATGGCCGGTAGCGGCGCACAGAAGTACACCTGGCCACATATTGAGGAGTGGCTCATCGCCCGCTCGGATTGACACAGATTGCAGGTTTGCTCATCTCTACCGCCGGGCGTTCGTTCTGAATGTGCCCCGTTTTCATGGTGTGCCAGGGCGCGGGCTTGTCCGCGCCCTGGCACACCATTCTACTATGCCTTCGCTTCTCTGCTCATGTAGTCGTTTATTTCGTTCATGAGCATCTCCTGGACCTGGTCGATACTCTGGTTGCCATCTACCACCCTCAACTTGTGCTGCTCCCTATAGTAGTCGAGCACCTGGGTGGTTTGATTGAAGTAGATAACCAGCCTTCTCCGCATCGCTTCTCCGGCATCGTCAGGACGTTGATAGAGCTTACTTCCATCGAGATCACATCTATCGGCTACCTTTGGCGGGCGAAATTTGGTGTGATAGACGTGTTGATTTGCCTGGCAGAAGAACCTGCCTGCAAGCCTCTGAAGTAACTCCTCGCGCGAAACCTTCAGGTAGATTGCCAGGTCGAGCTGTCGATCGAGGCGTTGAAGTTCAGCATCCAACGTCTGTGCTTGCGCGAGCGTACGTGGAAAGCCATCAAGTACTACGCCTTGTATGCTCTCAGGTTCTTCAATGTGGCGAATCACCATCGGGATGGTGATATCGTCGGGAACCAGTTCGCCCAGATCAACATAGCGCCGGGCTTTTAACCCAAGTTCAGACTGCTCTTCAAAGGCTTTGTGGAACAGGTCTCCACTGGCAATATGCCGGAGTGAGAGAAGTTGAGAAAGCTTCTCTGCCTGTGTGCCTTTACCTGCCCCTGGGGGCCCAATTAAGAGAATATCCATTTCTTTCCTCTTTCTCTTCCAGAACAGGTGAGTACTTCCCACTACCTTATTATGACACATCAGCAGTACAAGGCTTGCCATTTTCGGCGGTACCTACGTATGATATCATCCGAATGTCATCCAATAGCAAAGGAGAAAGGAACAACCTGTGTTTTAAGATGGTGCTTCGGGCGAGGGCGAACGGAAGCGTTTCAGCAATCGCTTACCCACCGAGCGCACATGCCACCACAGCACATGTTCGTCCTCTGCCTGAAGGCTCAGCGAGTGCCTCATAAAAAACTGGTACATGGCCAGGCTAGCGTCGGGTCCCTGCGCATCGGCATAGCTGCTGCCGCGACTTCCTCGGCTCCCTCCAGACCACGCGTGCCCCATACCATCCACTCTCCAGTACTCCTGCACCCTCTGCCCGTTGCTATCGGCCCATCTGTACACCGTGTACGCGCGTCCACCCTTGACTCGCCCGGATTCTACAGAAGATGGTTCATGAAATGTAGCTGCATACGCCCCCCGCGACGCCAGTGAATTAGTCTGCATCCATTGCTCTACCATCTTATCACCGTTCACCACATTCACCACGCGGTCGTTGGTGCCATGAAAGGCAATCACAGGCACAATGCGCGCGGCATGCCCCATAGCCGCGTATGCCGCCTGCCCCTGCTTCAGCGGGTCCGGGCCGCCCCTGCGCATCACCCTCAACCCATCTAACATGTTGCTGGCGGCCCGGTACTCCAATCCCGAATGCACGCCGATCGCCGCGAAAAGTTCAGGATAGGTCGCCCCTAGAATGCTAGCCATTGCTCCCCCAGCCGATAACCCGGCCACATACATCCACCTGGGATCAATTGTCCAGCTGCTTTTACTCTGCTCGATCTCCCGCACAATGCCAGCAATCATCGCCGGTTCCTCCTGGTTTGAAGGTTGAAACCAGTTCCAGCATCGCGAACGGTTATGGTTGCTCGTCTGCTGGGGATAGGCAACAATAAAATGATACTGCTCGGCCAGTTCATTCATGCGCGTGCTGGTCGCGAACTCCTCCGCTGTCTGCGTGCATCCATGCAGCATGACGACGAGGGGAACTGGCTTTCTGGCTCGATAGTTTACCGGGGTATACACAAAATACGGGAGACTACCAGCGGGACCGGAGTGGAGATACTTTTGCCACATAGGATGATAGAGGCCTCCTCCAGGCTGCACATTATCTCTTCTAATCATAACGCATGCTAGCTGGAAAAGACCAGTCGCCCGAGAGGAATGGACCTCATTCAGGCGACAGACCCCAGCGCTCCGGTGAGCGCCACAGGCTGGAGAGGATCAACTCGCGGATGAACAGCAGTTCCTTCGGCAGCCGGTCGTACAACTTCACAAATAGCTCCTCGTGTGAGAGCAACTCGCGCTGCCATGCGTCGCGGTCAACCGACATCAACTCGTTGAACTGCTCGCGCGTGAAGTCCTCCATGCCGCGCCAGTCCAGGTCCTCGTAGCGCGGCATCCAGCCGATTGGGCTTTCAATGCTGACCGCGCGGCCACGCGCCCGCTCGACGATCCACTTCAGGATGCGCATGTTCTCACCGAAGCCCGGCCACAGGAAATGGCCCTCCGCGCCGCGCCGGAACCAGTTCACACAGAAGGATCGCGGTGGATTCGGCAGATGCCGTCCGAAGTTCAGCCAGTGATTGAAGTAATCGGCCATGTGGTAGCCGACGAACGGCAGCATGGCGAACGGGTCGCGGCGCACCTCGCCGATTTTGCCGGCGGCTGCGGCGGTCATCTCCGAGCCCATGGTGGCTGCGGCATAGACTCCGTAGTTCCAGTTGAACGCCTGGTAGACCAGTGGCACCGTGTCCGAGCGCCGACCGCCAAAGATAAACGCCGAGACCGGGACGCCCTGGGGGTCGTCGGCTGCCGGGTCAATCACCGGGCACTGGCTGATGGGCGCGGTGAAGCGCGCGTTGGGATGCGCAGCGGGGCGTCCGCTGGCGGGCGTCCAGTCCTGGCCCATCCAATCGATAAGGTGCGCGGGCGGTGTCTTCGTCATGCCCTCCCACCACACGTCACCGTCGTCGGTCAGCGCGACGTTGGTGAAGATGGTATTGGCGTGGATCGATGCCATGGCGTTGGGGTTGGACTTCTCGCTCGTGCCGGGTGCGACACCAAAGAAGCCAGATTCGGGGTTAATGGCGTACAGCTGCCCGTTCGGCCCAGGCTTGATCCAGGCGATGTCGTCGCCGACGGTCGTCACTCTCCAACCCTCCTCTTGAAAGGCCGGGGGCGGGATGAGCATAGCGAAGTTGGTCTTGCCGCAGGCGCTGGGGAAGGCGGCGCAGACATAGGTCTTTTCGCCTTGCGGATTCTCGACGCCCATGATGAGCATGTGCTCGGCCAGCCAGCCCTCGTCGCGCGCAAGCACCGAGGCGATGCGCAGCGCGAAGCACTTCTTGCCCAGCAGCGCGTTGCCGCCGTAACCTGAGCCGTATGACCAGATCGCGCGTTCCTCCGGGAAATGCACGATGTACTTGCGTTCCTTGTTGCATGGCCACGCCACGTCCTGCTGGCCAGGCGCGAGCGGGGCACCAACCGAGTGCATGCACGGGACGAAGTCGCCACGCTCTCCCAACACATCATGCACCGCGCGGCCCATGCGGGTCATGATGCGCATACTCACGGCAACGTAGGGCGAATCGGTCAGCTCGACCCCGATGTGGGCGATCGGCGAGCCGAGCGGCCCCATACTGAACGGGATCACGTACATGGTTCGCCCGCGCATGCAGCCGTCGAACAGGCCGCGCAGCGTCTCTTTCATTTCCTTGGGGTGGACCCAGTTGTTGGTCGGGCCTGCGTCGGTTTTGCTCAGGGAGCAGATAAAGGTGCGGTCCTCGACGCGCGCCACATCGCTGGGGTCGGAGCGGGCCAGGAAGCTGTTGGGCCGCAGCGCGGAGTTGAGCCGGATGAAGGTGCCGGATGCGACCATCTGCTCGCATAGGCGGTCGTACTCCTCTTGCGAACCGTCACACCAGTGGACCCGCTCGGGCTTGCACAACCCAACCATCTCTTGAACCCAGGCACGCAGCTTCGTATTGGTGACATAGCTCGGGATGTCCATGAGAGCCTCCAAAAAGTCATAGTGAAAATACGCCTTGGGGCAGGGCCTATGTTTCCCTCAACAATAGAGCACGCGCTTCACAAAAGTCCCATAAAGACCTTGCTCCCTATCACAAATTCATCACGATGCGCCTTCTCTCCTAAAGAAGGTGGCATCTGGCATGCTTATTGTAGTCGATGCGCGTGCAGTCCTGCAAGTTGAAGAACAGCTATGGCTGTTCTTTCACTCCGATAGCGTGCGATTAAACTACGTCGTCAATTAGATTGATATTGTCGTAGTAATATGCTACTATTGTTTCTTGACCGGAAGTGAAAGCGGAACTGATAAAGGAGGAATAAAGTGAATCAGGCGCGCGATGAACTTGAGCGCGAGGTGTTGGCGCAATACCGGGCGTTGGGACGCTCACTCAAGGCGACCTCAGAGCCTCGCTGGATGGAAATCGACCTCACGCTTCCTCAGCTCCGTACGCTGCTCGTGCTGGCCGAGGAGGGACCGCTGGTTATTGGACAGATTGCACAGCGGTTGGGGATAGGGTTATCGACAGGCGGGCATCTCGTTGATCGCCTGGTACAGGCCGGCCTGGCGGATCGCACGGAAGACGCCGGTGACCGCCGCCGTACCGTGGCGCGGCTGACTCCAAAGGGGGAAGACCTGTATGCGCGTCTCCTCAATCGCACACAGATGATGCAGAGCATAATTCAGAAGATGCGCGAGGACGAACTAACCGCCCTCTTGCAAGGGCTACAAGCAATCAGGCGTGTGATCGAAGAGGAGGACTACAGGGCTCATGCAGGGATTGAACCAGGGCAGACACTTCAGGAAATTGATCAAGAAATTGAGAACGTGAAATAGAGCCCGTTCATCTCGCCTGAGTGCCTAGCATCGTTGGCTAGATGCATTACAAGGATAAAGGAGAAACGTAATTCAATGGCGCAAACACCAGCCGGGTCCACGACCCTCACCGCTCAGGAGCCTCAATCGCTCAGCGCAACCGTCAGTCGCCAACGACTCGTCTCAATTCTGATCGGCGTGTTGCTGGGCATGCTGCTGGCTTCGCTCGATCAGACGATCGTCGGCACTGCCCTGCCGCACATCGTTGCCAACCTGGGCGGCCTTGACCACTACGCCTGGGTTGTCACAGCTTACCTGCTCGCCTCGACGGTTTCGGTGCCGATCTACGGCAAGCTCTCCGACATCTACGGTCGTCGTTTATTCTTCATAACAGGTATGGTCATTTTCCTGATCGGCTCGGCCCTGGCGGGCACCAGCCAGAACATGACCCAGTTGATCATCTATCGCGGCATCCAGGGCCTGGGAGCTGGAGCGATGATGCCCATCGCCCTGGCCATCATCGGCGACATCTTCCCGCCATCTGAGCGCGGTAAGTGGCAGGGGTTGATTGTGGCGGTCTTCGGCCTTTCCTCGATTATCGGGCCGACCCTGGGCGGGTGGATCACGGACAACTGGGGCTGGCGCTGGGTCTTCTATGTGAACATGCCTGTGGGTGCCATCGCTATTCTGACAGCCGGGTTCGTGCTGCCGAAGGCTTTGCGCCGCGTGCAGCATAAGATCGACTACCTGGGCGCCATCACGCTGGTGGCGGGTGCGATTCCCTTGCTGCTGGGGTTCTCATGGGCCGGCACGCAGTACGACTGGAACTCGTGGCAGGTCATTCTCATGTTCGTCATTGCTGTGGTGATGCTTACCGTTTTCTTCTGGCTGGAGATGCGTAGCTCCGAGCCGATCATCAGTCCCCGCCTCTTCAAGAACAGCATCTTCCTGATCTCGGTCATCTCGACCTTCCTGGTAAGCGCCGGCATGTTCGGGGCCATCCTGTTCCTGCCCCTGTTCGTGCAGGCTGTGCTTGGCAATAGCGCCACCAATTCTGGCTACGTGTTAACCCCGTTGATGCTCGGCTTCATAGTCAGCAGCATCCTGGGAGGACAGCTTCTCTCGCGTACCGGCCGCTACAAGATACTGGCGATCATTGGGTTCGCCGTCGCAGCTTTCGGCATGTTCTTGCTCTCCCGCATGACGCCGACTACCACTGAAGGCGAGATCGTGCGCAACATGATTGTGACCGGCCTGGGGATCGGTGTGATGATGAGCCTCTTCACCATCGTCGTCCAGAACGCCTTCCCGTACCGGCAGCTTGGTGAAGTCACGGCCACGCTTACCTTCTTCCGTTCCATCGGCTCAACCATTGGTGTGGCCGTTATGGGCTCGATCATGACCAATGATTTTCAGACTACGCTGCAGAGCAACCTCCCTCCGGCGCTGACACGACTTATCCACGCGAGCGGTCAGTCCCAACTCAATCCGCAGGCACTGCTGGATCAAAGCACATTCGTACAGCTTCAGCACAGCTTCGCGGGGTTTGGCGCGCAGGGACTAGTTCTCTTCCACCAGTTCATCGAGGCGATCAAGGTCAGCCTCTCAAGCGCCATAACCGAGGTCTTCTTCCTGGGCTTCATCATTATGCTGCTGGGCTTGTTCGCGTGTCTCTTCCTGCGTGAAATCCCGCTGCGCAAGGCCCACAACGCGCCAGTGGCACAGGCACCCACGTCCGACACGAATAACAGTCGGGCCTTGCTCGGCCTGACATTGGCATTGATGGCGCGCGAGGCCCAGAAGCCTGATGCCGATCCCCATGTCCTGGCAACACTCTCCAATGCCGTGAATGGGCGCTACCCGTATACCTGGAGCGATGAGGAACGCGCCAGGGCAGTCGCGCAGGATATCATCGAGCCACTGTCGATTTCTCTGCTGGTTTCCTCCCTTGGAAGTGGAGGCGGACAAAACAACGACATACAGGCAGCACAAGTAGTGCCGTCCGAGGCGAGCGATGCGCTCGCAGGCGGCTTTCTCGAATAACGTACATACGTAGCGTAAGCGTACATTCCTGGAAGAAACGCAAAACATGGAGGTTTCACAAGTGCGAATAATGCATTTCACTCTTAGCAAGTACATCTGTGGAATGGTAGCCAGCCTCATCATTTTCCTGGCTGGAGGATGGTTGGTCCTGGCGCCATTCGCGCTCGGCTACCAGCCCTACGGCGCTAGTTGGGATAGCCAGACGACCAACGACTTCGCGACAGGCATTCCCGTTGCGGTGCTGGCCCTCGTAAGCTTTGCCTTCTTTTTCGTCTCGCTGCTCGGTGCATTGCGCGCCGCTGGAATACTCGTGGCCCGCCAGCGTCCACAAGCACAGGCTCCGGTAGTGACCCAGGTGCCGTCGGTCCCGGCGACGCAACAAAGCGATCTTGATCGAACGCTATCCACGCTGGCGGCAGCGCTTGCTGCCGATCTGACGGCCCGTCGCCAGGCAGGCAGCAATCAACTAAATCAAGTCAGCGATCAACCGACTGATCAAGCAGTGAATAGCAGGAGGGATGCGTGATGAGTGTGAGAGATGCGATGAGGCGACTGATCCCGCCTGGAAGCTATGTTCTGTTCCTGTTCTTCCTGACAGGCATCTGGGTTGCCATCTCGCCTTTTGTTATGACGACGCAGCCGTCTGGACAACACTGGATGGCTTCGACGGTCAATAACGTCGTGATTGGAACCATTTTAATAGTGGTGTCGCTGTTCGGAATCCTGGGCTACCTGGTGTTCGCGCTGCGCGATCTGCTTGCTGAGGCGCAAGCACGCCAGGAGATAGCAGAGCACACATCTCCTTCAGGAGAGTAATAGCCCTTTGCTCTGTTTGTTGTAGATGCAAGCGTGTGGCGAGGAGAGACCCGCCACACGCTTGCTTATTATTACTACTGCTTTTGCTCGACGAACTCGCCCTCGATCATGATCTGGACCTCCTCGCTGACGATCCACCTGCCATCAAGCATGGCGTTGAATGTCATACCGAAGTCCTTGCGGTTGATCTTGCCCTCGGCGCTGTAGCCGATGCGGTGGCCCATATTGGGATCATTGAATTCCCCGTACTTCACCACCGAAAGCGTTACCGGCCGGGTGTTGCCCTTGATGGTGAGATCTCCGGTCACGGTGTAGCGATCCTGTCCTGTCGGTTTGATCTCGGTGCTTTTGAAGTGCATCGTCGGATACTTGTCGATTTCAAGAAAATTCGATGACCGCAGGTCGTTGTCACGCTGGGCGTTGTGGGTGCGGATGCTTGCTGCCTGGATGGTGATATCAACCGATGACGCTTCGGGGTGTTCGGGGTCGATATAGCCGGTCGCGGTGACCTCGAGAAAGGTACCGCGCACGGTCATCATACCAAGGTGCTTGGCGGCGAACTCGACTTGCGTGTGATAAGGGTCAAACTGCCAGACGCTGTGGGTTCCGGCTTGCGGTTCATTCTGTGTAGTCATGACTTGTCCTCCATTCATCACAAAATAGCTTACTTCTGCCTGGAAAGTCAGCAGGCAATCTTGCTCGTTGCCTTTTTTACTTTCTTTACGGAAATAAGATTACATCAGGAAGTTCCTTTTGTCAAGAATGACCTTTTACATCCTCACGGTCGCCCTGGCAATCTCTTCATAATCTAGAAGTCAGCGATGCTACTCCGGGCATTTTTTGGTGATCAAAATGGTTACTACTAGTAAGTAGAAGTATGGCATGAGTGTTATCTTGTCTTCGCATCGGAGTATATTTAATGCATCGTCTTCATTTGAGTCCTAAAGTGAGTGTGAGTGTTGTCTTCGTCGCCGCTTTGTTCATGAGCATTATGGACACGACGATCGTCAATGTGGCCCTGCCTTCGCTGGGGCGTGAGTTACATACCCCCAGTACCGCTCTCGACGCGGTCGTAGTTGGATATCTGATCAGCCTGGCCGCCGTCATCCCAGCCTCTGGATGGTTGGGTGACCGCTGGGGTACCAGGCGCATTTTCCTGCTGGCGCTGGCCCTCTTCAGCGTAGCGTCGGCCCTGTGCGGCCTGGCTCCTAACTTCCCCCTGCTGGTCGGCTTCCGGGTCCTGCAAGGCATCGGTGGTGGTGCGCTCACGCCGGTTGGAACTGCCATGCTGTATCGGACGTTTCCCCCGGCGCAACGCATCCAGGTCTCGCGCATCCTCATCATCCCGACCGTGCTTGCCCCCGCCCTCGGTCCAGTGATTGGAGGTCTGCTGGTGGACCAGTTGTCGTGGCGCTGGGTCTTCTTCGTGAACGTGCCGATTGGCATAGTTACCTTGCTCTTCGGTCTGCTCTTCCTGCAAGAGCACCGCGAACCGGCCGCCGGGCGCTTCGACCTGGCGGGCTTTCTGCTGGCCGGGATTGGCCTGGCGCTCGTCACGTATGCCTTGAGCGAGGGACCGTCCGCTGGTTGGACCTCGACCGGCATCCTGAGCAGCGCTCTTGTGGGTCTGCTCGTACTGGTCGGTTTCGTGGTTGTTGAGCTGCGGACGCGGGAACCGATGGTCGACCTGCACCTGTTTGGCAACAGGCTGTTCCGCAGCTCCAACCTGGTCTCGATGTTCTCGAGCGCGGGTTTTCTGGGGGTCCTCTTCGCAGCTCCGCTCTTCCTTCAGGAGGCACGTGGGGCCTCGGCGCTCACGTCAGGGCTGACGACGTTTCCCGAGGCGCTTGGGGTGGTACTCTCCACCCAGCTTGTGGCCCGGATCTATCCCAGGGTTGGGCCGCGTCGGCTGATGGCGGCTGGACTCACCGGTGTAGCGATCGTGATGGCACTCTTGAGCCTGATAGAGAACGACACTTCCCTCTGGTTGATGCGGGCGCTGATGTTTCTCATCGGGGCAGGCATGGCCTACGCCATGCAGCCAGCGCAGGTTGCCGCTTTCGCGACCATCTCGTCTGCCTCGACCGGAAGGGCCTCGGCGCTCAACAATGCACAGCGGCAGGTAGGTGCCGCCCTCGGTGTCGCCGTGCTGAGCACTATCATCAGCGTTGCAGGCCCGACCTACCGGAATGCGGCAGGGGCGACGGTGCCGAACCTGGCAGCCTATCACGCCGCCTTCATTGCCGCTGCCGCGCTTGAGCTGATTGCGGTTGGCTGGGCGCTGACCATCCATGATAGCGATGCCGCCGTCACACTGCGCCGCCCGGCTATACAGACGAGGGAGGAAGTTGGCGCAAGTGTTCCTCGAATTGGCGACCAGGCGACAGGTGAGCAGGTTTCTTGATTACTCACAATCCGCATCAACCGAAGAACAAGCCCATCAACATCTGTAGGGGCGAGGGTGGCGGACGTGAGGCTGGGAGTAGCATTTATGCCCCTTTAGGGTCGCCCGCGTCCTGTTCCCCTGGCTCCAATCTTGGAGGAACACGATCACCCCCCCACCCCGCGGGCGACCCTAAAGGGGCATAAATGCTACTCCCAACCCCTCATCGTCCACCCTCGCCCCTACGGATTATCGGGCTCTGGGCCTGGTTTCCCGGCTCGCGCCAGGCATTCGCATGCCAGACGGCCTGTCCGAACAGCCGCCATGCTCCAACCAGGAAAACGATGGTGAACACGAGTAAGCCTGGAAACCTGCCTGGTCTCCCGATGGCAACAAGATCGCCTACGTTTCAGACCTCAGTAGAAGCGCCCAGATTTATGTAATGAATGCCGATGGCAGTGGACAGACGCGTTTGACACATACCAATGCCGACGAGCGGTGGCCTGCCTGGTCACCCGACAGTACGAGAATCACCTTCTCCTCGCTGCGAGATGGCAACAACAGCGAAATTTTCATCATGAATGCCGATGGCAGTGGTCAGAGACCCCTGACCACGCAGGATGCCTGGTCTGAGAATCCCGCCTGGTCGCCTGATGGGAGCAAGATCGCCTTCGTCTCGTATCGAGACAACCATGGCGAAGTGTACGTGATGAATGCCGATGGCAGCCACCAGGTCAACCTGACGAATGATCCTGCTGCGGAGAATGGCGATACAGGCATTGCCTGGTCACCCGATGGCACTAAAATTCTCTACACGGTGCAAGCCCATGCTTCTGCCAACCCCTTCCTCAGCCAGAATTTAGGTCTTGCCAGCATTCTGCTGCAAACCATGATTCTGATGGGAATAGTCTTGTTGCTGCTGCGGCGCTGGCTGCCTCCTTTCGGTTCGCTGACGCTGCTGTTCACCATAAGCAGTGCCTTGATCGCTCTCCTGAATGATCAGTACTCTTTCGTACTCTCTGCGCTGGCGGCTGGCCTGCTTGCCGATCTACTGGTTTGGTGGCTCAAGCCAGCGAAAACGCGCCCCGCAGCATTCCGCATGTTCGCGCTTGTGGTACCAATCGTCTACTACAGCCTGTACTTCCTGGTCTTATTCTTAACCAAAGGCATCGGCTGGTCGATTCATCTCTGGATTGGCTCGATCGTCCTTGCAGGCATAACCGGTCTGCTGCTCAGCTACCTGCTGGTGCCTCCGCTGGCTCATCTGAAGGAAACGACAGATAATTGAAGTGTTGGTGAAGTTGTTTGGGTGATGGGTATGGGTGTTATGGATTGAGGGTGTGGTAGCAAGAGGGTTAACCGGGTACAAGATGAGATATGTCGTTGAAAAAAATGAGTTGTACCTGATCGTCGGTGATGAGCAGCTTCGATATGCTCGCCGGGTCCACGTGAAAGGCGCGACTGCTGAGTAGCGACAGATTGAGCAGGTGTCCGATAAGCAAACGCAAGGTTGTTCGATGACTGACAACGACAATTGTCTGGCCTGCATGAGCAGTTACTATTTCAACGATGCAGGGAACAACACGTGCAATCACATCCTGCTGTGTTTCGCCACCGGGTGGTTTCACAGCCCATGAGCCTCGTTCCCAGGCCGCCATTTCTCGCGGAAACTCCACAGCAACATCTGCTTGCACGCGGCCCTCCCACTCCCCAAAATCCATCTCGTGAAGAGGTTCGCGCGTCTGTATCTGCAAACCCAGAGCAGAGGCGATGGGAGCCGCTGTTTCGCGCACTCGTCCCTGTGGACTACAATAGAGGGCATCGATGTGTTCACGGCTCAAACGTCTGGCCACCCGTTGGGCCTGTTGCCGTCCAACAGCTGTAAGGGGAGCCTCCGTGACACCACAGAAAGCATCAATGTTGCTCAAGACTGTTTGTCCATGTCGCACAAATAACAGGCGTGTAGTAGGCATTAGCTCTGAATCCATTACATGCTCCTTGTCTGCCTGGTCTCGAACGTTTCGTCACCGGTAGCTCGCTTCCTCGCATGGGCCGCAACTGGTGAGGGCAACCAGCCCCGGTGTTCGAGTTCGTCTACAAGTCGGCTATAGGACGAGCGAAATCGGTCAGCGCGGTCTGGTCGCGGGTCGATCACTTCACGAGTGCGAGACATCGCCGTAGCGACCTCGGCAACCTGACGCCCTTCGGAGGCGGCAAGGATCGCCATGCCCAGTGCCGCCTCAGCGTTCTCCGGGATACGCACGGAGCGACCGAGGACATCGGCGCGAAGTTGGCACCAGTAGCGGCTGCGGGTTCCCCCACCCGTCAGACTCAGTGAGCCATCAGTAGGCGCACCAAGCATATCGAGATAGTCGAAGCATAATCGCTCGACGAAGGCAATCCCCTGTAAGAGGGCAGCGTAGAGATCAACTTCGTCAGCAGGCTCACCGAGAAGAAAGTATCGCGCTTCCGGCACCTGGAATGGGAAACGCTCACCATAGGAGGCAAGGGGATAAGCAATGATGCTTGCAGGCTCCCGTTCTATAGCCTGTGTGCTGAGGGCATCGAGGTCTCGCCCTGGGAAAAACTGCGTCAGGATACCAGCACCAGCACCGGATGTCCCACCTGGGAGCCAGCCGCCATCAGGAGAGCGATGCGAGTACATGACCCCGGCAGGATCGCGGATAAGTTCCTGTGTGACGCCTTTGAAAGCAAGTGTTGTTCCCAGTACGGTATTCCAACTTCCCACGCGCAAAGCACCAGCACCAATCTGAGCAGCACAGCTATCGGTCATACCAGCAATCACAGTGGTTCCTTCGGGAATGCCAGTCTCTGACGCAGCCTGTTGGCAGACGGTTCCTATCTGTGTGCCAGAGAGAACAACATCAGGCAGTATCTCATCAGGAACACCAAGCTGTGCAAAAACCGCTTGCGGCCAGGTATTCTCAATCAAGTCGTATCCTGCTTTGAGGGCGGAACTGGTATCGGTTGGTATTTCATGCCCGATAAGATGCCGATTGATAAAATCTGTCTGGTGCGAGAGCTTGATGCCCTGCTTTATCTTCCCAGGTGCAGGGGTTATCACATGCTGATACTCACGTAATACCCGGATCAGCTTGGGTAATGCCCACGATGAGGGCATCTGGTAGCCCATCGTTGCCCACACGTCCGCTCCGATTTCGTTGACACGTCGGGCCTCCTCGATGGCACGGTTGTCGTCATGCATAAATCCCGGTGTGAGTGGGCGATTCGATTGGTCAACGAGGAGTATCGTACCGGATGTACCATCGACAGCCACACCGCGAATTGCTCCGGTGGACAGATGTGCGATGACAGCACGACAGGCGTCAGCAGTCGCACGCCACCAATCTTCCGGGTTCTGTTCATGACGAGGGCCGTCTCGCTGGCTGGTAAGTCGCTGAGAAGTCGCGCTGAGTACCTCTCCCGTCTCCGATACGGCAATGGCTCGAACACTCTGGGTGCCTAAATCGAGGCCAAGCCAGACGCTATCTGATCTGGTTGAGGAGCCAGAATTTATCACTTTTTCCCTCCCGCTCAAGGCAACACTGCTATCTTGATACCCTCCCCACTGGCGGCCTTGTCCAATGCTTCATGTGCCGCTCTTAATGGGTAGCGATCCGTCACCATCGGTTCGACGTTGATGCGCCCCGACTCAATAAGTTGCAAGGCCGTCTGAAAGTCGGCACGCCGCGAATTTGCGCTCCCTGTTACCTCAAGTTCTTTGTAGTGTATCAGATTAGCCTCGACCTCTGCCCATCCCTTCTTCGCCAGGCCCGCGAAGAGATTGATGCGCCCACTCTGCCGAGCCAGATGGAAAGCATCATTCACCAGACTGGGTACGCCGATACAGAGAATAATGGAATCCATCCCTAAACCCCCTGTCACATCGGATACGATGGCAGCAAGGTTTTCAGTGGTAGGGTCAACAGTGAGATGGGCGCCAAACTGGGTAGCTAATTCGCGGCGCGGGGCAGAGGGATCGCTGACGATGACAGTACGCGCACCCGCCAGCAGTGCCAGTTGCAGGTGGAACAGACCAATAGGACCTGACCCCATGATGAGTACGGTGGAGTTCATCCTTATATGTGAACGATGATGACCGTTTACACAGCAAGCAAGAGGTTCGGCAAGTGCAAGGTACTCTGAGGGTAAATCTTTCTGGGCCACGAAGAGATTTCCCGCGGCTACCGCATTAGCGGGGATGCGAACATACTCACTCAGTCCCCCTTTTACATCATAGCCCACGATACTCTGATTGGGGCAAATATTTTCCATTCCATTCTGGCAATAGAAACAGTGATGGCAGGCTATTACTGGAGCCATGGCCACTGGCATACCCACATCATACCCTTTTACGTGACGGCCTACCTGATACACATGTCCGGCTACTTCATGACCCAGGATGGTCGGCAATGGGATACCTTTCGTCTTTTCGCCGCGAAAGATACGCACGTCAGTTCCGCAAATCGTGTTGGCTCCCACCTTGACGAGAACTTCATCCGGACCAATCTCCGGTGTGTCAACCTCCATCACGTCCATCTCACCGGGGCGTTGAAATACTGCTGCAAGCATCTTGTTCCTCCTAACATTGTCTCTAATCGCCTGACACAAAGATTGCCTGTTCTTGCTTACTTCCCGCCTACATGCCGGGCAAGGTCATGCATCATATCGCTCATGAGAGGATAGGTTGCTATATACTTCTCCACGTAAAACTGATATTCCTGATGACGCTGCGCGTTCGGCTCGATGGAATGACTGGTGTGAACCATATGATGGGCCGCGTCCTGCACGTTTGGATACACACCCGCACCCACCGCTGCCAGTATCGCTGAACCGAGAACAGCAGCATCGGCTACCTGCGTGAAGGTGATCGGCAGGTTACTCACGTCCGCGTGCGTTTGCATCCATAATCGACTTTTGAGAGGACCACCACAGGCAACAATCTGCTGGGGTTGGAAACCATAGTTGCGTAGTGTCTGAAAGATGAGTTCCGTCCCGTAGCAAATGCCCTCTACAATCGCACGATAGACATGCACCGTATCGTGTTTGAGCGTCAGCCCCAGTATCATACCACGCGCTTCGGGGTCGGTATAAGGACTGCGATTGCCTTGCCAGTGATCCACCACCATTAGCCCATCAGAACCCACAGGCACACTCTCAGCACGCTGATTGAGGAAATCATACAGCCCAAGTCCTTGCCGACGCGCCTCCTCAACGAGACCTCCACAAAAATTCTCTCGAAACCATTTAATGATGGAGCCGGTAGAGGCTTGTCCCCCCTCTATGACATACTGACCGGGAATTACCGCGTCCGTGAAGGAACCGAAGAAGCCGGGACCGTATACAGGCTCTGCCGACTCACCAAAAATGGCATGTGATGAACCAGTGATGAGCGCGATTTTACCCGGTTCCAGAACGTTCATGCCCACCGTAGCCACCATCGCATCTCCACCACCCTCGGCAACCGGAATGCCAGCAGGTAGCCCCAGTTCGTTCGCCGCTCTTTTGCTGAGACCATCGACAACAGTTCCCATAGGTAAGACTCTTTGTGGAAACTTCTCAAGCAGGTCGTCCAGTTCGACGGCCTGATAGAGGCTAACCGGAAAGCCGCCGTTGTCACGGTCGTAGTACCAGCGCAAGCTGGCAACATTAACGCTCGCGGTCCACTCACCTGTCAGTCGATGTACCATCCAATCGGTGTACTCACAGATGTGCGTTGCGGCTTTATAGATATCTGGCTCATGCTCCCTCAACCAGAGAGCTTTGCAAGGCATCCACTCCGCGGACACTTTGGCAAAGCCGTTATACTTGAGCGCGGCATCTCCCGTTTGAGCGATTCTGCGTGCCTGATCGGCCGCACGAACATCCATCCACATAATCGCGGGTCGCAACACACGGTCGTATTCATCCAGCGCAACAACAGTGCAGGTTGTACTATCTACAGAAATGCCCGCTATCTCTTGTGGCGCGATACCGCTTTCGCGCATCACCTCTCGCACAGCCATGACAAGAGATGACCACCACTCATCCGGGTCTTGTTCAGCCCAGCCGGGACGCGGATGTTTGAGTGCATATGTGCAACTCGCAAACCCTACTGGTGTGCCTTCGTGGTCGAAGACTCCGACGCGCACGCTCTCTGTGCCACCGTCCATTCCCATAAAGTAGGGGCCATGTACCATTGTTATGCTCCTCTCTTAGCACGCTGTATCCTCTTTGCTATCG
>WNGJ01008920.1_pt1 | contig 23151 bp, 23 predicted proteins | sample 5400611 | NCBI WGS metagenome assembly WNGJ01 (sample SAMN13153375, study PRJNA577476) | soil metagenome | isolation source: 40 cm soil or saprolite under Garry oak tree replicate 1 | place: USA:California | collected 2016-06-15
GTTCCGATTGTCGACAGGAGGTCGCTGGTGGCTGCTACCGGTTCGTCCGCAGGGGCTGGTCCCGTACGGGACGAGCCCGGCGGGTCGTCATCGCTCGGGGACCGGGTCTACCGGACGCTCCGGGACGAGATCGTCTTCCTCGAGCTGCCTCCGGGCGCTCCCGTGCGCGAGGTCGACGTCGCCACGAGGCTGGGCGTGGGGCGGACGCCGGTGCGCGAGGCGCTCCAGCGGCTGGCCATGAACTACCTCGTCGAGCTGCTGCCGGGCCGGGGCGCGTTCGTCACCCCGATCAGCCTGCCGGACCTGGTCAAGATCACCGAGATCCGCCTCAACCTGGAAGGATTCGCGGCGGCGAGCGCCGCGGCCCGCGCCACCGACGCCGAGCGGGAGACGCTCCGCCGGGTGCGGGACGAGATCAGCCAGGCGACGGAAGAGACCCCGCGCGACACGCTGATCCGGCTGGATCAAGACGCCCACCGGGCCATCTACGACGCCACGCACAACCCGTTCCTCGAAGACTGCCTCCACCGCTTCCTCAACCTCACGCTGCGCGCGTGGGTGCTCGTGCTCGACAACGTGGGCAGCGTCGCGGAAATGGTCGAGGAGCACGTCACCCTGATCAACGCGGTCGTCGAAGGCGACACCGAGAAGGCCAGTGCCCTGGCCCGCCAGCACATCACCGACTTCGAGAAGGACTTCCGCGCCGCGCTGGGAAACCCGGCCTTCCGCTCGTCGGTGGACCGGCAGCGCAGCTCGGGCATCTAGCAAGCTCCGGCCGCGCGATGCGCGGTGAGCGCCGGAGAAAGGAGCACGTCATGGTAAGACGCGGAAGACCCTGGTGGCTCGCCCTGGTGCTAGCGGCGTGCCTACCCGTGGCCGCGTGCGCGAGCACCGCCGCCTCCACGAACTCCGGCGGGAGCACGGGCAGCGCCAGCAACCTCGGCACGATCACCCCCGGGACCATCACGGTGGCCATCGAGCCGTACATGCCGTACACAGCCGAACAGAACGGCAAGCTGATCGGGCTCGACAGCGAGATCTTCAACTACATCGCGCAGCAGCTGCACCAGAAGATCAACGTGCAGGTGACCAACTTCGCCGGGATGCTCTCCGGCGTGCAGACCCGCCGCGTCGACGTGGCCATCGGCGGGATCGCCTGGTCGAAATCGCGGGCGGCGGTCGGCCTGTTCACCGACCCGCCGTACTACTCCCCCGTCGCCCTGGCCGAGAAGAACGGCGAGAACATCACCACGATCGCGGGCTTGCAGGGCAAGTCGGTCGGCACCGTGACGGGCTACATCTTCGTCGACGCGATACGCCAGATCCCCGGCGCCACGATGCACGCCTACCAGGATGCGCCCTCGGCGTTCACGGACCTGTCCGACGGACGGGTGAACGCGCTGGTGATCGACACGCTGCTGGTGATCTACCAGGCCAAGCAGGGTGCGGGCCAGGGCCTGACCAGTGACTACCTGACGCCGCCGTCCGCCGCCGACGTGAAGGCCCACCCGGGTTACTCCGCCTTCGAGCCCTACATGACCGGCTTCTACATCCCCAAGCAGGAGCCGCAGCTCAAGGACGCGATGGACCGGGTGATCCGGCAGATGTACGGCAACGGGGAGATGACCAAGCTCCTGACCAAGTGGGGCGCCAAGCCGGACCTGTTTCTCAAGCCGTCGGCGGGCATGGCCCAGCAGCGGCAAGCGGTCGACCGTCCGGCGAGCTGGACGCCGCCGTCGATGCCCTGAGAGGTTCCGATGCCCCGCTCTGTCGCCTCGTTCGGACCATTCCACGTCGACTGGATCTCCTGGGCCCCAACCGTGGGCAACGGGATCCTCAAGACGCTGGAGTTCACCTTCGCGAGCTTTGCCGGCGCGGTCCTGGCCGGACTGCTCCTCGCGCTGATGCGCGAGTCACCGGTCGCGCCGCTGCGCTGGCTCGCCCGGATCTACACCGAGATCTTCAAGAACCTGCCGCTGCTCACCGAGATCTTCCTGGTCTACTTCGGCCTGGCGTCGCTGGGAGTCCGGCTGGACGTGTTCGAGGCGGGCTGCCTCAGCCTGATCGTGTTCTACGCGGCGTACCTGTCGGAGATCTTCCGCGGCGGGTTGCAGAGCATCGCGGCCGGCCAGCGGGAAGCAGCGCACGCGCTCGGCCTGAGTGAGCGCGAGGTGCTGACGCGAGTCGTGGTACCCCAGGCCGTTCGGCTCGTCCTGCCGGCCACCACCACCATGCTCGTCGACATGCTCAAGTCCACCTCGCTGCTGATCACGATCTCGGCGGCGGAGCTGATGACGGTCGGCCAGCTGGTCGCGTCGACGACCTTCCGGGCCATGGAGGTCTACCTCGTGATCGGGGTCATCTACTTCGCGATGTGCTATCCGCTCTCGATGGCGTCGCTGTGGCTGGAGCGGCGGCTGAAGGCGGGCACCCCGCTGTCGCCGCGCCGCCGCCGCCTTATCGGTGAAGTCCGGCTAGCGCTGGCGGGGACGCCCGGAGCGACGGCATGAGCGCGGGCCAGGCAGAACCGGGCGCCGTGGCCGACCGCGCCGTGGCCGACCACGGAGACCACCACGGGGGCCGGCCGGAGGAGGCGGCCGTCGTCCGGGTGGAGAAGCTGGTTAAGTGCTTCGGCAGCAACCGCGTGCTGGACGGGATCGACCTGGACATCGCCAAGGGCGAGGTCGTCAGCCTGATGGGCCAGAGCGGGGGCGGCAAGACCACGCTGCTGCGCTGCATCAACCTGCTGGAGGAACCCACCGCTGTTCCAGCACCTGACCGCGGCCGAGAACGTGGCCCTGCCCCTTTTGCGGGTCGGCAAGGTGGAGCGCGCCGAGGCGGTGCGCCGCGCGGTGGACCTGCTCGGGCGAGTCGGCCTGGCCGACAAGGCGCTGGAGCTGCCCTCCCGGCTGTCCGGAGGGCAGCAGCAGCGGGTCGCGATAGCCCGGGCGCTGGCGCTGCGGCCGGTGGCGATGCTCTTCGACGAGCCGACCTCCGCGCTGGACCCGGAATCCTCCGCCGAGGTGCTCACGGTCATGAAGGAGCTCAGCACCGAGGGAATCACGATGCTCGTATCGACCCACGAGGTCGGCTTCGCGCTGGACGCCTCGGACCGGATCGTCTTCATCGACCGGGGCAAGGTGGTCCAGGCCGGCCCGCCGCGCGAGGTCGTGTTCGGCTCGGCCAGCGAGCGGGCCCGCGACTTCTTCGCCGGGTTCGTCCGCCTCGGCAAGACCGCCGGCTAGGGGGTTCGCTTGTTCGCCGTGGTCGGCGGAGGGGTCATCGGCCTGTCGGTCGCCTACTACCTGTCTCAGGCCGGCGCGGACGTGGTCTTGTACGAGCGGGGACAGCTGGGCCGGGGCTGTACCTGGGGCAGCGCCGGCTGGATCAGTCCCAGCGAGTCGGCGCCGGTGGTGGGGCCAGGGGCCATCCGGCAGGCCCTGTACTCGCTGGCCCGGCCGACCTCGCCGCTGTACCTGCGGCCCACGCCGGATCCCGGCCTGTACCGCTGGCTGCGCCATGCGATCCGCTACTGCAACTCCGCGGCCGCGGCCCGGGGCCTGCGGGCGGTGGCCGAACTCGGCCGTCCCACGTTCGAGCTGTACGACGAGCTCGAACGCGCCGGGCTGGCCGCCGGGATGACCTCGCACGGTTTGCTGCACGTCTTCAGCCGGGCGGGTTCGGCCGCCCGGTCGCTGGCGTCGGCGGCGGTCATGCGGCCCTACGGGTACGCGGTGCCGGACGACATCCTCACCGGAGCCGAACTGCGCGAGCTCGAGCCCGCCCTGTCCCGGCGGGCCGAGGCGGGCTACCTGATCGGCGAGGAACGGCACATCGACCCGGCGCTGCTGACGGCCGGGCTGGCCGGGCTGGCCCGGAAAACCGGCGCCCAGATCTGGGAGCAGACCGCGGTGAGCCGGCTGGACGGCACCGGCCGGGAGGTGCGGGCGGTCGTGACGGACAACGGCTCCGAGCCGGTCGACAGCGTGGTCCTCGCGGGCGGGTCCTCGTGCGGGACGCTGCTGCGACCGTTCGGGATCCGGCTGCCGCTCACCGCGGGCAAGGGGTACAGCTTCCTGCGCCGGCTGCGCGCCCTGCCCCGGCGGCCCATCCACCTGGGGGACATCAAGGTCGCCGTCACGCCGTTCGCCCGAGGGCTGCGGATAGCGGGCACGATGGAGCTCAGCGGCAACAATGAGGTTCTTCGCGCGTCCCGGGCGCGGGCCATCGCGCGCGGCACCGCTCAGTACTTCGACGGCTGGGACGAGCTCGAACCGGGCAGCCCGGCTGGCCCTGAGCCGGAAGAGCTCTGGGTCGGGCGGCGTCCGCTGACGCCGGACGGCCTGCCCATCCTGGATCGCGTGGATCCCTTCGAGAACCTGTTCGTCGCGACCGGGCACTCCATGCTCGGCGTCACCCTGGCGCCGGCATCCGGCCAGGCCATGGCAGGGTTCGTGCTGTCCGGAGCGCGGCCGGACCCGCTGGAGCCCTTCCGTCTGCGGCGCTTTGCCGGGGCGCGCTGATCCCGGGCCGACCGTCCGGCGGCCCGGCCGGGCCGCCGGACGGTTAGGCGTGATCGTAGGCGGCGCGGGCGGCGTGGACTTCGGAGATGTGCGTTTCTGACCAGTCCTTGATTGCGCGGACGACCGGCAGCAGGGTTCGGCCGAGAGGGGTGAGCTGGTAGTCCACCCGGACCGGGACGGAAGCGGTGATGGTGCGAGTGACCAGGCCGTCGCGCTCGAGCAGGCGCAGCGTCTGGGTGAGCATCTTCTGGCTGACACCCGCGATCGTGCGGGCCAGCTCGCTGTAACGCCGCGGCGCGTCCGCGAGCGCGGTCAGGACCAGCGTCACCCACTTGTCGCTGAGCGCATCGAGCACCTGGCGGGACGGACACTCGGCGACATACGCGTTGTACGCGGCGCGTTCCTGCTCGCGCCGTTGCGCCGCGGTCATCGTGGCCATTGCACTCCTCGACGCCAGTTACGCACTTTCAGGTGTCTTCTTCCTAAAAGAGAGTAACACACTTAGCGTTGGGCTCAGTGGCGCTGACCTACGCGCCCGACGAGGGAGATCCCATGAAGGCGGTCATCGTCCGCGGCTATGGCGGCCCGGATGTCATCGAGCTGGCTGACGTCCCGGTCCCGCAGCCCGGCCCCGGTCAGGTGCGAATCCGGGTGCACGCGGCGCCGGTCCAGCCGGTCGACATCGCCACCCGCGCCGGCCGGCTCGCCGAGCACGGCCTGATGGCGGCCAGCGGCGACGTCGGCCTAGGGTGGAACCTGGCCGGCGTGGTCGACGCGCCCGTCCCGCTGCGCGGCACGCGGGTGCACAACGTCTGGATCCACACCGACGGGCCAAGGCTGGCCGAACTCGCCGCGCTCGTCGACGTCGGCCAGCTGACCCCGCGGGTGGCCGCGACCCTGCCGCTAGAACAGGTGGCAGCGGCCCACCAGCGGGTCGCGGCCGGCGGCCTCCGGGGCCGGATCGTGCTCACGCTGGACGGCTGAGACGTCAGGGGAGGTGATGGGGTCGCGGCGGGCCTACGGGCCTACGGGGGTCTAGGCGACGCCGGCGACACCCACGATCACCTGGCCGTCGCGAGGCGGGAGGTGCACGGCCTGTTCCCAGTCCGGGCGCCACTCCCGGGCGTCGACCACGCCCGGCGGTACCAGCTTCAAGGGGCCAAAGAAGCTGGCGAAGTCCGCCACCGAGTGGTTGTGCACCTGCGTCACCCCAGCGGAGTAGGAGCCGAAGCCTCTTCCCGTCGCATCGCTGTCGCTGCGTCCGACGGACAGCACGACGTAGCTCCCTGGTGCCAGTGCCGCGACGTACCGGGCCACCAGGTCCCGTGCGGCGTCGGGCGCGAAGAAGTGCAGCAGGAACCCCATCAGCAGGCAGGCAGGCGCCGACAGGTCGATGCCCGCGGTCACGGCGTCCAGGATCGTGGCCACCTCGCGCACGTCACCGTCCACCACGGTCACGCCGGGATTTCCCTTGGCGGCCAGCGCTCGCAGATGACTGAGCACCACCACGTCGTTGTCCAGGTACACCACCCGCGCGCCCGGGGAAATGGCCCGCGCGGTCTCGTGCGTGTTCGGCACGGTCGGCATGCCGCAGCCCAGGTCGATGAACTGCGTGATCCCCTGGTTCGCCGCCCACGCCACAGCGCGGGCCAGGAACTGCCTGTTCTCCCGCGTCACCTCGGCGGTGAGCGGCGCCACGGCCATCAACCGCTGCGCCGCCTCCCGGTCGACGGCGAAATTGTCCTTCCCGTCCAGCAGGTAGTCGTAGACGCGGGCAATGGACGGCGTGGTGGGGTCAAAGTCGGCCACGATGGCCATGCTAGAGGGTGTCCCTTATGGGATCGTGGCGGGCTGGCGGGGAACGGCGGGCTCAGGCGGAGCGTGGCGGTCCTTTCCAGCCGAACGGGCGGGCTGTCCGCTCGTTCGTACGACATGGCTGCCTCGCTCATGCAGCTCCGGCGCAATGCCGTTAGCTTGAGTTGATCATGGCGGGGTCGGTGTACTCTGTGGCGTCACTGCTGGTGCCCGTGCGCTCCCGGCAGGCTCTAGTGACCCCTGGTATCCGGCTGGCTGCCCCGTTCCGCCCGTTCATACTGCATGGATGCCGCGCTCATGCAGCTCCAGGTGCGCGTCTCCCAATAACCCGTCGACCCACGCGCAGTCGGGGCTGATGGGGCAACTCGCAGCATGCGCTTTATTTCTCTACGCGTCCCAGTTGCATGGCTGCGGCATCCATGCAGTACGGCTCCGCTACGGGTGGTGTAACAGGGGCGGAAGCGGTTACTGGGCCCGTGCGCCGCTTCGCGGCATCAGCACGCTGAACGGCATCGGGCCAGGGTCAGTCCACGACCGCGCCGCCGGTGAAGTTGATCTCGCTCGCGGTGATGGTGCGGGCCCAGTCGGAGGCGGCGAAGACGGCGATGTTGGCGACCTCGCCGTAGCTGGGCAGGTGGCGGATGAGCAGGCCCGCGGTACCGGGCGCGCTCGCGGTACCGGGCGCGCTCGCGGTACCGGGCGCGGCCGCGGCTTCGGCCTCGCCGGGAGCCGTGCCGTCCTGCCGCTGGTCGTGTTCGTCGTAACCGGGTGAGCCCGGCGAGAGCAGCCAGCTCACCCGCACGCCGTGCGGCCCGAACTCGGCCGCGAGCTGGCGGCAGAGTCCGGCGAGCGCGGCCCAGGCGACGTGGGAGCCGCCGAGCCGCGGGATCGCCTCCCGTCCGCCGGCCATGACGAGGATGACGCCGCGGCCGCGCTCGGTCATGTGCCGGCCTGCGGCGACGGCGATGTTGAAGTGCGCGGTAACGGATTTCGTGACCGGCCACAGGAACTCCTCGAACGGCATCGCGAGGAGCGGCGTGCCCTGGACGTCGTCGTTGGAGGTGGCGTTGAAGCAGATGTCGATGCCACCGCTGGCGGCGACGCCGTCGGCGTGCCGCGCGACCGCCGCCCGGTCGAGGACGTCGACCTGGGCGACGTGCGCGACGCCGCCGTCCTGCCGGATGCGCTGGGCGACGTCCTCAAGAGTCGCCCGGGTGCGGCCGGCGAGGTGCACCTCGGCGCCCTCGCGGGCGTAGGCCCGCGCGACCGCGGACCCGATCGCGCCGCCGGCGCCGTACACGATCGCGGTCTTGTTATCAAGCAACATGAGACTCTCTCCCATCGGGCTCGGAGGCATCGGACTCAGAGGCAGGCCGCAGGTGACGGAGCTGGATCGCGGCCAGGACGGCGGCGCCGAGCATGGCGGCGGCGCTGACGGCGAAGGCCACGTGCAGGCCCTGGGTGAAGGCCTGGCGGGCCACCCGGACCAGGACCTCCCCGGCCTGGCCGGGGAGATTCCCGGCCGCGGCCACCGCGCCGCCGAGGGTGTCCCGGGCCGCCGCCGCGGTTCCGGGCAGGATCCCGGGCGGCAGGGCGCCGGTCAGGTGGCCGCGGTAGATACCGGTGCCGATGACACCCAGGACGGCGATGCCCAGCGCCCCGCCGAACTCGGCGGCGGTCTCGGTCAGCGCCGACGCCGCCCCGGCCCGCTCCGGCGGCGCGGCCCCGACGGCCAGGTCAGTGGCTAGGGTGTCCACCGGGGCCAGCGCCAGCGAAAACACCACCGACCCGGTCACCAAGAGCGCCAGCCCGGCGGGGCCGAGCAGGGTGAACAGTCCCAGGCCGACCGCGGCCAGCACCAGGCCGGCCGCCATGACGAAGGCCGGGCGGACCCGGCGGGCCAGCACTGGCGTCAGCATGGCCCCGAGGACGGACCCGGCCGAGGAGGGCAGCATCCACAGGCCCGCCGCCAGCGGCGACAGGCCCAGCACCAGCTGCAGGTACTGGGCGATGAACAGCAGGGCGCCGAACCCGGTGAAGAAGCTGAGCAGGTTGGTGGTCAGCGCCGCGGTGAAGGCGGCGGAGCGGAATAGCCGCAGATCCAGCAGCGGGTCGGCCAGCCGGTGCTGCCGGCGCACGAACACCACCCCGGCCGCGAGGCCGACCACGATGGACGCGGCAGGCGGCCAGCCGAACCCGTCGCGGGTGAGCTGCTTGAGCCCGTAGATGACGGCCAGCACCGCGGCCACCGACAGGGCCGCGCTGATCAGGTCCAGCCTGCCCGCCTGGGGATCACGGAACTCCGGTAGCAGCAGCGGGCCGAGCACCAGCAGCAGGGCCATCACCGGCACCGCCAGCAGGAACACCGAGCCCCACCAGAACCACTCCAGCAGGATCCCGCCCAGCAATGGCCCGATCGCGCCGCCGACCGAGAAGCTGGTGATCCATACCGAGACGGCGACCGTCCGCTGCCGCGAATCTGTGAACATGTTGCGGATCAGCGACAAGGTCGAGGGCGCCACGGTGGCCCCGGCCAGCCCGAGCAGGGCGCGGGCCGCGATCAGCATCGCCGCGTTAGCGGACCAGGCGGCCAGGAGCGACGTGGCGCCGAACGCCGCCGCGCCGATCAGCAGCAGCCGGCGACGGCCGATGCGGTCGCCGAGGGTGCCCATGGTGACCAGCGACCCGGCGGCCACGAACCCGTAGATGTCGACGATCCACAGCAGCTCGGTGCTGCTAGGCCGCAGGTCTTGGCTGAGATGCGGAACGGCCAGGTTCAGCACGGTCAGATCCATCGCATAGAGCAGGCAGGGCAGAGTGAGCACCGCCAGGCTGATCCACTCTCGCCGCCCGGCCCGCTGGGCGATCACCACGTTCACGACGTCCACCCTGCCGTGGCTGCCTGTCGGCCGGCTGTCGGTCCGCCACGGCGCGCGGATCGCCGGTTATCCTGACCTGGTGCGTTTCGGGCTGCTCGGCACCCTGGCCGTGTGGACGGACGCCGGCAGGCTCACCGAGGTTCCCGAGGCCAAGGTCCGCGCCCTGCTGGCCGATCTGCTGATCCACCTCGGGCGGCCGGTGCCCGCGGACCGGCTGATCGATGATCTGTGGGGCGATGACCTTCCCGTCCATCCCTCCGGCGCGTTGCAGGTGAAGGTCAGCAGGTTGCGGCAGGCGCTGGAGAACGCCGAGCCGGGCGGCGGCGAGCTGGTGGCGTTCCGGTCACCGGGCTATCTGCTGCGGATCGAGGGTGACGCGCTGGACGAGCGCCGGTTCGCGGCCCTGGTCGAGCGGGCCGGCCCGGCCGAGGATCTCCGGGACCGGGCCGGGCTGCTTGCCGATGCGCTGGCATTGTGGCGAGGCCCGCCGCTGGCGGACTTCGCCGACGCCATGTTCGCTCAGGCGGCGATCGCGCGGCTGGAGGAGCAGCGGCTGGTCGCGCTGGAAGAGCAGGCCGAGGCCCGGCTGGCGCTGGGTGAGCACAGCCTGCTGGCCGGTGAGCTCGGCGAGCTGGTGGCCGGTCATCCGCTGCGGGAGCGGCTACGTGCCGCCCACATGCTCGCCCTCTACCGGGCCGGCCGACAGGCCGAGGCGGTGACCAGCTACAGCGAGCTGCGCGGCCGACTGGCCGACGACCTTGGCCTGGATCCCGGGCCGAGCATAGTCGCCCTCTATCAGGCCATCCTCGAGCAGGCTCCGGGCCTTCAGCGCGCGCCGGCCCCGCCCACCCTGGCGGCCCGGCCGCGGACCAACATCCCGGCCATGCTCACCGACGTGGTCGGCCGGACGTCAGCAGTAACCCAACTGCGCGCACTGCTGAACGAACGCCGGCTGGTGACCCTCACCGGGCCCGGCGGCGTGGGCAAGACGCGGCTGGCCCTGGAGGCGGCGACCCGGGCGGCGGATGCCTTCCCCGATGGCGCCTGGCTGGCCGAACTGGCCGGGCCGACGCTCGCCGGGGCCCGCACGCCCGCGGACGCGGTGATGGCCGTCCTGGGCATCAGGGACGACAGCGGCATGAATTCGTCCGATCTGCTGGCCGAAGCCCTGCGCAGCCGCCAGATGCTGCTGATCCTGGACAACTGCGAGCACCTGGTCGACCAGGCCGCCAAGCTGACCGCCCAGTTGCTCCAGGCCGCGCCCGGGCTGCGCATCCTGGTGACCAGCCGGGAACCCCTCTTGCTGGCCGGCGAGGTCGTCTGGGCGGTACCTCCGCTGACGGAGTCCAGCGCGGTACAGCTGTTCGTCATGCGTGCCGGTGCGTCGGCGCCTGGTTTCCGCCTCGACGAGGGCAACGCCCAGGCCGTCGCGGGGCTGTGCCGGCGGCTCGACGGGATTCCGCTGGCGCTCGAGCTGGCGGCAACCCGCGTCCGGACCCTGGGCGTGCACGAGCTCCTAGCCCGGCTCGACGACCGCTTCCGGCTGCTGGTCACCGGGCATCGCGACGCCCCGGCGCGGCAGCGGACCCTGTGGGCCGTCATCGACTGGAGCTGGGAGCTGCTCACCGAGCCGGAACGGCTGGTGCTGCGGCGGCTGGCGGTGGCCGCGGACGGCTGCCGCCTGCACGCCGCGGAGGCGATATGCGCCGAGGATGACCTGGATGTCCTGAGCCTGCTGGCCAGGCTGGTGGATCGCTCCCTGGTCGTGGTGGCGGACGGGCCGGACGGCCCCCGGTACCGTTTGCTGGAGAGCGTCGCGGCGTACGGCCTGCAACGTCTGCACGAGGCCGGAGAAGCCGGCGAGCTGCGGGGGCGGCACCGCCGTTACTACGCCGATTGGGCCGAACGGGCGGCACCTCGCCTTCGCGGCCACGACCAGCGGTCCTGGCTCAGGTGCCTGGACGCCGAGGCCGCCAACCTGCGCGCCGCCCTCGACTCCGCGCTCAACGACAACGACGACGACGCCCTCCGGATGGTCAACGCCCTGGCCTGGTACTGGTTCCTGCGCGGCCGTCTCACCGAAGCACGGCGCGCGCTGGATGAGGCCCTGGCCCGCTGTCACGGATCCGCTGCCGCCCGCGCCACAGCCATGGCCTGGCAGAACGGCTTCGCCGCCCTCGCCGGAGAGCGCGGCGAGCAGTCCGCCCCGCCGACCCTCGGCGGCATCGGCGACCCCGCCATCCGGGCCACGCTGGAATGGTTCCACGCTTTCGTCGCATCCGATTTCGGTGACCCGTCCGCGGGCGAGGCGATGACCGGCCGGGCGCTGGCCAGCTTCCGGGCGCTCAGCGACCAGTGGGGAACCGCGGCGGCCCTGAGCACCCGCGCCAAGCTGGCGATGATCCGGGGCGACGCCGCCGCCGTGCACCGCGACGCCCGGCAGAGCCTGGCGATATTCCGTGAGCTCGGTGATCGCTGGGGGCAGCTGCAAGCCATCGAATGGCTCGGTGCCGCGGCGGCGGCAACCGGGGACCACGCGCGGGCCGACCGGCTCCATCGAGACGGCCTGCGCATGGCCGAAGACCTTGGCCTGTGGCCGCAAGCGGCCGATGCCCTGTCGTGGCTGGGCCGGAGTGCACTACACGCCGGTGACCTGGCCCAGGCCCGCGAGCTCCTCGAGCGGGCCATGCGCCTCGCGGCCGAGCAGAGCTACCAGCCCGGGCAGGTCTTCGCGGAGCTGGGCCTCGGCCAGACAGCGCGCAGGGAGGGCCAGCTCGACGTCGCCGAAACCCACATCCGCAACGTGCTGCACACGAGCCAGCGGATCGGCTCCGCACCGGACGTGGCCCGCACCATCTCATTGTCCGAACTCGGCTTCATCGCCGAGCAACGCGGCGACCCGGCTGGCGCGCGCTCATGGCATATCCAGTGCCTCACCGCCGCGCAAGAACTCGGTGACCCGCAGGCCGTGGCGCAGGCACTCGCCGGACTGGCCGGGGCACGAGCACTCGGCGGTCAGCCTGACCGGGCCGCCCGGCTGCTCGGAGCGGCGGACGCGGCGTGGCGGCCGCCTGGTACCAGCCTCCCGCCCAGCGCCAGCGGCGATGTCAGTGCCGACGTCACGCGCATCACCTCCGCGACACGGCAAGCGCTGGGCGAGGCCGCGTTCGCCGCCGAGTTTGCCCGCGGCCGCCGGCTGGATCCCCAGCAGGCCTCCTCCCTGTAACCGGGGCGCGGGGCGGCATCGCGGCAGCGGCGGCGTTCCTGGAGCAGGCGGCGCTGCTGACCCGCGAGCCCGTCCGCCGGGCCCAGCGGATGCTCGCGGCGGCCCGGGCCAAGCGTGACGCCGGCGCGCTGGACGCCGCGCTGGAGCTGCTGGTGGCGGCCGAGACCGGCCGAGACAGGCGCTGCGGATCGCCGAGGTGGAGCACTTGCGCGGGCAGATCGCCCTGGACCAGCGCCGCGGCAGCGACGCGTCCCGGCTGCTGCTCAACGCGGCCCGCCGGTTCGAGCCGCTCAACCCCGGCCTGGCGCGCGAGACGCACCTGGAGGCGCTCTGGGAAGCCGCGATGCAGTCCGGCGCGCGGGACAACAGCGGCGCCGTGCGGGAGGCAGCCGAAGCCGCGCGCGCCGCACCGCCAGGTCCCGACCCGCCACGGCCGGTCGATGTCCTGCTCGACGCGTTCGCGCTGCGGTTCACGCAGGGACACGCGGCGGCCGCCCCGGCCCTGAGACGGGCTTTGGATCTGGTCCTCGCGCTAGACGTGGACACCGCCGAAGCGAGCCGGTGGCTCCTGCCCAGGCCGGATGGCCAGCTTCGCGGCCTATGTGAGCTCGGTGAGGAGCTAGACACGTGAGCGCTGGTAGTGCCGGCGGGCCTTCATCCGGTTGCCGCAGACGGCCATCGAGCACCACCGGGCGGCGTTGGCCTTGCTGCGGTCGATGAGGAACAGGCGGCACTCGTCGTTCGCGCACGCAGCCGTCCCGGGTTCTGCCTGGCCAGGGCGTCCCAGGCCAGGATGGCACGGACGGCCAACTCGCGGTCGGGGGCGACGCTTAGGGTCCAGCCGATCCCGCCGTCGGCGATGGCCGGGACGGAGGTCACGCCCTCCAGTTCCGGGGCGAGCACGGCGGCGGGCTGCTCGCTCCGCACGACCGCTTGCAGCGCCTGGCGGACCCGCAGGACGTGCCGCAGCTCGGCCTCGGTGCCCAGGCCGCCGACGGCGGCCAGCCAGGCCCGGGCCCGGGCGGGGTCGGCGAGGTCGTCGGCCGGCACCCCGTCGATCACCGGGGTGCTGTTGAGCAGCGCAAGCAGAAAGCCCTCGTCCGTCCCCATGTCCGCCAGCACCGTGTCCGCCAGCACTGTGTCCGCCATCACACCACCTAACCTCATTGACTCACTTGACAGGTTACAGCACCGCATGCTGGACTGTCATCAGTCATCCTAACCAGATAAACAACATAAGAAGGTTAGAAAATGCCTACTGTCCACTACCGCTACGCCACCGTCCAGGGACGGCGGTTGTTCTACCGCGAGGCTGGCCCGGCCGGCGCGCCGGCCGTGGTACTGCTGCACGGCTTCCCGGCCAGCTCGTTCATGTTCCGCGACCTGATCCCCCGGCTAGCGGACCGGTACCACGTGATCGCCCCGGACCACCTCGGCTTCGGCCTGTCCGACGCGCCCCCCGCCGATGAGTTCGGCTACACCTTCGACGCGCTGGCCGAGCTGACCGCCGATCTGCTGGCCCAGCGCGGCGTCACCCGGTACGCCATCTACGTGCAGGACTACGGCGCGCCGGTCGGCTGGCGGCTCGCCCTGGCCAACCCCGGCGCGATCACTGCGGTCATCACCCAGAACGGCAACGGCTACGAGGCCGGCTTCACCGAGGACTTCTGGAAGCCGGTGCGGGAGTTCTGGCAGGAGCGCACCCCCCAGACCGAGGCCGGCCTGCGCGGCGCGCTGACCCTGGACGCGATCCGCTGGCAGTACCTGCACGGCGTGGAGGACGAGAGCCTGGTCAGCCCGGATGCCTGGCTGCACGACTTCGCCCAGGTGTCCCGGCCCGGCAACGACCTGGTCCAGCTGGCCCTGTTCGCCGACTACGCCACCAACCTGCCGCTGTACCCGAAGCTGCACGCTTACCTGCGCGACAGCAAGGTCCCGGTGCTGGCCGTGTGGGGCCGCAACGACCCCATCTTCGCCCCCGAAGGCGCGCTCGCCTTCGCCGCCGACGCCCCCGGCGCCGAGATCTGCCTGCTCGACGGCGGCCACTTTCTGCTGGAAAGCCACCTGGACGCCGTGGCGGACCGTATTCGCCCGTTCCTGGAGAGGGCGCTGCCATGACCGGATCGCTGAAGGACCAGACCGTGCTCGTCATCGGACGCGGCAGCGGGCTCGCCCGCGCGATTGCCCTCGCCGCCCAGGATGCGGGCGCGCAGGTCATCGTGGCCGGCCGCAGCGCCGAAGCGCTGGCCGCCGCCTACGCCGACGAGCCGGGCATCGGCACCGAGACTGTCGACCTCACCGACGAGGCATCCATCGCCGCCCTCGGCGAGCGGCTCGGCCCGCTGGACCACGTGGTCTCCACCGCGTCCGCCCGGGCCCGCGGCCGGGTCGCCGACCTGGACCGGGACGCGATCCGGCTCTCCTTCGACACCAAGGTGATCGGCCCGCTCATGCTGGCCAAGCACCTGGCCCCGCGGATGAATCCGGGCGGCTCGTTCGTCCTGTTTTCCGGCGTCGCCGCGGCCAAGATCGCCATCGGCACCCTGGGTGTGGCCATCACCAACGCCGCCGCCGACACCCTGGCCCGCTCCCTGGCCCTGGAACTGGCCCCAATCCGGGTCAACGCCATCTCCCCCGGGGTTATCGACACCGGCGCCTGGGACGCTTTCGGCGAGCAGGGCAAGGCCGACTACTTCGCCGACATCAGCGCCCGCAACCCCGCCCGCCGCATCGGCACCTCCGACGAAATCGCCCAGGGCGTCCTGTTCGCCCTGACCAACACCTTCCTCACCGGCCAGACGCTGCACATCGACGGCGGCGAGCCCCTCACCTGAAAGGAAACAGCCATGGGCCTGTCCTGGCAGCAAGGACCACTAGCACCCGGAGCCGTCGGCCGGTTCCTCGTCCCCGATCCCCTGCCCGAGCGGATGCTGTTCGCCGAGCCGCTGCGCCGGCGCCTGCGGGTCCGGTTCGGCGGCGCCTGGATCGCCGACAGTGAGGACGTAGTCCTGCTGCACGAACCCGGCCGCTACCCGGTGGCCTACTTCCCGCTCGCCGCCATCACCGACGGCGCGCTCGAGCCCAGCGGGCACACGACCCGGCACCAGGACCTCGGGCCGACGTCCTGGTATACCGTCCGGGCCGGCGAGCACAGCAAACCGCGCGCCGCCTGGCAGCACACCGAGCTGCCCGATTACGCCGGCGAGCTGAAGGGCCGGATCGCGTTCGCGTGGCGGGCCATGGAGGCCTTCTACGAGGAAGACGAGCGGATCGTCGGCCATGCCGCCGACCCTTACCACCGCGTAGATATCCGGCAGACGAGCAGACACCTGACCGTTCGGTATCAAGACCAGGTCATAGCCGATACCAGGCGGCCACTGGCGCTGTATGAGTCCGGGTTCGCCCCCCGCTGGTACGTCCCCCGTGACGACGTCGACCAGGCCGCCCTGACCCCGGCCGACGGCCAGACCTTCTGCCCGTACAAGGGCCTGGCCAGCTACTACGACATCGGCGGCGCGCGCCGCGCGGCGTGGTCGTACGAGGACGCCTGGACCGAGGTCCGGCGTGTCTGTCGGCTGGTCTCCTTCGAGCCGGACAAGGTCGAGGTGCACCTGGACGGCGCCAGGCTCCGGCTCGAGCCCGGCCAGAGCGTGATCCCGCACGGCGTCGACCGTGAGCTCACCCCCGACGAGATAACCTCCCGGGGGCGGGCATGACGGTCCCGGCGATGCTGCTGTCGGTGAACACCGGCCTGCCGAAGAACGTGGCCTGGCAGGGCAAGACCGTGTACACCGGCGCGTGGAAGCACCCGGTGGACGGCCCGGCGATGGTCCGCCGCCTCAACATCGACGGCGACGGCCAGGGCGACACCAACGGGCACGGCGGCGAGCAGCGCGCCGTGCTGGTCTACCAGGTCCAGTCCTACCGGCACTGGCAGCGGCACTTCGGCCGGGATGACTTCGGCTACGGGGCGTTCGGGGAGAACCTGACCGTCGACGGCCTAACCGACGACGAGGTCTGCATCGGCGACCGGTACCGCATCGGCGAGGCCGAGTTCGAGGTCACCCAGCCCCGGGTCACCTGCTACCGCGTCGGCCTGCGCCTGGGCGAACCCGAGCTGCCCGCGCTGCTGGTATCCCACCACCGCCCCGGCTTCTACATGCGCGTCCTGCGCGAGGGGCGCATCCAGGCCGGCGACCGGATCGTCAAGACCAGGACCGGCCCCGGCGCGCTGAACGTGGCCGACGTCGACGCGCTGCTCTACCTGCCCGGCCGTGACCCCGCCAAGCTGCGCACCGCGGTGCGGATCCCGGCGCTGAGCCCCGGCTGGCAGCAGTCGTTCCGCGAGTTGCTGGGTGATGCCCGGCCGGCTCAGGCGGACGCGCCGGCCTGGGCCGGGTTCCGGCCGCTGCGGGTGAGCAAGGTGGTCCCGGAGAGCGCGACCGTCTCCTCCATCTACCTGACCGCGCCCGATGCGAGCCCGCTCCCGCCGGCCCAGGCCGGGCAGTACCTGACGCTGCGGGTCACCGGCGCCGGCCAGCCCGCCCCGGTGCGCAGCTACTCCCTGTCCTCGGCGGCCGACGCCGGCGCGTACCGGATCAGCGTCAAGCGCGAGCCGCACGGCGCCGCCAGCCGCTACCTGAACGGCAGGCTGCGGCCGGGGGCGACCCTGGAGGTGGCCGCGCCGCGCGGCGACTTCACCCTCGCCGCCGGCACCGGGCCGGTGCTGCTCATCTCGGGCGGCATTGGCCTGACCCCGGTGCTGGCCATGCTGCACGAGCTCGCGGCCCGGCCGGGCGAACGCGAGGTGTGGTGGATCCACGGCGCCCGCGGGCCGCGGGAACACCCGCTGGCCGCCGAGGCGCACGCCCTGCTCGCATCCCTGCCGAACGCCCGCGAGCACGTGTTCTACAGCGCCACCGCCGGCCGGCTCAGCAAGGACAAGCTCCTCGCCCTGGATCCGCCGGCGGACGCGAACGCGTACATCTGCGGGCCGGCCTCGTTCATGACGGACATGCGGGACGCCCTCAGCGCGGCCGGCCTCGACCCGGCCCGCATCCACACGGAGCTGTTCGGCGCGCTGCCGTCGATCAACCCCGGGCTTACCGGGCAGGCCAGCCGGCCGCCGCACCAGCCGCCCGGGCCCGCGGGAACCGGGCCGATGGTGACCTTCGCGCGCAGCGGCATCTCCACGCGCTTCGGCGCGGCCGGGCGCAACCTGCTCGAGCTCGCCGACGCCTGCGACGTCCCCACCCGGTGGGGCTGCCGGACCGGCGTCTGCCACACCTGCACCACGCCCCTGCTGTCCGGCGCCGTCCGCTACGCCCCAGACCCGCTGGAACCCCCGGCCGACGGAGAGGTGCTCATCTGCTGCGCCCAGCCCCGCGCCGACATCGTCCTGGATATGTGAGCTATGGCGACACGACCTCCGGATGATGAGGGCGCTGTCAGCCCGGCCATCGGCCCGCTGCCGTCCATCTACGTCCCGCCATCACCGGACCAGGCCGGCCCGGCGGCCATACTCTGGCATGCCACCGTCCGGGCCGTCCGCCACCTGCCAGCTCCGCTAGGAGGAACAATGTCCGACATCCCAGCCGACCTGCGGTACAGCCAGGATCACCTGTGGGTCCGGCCCGGAGCCGACGCCGGCCTGGTGCGCGTCGGGGTAACCGATTTCGCGCAGCAGTCCCTCGGCGACGTGGTCCAGGTGACCCTGCCCGACCTCGGCGAGACGATCAAGGCCGGCCAGGCCTGCGGCGACATCGAGTCGGTCAAGAGCGTCAACGACCTGGTCGCACCCGTCGCCGGGACGGTGCGCGCCCGCAACGACGACCTGGCCGCCACGCCGGAACTCGTTAACACGGACCCGTACGGCCAGGGCTGGATGTTCGAGGCCGAGATCGACCCGGCCACGCTGGATCAGCAGCTCGCCAGCTTGATGGACGCCGGCGCCTACCGCAGGCTGGCGGGTGCCTGATGGACTACCAGATCCAGGTGGTCACCGTTCCGGTGACCGATGTCGACCAGGCCGCCGCGTTCTACACGCACCAGGCCGGCTTTGCCCTCGACGTCGACTATCATCCCGCTTCTGGCTTCCGGGTGGTGCAGCTGACACCGCCCGGCTCGGCCTGCTCGGTCCAGTTCGGCGTCGGGCTCACCGATGCGGCACCCGGGTCGGCGCGGGGCACCTACCTGGCCGTCGCCGACATCGAAGCGGCCCGTTGTGAACTCGCCGACCGTGGCGTCAAGGTCAGCGCCATCCGGCACAAGTCACCCGCCGGCGACTGGAAGGGCGGCTGGCAGCCGGGTGCCGATCCGGAACGGCGCGACTACGCCAGCTTCGCCGACTTCGCCGACCCGGACGGCAACACCTGGGTCCTCCAGGAGATCGGCTACCGCCGGCCTGAACGCTGACCTGCGCGATTCGGGACGCGGAGGGAAGCACCCCCGCGAAGGTGCCCGCATCAGGTGCCACAGCTTTCACAAAGCCCATGATTGCGTGCCGTTGCACCCCTGATGACGGGGGTTTCGGCTCAATCATCTGCCCGGCGTCGTCTTCGCGGTGCGGCTGTGGTCACGTCCGGGCGGCGGGAGCATCGGCACGGAGATTCTCGTCGGTGTGCGCGATGTTCAACAGCGAGCGCCAGATGAGCGCGAGAATGATCGCCGAGCCGGCGAAGGCGAACCAGAAGGGCGCCGTGACGCCCCACACCGATGCCACCAGACCGCCGAGCGCGGAGCCGATCACGATGCCGCCGACCACACCGGTGAGGTAGACGCTGCCAACGCGACCCTGGAACTCGGCGGGTACGGCCCGCTGCCGCACGCTCGTCGAAGTCGTTCCCCAGATGAACGCGTGAGCGCCGAAGATCGCGAATACGACCAGCGCGAACCAGACCGAGCGGGTCAGTGCGAGCGCCAGATGAGTCAGCGTCTCGATGATCAGCCCGCCCCGCATGATGACGCCCAGCGGGACGTGCCGCTCCAGCCAGCCGTAGGACACGGTACCCAGCAGGCCGCCGACGGCTATCGCGGTGGTGATCACCCCGAAACCGAGCGCGCTCATGCCCAGCCACTGCCGCGCGTAGAGGACCAGCACCGACCATGCTGCGCCGAAGGTGACGTTGAAGGTGAAGATCGTGATCGCCAGCGTCCGGATGGCCGGGTGCGCCCACAACCAGCGCCACCCCTCGCGAATGTCCTCGCGTACCCGGGCCGGCCGTGCGCGCTCCAGATGAACTGGCAGTCGCACCCGGGAGATCAGCAGCACACCGGCGAGTACGCACACGGTCTCGCTCACGAAGGGCAACGCCATCCCCGCCGCGAACAGCGCGGCGCCGACCGGCGGGCCGGCCATTTGATTCCACACGATCACGCCGGTGAAAGTGCGCGCGTTCGCTATGCCCAGGTCGCGCTGGTCGACCAGCATCGGCAGCAGGGTGGTCATCGTGGTGTCGCCAAAGGCTTCGTTAACTCCGAACAGGAACAGGGCCGCCAGGACCACTGCGGTGTCGACGTGGTGGGTGAGAATCGATGCGGTCAGCAGAAGCAGAATCACCACTCGGACCAGCCTCCCAAGATCATTAAAACCGCGCTCTGGGTGAATTGCCAGGTTGCGGGATGGTGTGCGGAAGCAGGCTCCAGCCGGGAACACCGGCCCGTTGACGCGCGGATTGTTAGCGCTCACAATAACGGCAATCCCTATTCGTTCGCCGAAGCCGTCGCGCAGGAATTGTGAACGCTAACATCACGGCTCGGCGTGGTGATACCCGCCGCGCCTCCCGGACACCAATGACCTGGCCCCCACGTGTCAGGAGGTGACAAAGCCGTAAACCGGAACACCCGGGCACGCTTCCGGCCCGTCGGCCGCTGCGTTGCCCAACGGGGGACCAGCCAGCAATGGACCTTCGGATGAGAAAGGCAGGCTCAACGATGACTGTCCGGTCACGACTCCGGCACGCGAGAAAGGCGTTGCTGGTCCTAGGCGGGGCGGCGGCACTCGTCGCCGGAACCCTGATCGCCGGCGGCGCGGCCCCAGCCGGAGCGGCGACGTCGCTCCCGTGCGACATATACGCCGCAGCCGGCACGCCGTGCGTGGCCGCGCACAGCACCACGCGGGCCCTGTACGCGGCCTACAACGGTCCGCTGTACCAGGTCAGGCGCGCCTCGAACGGTGCCACCACGAACATCGGGACGCTCGCCGCGGGAGGCTACGCCAACGCGGCGGCGCAGGACTCGTTCTGCGCGGGCACCACGTGCACCATCACCGAGATCTTCGACCAGTCCCCGCAGCACAACAACCTCACGATCGGGCCGGCCGGCGGGGCCGGCGGGGCGGACGTCGGCGCGAACGCGACCGCGCTGCCGGTGATGGCCGGGGGCCACAAGGTGTACGGGGTCTTTGTGAGCCCCGGGACCGGGTACCGCGACGACTCCACCACGGGAGTGGCGACCGGATCCCAGCCGCAGGGCGCCTACATGGTGGCCAGCGGCACCCACGTCAACAGCGGCTGCTGTTTCGACTACGGCAATGCCGAGACCAACAACCGCGACAACGGCAACGGTCACATGGACGCGGTCTACTTCGGCACCCTGTGCTGGTTCGCCCCGTGCAACGGATCCGGCCCGTGGGTGCAGGCGGACCTGGAAAACGGCCTGTTCGGTGGCGGCAACGGCAACAATCCCAACAACGCGGGCAACAAGAGCGCGTTCGTCACCGCCCTGGTCAAGAACAACGGCACCACGACCTACGCCATCAAGGGCGGCAACGCGGATTCGGGCGGGCTGACCACCTGGTACAGCGGTTCCCTGCCCACCACGAGCGGCTACATGCCCATGCACCAGGAAGGCGCGATCATCCTCGGGATCGGCGGCGACAACAGCAACAGCTCCGCCGGGTCGTTCTTCGAGGGCGTCATGACCGCCGGCTACCCGACCGATGCCGCCGACACCAGCGTCCAGGCCAACATCGTCTCGGTCGGCTACGCGCCGGCGTCCGGCGGCAGCGGGGCGACCGGGACCATCGTGGCCGGCGACAACAGCGCCAAGTGCGTGGACGACAACAACGGCAGCGGTACCCCCGGCACCAAGGTGCAGATGTGGGACTGCGACGGCAACACGGCCGCCCAGAACTGGACCGTCAACAGCAACGGCACCCTCACGATCGCCGGCGGCTGCATGGACATCACCGGCGCCAAATCCGCCAACGGCACCCTCATCGAGTTGTGGACCTGCAACGGCGGCGCCAACCAGCAATGGCAGGCTCAGAGCGGGGAGCTGGTGAACCCCGCCACCGGTAAATGCCTCGACGACCCCGGCTCCAATACCACGAACGGAACGCAGCTCGTCCTCTGGACCTGTAACGGCGGCGCCAACCAGCACTGGACCCTGCCCTAAGCACGCGTCGGCCAGTAACCCGTCGGCTTGATCGGCGGGTGGCCTTGGCCGGGGTTCGCATCATCGTGGATCACTGCACCCCCGATCAGATCAGGGGGGTGATTCCCGGGGCGACCTCGGCGTGTGGCTGGGCGAGGAGCTGCGCTGCGCGCGGCTGGCCGCTGGCTATACGAGTCAGGACCAGTTCGCGCGGGAGCTGGGATTTGACCGGACGGTGATCGTCAAGGCAGAGACCGGAGCGCGCCCGCCGTCGGAAGACATGGCGGCCAGGATCGCGGAAATGTTCCCTGAGCTGTGTAACGGGCTGTACGTGCGGCTCGCGGGGATCGCGCGGAAGTCGAACGGGCCGATCCCGGGCTGGTTCGCGGACTGGGTCGAGATCGAGGCCAGGGCGACCATCCTGCGCTGGTGGGAACCGCTGCTGATCCCCGGGCTACTCCAGACACGATCCAGGTGATACCGGGCGCGGCCGGTGCCTACGCCGGTCTTACCGGAGCATTCGCGGTGGCCGAGGTACCGGGTGAGTCTCCCACGGCGTACCTGGAGACGGGGATTCAGGGCATTACCGTCCGGGACCCTACGCTGGTAAGCAGCGCGGCGCGGATGTTCGATGACTTGCGAGATGAAGCGCTATCTCGCTCCAAGTCGTTGGAGCTGATAGCGGAGGTGGAGAAATCATGAACGGATCAGATGGCCTCCGCTGGCGTAAGAGCACGTTCAGCGGCGCGAACGGCGGTGGCTGCGTCGAAGTGGCCGACCAGGACGGCATGATCGTGGTGCGGGACACCAAGGACCACGGCCGGGGTCCGGTCCACCGGTACACCCCCGACGAGTGGCGCGCGTTCATCGCTGGCGTGCGCAACGGTGAGTTCGACCTGGACGAGTCGGGTCGCCTGCCGTAGGCAAGGGGTGCGGTGTCACACGATGATGTGATCAGTGCCCGCGGGCGATCCATTCCTGTAGGTGCGGCCGTTCGGCGCCGATGGTGGTGTCCGGCCCGTGGCCGGTGTGGACGACCGTATCCGCGTCGAGGACGAGCAGTCGGTCGCGGATCGAGTCGATGATCGTGCCGAAGTCGGAGAACGAACGCCCGGTCGCGCCCGGTCCCCCGGCGAACAACGTGTCCCCGCTGAACAGCAAGCCCTGGCCGAGGCCACTGGCGCGCCGATCTGGCTGCACCCCGCCGACCGCGAGCTCTGGGATCAGACTTACCCGGGCCGGGCCCCGGACCAGGACCTGGCCGACGGGCAGACGATCACCGTGGCCGGCGCCGACCTGACGGTGCTGCACACGCCCGGGCATTCGCGCGGCG
>WNGJ01002587.1_pt1 | contig 23133 bp, 13 predicted proteins | sample 5400611 | NCBI WGS metagenome assembly WNGJ01 (sample SAMN13153375, study PRJNA577476) | soil metagenome | isolation source: 40 cm soil or saprolite under Garry oak tree replicate 1 | place: USA:California | collected 2016-06-15
GCCGTGGCATCCCGCCAGGTGCCAGGACCCCAAAGCAGGTCACACGGATAGGTGGTCGTCTCGTACTGGGCGTCGAAACGCATCAGGCCTTCATCATGGAGCACCGCCAGGACCAGAACATAGGTCCACTCGGCATGTTCCTGATTAGCCGGAAACGCACTGGCCAGCCCGCTCGTCACCGTACCATCGGGACCCCACGCGACCGCCTGGATCTCGCGGCGGATCGGCGCGGGGTACAGCCGCCCTCCAGGTGTGGATGCGCCCCACAGGTGGTTAATGATCTCGGCGGTATCGCTGATGGTGCGTGCTGCCTCCACCGGCATCCCAAGGCCGTCACCAGATCCGTGAGCTACGCGATTCCTGATCCGCCTCAGCACCGGTTCGAGCAGGCGGTTGCGCTGGCCACGGAGCAGCCCTTCACCACGTGCCCAGCGCATCAGCGAATCCAGCATCTCATCGAAGTAGATCAACTCGCCTTTTGAGCAGGCCTTCAGCGTCAACAGCCCGAAGTGGACTTTGAACACGGTCAGGTCCCACGCAGGTGTCTCGATCACCACACCCAGGCGGGGCGACAGGTCGTGGGTGGCGTACTTGCCGGGACGCCTCCGGGCGCCGAACATGGCCCGCAGCGCTGGGACGTCCAACCGCGAGCGAGTCCGGCCGGCCACCGTGTAAACACCCGGTCCAGCTGACGGCCGTCCCCGAAGATCAGGTTCCGGGAGTGTTCGGCCTGGTACACCGAGTAGGCGTACCGGAACCCGCTGCGAGCCTGCCCGGCCAAATCCAGGCCAAAGCACAGGCACGCCGAACAGATCCACCGGTCACAGACCTGGCCCAGCCGCCCTGCAGCCGCATCCTGCGGCAAGGTGTCTGCGATCTGGGCCAGGCCCTGCGGATCCACGATACCAGTAAAACAGTTGCCCTCCTTGGCGAAACCGATCCCGGCGGCCTGGGCGGCGACCGTGACATACTCGTGGCCGTTGAGGATGACCTGCGCGCCGAACGGCGGATGCCCAGACATCTTGACCGTCAGATGCCCCCACCGCGGGTCCATGATGTGAAAGCTGTAGTGGTTCACATGCGAGATCTTCTTGGCGATGTTGCCGATGACCCGCCATCGGCCGAACGCCGCACGTCCCACACCGTGGCCGGCGCCCGGGCGACCAGGATCAAAAACACCCCCGGACCCACCGAATGCGCCCGCAAGTACTCCTCGGCGATCAGGTGCTTACGTTCCCCGCGGACGCAGTCGATCACCGGAATGCCGTTGCCTGCGGCATAGGCCCGCACCCGGCGAGCGAACGGCCGGCCAGCCGCATCAGATGAGTGTTGTCCAACTCCTCGCCGGAATCGTCGTGCAGCCGCCGCCACCAGGTCCGAAACCCGCCCGGACTATGACCCAGCGGGAAGTAGGCGTTCAACACCACCCGGTCAACGCAGTCGTAGGAGCCAGTCAGCAGATCCCCGTACCGCTCAGAGAAGTCATCGGCCACCCGCCGACCGTAGAGAGCAGCGGCACCTCACGTCAGCCGGACTGCCCCGAAGGGGCCACTCCTCCGGGCGAAGTCCGGACGGAGCGTAGCGACTTGATGTCCACCGACTCTCCGACTTTCATCTATACTCTCGCGGACCGTGGGCGCCCACGGGAGCCCCAGGCACCCGCCCGCAGTGCCCGATCCGGCGCCTGTGACATGTCGGCCCATGTTCAAGTGAACTGCCGCATCGTCTGCCAAGGGATGCGGTCCGGTACTAGTTTCTGGCGCACCTGCCCGCCCAGGGTGGCCAGGTTCTGCTGCCATCTTGCCGCCATAACGATCAAGGCCCGACCGCCGTGGCTGGCGATCAGGCCTGTGACCTGGCATTTCGTGGTAGCGGGGGCGGGATTTGAACCAGCGACCTCTGGGTTATGAGCCCAGGCTGGCGTGGTTCATATCAGCCCGGAATCCGGGCACCCGGCCTCGCCGAGCGCGACACTGTGGTGGTGAGACGAGAACGCGCACTGCAGCTGGCCGAGCGTGTTTTGCAGGGGCTGGACGAGGGCCAGGGCGAGTGGCCGCTGAGCCTGGTGAAGGAGCTGTACGTCTTCGGCTCATTCGCCCGCGGCGCGACCGAACCGCACGACGTGGACATCGACGTGGAGCACGATATCGACCAGCGCTGGGCCGTGCACTTCGCTACCTGCCTCGCCTACGGGCGGGACCATTTCAGCCTGATGAAGCGCCCCCTGACCGGCGGCAAACGCGGATGCCAGTTCACGTTCAACTTCCGCAGCGACGCCGACTTCGCCATGAAGCTCCTGTGGCGCAGGGGTGATCCGCTGGCGGCCGCGCTGAAGCGCCTGCACGCGATCCAGCCCGATCCATCCGAAGGCCGGGCACCGCGTGATGCGATGCTGGCGCAGTTCGACGGCCTCGACCGCTGGATACCACGCCCCATCCGCGAGGCCCTGTCGGCAGCGGCCAGCGGCGGGGCCATCACCGTGCAGCGCGTGGTCCTCGCCGACGGGGAGGTGACCAACGCGCGCGCCCGGGCGCACCTGGCCGGCCGGTGGATACCCTCGAGCCCGCTGTACCGGGCTGCCCAGGCTGTGGTCGCCGGCTGGGAGCGACGCGGCATCGACCCCCACCACGGCCACCTCCACGGAGCCGACATCGATGACACCGGCACTGCGTATTACGCCGGGTTCGGCTGGCGGTACTTCGCCTCCATCCGGGCCTGCCTGACCGAACACGGCGGCGTGGAGTGGCTGGAGGTCGTCCACCCGACCCGCACGAGGCCCCTGGACGCGCTGCGCATTATCCCGCGCGACCGCGAACTGCTCGAGCGGGCTGCCTGGTCATAAGAGCCGCCGAGCCCGGCCCGGCACTTGTGGATCAGCCAGCTGTCCGGAGACTGGACGGGTCAACGCCTACCTCGTGGCCAGCCATCGGCGAATCCTCGTCTCCACCCTTGCCTCCGGAGCAGGCAAACAGGCCGTAAGCCCCATGGCCGACCGGGCGGCATGTTCATCGAGCACCGCATACACGCTCGCCCGGCCTGCCATCGAAGGACGCTGCGTCCCGCCGGATGCCGCCAATCCACGCCCAGAACGGCGGTCAGATGACGGTCAAACGATCTTCACGGGATCTGACGAGAGCGGGAACAATGCTCTGACCTGGAGGTTTGCGTGGAACTTCTCAGACGTGGGAAGCACATGAAGACCGTCAAGCTCACGCCATCTGACCCGAACTACGCCCGCAACTTGCTCGGCCCGCTTCGCCGAGCCACCTGCTGGGACAAGGAGACGGAGTCGTGAAATACCTGACCGTACAGGAAGTCACCTGCATCGGCCCAGAGTCCTGCGAGCCTCGCCTTGACCCGCTGATGGAAGCACTCCTTAACGCGGAGGCAGCAGATCCCGCGGTCGAGGATCCCGACCTGGCCGCCGACCTGAGCACCGGACGCGTGGATGTGCAGATGATTGTGGAGGCGCCAGACCCCGCCGAAGCGATGGTGAAGGCGCTGTCGACCCTTCGCGCCGCGATCCATGCCATCGGCGACGCAACCCCCGGCTGGGAAACAACTCCAGCGGTCATGCATGCAGCCCTGGCCGACGATCCCGACCGCCTGTTCTCCCCGGCATAAGGAACGGCTGCCTCCTTTAGCGCGAGCTGGAGATCTCCCAGCTATCAGTACTGCCCCACTCGTTCGCTGCGCCGATACCACACTGGGTGATGTCTCCACCTGGTAGCCGCACGGGTTGCGCTTCGCAGTATGAGCCTCGTCACCCGGCCACGCCCAGGTGGAAGGCGAGGGCCTGGCCGCATTCGTCGGGGCCGGGGCGCGGGTTGCCTGCGAGGTCGGCCAGGGTCCAGGCGACCCGGACAACGTCGTGTGCTGCTCGTGCGCTGATCTCGCCGAGGTCGACCGCCCGGTTGATGGGGGCGAGCGCTTCGGCTGGCGGCAGGTGGGAGCGGCGCAGTTCGGCACCGGGGATGTCGGCGTTGACGTGCCAGGGTGTGTGCCGCAGCCGGTGGCGGGCGCGGTCGCGGGCGGCGGCGACCCGCACGGCGGAAACCGCGTCCGCGTCATCCTTTCCGTTGGTGGGCGCGGGGTCGAGACTGGGAACGTTGAGCCAGAGTGCGATGTAGGTGCCGAGTTCGCCGGTTAGTCGGGCTCGATAGCGACGCCTCTGGAGTGGGCTGCAGGTGCAGTCTGACCGGGCACCGCAGGGGCACGGGGATATGCCGGCGACGAGGGTGAACTTCGCGGGGAACCGGATGGTGCTGCCGGAGTGGGACACTGTGACCTCGCGGTGTTGCAGGGGCTGACGTAGCGCTTGCAGCACGTTTCGGGCGAATTCGGGGGCGTCGTCGAGGAACAGCACGCCGTGGTGGGCCAAGGCGGCCTCGCCGGGCCGGGTGATCCCGGGGCTGCCACCGACAATGGCCGCCGGGGTGGCGGTGTGGTGCGGGGCGCGCAGCGGTGGGCGGGTGATCGGCGCGTGGCCGGGTGCCAGCAGCCCGGCGGTGGAGTGGATCGCGGTCACCTCCATCACCTCGCGCGGGGTGAGCGCGGGCAGCAGGGCAGCGAGGCCGGCGGCCAGGACGGGGATGCCGGAATTGCGGCGGCCGGTCAGGCACGGGTGGTGGCCGCCTGCCGCGCTCACTTCCAGCGCCTGCCGCACGTACGGCGCGATAGCCAGGCTGACCGCAGGCCAGATGCCCTGCGGGGGCGGCGTGGTACCTGCGGCGGAGATGGCCGGCTGCACGGGGAACGGTTGTCCGTGCAGCCAGGCGAGTACCGCCCGCAGGGACTGGCAGCCGGCCACGGCGAGGCCGGGCACCATGACGGCTTCGGCGGAGTTGTGCGCGGCGACGGCGGCCCGGGTGCAGCCCGCTTGGGCAGCCGCGAGCAGGGCCGGGACCACGCCGCGAACCGGGCGCAGGCTGCCGTCCAGGCCGAGCTCGCTGTAGCACACACCGATCCAGCCCAGCCGCGGGCACGGCACCGGCTGCGGCGAGCGCGGCGACGGCGATGGCCAGGTCGAAGCCGGTGCCGCGTTTGGGCAGGCTCGCCGGGAGCAGGCTGACGGTGATGGTGCGCGCGGGCCATGCCTGGCCGCTGTTGGCGGCGGCATATACGCGGTCGCGGGTCTCGCGGACCACGCTGTCGGGCAGGCCGGTGATGTGCAAGCCTGGCGGGCCGTTGGCGGCCGTGGCTTGAACGTGGGTCAGGTGGCCTTCGACGCCGATGACGGTGGCCGTGCAGGTGAGTGCGGTGCTCATGACACGGGTCCTTTCATCAGGTGCCCGCCCGGGTGGGGCGGGACGGTGAGCAAGGGATGCAGGCGAATGGCTCCGCGACACCGCGGTGGGTAGGGCTGCGGGGCGCTTGCCGATAGTCGGCGGAAGGGGCCGCCGGCACGGGTGGCCGACGGCCCCGGGGCGCTGGATCGCTCAGGCCGCGGTGCGGTTCGTGCCGCCGCTGCCGTCGTCCGGGCCGGCGCCGGGATCGCGGTCAGCGGCACCGGGCGGTCGCGCGGTCTAGCCGGCCGCAGCGGCCTTGTGGCCGTCTGGGCTGGTGCGCAGCGGTTCGCTGTCCAGGAGCAGGCGCAGCCGCCCGCTCGCGGTGTCGTCGCGGGTGTGGATGTCGATGACGTAGGTGCCGTCAGGCTGCTGGTAGGCGAAGATCGCGACGGCGGTGGCGTCGATGTAGGCGACCGGGCGGCCGTCGGCGTGCTCCATCAGCTCGGCGGTGATGGCGGCCGGAACGGGGGTCATGGCGGCCTCCTGACCGGCCGGCCCGCCCTGATACGCGCCAAGCGACGGGGCCCGCTGGGCGTGCCGGTCACCGCTGCGCGGCGAGGTCCATGACCCGCAGCGCCTGGGCTTCCAGGTCGCTGGCGGTGTCGGCGTCGTCGAGGGTTTGGGCGACGCTGGTCACGGCCTGCATCACCCCACCCGCCGTGAGCTGGCCGCCTCGAACAAAGTGGGCCAAGATGGAGTCGGCTATCTCGTCGCTGAGCTTCGCGGCCTTGGCCACCTGCCGCACGGTCTCTTCCGGGTGGCTGACCGGGACTCCCGCCTTGCGTTCGATCTCGGTGACCTTCGCCTGCAGGTAGGCGGGTGACAGGAACGTGGCGACGGCGTCGCGGGCGCGGGCGGTGATGAGCGCGAGTTCCTTCTCCTGGGTGTCGGCGCTGTAGCGGACAACGCCTTCCTCTTGGCGCGAGCCGAGGTGGACCGCCCTGGTCACGTCCGCGGTGATTTGCAGGCCGTTGCCGCAGATCTCGGCCACGATCCGGGGGGTGATGGACCAGGCGCCGTCGCCGACCTCGCTGTTGCTGATCACGAACCCGGCGAACAGGACCGGTTCGGTGCCGGGCAGGTAGCCGCGGCCTTCGCGGGCGGCGGCTTGCCGGGCCTGTTCGGGGGTCCTGTTCCGGCCGGGGAGGTAGACCTCGCCGCCGAACGGGGACCGGTACCCGGCCAGCAGCTCCAGCGCATAGGCGCGGATCTGCGGGGCGACCACCTGGGCGTACAGCCGCCGCTCGGACAGGTCCAGGCCGTCGAACTCGACCTCGGTGCCGGCCTGGCGGATCCCGTCCAGGGTGGCCATCAAGGCGTCGAGGTTGTCGATCACCTTATAGCTGTCGGACAGCACAGCCCGAACGACTCCGAGGCTGTCACCACCAGTTTGGAACAGCCGCACCAGGAACTTGCGGTCATCCGGCGCGATCCCGGCGAGGTCGTTGCCGTGCAGCCAGCCGTTGACGTTGGCGTCCCACAAATCCGGGCGATATTCGCGCAGGCGGCGCAGGTAGGCGAGGTTGATGCTGAGCTTGGCGCTGATCCCCTCATCAGCGACGTGCGTGGGCCGGTATGTTCCGGCCGCTGAGGTCACCCCGTCGGTGGTCATGTGCTGCACGGTGCCGCTGATGATCAGGTTGCCGTCGTGGGCGTGGATCGCGGTGGCGGGGGCGACGACGTCCAGCCGCCGGGCCCGCTGGTGTCGCAAGATCGCGACCATGTCGGCCAGGGTTGCGTTGCGGGTGGTCAGGATCGCAGGGGTAGTCATGACGGTCTCCTTCGCGAAGTCGTGGAGGTGGTGGCGGCGCACCGCAGTGGCGGTCGGCGCCGGATGGGGTCCGGGAATGCGAAAAGGGGCCGCCAGCCGTCATGGCTGGCGGCCCCTTCCGCAGGCGTTAAGGGGAATTTTGGGGTCAGGTGGCCTCGGGCGGGGTACCGTCCTGGCCGTCTGCGCGGTCCTGTCCCTCGGGGGCCGGGCCGTCGCCGTCGCTGGCTGCGTCGGCGGGGCCGGTGAGGTCCGGGTCGGCGGGGGTGTCGCCGGTGTAGGGGATGTCATCGGCCAGCGCCTGCTCGATGACGGCCAACTGGTAGCCGGCGCTGGCGAGGAAGGCCAGGTACTGTCCGGCTTCTCGGCGGGGGCAGGGGCTGTAACGGTCGGTGCGCCAGGTGTTGCGGCCCTCGCCCTCGGTCATCGCCTGCTCGTACGCGGTGACGATGGGACCGAGCATCAGCAGCGGGAGCCGGGCCGCCGCGGTGGTGCCGCAACTCTCCCGCCAGCTCACGGCGCTGCGGCCGGTGATCTCACTGAACAGTACCCGGCTGGGCGCGGCCGCCAGGCCCGAGCGCAGCGGGTCGGGCATGGTCAGCAGTTGCCAGGCGATGAACGGGGCGGTCTCGCGCGGGGCGGTGCGGCGGGCGAACAGCACGGTGGCCAGCCACCGCTTGCGGACCTCGCTCGCGGCCTTCCACGCCTTGTTGCCCTCGATGACCAGCCTGCGGTCGGGGTCAGGCGGCTCGTCTGCGGGCGGGTCGGGCAGCGCATCAGGGGCGACCGTGCCAGCGTCATCTGCGGTCTGCGGCCGGAGGAGCACGCCCCCATGCTCGTCGGGATCGGTGCAGTAATGCACGGCGTGCAGCCGATTCCAGGCTGGGAAGTACACGCCCCGGCCCGGGCAGGTGCCGTGGGTCTCGGCGGTAAGGTCGGCGCCGTCGTGGGTCAGGCCGCTGATCCGGGCAGATCCTTCGGGCATCTCGCTGGTGACCGGGGTGCCAGCCGCTTCTAGCTCGGCCCGGAGCCGCTCGTGCTCAGCGGCCTCGGCGCGGTCCTGGCGGATCCGTTCGGCCACGTACTCGGAGGAGATGCCCGACGATTTCCCCTCCTGTCTCGGCGATCGGCACGCCCATTGTTGCTAAATAGGCGTCGCTCGCTGAAGACGCACTCATCTCGGCATGTGCGGATGTTCCTCGGCGCCGGCTCGTGCTGCAGAACTAGGCGATGCGCTGCCAAGGGGCACCTGACGGTAGCGGCCCGGGCGGGCCAGCGCGGCCGCGATGTCTGGTGCGGCCGGGCGCAGTTTCTCGCCCAGGATGTACGCGCTGCCGGCGCGCATCAGGTGGCGCCGGTTCTGCGCTGAGGACAAGCCGCGGTCGCCGGCCCAGATGATGCGGGCCAGCGTCCACTCGCGCATGCCGCCGCGGGCCTGGCGGATCAGCGCGGAGTCGCCGGTGTCCCCGGGCCAGCACCAGCAGCGCACCGGGATCCCGTCGCGGGTGACCGCCATCCCCACGATGACCTGCGGCAGGCCGGGCCGGGAGTCCTTGCTCTTGCCGTGGCTGCGGAAGGCGGCCTCATCAGCCGCCTCGCCGCCGGCCCCGCCGCGGCGGCCGTTCTCGTCGCGGGGGGGCACCTCACCGGCCTGCTCAGTCTCGAAGTAGGTCGAGGTGGTGCCGAAGAACAGCAGGTCCACTTCGAGGTTCAGCAGGCTGGCCAGGTTGTCATCCACCTTCTTGCCGAAGTCGCCTTCCACGGCGGGCAGCTCGTCCATCGCCCGGTAGCAGGCGTCGTCGCTGACCTGGTCCAGGCCGTCGATGTGCACGCCGCCCGCCACCCAGCGGGTGACGGCCAGCTTGCTGGCCGGCGCCAGCGCCCGGTTGGCCACCAGCGCGAACAGCGTCCGTTCCAGGGCGGTTCCGTCCCGCCGGCGGCCCGCGACGCAGGTGCGGATCACCGCGTCGGTGCCCAGGCGGCGCCACCGCCCGTCCAGCACGTACGCGCCGCCCAGCGGCACCGAGGAGATGAACTCCCACCCGGCCCGGGCGTCCCCGGGTTCTAGCAGGCGTGACAGCGCGGTCACCAGCCGCTGGATGGCGTCGCGGTCCAGCTCGTCTTCGCGGCCGAAGTTGTACAGCACCCTGGTGCGCGACCGCAGCCAGCTGGCGTCCCACTCGTTGTGGGCTAGCTGCAGGTAGCGGACCACGCCGCTGCGGGTGGTCCGCGACGAGGTCTTCACGTAGGGCACGGGCCAGAAGCCATCGCCTCGTCGTCCCCTAGGGCAAACCGGATCATTTCCGCTAGGTGATGTCCCTCAATCTCCGGCCTCACCGTGTGTATCTGAATGAACCGTGTCACTAGGCTACTTCCCGGGTTTCCGCTAGGCGCAACACTCTGACCTGGGAATCCATCGCTGGCCTATCCGGGAACACCCAATTATCTGCGGAACCCAGGCTGACGCGGGTTGTGTTGCGGTTGCTGATCCCGGTCTGCGTGGTCGCAACGCTGGTCCTGGTTGCCGGGGGCGCTATCGACAACATGCACGGCCCGAACACGCTGACTGAGGACGACCTCGCCGAAAGGTCGCGGACAGGCACAAACTGCATCACCTGGGAATAATCTGTTCCATATGTCGACCAACCAGCCGCTCCGCGGCATTGAGTGGACGTGTGCGACAGGTGCCGAACTGGGTGACCGACTACTGGCGAAAGAGCTCTGGGAGGCCTGCGCCGCAGCGCGGCAGCATGACCAAGGCAAGCATTCCGCGCGCGAGCGCATCGACATGCTGCTTGATCCACATTCGTTTGTCGAGGTTGGTGGCCTGGTCCGGCACCGGCCGACGGTAACGGACCTGGCCGGGAAACGTCCCGTCGGAGATGCTGTGATCACCGGCCACGGCACAGTGCATGGCCGCCCTGTGTGCGTCTTCGCGCACGACTTCACCGTCTACGGCGGCAGCCTCGGCGAGGCCGCCGGCGGGAAAATTCTCAAGATCATGGATCTGGCCATGACGTCCGGGATACCGATCATCGGGATCAACGACAGCGCTGGTGGCCGCATCCAGGAAGGTGTTGTGGCCCAGAGCCTGTACGGCGAGATTTTCATCCGTAACGTACGAATGTCGGGGATGGTGCCCCAGATCTCGCTGATCATGGGTCCGTGCGCGGGCGGTGCGGTGTACTCCCCGGCGCTGACCGACTTCGTGGTCATGGTCAGCGGTTCGTCGCAGATGTTCGTCACCGGCCCTGCCGTGCTGCGGGACGCGCTCGGCGAGCACGTGGCACTTGAGGAGCTGGGCGGGGCCCGGACGCACAACATACGCTCCGGCGCGGCGCACCACATGGCCGTCACTGAGGAGGCCGCGGTCGACTACGTGCGCGAGCTGTTGTCCTATCTGCAGCCGGCCACCAGCAGCAGGCGTTCCGATGATCCGGAGCCGCCGCCCGATGTTGCGCTGAACGCCGCCATTCCCGGGCCTGAAGAGCCCTACGACATACGGACGGTGCTGGGCCACGTGCTCGACGGTGGCGCCCTGCTGGAGGTACACCGCTGGTTCGCACCGAACATCGTGGTCGGCCTCGCCCGCATCGACGGCCGCAGCGTCGGCGTGGTGGCCAACCAGCCGATGAGGTCCCGTGGCCGGCTCGATATCGCGGCATGCCAGAAGGCCGCTCGATTCGTGCGCACCTGTGACGCGTTCGATATCCCGGTGGTGACCTTCGTCGACGTTCACGATGACGGGGCCGGCGAGCTGTGGGCCGAGGGCGGGGGTGCCGCATTACTACACGCCTACGCCGAGGCAACCGTACCTAAGCTCACCGTGATCGTCGGGCATGCCGGGGGAATCGGCTATGTCGCCATGGGTTCCCGTCACCTCGGCGCGGACCTCTGCGTGGCCTGGCCCACCGCTCGGGTCAACGGGCAGGATCCGTATCCGGCTGCCGCGTGCGGATACATCGACGGCGTGATCGAGCCGGCTGACACCCGGTCGCGTCTGCGCCGCGCGTTGTGCCTGCTGGCCACGAAGAAGGCGGACATGCCGCCGCGCAAGCACGAGAACATCCCGCTGTGAAGCCAGGTCCCGGTAGCCGAATCCCTCGACAGGAGGAATCTCGATGACTGCTCTGAGCACGCGGGAACAGGCCCGCACCGAGGACGCGCCGTGCGAGCCGATCGCGGTGATCGGCATGGGCTGCCGGTTCCCGGCCGGAGTCTGCTCGCCGGAAGACCTGTGGGAAGTCGTCGCGGCCGAACGGGACGTGCTCGGCGAGTTCCCGGCCGACCGGGGCTGGGACCTGGGGCGGCTGTTCGGCCCGGCAGGCGAGCGCGGTACCTCCTATCTCCGGCGCGGCGGTTTCCTCCCCGATGCGGCCGAGTTCGACGCTGCCTTCTTCGGCATCTCTCCGCGTGAGGCGCTGGCCATGGATCCTCAGCAGCGGCTGCTGCTGGAGACCACCTGGGAGGCGATCGAACGGGCCGGCATCGACCCGCTCTCCCTGGCGGGAAGCCCGACCGGCGTGTTCGCCGGGGTCATCCCGCAGCAGTACGACTCCTACGTCCAGCAGGCCGATGACGACCTGGAGGGATACATCTACACCGGCAACACCCCGAGCGTTCTGGCCGGACGGATCGCCTACACGCTTGGCCTGCTCGGACCGGCGCTCCCGGTGGACACGGCGTGCTCATCCTCGCTCGTCGCGTTGCATCTCGCCTGCCAGTCGCTGCGCCTCGGCGAATGCTCGCTTGCCCTGGCCGGCGGTGTGACCGTGATGTCCACGCCGATGCTCTTCGTCGAATTCAGTCGCCAGGGCGCGCTGTCCTCGGACGGCCGCTCGAAGGCATTCTCCGCCGAGGCCGACGGCACCGGGTGGTCGGAAGGCGTCGGCATGGTCGTGCTGGAACGGCTGTCCGGCGCCCGCCATAACGGACACCAGGTGCTGGCCGTCATCCGCGGCAGCGCCGTGAACGAGGACGGCGCGAGCAACGGCCTGACCGCGCCGCACGGTCCGGCCCAGCAGCGGCTCATCAGGCAGGCGCTGGCCAGCGCACGGCTATCCACAGCCGACGTCGACGTGGTCGAGGCACATGGCCCGGGCACGAGGCTGGGCGACCCCATCGAGGCGAACGCGCTCCTTGCCACCTACGGCGCCGGCCGTGACCCGGACGCGCCGTTGTGGCTTGGCTCGGTGAAATCCAACCTCGGTCATACGCAGGCCGCCGCCGGTGTCGCTGGAGTGATCAAGATGGTGATGGCGCTGCGGCACGGCACGCTGCCGCGCAGCCTGCACGTCGATCAGCCGACGCGGCAGGTCGACTGGTCCAGCGGCACGGTGCGGGTGCTGTCCTCGGCACGCCCGTGGCCACGGCTGGGCCGGCCGCGCCGGGCGGGGGTGTCCGCATTCGGCGCTGGCGGCACCAACGCGCACCTGATCCTGGAGGCGGCACCAGCGGAGTCTCTGCCCGCCACCGAGGTCACCGGGCCATTGCTCTGGCCGCTGTCGGCGAAGACCGCACGAGCGCTGGCCGACCACGCGCAGCGGTTGCACGACCATCTGCTCGCCCATCCGGAGACCTCGGGAGCCGACGTGTCGCGCACCCTCGCCGCGCGCTCCGCCTTCGCGCACCGGGCCGTGGTGACCGGGACGTCGCGGGCCGACCTGCTCGCCGGCCTGCGCGACATCAGCGCGTTCCCTCCCCTGGCGATCCCGGACCGGCCCGACTCCCGGCCGGTGTTTGTCTTTCCCGGGCAGGGCTCGCAATGGGCGGGCATGGCCGACGGCCTGCTGGATGAGGACCCGGTGTTCACCGCGTCGGTGCAGGACTGCGCGGCGGTCTTCGAGAGGTATCTGGACTGGTCGCTGTTGGACGTGCTGCGCGGTGAACCCGGCGCTGCGCCCCTTGACCGGGTGGAAGTGGCCCAGCCGGCGCTCTTCGCCATGATGGTGTCGCTGGCCGCGGTCTGGCGGTCGCGCGGCGTCGAGCCAGCTGCGGTGGTCGGCCACTCTCAGGGGGAGATCGCCGCCGCGTACGTGGCCGGCGCGGTGTCCCTCGCGGACGCGGCCATGATCATCGCGGTGCGCAGCCGCGCGCTGCAGGACCTGGCCGGGCAGGGTGCGATGGCGGCCATCGCCCTGCCGCCGGACCGGCTGTTGCAGGCGATCCGGCCGTGGCGGACCCGGCTGGAGATCGCCGCCATCAACGGGCCGGCATCCACCACAGTGGGCGGCGAGCCAGCGGCGCTGGACGAACTCGTGGACATGCTGTCCAGCACGGGAGTGCGGTACCGCAGACTGCCCGGCGTGGCCAACGCCGGGCACTCCATCCAAGTCGAGTCACTGCGCGAGCACTTGATGAGCGGGCTCGCCGGCGTGTCGCCCGGCCCGTCGACCGTGCCTTTCTACTCCGCGGTGACCGGCGGCCGCCTGGCCACTGAGACCCTGGACGTGACGTACTGGTGGCGAAACGCGCGTGAGCCCGTGCTGTTCGAGCCAGCAACCCGTGCCCTGCTTGCTGCCGGGCATCGCCTGTTCCTCGAGGTGAACCCGCATCCGCTGCTGCAGAGCGCGCTAGAGGAGACGATCGCCGACGCCGGGGTGGCCGGGGTGGTGCTGGGCACGCTGCGCCGGGGCGAGGCCGCCCGTGACCGGCTCCGCGTGTCTGTAGCCGAGGCATACCGGCAGGGATGCCCAGTGGACTGGTCAGCCGAGCAGGCCGACTCCGCCCGGCTCACCGCGCTGCCCACGTACCCGTTCCAGCCCAAGCGATACTGGTGCCACCCGGTTCACGGCAGCACCGAAGCCGCCCACGGCCACCCGCTGGTCACCGCGGACCTGCCGTTGCCGCACACGGGCGGCCACCTGCTCACCGCTGAATTGTCCACCGGCGCCCACCCCTGGCTGGCCGATCATGCCCTGCTGGGCAATACTCTGCTGCCGGGCACGGCGGTCGTGGAACTGGCCTGGGCGGCAGCCGAGCGCGTTGGCTGCACGCAGGTGGCGGAACTGGTGCTGGACAGGCCGCTGCCGCTTCCGGAAGACGGCAGCGTTGTGCACATCCAGGTCGCGAGCGAACCGTCGGACGGCAAGCCGGGCGCCTACGACTTCGTCATGCTCGCACAATCCGCCGTGGACGGACCGTGGATCCGGTACGCGCACGGCGCGCTCACCGGCGAACCGGCGCCAGTCGATCCGTGGCCCGACGCAGCAGCGTGGCCGCCGGCGGGCGCCGTCGCGGTGGACGTAACCGAGGCCTACCCGCGGCTGCGCGACGCAGGGTATGAGTACGGTCCGGCGTTTCAGGGGCTGCGCGAACTGTGGCGGCGCGGCGGGGAGCTCTTCGCCGAGGCCACTGTTGCCGAAGACCAGCGAGCCGCCCGGTACGGCGTGCACCCGGCGCTGCTGGATGCCGGCCTGCACGCGATCCTGCTGGAGTCCGCAACGGGCCACCCTGCGGCCAGGATGCCATTCTCCTGGACTGCGGTCCGGCTCCACAGGACCGGCGCCTCCACGCTCAGGATGCGCATCAGGACATCCGGCCATGACGAGTTCTCCCTGACCGCGGCCGATATGGCCGGCCAGCCGGTGATCTCGGTGGCCGCGCTCCAGTTCCGTCCAGTGCCCGAGCGGCCGGTCGCACCGGCAAGCCTCGCGCGGGTGGTGCGGACTCCCGTCACGCTGCCGTCCACGGGCAGCTCGTGCGCGCTGGTGGGCCAGCCGCACCCCGGGCTGCCCGGCATACCGGTCCATCCGACGCTAGCCGGGCTTCTCGATGCGCTCGGCACGCGCCCGTGCCCGGGGACAGTTATCGTGCGCCTCGCACCCCAATCCCGAGACGAGCCCACGCTGCCAGCGCTGGTCCACACCACGCTCGCGGATCACCTGCAGACACTGAAAACGCTGCTGGCGGACCCGGACCTCGCCACGATCCGGCTCGTCCTGCTCACCGAGCATGCCACCACCGAAACCCCCGACCTCATGGCCGCCACGGTCAGGGCGCTGTGGCAGTCGGCAAGTGCCGAGCACCCACACCGCATCACCGTTCTGGACACCGACGCCACCCCTGCCTCGCACGCGGCGCTGCCCGCGGCGATCGGTACGGATGTCCCCGATGTAGCTCTTTACCAGGGCGTAGCGCACATCCCAGCGCTGCAGTCGCTCACCTGCGACCAGGGCCTTACTCCCCCCGCTGGGACAGCGGCCTGGAAGCTGAGCACGATCGGGACGGCGACACCAGGCCACCTGGCACTGGTGGCGGCGCCCGAGTACGAGCAGCCGCTGCTGGCCGGCCAGGTTCGGGTCGCCGTCCGCGCCGCGGGGCTGAACTTCGTCGACGTGCTCACCAGAATGGGCCTGTTCCCCGGCGAGGCGGGCCTCGGCCATGAGTTCGCCGGGGTGGTAACCGATGTCGGCAGTGCGGTGACCGGGATGGCCGCGGGTGACCGGGTCATGGGTATCGTCGGGCTGACCGCGTCCGCGGTCGCACCGGTCGTGGTCACCGACCATCGGCTGGTCACCACGATCCCCGCCGCCTGGACGTACGCGCAGGCCGCGGGCGTGCCGGTCGCGTTCTTGACGGCTCTGTACGGTCTGGGGATCCTGGCTAAGCTGCAACAGGGCGAGTCGCTGCTGGTGCACGCCGCCGCCGGCGGGGTGGGTATGGCCGCGCTGCAGCTGGCCAGGCACTGGGGTGCGGAGGTGTTCGCCACCGCCCATCCGGACAAGTGGGGCACGCTGACCGAACTCGGCGTGGACGCCGCGCATATCGCCTCCTCGCGCACGCTGGAATTCGAGCAGCAGTTCGCTTCGGCCACGGCAGGGCGGGGAATCGACGTGGTGCTGAATTCCCTGACGCGGGAGTTTGTGGACGCCTCCCTGCGGCTCGTGCGCGAGGGCGGCCGGTTCATGGAGATGGGCAAGCTGGACATCCGGCCGGAGCACGAGGTCGGCTCGGTCCACCCCACGGTGTCCTACCAGCCCTTCGACATCCTCAGCGTGGACCCCGACCTGATCGCTGACCTGCTCGCCGAGTTGCGGGCACTGTTCGGCGCGGGCGTATTACGCCCGCTGCCGGTGCGGGCCTGGGATGTCAGCAAGGCCAGCGACGCCTTCCGCACGTTCCGGGACGCCCGGCACACCGGCAAGCTGGTGATCACATTCCCGACGCGCATCGACCCGGAGGGGACAGTCCTCATCACCGGCGGCACCGGCACGCTCGGTGCCGCCGTGGCCCGGCACCTGGTCACCCACCACGGCGTCAAGCACCTCGTGCTGGCCAGCCGGCGCGGACCGGACGCACCGGCCGCCAGCCACCTCCAGGCCGAACTCGGCGCCACCGTCGTCGCATGCGACCTCACCGACCCGGACCAGGCCGCCGCGCTACTAGCCAGCATGCCCGCCGAGCATCCGCTCACCGCGATCGTGCATGCGGCGGGCGTGCTGAGAGACGCCACCATCACCAGCCTCACCGCCGAGGACCTGGCCGCCGTGCTGGCACCGAAGCTCGACGCGGCCTGGCACCTGCACCAGCTGACCCGGCACCTCGACCAGGTAAGGCTGATCCTGTTCAGCTCCGTCGCCGGCTCGCTGGGCACCCCCGGCCAGGCCAACTACGCCGCGGCTAACGCGTTCCTCGACGCGCTCGCCCGGCATCGCGCGAGCGCGGGGCAGCCCGCCACGGCCATCGCCTGGGGCTTGTGGACGCAGCCCAGTGAGATGAGCCGCCATCTCGGCAAGCGGGACATCGACCGGCTGGCCACGGCCGGCGTTGCCCCGCTGTCCACAGCGGATGGCCTGGCGCTGTTCGATGCCGCACTGGCATGCCCAGAGCCCGCGCTGGTAGCGGCCAACCGTACCAGCGTGAGAGCGCAGCGGCCGGGCACCAGAGCGCGGCTGGCTGAGGGGAATCTGCAGGCCCGCCTGGCCGCGCTGCCGGTCACCGAACGCAACAGCGCGCTGCTGACCTGGGTGCGCGAACAAGCCGTCGCCGTGCTCCGGCTGCCGAGCGTGACTGCCGTGTCGGCCGGGGTGGCACTGCGTGACCTGGGCTTCGACTCCCTCACATCCGTGGAGTTGCGCAACCGGCTGAACGCCGCCACCGGCTTGCGGCTGCCCGTCACCGTTGTATTCGACTACCCGACTCCCAGTGCTCTCGCCGAATTCGTGCGCGGTGAACTGTTCGCCAGCGTCCAGCCGGACAATTCTGCGCTGCTGGCCGAAGTGGACCGTGTGAGCGCGGCGCTGGACGCCGAACCGTCCCTGGATGGCGCACTCGGTCAGCAGGTCGCGGCCCGCTTCGAAGCCATGCTCGCCCGGTTGCGGCCGGCCGCCTCGGCCACACCCGATCCGGAGACGGCCAGCACCGATGAGCTGTTCCGGTTGATCGACACCGAGTTCGGCCACGGCGACCAGTGAACGAGGAGCAGAAGGCCGTCGACTACCTGCGCCGGGTCGTCGCTGAACTACGCACGACTCGCGAGCGGCTGCGGTGCCTGGAGGACGACCGGCGTGCCCCCATCGCGATCGTCGGTTTCGGCTGCCGCTATCCCGGGGGGGCCGACTCGCCGGACGCCTTGTGGGACCTGGTCGCGGAGGGACGGGATGCGGTCAGCCCGTTCCCCGGCGATCGCGGCTGGGACGTCGGCGGACTCGCTGTCCGGCAAGGCGGATTCATCTCTCAGGCAACGCAGTTCGACGCAGCGTTCTTCGGGATCTCGCCCCGGGAAGCACTGGCCATGGACCCGCAGCAGCGGATCGCACTGGAGGTTACCTGGGAAGCGCTGGAGCACGCCGGGATCGACCCGCAGACCCTGCGCGGCTCCGACACGGCTGTGTTCACCGGTACCAGCCAGCAGCAGTACGGGCCTGCCCTGCAGGAGTCGCCGGACGAGGTGGCCGGTCACCGCCTGACCGGGACGATCGGCAGCGTGGTCTCCGGCCGGGTCGCGTACCTGCTGGGGCTGTCCGGTCCGGCAATTACCGTGGACACCGCGTGTTCCTCATCGCTGGTCGCCGTCCACCTGGCCTGCCAGTCGCTGCGCGCCCGGGACTGCGGGCTGGCGCTGGCCGGCGGCGTGACGGTGATGGCCACCCTGGGCACGGTCGCCGAGTTCGGCCGCCTCGGCGGGCTGGCCGCCGACGGCCGGTGCAAGGCGTTTGCGGCCGCCGCTGATGGCATCGGCCTGGCCGAGGGTGCGGGCGTCCTGGTCCTGGAGCGGCTGGCGGATGCACGTCGCAATGGTCACCGTGTCTGGGCGATGATACACGGCAGCGCGATCAACCAGGACGGCGCCAGCAACGGGCTGACCGCGCCGAACGGGCGATCATCGCCAGCTACGGCAGCGGCCGGGCGGCCCGGCGGCCGTTGTGGCTGGGGTCGCTGAAATCCAACATCGGGCACTCGCAGGCGGCCAGCGGGGTGGGCGGCGTGATCAAGATGGTGCTGGCGATGAGCCATGGGGTGCTGCCGCCGACCCTGCACGCGGATGTCGCCACACCGCACGTGGACTGGTCGGGTGGTGCGGTGCAACTGCTCACCTCCGCCCGGCCCTGGCCAGCCGGCCCCGCGCGGCCGCGCCGGGCGGCGGTGTCCTCCTTCGGTATCAGCGGCACCAACGCACACCTGATCATCGAGCAGCCACCAGAACAGGACATCGCAGAGCCGGCCCAGGGTGCCCGGCCGGTCTGGTTGCTGTCCGGGCGCAGCACGCAGGCCCTGCGCGCACAGGCCAGGCGGCTGGGCAGGCACGTACGGGACCGGGCCGAGTTGACCGCGGCGGACGTGGCCCATTCCCTCGCGGTCACCCGGGCGTCCTGGGAATACCGAGCCGCGCTGCTCGGCGCCGACCGGGCAGAACTGCTCGAGCAGGTGGATGCGCTGGCCGACGCGCGGGAGCACCCCGGCCTGGTCACCGGGGCGGCCTGCGCCGGCAGGCTGGCGTTCCTGTTCTCCGGCCAGGGTGGCCAGCGAGTCGGGATGGGCGCCCAGGCATACGCGGCGTTCCCCGCATTCGCCCACGCGCTGGACGAGGTGTGCGCGGAACTGGACCCGCTGATGGGCCGGCCGCTGTGCCCGGCGATCTTCACCGCGCCCGATCCGGGCGCGCTGGACCGCACCGAGCTGGCCCAGCCTGCGCTGTTCGCGGTGCAGGTGGCCCTGTACCGGCTGCTGGAAAGCTGGAGGCTCGCCCCGGACGTCGTGCTCGGTCACTCGATCGGCGAGGTGGCCGCTGCGCATGTCGCCGGCATCCTTTCGCTGCCTGACGCCGCAGCGCTGATCGCGGCCCGTGGCCGGCTGATGCAGGCGCTGCCAGCCAACGGCGCGATGATGGCCGTGCAGGCATCCGAGTCGGACGTGCTGCCCTTCCTAAACGGGAGAACCGAGCTGGTGTCGCTCGCGGCGGTGAACGGTCCGCGCGCGGTGGTGCTGTCCGGCTGCGAGGAAGCAGTGCTCGACATCACGGTGCAGCTACGGGAACAGGGTCATCGGGCCTCGCGACTGCGGGTCAGCCACGCGTTCCATTCCCCGCTGATGGAGCCGATGCTGGAACAGCTCCGGACGGTGGCCGAGCGCCTGACGTATCGGCCCGCGCGGATTCCGGTCGTGTCCACCCTGACCGGACTGACCGGCGGGCTGGACTCAGCGGATTACTGGGTCCGGCAAGCCCGCGAGCCAGTGGCCTTGGCCAGGGCTCTGCACACCCTGACCGGAGAACGGGCTGCGAATCAGATGGTCGAGCTCGGGCCGGACGCCACCTTGACCGCACTGGCCAAGCCGACCGTCCCCGATGACACAGTGCTGCTCTCGACGCTGCGCAGGGACCGGCCCGAACCGGGCACGCTGATCGAGATGGCAGCCCGGCTGTACGTGGCAGGCAGGTCCGCTCGGTGGGCCGGGATACTTCCCGGCCGCGCCGTCGCGCTGCCGACCTACCCCTTTCAGCGGAAGCGCTACTGGCTTGGCACCACTGAATCAGCGTTCAGCCTGACCGAGGTGCTGTCGGTCCGCCGCCAGCCCTGGCTGGCCGACCACACCATCCACGGAGCGACCGTTCTGCCCGGCACGGCCGTCCTGCAGCTGGCGCTACGCGCGGGAGCGAGCGTCGGCCTCCCGCGGGTTGCCGAACTGGTCCTGCACGTCCCGCTCGACCTGTCGGACGGGGGCGAGACCGAGCTCCGGGCGACCGTCGCGTCCGGCAACGCGGATCACCGCCCGCTGACGATCGAGTCACGGCCGGCGGGCGGAGTCGAGTGGACATGCCACGCGACCGGGACGCTCAGCGCAGTGCCGAGCACCGGGCCGACTCCGCGCGGCTGGTCGTCGGGCGACGCGGTCGACATCAGCGATCACCAGCAACGCTGCGAACGACGGGGACTCCGTCACGGCCCGGCGTTCCGTGGCCTGGCCGGGGTGTGGCGTGACGGCCCGGACCTGCTCGCCCACGCTGTGCCACCGGCGGGGCTGGCCCCGTCCGCCGACTTCCATCCAGCCGTGCTGGACGCCGTGCTGCAGGCTCTGCTGACCGGCGCGGACGACGTGCCAGCGCTCCCGTTCAGCTTCACCGGCGCAGTCCGCCACCGGCCGGCGACCGGCAGCCTGCGGGCGCGGCTCTCCCCGCTGGCGACCGGCAGCTTCGCCGTCACCGTGTTCGACGAGCAGGGAGAGCTGGCCCTGTCCATCGACTCCCTGCTGCTGCGACCGGCGCTCGCCATGGCGTTTCGGCTGGAATGGACACCGACGAGGCGAGTGCCGGCCGGAGCCAGCCGCCAGCCGGAGGGTGTCGCGCTCATCGGAGCGCCGAGTCCGGCCGTCCGGTCGTCTCGCCGCCACCCGACACTGGCCGCGTTCCTCGACTCGCTGGGCGAGTCCGCCCCACCAGACAGGGTCGTCCTGTGCCCGCCGATGCCCGGCAACGACACGCCTGACATCCCGCGGGTCGTGCACAGCGCACTCCGGGACGCCCTACGGACGCTGTCCGCCCTGCTGACCCACCCCGACCTCGGCCGGAGCCACCTCACTCTGCTCACCCAGGACGCCACCAGCGATAACCCCAGCCTTGCCGCGGCCGCTGTCCGCGCCCTCTGGCGCACTGCGGCCACCGAACATCCGCACCGCATCACCCTGCTGGACACCGACGCTACCGATGCGACGCTGGACGCCCTGATCACCGCCCAGGAACCGGACATCGCCGTGCGCAACGGAGTCCCGCACGTCCCGCGGCTGCGTCCGGTGCGCGACGCGCCGACCGGAGCGCGGTTCGATCCAGACACGACGGTGCTGGTCACCGGCGGTACCGGGGGCCTTGGCGCCCATCTCGCCCGGCATCTGGTGGCCCGTCACGGCGTCCGGCATCTCATTCTGACCAGCCGGCGCGGGCTGGAAGCACCGGGCGCCAGGCAGCTTCAGGACGAACTCGGGGCCACCGTCACCGCCAGCGACCTCAGCGATCCCGACCAGGTCGCGGCGCTGCTGGCCAGCATTCCCGCCGAGCGCCCGCTCAGCGCGATCGTGCACACCGCGGGTGTCGTGCGCGATGCCACCATCACCAACCTCACGCCAGAACAACTCACCGCAGTACTGCGCCCGAAGATCGACGCCGCCTGGCAGTTGCACCGGCAGACGCGCCACCTCGGCCTGACGCTGTTCTGCATGTACTCCTCGCTGGCCGGCACGATCGGGACAGCGGGTCAGGGAAATTACGCGGCCGCCAACGCATTCCTGGACGCGCTCGCCCGGCACCGCGCCGGAGCGGGCCTGGCCGCCAAGGCAATCGTGTGGGGCTGGTGGGACCAGACCGGGATGTCAGAGCGCTTGACCGGCAATGACCGGCGCCGGCTGCGCGAGTCCGGCCTGACCCCGATGTCCATCAGGGAAGGACTGGCGCTGTTCGACGCCAGCCTGTGCAGCAGCGAACCTGTAGTCGTCGCTGCCCGGCTCCGGCCCGAAACGATCTTCTCGCCCGCGCCCGGTCAGGTGCCGGTGCCGACTCTTGATCGCGGCGACTTGCTCGGCGTGGTCCGCAACCTTACCGCCACTGCTCTCGGCCACGAGAGCGCCGAGGCGGTCACCGCGGACACAGAGTTCATCGCGCTCGGCCTGGACTCGCTCACGCTCGTCGACCTGCGCAACAGGCTGTCCATGGCTATCGGGCAGGACCTGCCGCTACGGGCCGTCCTCGACCACGCCACCCCACGGCTCCTTGCCCGTTACCTTCGCTCGGTGCTCGACCGCGGGGGGGATCGGTAGTGTCGGCCGACCGCTGGCTCCGGCGCTTCGTGCCGCGCGCGGATGCCGATGTCCGGCTGGTGTGCTTCCCGCACGCCGGCGGCAGTGCGACCGCCTATCGCGAGTGGGCAGCCGCGCTGCCGGACCGGATCGAAGTCGTGGCCATGCAATATCCGGGCCGCACCGACCGGTACGCCGAATACGCGCACACCAGCATGGCCGATCTGGCCGATGCTGCCGCCGACGCGCTATCCGACCTGGCGCGGCGCCCGTACGCCGCGTTCGGCCACAGCATGGGCGCGGCGGTGGCCTACGAGACAGTCCTGCGGCTGCGCACAGCGGGATTTCCGGAACCGGCCCGGCTCGTGGTCTCCGCCCGGGAAGCACCTCAGCATAGTCACCACGGCACCATGCACCTGCGCGGCGAAGCGGCGTTGCTCGCCGGACTGCAACGGTACTGTGGAACCCCGGCAGACCTCCTGCGCGATCCGGAAACCCGCGAGCTGATGCTCTCCACCATGGCCGCCGACTGCCAGCTGATTGAGACCTACCGGCCCACCCGGGCCGGGCAACTGTTGCGCTGCCCGGTCACCGCCATGGTCGGCGACGGGGACACGACGGTGACCACGAGTGAAGCGGCCGACTGGACCACCATCACCTCGGGCACGTTCGAACTGAAAGTGTTCCCAGGCGGGCACTTCTATCTCGTGCCGCAACAACGCCAAGTACTCCAGCACCTCACGGAACTACTCTGACCCGAACCCGCTGGAGTGGCGCGGCACCTGCTTGATTGGGTGCTCGACTTCGCGTTGCGCCGCGACGAAAGGGAGCATCTGTCGGCAGGACGGGCCG
>WNGJ01001484.1_pt1 | contig 23130 bp, 17 predicted proteins | sample 5400611 | NCBI WGS metagenome assembly WNGJ01 (sample SAMN13153375, study PRJNA577476) | soil metagenome | isolation source: 40 cm soil or saprolite under Garry oak tree replicate 1 | place: USA:California | collected 2016-06-15
ATCAAACCCGATTATCTCGCCGTTACCTTTGATCGACCCACGCCGACCTTCCGCCATCAAGAGTTTTCAGATTATAAAGCGCATCGACCAGCGCTCCCCGATATCATGCGGCCCCAATTCGCGCGTGTTCGCGAGGTGGTTGAAGCCTTTGGCATACCCATCTATGAAAAAGACAGCTTTGAGGCTGACGATGTGCTGGGAACGCTCTCCGTGCAGGCCACCCAACAGGGGGTCGATACGATCATCTTCACAGGCGACATGGACACGTTGCAGCTTGTCAATCAGCACGTGAAGGTGCTGGTGGCAAAACGCGGCATCAGCGAGGCTACAGAGTATGACGAGGCAGCAGTCACTCAGCGCTATGGCATACCTCCCAATAAGTTGCCAGACTTCAAAGGGCTGGTCGGCGATACATCCGATAATATCCCCGGTGTTCCTGGCATTGGCGAAAAGACCGCCACCAAACTGCTCGTCGATTACGGTGATCTCGATGGTGTCCTCGCCCACTTGAACGAGCTAACACCGAAAGAGCAACGCCTGCTGCGTGAAAAAAGTGAGCAGGCTCGCCTGAGCAAGCACCTGGCTACAATTGTATTGGATGTGCCGGTCCAACTTAACCTGGAAGCCGCCCGCGTAGTAGGGCAAATCAACCGTGACAGGGTGCTGGCACTCTTCCGCGAACTGGAGTTTCGCACGCTGGTTGACAAGATTCCCGGCGGCACAAGCACCACGTCTTCAAACAGCACAGTGGAGAAGAAACCGCAGAAAGCAGAGCCTGTAGCACCACAGGAAGAAGATTTATTGTTAGCGCCCCCGGTTGGCGTCGTCACCATCACGTCACCTCCTGCGCCGCCTTCTACCGACGACGTAACGCTGTCTTATATTGCTGTAAGCAACCCGCAAGACAGCGCACGGTCCGCGCAAAATGGGCAAGCAAACCAACAGATTGACACCCAGGATGAGCTTGTACAACCCGGCCTTTTTGGCACATTAGAGCCGGCCACAGAAGTTGTGCGCAAGTTGCGCTTGCCCAGCACTCCACGGGGCGAACCCTTGTTTCTCGATGAGACGGACTCCGACAAGACCAATACATTGATCGTCGACACCGTGGAGGCATTGCAGGTACTCGTTAAAAGTCTACGTGATGCCGGCGGCTTCGCGCTCGACACCGAGACTACCTCTGATGATCCCTGGCACGCGGAACTGGTCGGCATTTCCTTTTCGATGGCACCAGGAGAGGCGTATTATATTCCCGTCGGCCATATCCAGACCATTGACGGCCAAGAGCCAGGAAACCAGTTGCCACTTGCATTTGTGTTGGAGAAACTGCGCCCTGTGCTTGAAGATAGCACAATTCGCAAGTATATGCACAATGCGAAGTACGATATGCTACTGCTGCTCCGTTCTGGTGTTACGCTGTGCGGCCTGGCTTTTGATACGATGGTGGGAGCGTACCTCCTCGACCCGGGCAGGCGTGGCCTTGGCCTGAAAGACCAGGTATTCCAGCGCCTGGGCTATAAAATGACAGCCATCTCTCAATTGATCGGCACAGGCAGCAAAATGATCAGCATGGCACAGGTGCCTATACGTCTCGCAGCTGATTATGCCGGGGCAGATGCTGATATGACGCTGCGCCTGGTTGAATCAATTATGGATGAACTGCGCCTCCATAGCCTGTTAGACCTGTACTACAATATTGAACTACCCCTCTTGCCGGTGCTAATGCAGATGGAAGTGTTCGGCGTGGCGCTGGATGGCGACTTCCTGCGTAATTTGGATGTGAAATTGAGCGAGCAGATTAGCGCGCTCGAAAAAGAGATTTATGACGCTGTCGGTCACCGCTTTAACATCAATTCTACCAGGCAATTAGGCGATATCCTCTTCGGTGAATTGAAACTCCCGGCGGGCAAGAAGAACAAGACCGGCTTCTCCGTCAGCGCAGATGTAATCGAAAACCTGCGAGGAAAACATCCAATAGTTGATCATTTGCTGGATTACCGCCAGTTGACCAAGTTGAAATCAACCTATGTTGATGGCCTGCTGGCGCTGATGGACCCGGTCACGGGGCGTGTACATACGACGTTTAGCCAGACCACGGCATCCAGCGGGCGCCTGTCATCGAGCAACCCCAACCTGCAAAATATTCCTGTGCGGACCGATGTAGGACGGCAGATCCGGCGCGCCTTCATTGCGGATCCCAGCTATGTCCTGCTCACCGCCGATTATTCACAGTTCGAGTTGCGTATCCTGGCACATATCACGCACGAACCACGCCTGGTCGAAGCGTTCAGCCAGGAGGAGGATATTCACACCATCACAGCCGCTTCGCTGTTCAACATTCCTGTATCGCAGGTAACCAGAGATCAGCGGCGACTGGCAAAAACAGTGGTCTATGCCGTGCTTTACGGGCAATCGGCCTTTGGCCTGGCCCAGATTACAGGCATGAGCAATAGCGAGGCGGCAGAGTTCATCAAACGCTATCACGAGACATTCCCGCACATCAAAGACTACGTTGAGAGCACGCTCCACCAGGCACGCAAACAGGGCTATGTGAATACGCTCTTCGGCAGGAAGCGCTTCTTCCCGGATATGCACGGCTTGCCTTTTAACGAACGGCAGGCGCTCGAACGTGAAGCAATCAACATGCCCATCCAGGGCGGCAACGCCGACCTGATCAAGATCGCTATGATTCGCATACAGCACGCCATTGAGGAGAAACATCTGAAAACGCGCATGATCCTTCAGGTGCATGACGAGCTGGTCTTCGAGGTGCCTGTAGAAGAGCTTGAGCGTGCGAGAACTCTTGCAAAGAGGTTGATGGAAGGCGTGACTAAGCTAGATGTACCTATTAAGGTTGAGATCAAAGTAGGAAGAAACTGGTACGAAGCAGAACCGATGGATTAGAACTCTCCTAAAAGATGAGTGAACAAGAAAGAGCAGGTCACCCGCTATGGCAGAGAACGATCCGAAGCAGGTCATCATTGATTACCTGAGTCTTCCTGAAGGCGAAATTGTAAGTCAACCCGATCCCAATACTCCTCATGTACTAAAAGACGGAAGACGAGTCCGCCCAGGTATAATACATAAAGGTGGAGGTATGGGAGCTAAGGCATCCAGCGTAAAGTTTCTCAAAGAGCGCAGTATTCCTCACTGCCAAGTTCACGCCGTCACTTTTGAAGATGAAGCAGGACAACAGTGGGACTGTGTTTGCTTCGTTGCCCAGAATGCGCAAGGACTCTGGCACTTCGAAATGAGCGGAGGGGGCGGCAGCGGTGGCGAGATAAAGCGCCATCCAGCACGGGACCATCCCTGGGCCAACTTAGCAGGTGGAGGCTGGCAAGATCGATTTTGGGCCGGTGGCTACGTCATCAACAACGGTCTCGACGTGGCACGAGTACGTCTTACCGGCAGCAACGGCCAGGTGCTAGAAGACACCGTGGACGATGGTCTTGTCCTATTTGTAACCGACCAGAAGGTCCGAGTACCCATAGAGGTTGCGCTATATAACCGCTCTGGTGAACTGGTTGGACAGCATAGCTGGGGACGAGTCCCGTAAAGCCTGGCACCCACAAGGGACGCCATACATTTCACGCTAGGAGTGTTTTTCGTGCAATTATCCAATCTGATTATTAACCTCCCACCCTATCACTTCGCTGATGCCAAAAAGAAAATAGCTGAACGCAAAGCTGCCGGCGTAGACGTAATCAGCCTCTCAATGGGCGATCCCGACCTACCAGCGCCACAAGTAGTGGTTGACCGCCTGTGCGAGGCCATGCAGGACCCGGAAAACCATCGCTATCCCGAATACTCCGGTATGCGTACTTTACATGAAGCATTCGCGGATTGGTTTGAGCAGCGCTTCGGCGTTCGCCTTACGCCTGAACGCGACACGCTGCCGCTCCTCGGCTCAAAGGAAGGGCTTGCCTACGTGGGCATGGCAGTCCTCAATGCAGGCGACGTGTCGTTGATACCTGATCCATATTATCCTGTGTATATCACGGGAAGCACCACTGTTGGAGCCGTGCCGTACGTGCTGCCTCTTTTGCATGAGAACGCTTACTTACCTGACCTGGAGAGTATTCCGGCGGATGTACTGGCGAAAGCGCGCCTGCTCTGGCTTAACTACCCGAATAACCCTACGGCTGCATGTGTCGATCTGGCCTTTTTCGAGCGCGCGGTGGAGTTTGCCCGCCGTCATAACCTGGTGATTGTCCATGACATGGCCTATGCCGAGGTGTATTTTGACGAGTTTCGTCCCGTCAGCATCCTGCAAGTTCCGGGGGCAAGCGAGGTCGCCGTCGAATTACACTCGCTGAGCAAGACTTATAACATGGCCGGGTTCCGTGCAGGCATGCTGGTCGGGAATCCCGGGCTTGTGAGTGCTGTTGGGCGCCTGAAGAGTAATATCGACAGTGGCATGTTCAGGCCTATTCAATACGCAGCCATCGAGGCGCTTCACCTACCGCACTCATGGCTCGAACAGCGTAACGCGATCTATCGCCGGCGACGCGATTTGCTTGTGGACGGCTGCAGCGCCCTGGGTATGCGCGCCCAACGCCCTCAAGCAGGCTTATATGTGTGGGCTGAGATTCCCCAAGGTTTCACATCTCGCGATTTTGCCAACTGGCTCTTTGATAAGACAGGGGTATTTATTACACCTGGAACCAATTTCGGCCGGGCGGGCGAAGGCTATGTGCGTATAACGCTGACCGCACCCGAAGAACGCATCGAGACCGCGTTGAAACGCATGCAAGCGGCCCTGGGAGCTTGAATTGTGACATACTTCACACCTGAAGTGTGACGGAGTTCATAGAAGGAAAGACAGTACTTTACGTATTCTTCTAACGGAGCCTGGTTATAAAATATCTAAATCACTTTAAAAAAGGAGTGTTAACATGACTATTCCCAAAGGGCGCTACATGTTCGGGCTATTGGCAACGGCAGCTATGTTACTCATCATGAGCGCTTGTAGCCTAGGATCAGGAAGCACTGGCAGCGGTACCCCGAGTAGCAAGACCGGTGCACAAATACTGCAAAATACTGCAAACACGATGAAGCAGCTTAAGGCAATACATCTTAACATGCTGGTCAACACTAAGATAGGCGCTGTTGGCCTGACACCCACGCCGGGTTCAACGACACCTACCAACATCAACCTCAACATCAATGCTAATGGCGACGCGGTAATGCCGGGCCAGGTATCGCTCAAACTCAACATAGGCGGATTCTCCGGCCTGAAGTTGAACCTCGCAGAGATTCTGAAAGGCGACAAGGTCTACATTCAGAACAGCAAGGGCCAGTGGTATATGATGGACAAGAGCCGACTCCTTGGCAGTAACGGCTCGAGCAATCCTCTTTCCAGTGCAACCGTGCCCAACTTCAATCAATTAATCGACATTGGTCAACACGCGCAGCTTACCGACCACGGGGACCAGTCACTAAATGGGCAAAACCTGCGCCATATTACTGTCACCCTCGACAAGAATGCGCTGAAGGACCTGCTTACTAGCACCGGGCAACTGAAAGGCTTGACAGGCTCAAGTCAACAGGTGTTCAAGCAATTCATGAACAGCACCAAAAATTTCCAGGCCACGCTGGACTTCTGGATTGACGAGTCGACTTCGTACCTCCATCGCGTAGAGATGAAGTTAAACCTGAATCTCGATACGCGCAGTTTCGCTACGCCAGGTACGACAAGCAGCAATATACCATCGGCCGTCACGCTCCGCTCCGACACAATCGTTGATCTCAGCAGGTTCAATGACTCCTCCATAACGATTACGGCTCCGGCCAATACCATTCCTACCGACAACCCCAGCACCATCTTTAGCGGCAGCCAGCAATAACCGGAAAAGGCTGCGGTGAAGAATGCTCTGGGCACCCGCAATGGGCACAGTCTCCGGGGGAGAATTAGTGCCCATTGCGGGTGCTCCGCCGTTATGCAGAGCACAGCCCCAAAGACCGCACCGAGCACGAGCGCGGCAATATACGCCGCGAAATTGGTCAGACGTGTGCGCATACTCAGCCAGAATCATCACACAACGCGCTTTACCGGTGAAACGAACTTGCTTGTCGAAGCCTTCCAGGTGTAACATAACAACGACAGACGCACACTACAAACAAGCACAATGGATAGCACCGGAGATACAGCCGTGAACAGCACTTATCACGAAGAGGCAATGCAGCGCCCTCCTACAAACACCTGGAATCTCTATCTTGGGCGCGATATCTGTAGTGACGTTGAGGCAGGTCTCCAGCGAGAATGGCTGGTAACCAATGGCCTGGGTGGATACGCCTCCGGCTCTATCCTGGGAGCCACGACCCGTAGTTATCACGGCCTGCTGGTGGCTGCACTCCGTCCTCCTGTCGAACGTACTGTGCTGGTCACTAAGATTGACGAGGAACTGGAATTTCACGACGGACACCTGCTCAAACTGGGCGTTAACGAGTATCACGATGGCACGATTGACCCGCAGGGCCACCAGTACCTCGATTCAGTTTCGCTCGAAGGAGATATCGTTTGCTTTTCATACCAGGTGCAAGACAGTCTGAAGCTGGAAAAACGTGTGTGGATGGAATATGCGCAGAATACCACGTATGTTCAGTACAGCTTACATGGAACACTTTACGAGGAAGCCAGTAATGCACCCCTGACGCTCAAATTGTCGCCATTCTGCCTCTTTCGCGATCATCATCGAACGACTCAAGGCGCAAATGACTGGCACTTTCTGGTTGAGAATCATGGAAATAGCTGCCGTATTCGCGCTTATGAAGGCGCAGCCCCTTTCCAGCTCATTGCAGGGCCAGGAGCAGAATTCACTTCTACAGGATTGTGGTACTGGCGCGTATTACACCGGCGCGACAGGGAACGTGGGTTGCCGGACCTGGAAGATGTTTATCAACCTGGCATCTTTCGCATACAGATTATCCCCGGCAGACGCACCACGCTTATACTTAGCGCTGAGAACGATCTACAGAGTAAGTTTGGCTTTGGCGGACCAAAACACGAGGAAGCCGTAACGCAGGCGCACAACCGCCACCAACGTCGTGTCAAGCAGCTTCTGGACATAGCTGACCGCTCAACCGATAACCTGACCAAACGTGACCCCGTTCACGCCCGCCTGGTAATTGCCGCCGACCAGTTCATCGTTGCTCGCCCGCAGTATACCGGTAATACAAGTGAAAGCCCGGCAATACGGCTCTCGCCAGACCGCAAGACGATTATCGCGGGCTACCCCTGGTTCACAGACTGGGGACGTGACAGTATGATTTCTTTACCTGGTTTGTTGCTGTGTACAGGAAGATTTAGTGAAGCGCGCGGCCTATTGAAAGCCTTCACGTCCTATGTACACAAGGGGCTTATCCCCAATCGTTTCCCCGATAGCGGCGAGGCCCCGGAATATAATACCGCAGACGCCACACTGTGGATGTTCCATGCGCTTCAAAGCTATACAACAACCACAGGCGATTGGTCGTTACTGAAAGAACTTTTCCCCAAATTGAGCGATATCATTGCATGGCACACGCGCGGTACAGCTTATGGTATCGGTGTCGATCCAAATGATGGTTTGCTGCACGCTGGAGCGCCAGGCCTGCAACTTACATGGATGGATGCGAAGATTGGCGATTGGGTGATAACGCCGCGCCGTGGGAAACCCGTGGAAATCAACGCCCTGTGGTATTGCGCCCTGACTTGCATGGAGAGTTGGGCGATCCGCCTCTCGATCGATGCGCTACAGTATGGTCAGATGCGCGCACAGGTCTACGAAAATTTTGCCCGGCGATTCTGGTACGAGGAAGGCGGTTATCTTTATGATGTGATAGATGTCGATGGTGTACCCGGGCAAAATGATGCTTCGTTACGTCCCAACCAGCTGTTCGCGGCATCACTCACACATAAACTGCTTACCAAAGTACAGGCGCGCAGCATGCTCCAGAAAGTGACCGATCATTTACTGACCCCTATGGGGCTGCGCACGCTAAGCCCCGACGACCCGGCTTACAGGAACCACTTTAATGGCAACCAGGTACAGCGTGATAGCGCCTATCACCAGGGAACAGTCTGGCCGTGGCTGATCGGCCCATATATCGATGTCCACTTGCACATCTACAACGACTATGCAGCCTTGTTGCCACTGCTACAGCCACTGGTGCGCCACTTATGGGACGACTGCATAGGTACACTCTGCGAAGTCGCTGAGCCGGAACCACCCTTTGCGCCCGCGGGCTGCTTCGCCCAGGCCTGGAGCGTGGCTGAACTCTTAAGAGGGTGGCTGGCAGTCGCGGGATAAGTATCCACGCCTACCAGCTAAGTTCATTCACTACTTTTATTATACGGCGGCTGCAATTGTGGCGGTAGGGGATATGAAGCGCCCGGCTCAGGCAAGAGAGGTTGGTTGTCATCGCCCGACGTTGTTAAATGTGGCATGCCTGCCAGAATTGAGGGCGATTCGTACTGACCATTGTCGATTGGCTGATTGAAAAGCGCCTCGAAGACAGGACCTTCTAGCGTCTCCTCCTTAATCAGGCGCTCGCTGATCATAATCAGGCGCGTCTTGTTCCGTAGCAGCACATGATACGCCTTATCGAACGCTTCCTGTATAATGCGGCGTATCTCTTCATCTACTTCACGGGCGGTCTGCTCACTGTAATTGCGCTGTTCGCCAAAGTCTCGTCCCAGGAACACCAATTCTTCTTTGTGCCCCAAAGCCATCGGGCCAATCCGGCTGCTCATACCATATTCAGTAACCATCGAGCGTGCGATCTTAGTCACGCGCTCAATATCGTTTGACGCGCCGGTCGTCACCTCGCCAAATATAATCAGTTCGGCAACATGTCCACCCAGGGCATACGCGAGCATGTCCTCAAATTGTGGTTTGCTCCATAGATAGCGATCTTCGGTGGGTAGTAACATTGTGAAACCACCGGCCTGGCCTCGTGCTACAATCGACACTTTGTGCACCGGGTCACAGTTAGGTAGCATGCGTGCCACCAGGGCATGACCTACCTCGTGATAGGCGGTGATAGCCTTTTCGCGCTCGCTAATGATGCGGCTCTTGCGCGCCGGTCCGGCCACGACGCGATCTATCGCCTCTTCCAGTTCGCTCATGCCGATCTTGCGCTTATTTCGTCGCGCTGCCAGGATAGCTGCCTCGTTGAGCAAATTAGCAAGATCAGCTCCAGAAAAACCGGGAGTCTGTTTCGCCAGCGTTTCCAGCGTTACACTGGTCTCCAGGGGTTTTCCCTTGGCATGAACCTGCAGAATGGCAATACGCCCGCGAATATCTGGACGGTCAAGTACCACCTGGCGATCAAAGCGCCCGGGGCGCAACAGGGCGGGATCAAGTATATCGGGACGGTTCGTAGCAGCAATCACAATCACGTTGGTGTTTGTGTCAAAGCCATCCATCTCAACGAGAATCTGATTCAGCGTTTGCTCGCGTTCGTCATGCGAACCGCCCAGTCCCGCGCCACGCTGGCGACCAACCGCATCAATCTCATCAACAAACACGATACAGGGGTTATTGCGTTTAGCCTGGTCAAAGAGGTCGCGCACGCGGCTGGCACCAACTCCAACGAACATCTCCACAAACTCGGAACCACTTATGCTAAAGAATGGCACGCCAGCCTCACCCGCCACAGCACGTGAAATCAGCGTCTTGCCCGTTCCTGGAGGCCCAACGAGTAACAGTCCTTTAGGTATACGCGCGCCAAGGGCAGCAAATTTATCCGGGAATTTCAGAAACTCTACGATTTCCTGCAGTTCCTGCTTGGCTTCATCAACGCCGGCAACATCCGTGAACGTCACTGTGGGCTTGTTGCCCATAAACATACGTGCGCGGCTCTTGCCGAACGATAACGCCTGGTTGTTGGTACCCTGGGCCTGGCGCATCATAAAGATAAGCACGCCCGCAATCAGTATAAAGGGAATCAGCCCTCCCAGTATATTGAGCCAGGCACCTAGCGCACTGGGAGGCTCATACTCTAGCACCAACAACTGGTTGTTCGTATAATCGATATTGTTGTCCTTGAGCACCTGCGTTATGTCAAACGTACTGTTGATGTCGGCTTGCTCTTTATTTGTATTCTGACCCCGCGTAAGCGTAATCGTATCGCTAGCAACCATCAGCGTGTCCTTCTGATGGTTGTACATATCCGTCTTGATATCATTCAAAATAGTAGACACGTTGACCGTAGTCGTGTCTGAGGACGGATGGAAAAAGACCACGATGATCAGCACAACGGCCAATGCCAGGACAAGCCAGATGAAGCTAGTTCTCAACCATTTCCCACTACTCGACATGGGAGTTCCTCTCTTATGCCAGACAAGCAGCCACGCTCTGCCCCGCCAAACTTCCCACCCGCTGATTCATATACCCCGGCTACCTGCTATCCGATACTCAACTCTTTTCGGGGCTATTATAACATACTTCACTACATCTCTCGTAGAGAATATTTTACATAACGATCTTGTTATGCTACCGGCCGAGCCAGCACGAGACCCCAAACCGCCCGCGCTCCGGCAGCAAAAAGTGGCACAGCACAGGCTTCCAGTGTAGCACCAGTAGTGCAAACATCGTCTACGATAACTATTTTACGTCCGTAAAGCGCTCCAGTTGCAAAAGTGGGTGTACAGAGAAATGCTCCAGCAACATTCTGATAACGATCTTTGGGATTCAAGTCTACCTGCGCAACCGTCGCCCGGTGTCTCACCACCATGTCATCATGTACCGGAACACCTGAATGCGCAGAACAAACTCTGGCCAATAGCAAGGCATGGTTATAGCCCCGTTGTTTTTGTCGCTCGCTGTGAAGTGGAACCGGTATCATAATATCGGCCTGCAAACCATAATTGATATATGCCTGGGCCATCAGTCGACCCAGTGGCTCTGCCAGCCGTGTGTTCCCATCATATTTCAGAGCATGAATACACCGGCGCAAAGGTTCTTGATAGGCGCTCACCGCACGTAGCCCGCTCATGCAGAGTGGATGGTACTGGCAATTCTTACATGTCCCGTTTGGAGAAAGTGGAGTCCCGCAATACTGGCAGAAAGGCAAAGGCAGGGGTCGAATCTGAGCAATACAGGATGGACATAGCACCTGACCACTCTTCTGGCAACCCGCGCAGCGCACCGGAAATAGCATATCAAAGAACTGCTGTGTAACAGTCCGCGAGTGGTGCCAGATGGTCTTTTTATTCATCCTTTACTGAAACATCTTTCTCATGCCAATCAGTATAGCATAGTTTTGACGCGGGGTGCCAGCCTTTTTCAAACATAGCATGTGATATACTGGGAAACAAAACCTGAGTTCTCGCAAGGGATAATCCAGGTTAACTTTTTCAGGAGATATATCATGGAAAACATGACTACGGGCCAGAAGGAAGCAGAAGAGAAACCCGCCACTGAACACAGGCAAGCTTATGGTACTGCCAAAACCGAGGACCTGCGTGATTCGGGCTTATGGCGCTTCTTACTGCCCGCCTTCGTGACCCTCTGCTGCCTGGTGTTGCTCGCCTTTCCGCTGATTATCTTGACACCGCTTTTTCTCAAGTCACTGGATCCCAATGCCGCCGCCAACCAGGCGCATACGCCGCTCACATGGATATGGATTGTCATGGTTGTCATCGAGGTCGTCATTATCGCTGTTATCGTCAGAGGACTCGTCAAGATATTTATGACGCAGGCAGGTAACTATCGAAACCGCTAGCTAGTCACAACGGGAAATGTAGTGGCGACCCTTGCGCTCGCCAGGTTTCTTTTTCCAGCGCAAGCAGCCACGCTTTTGTGGGCAAACCACCGCCATAGCCTGTTAGATCGCCATTGCTGCCTATAACACGATGGCAAGGAACGATAATCGCCACCGGATTAGCGCCGTTCGCCGCTCCAACCGCACGCACGGCTGCAGGCCGGCCGATGGCACGAGCAATCTCCCTGTAAGAACGTGTTTCCCCATAAGGAATGCGCGTTAACTCCTCCCATACCATGACTTGAAATGCCGTGCCACGCAGATCCAATGGGCAGGTGAATCGCACTAGCTCTCCAGCGAAATAGCTCCGCAGTTCGTCTACAGCCTGCTGCAGAGGAGCAATCTTTTCCCCTTCAATCACACGCTCAATCTGCATCCTGCGCCTGAGCCATACGAAACCCTCATCTATGGGTGTTGCGGGAGTTCCTGCCCAGCAAACGCCACGTTCCGTCGCCATCACAACGCACGAGCCTCGTGGGCTAGCTACGCTACTCCAATAGAGCACCGCCGTTTTTGGCACTGCTAAAACCATTGCCGACTCCTTGTAAAACAATCTGCGCGAATATTTGTTCGACAAGTTTAACACGAAATGGACGATGGTTGCAAGTGATTGAGCGTAGCTACTGCACGTTAATAGTGGCCTTCATAAATGGGTGGAATGAGCAATGGTATTTAAATGTGCCAGCAGTCTTAAAAGTGAAACTGAATGTTCCAGTTTGAGCGGCAATCGGTTTAGAAGTGCCCGAGTCAAATGACTTGCCGTCATCGCTCGTGACAGTATGCGCCACTGTTGTGACATTCTTCCAGGTAACGGTCGTGCCAGCTTTGATCGTCAAGGTAGCCGGGCTGAAAGTAAAGGTGCCGCTACTGTCTGTCGTTATCATGACCACCGGCGCATTACCTGCTTGAGTAGACGTTGCCGCAGGTGTATTGGAAGTACCAGTAGTGGGTGTAGTTCCTGATCCTGTGCTGGTAGAGCCGCCCCCACAGGCAGCCAGAAGTACCAGTGCGCTCAGTACAAACAGGCATAACCAGGCCCGCCTGAGATGTTTTCGCGCAGGTACAATTCCTAAAACCGTTGGCTTATCCATAAGTTTTTTCCCTTCTTTCTTAATAGTTATTTGTGGATGTATGCCCGGCATACAGCCAACCTTGCGGCTAGGCTCGTCTGAGCAAGGAAGCATCTGATCCCGGTCAATCCCACGTTTCTCTAATACCTTATACGGAGCAAGGTTACTTATCCTGCTCTCCTCAGCGCAGCCGACATAGGATTAGATTAGTTTTTTCATAGCCGGGCGAAAATTTAACATTGCAAGCCAAAAACCCCTTGACTTTTACAAACTCTGCTAGTACACTTTTCCACAGATTTATCGTCGCTTAGTTTGCAGCAAGTATGATTACACAGACTTTTAAAGGGGGTGAGTTCTATGCGGAATGTACCTGTGGGTACCGCGCAGCGCGTGCGAATCGATGGAGCTCATCCGTCAAGCAACTCTTAAGTAGAATACTCTATACCTCTATGCTCTTAGGCGTTGCTACTCGGGTAACACAATGTCCGAGCATTTTCTTTGCCCCTAAACTTCCTCGTGCTGCACTGGATTCCTCACCAATGAAAACATTGAAACTTCACTGATAGAGAAAGCTGTATGAAGTATTGGTTCTTTGTATGTTTAACGCTAGCAAAAGTTCGCCAAAGGCATGTCCATACAAAGAAGAAAGGTACACCGATTTGCTTAACTTAGCCCGCCAGTATGCCCGAAACCAGGTAATCGGCACTTTTGAGGGAGAGGAGGTGAGAGCGTGAGAGGAAAGCTACGTGACAAGCGCACAGATTCCCAGCAGGACAGTACCAGGCGTGAAGTGATAGAACGCCGCCGTCCTCCAAAGCGCGCGAGTCGTGCTACAATCTTGCATCTCCAGCAGTTGGAAGAAGAATCCTTGCAGGATGACCAGGATCCCCAGCTCGTAGGCGCCAAAAAAAGCCAACCGTAGGGGCTGGGGAGGTATGGAGCAGGGCGACTCCACTAGGCGCGCACTTAAAGGATCAGGGCGACCGTCAGGTCCATTCTTTCTCTACGCTCGATCGGCCTGCCAAGCCCGTGTATAGTAGTGGCAGGGCTTGCCCCCGCCCTGGGAGGGGGGGTGGGGTAATCGCTCGTGAAACGCTTAAATCTCCGCCTCTTGCCCCCGCCCTGGAGTGGGACCGGGCACTCGCTCGTGAAACGCGTAAGTTCGCGCCTCTGGGCGACCCCCCGGTCGAATGACCACCTTTGATAGTAGCAGACCCCAGAGACAATTATGGAATGTCTATCTCTGGGAATAGCCGCCGCGCAATCACTAAACGCTGAATCTGTGCTGTTCCCTCAAAGATGTCGAACACTTTCGCATCGCGGAACCACTTGTTAATGAAGTGCTTGCGCTCAGAACTTTCACCAGGGGCTGTGATCCGTACCGCCGCAGCCGTCATCTTCATCACTAATTCCCCTGCATAAGCCTTACTCATTGACGCCTCTTTAGAGTTGGGGATGCGGCGATCCGCCATCCACGCTGCACGCCACACCAGGAAACGCGCCATCTCTATTTTCTGCCGGAACTCTTCCAGTTCGTCCTCGATCTCGCGCTGCTTCTGGGGTGGAAATCCCTTCGGCAATTCCTCGCATACCCACTCAGAGGTAGTCTCATAGGCCGCTCGTGCAATACCGACCGCCAGTGCCCCCACCATCGGGCGCGTAGCATCGAGCGTTCCCATCGCCGCCTTAAAACCGGCCTTCTTACTACTCTCACGTCCGCTAAGCAGGTTATCCTTAGGAATGCGGCAATTCTCGAAGATCAGTTCAGCAGTCTGCGAAGCCCGCAAACCCATCTTCTCTTCGATGCGCCCAACAATCAAGCCGGGCGTCCCCTTGGGGACGACAAACGGGCGAATGCCCTCTCTACCCAGGCTTTTATCGATAGTGGCAAATGTTACAACTAAATCCGCGCGTGCCCCGTTAGTGATGTAATGCTTGTGACCATTGATGACCCACTCATCACCATCCAGCACAGCGGTTGTTGACATACCAGCCACGTCGGAACCAATACCTGGCTCCGTCAGCGCCAGCGCACCCCAGTGCAACTGACCATCCATGTACGGGCCAAGAAAACGCATCTGCTGTTCGGGCGTTCCTTGAGAAAGTATCGGCGGAGCAGCCAGCCCTGGCCCAGGAATAGCTGTGGAGAGCGCGGCATCGCCCCACGCCATCTCCTCCTGCGATAGAATAGAGAGCACATTTTCCTGTTTCTCGCTCTCTTCCTGGGCCTGCGTGCGAGCCTGTCCTGCTGCGCCTGCCCAGAAACGCCGCTGCATATTCCAGAAGAACGACTCCGGAATTTTCTCACTGCGGTCGCACTCCAACGAGATCGGGCGCATCTCCTCTAAAGCAACCTGGTGCGCATAGTCTCGTGCCGCCTGTTGTGATTTGCTGAGGGTAAGATCTATCATCGTGTTTCACTCCATCGCTGCTGCGTCGCGCATCCACATCTCGACGGGATGGTCCTGCAAAAAACCGGCGCCACCTAAAATCTGAACAGCATCGATCGTAGCGGACTTTGCAATCTCAATGGCCTGGTGTTGTGCTGCCTCGGCCTCGCGCACAAGCGTCTCGTCGTCAACGCCGCGATCCCAGCTTGCCGCTGCCCGCCATACGAGCAAACGCGCCGCGTCGAGCTTCATCGCCATCTCCGCCGCTATAAACGCTATACCCTGGTAGGAAGCAATTGGACGACCAAAAGCAATGCGCCCCTTTGCATAATCCCTGGCATACTCAAACGCAGCGCGAGCCATGCCGCAGGCAACAGCCCCGCGCAGAGTAGCGTAGAGTGTTGCAGCTCGTATCACACCACCATCGCCAGGCTTACCCAACAGATTTGTCGCAGCAATCGCCGCATTCACGAAGGTGAATGATACGCTTGGCGCAGCACTCAGACCGAGTTTATGCGTATCAGATCTAATATGCATGCCTTCTGCTTGTGCCGGGATCGCCAGCAAGCATAGCCCACCCAGGCCTGTTGTTCCCTCCAGCCGCAGCAGTACAACACGTGGGCGAGAACGCCCCCCATGTATCACATCGCGCTTGGTCCCATTGACAATAACGCGCTCTCCCTCTACTCTGGCCGTCGCATTGACATCTGCAAGTGAGTAGCCGCCCGTATGCTCAGCAAAGGCGAAGCTGCCAAAGCGCATATATCCTTCTTGCTCATCGCTAAAGGGCATAATATAATGGCCCTGCTGATTCTCATCGCCCGCTAATAGCACAGCTATTGGCCCCATCAATGACCCGATGATGTTCATCGCCAGTCCGCCATCGCCGAAGCCCAGTTCCTCGGCGATCAGCGTGTAGGTCAGGGCTTCGATTGTTCCCGATCCTCCCAGGCTTTCAGGAAATGGAGTCGTCAGGCCAGTTTGCACGAGCGTGTGCAAGAGCTCAAGCGAGATATCTCCTCTCTTCTCCGCGCTGCGTCCCTGTGGCCGCAACTGCTCGATGGCAATACTATGGGCGAGATTGCGTATCTCCTCCTGCTCCTCCGTTGGGGCAAAGTTGAGCATAGACTATATCCTTTCGATAATCGTGCCATTGGCCATGCCGCCGCCTTCACACATGGTCTGTAGGCCATAACGACCACCGCTACGCTCCAATTCGTGCAGCAGGACGGTGGTCAGGCGCGCACCGGAAGCACCCAGCGGGTGGCCAATGGCAATTGCCCCACCGTTCACGTTGACTCGCTGCAAGTCCGCACCCGTCTCACGCTGCCAGGCCAGCACGACACTGGCAAATGCTTCATTTATCTCAATCAGGTCCACCTGGTCCAATGTAAGGCCAGCCCGCTCCAGCACTTTAAACGTGGCGGGTATAGGCGCAGTCAACATCATAATTGGGTTATCGCCTGCCAGGGAGAATTTGACAAAGCGCGCACGTGGCTTCAATCCCAACCGCTCGGCGGTTGCACGCTCCATGATGAGCAGGGCTGCCGCCCCATCGCTGATCTGGGAGGAGTTACCTGCTGTGATCAGGCCATCCGGTTTGAAAGCAGGCTTGAGGCTGGCCAGTTTTTCCAGGCTGGTATCGCTGCGGATACCCTCGTCCTTGTCAAAGATACTCGTCGTGCCATCCTCGTTCTTGACTTCAACTGGCACGATCTGGCTGCGGAAGCGTCCTTCAGCCGTGGCACGTGCTGCCCGGCGGTGGCTCTCCAGGCTGAACTCGTCCAGTTCCTCCCTGCTTAGCTCCCACTTCTGCGCTATCAAATCGGCACTGATGCCCTGGTGTACCAGGCCGTTATCATAGCGGCGCAGCATCTGGCTGCCGAAAGGCATACCCGGACCTTGCGAGGATGAGCCCATGGGAACCCTGGTCATCGACTCGACGCCACCGGCGATCACGATGTCATAGGCTCCACTCAGCACACCCTGCGCCGCAAAGTGAATTGCCTGCTGGCTGGACCCGCATTGACGATCCACGGTAGTGCCTGGCACCGTTTCGGGAAAGCCAGCCGCCAGTACGGCGTTGCGTCCCACGTTCAGACTTTGCTCTCCAACCTGGCTAACACAACCTACAATGACATCTTCTACCAGGCCAGAATCAATGCCGGTTCGCTCAACTAACGCAGAGAGTACCTGGGCCATCAAATCAACGGGGTGCCAATCCTTCAAACGCCCATTGCGGCGTCCAACTGCGGTACGTACTGCTTCAACAATAACTGCTTCGCGCTCTGCCATGATTGAAAGACTCCTTGCTTGTATCGTGACTTCTCGTGGCGGCAATAGGAGGACGTTACTTCATTGTAAATGATATTGTACGTGAATAATGAAGAGACTACAAGGGTTCTTCTAAATGCTGCTACGCAGGGGTAGCGCTGGCATACCAGAGGCCATACTCACCTATGTTTTGCCCTTGCTGATTTACAGCGTAGAAATTTCCTTCTATATCTCCCCCGACTTTGACCTCTCCGTCAAAGATAAACGAACCTGTGCCAAACTTGACGATGAAATGCACGCTTCCAGAATGGGTCACTATTCCCGTGAAAGAGCCGACCAGGCCCAATCCCTGAAAATTGCCAGACATGCTGTTCTGGTCCTGGCGCACCTGCATCAGGTACAACTCCGTCGTTTTATGAGCCACCGCTATATCGCTGATCGTACCTGCATATGATGAGGCAATGGGAGGATAGGGGAAGGTTACTGTTGTGGGAGTCGTTGCGACAGACGTTGAGGGCAACACGGATCCCCGAGAGGATGCATGCTGAATGAAAGGCGTAGGGGTTGCAGGATGCGTGTGAGAGAAAAGCAAGCCCAGTCCCACAACGATAAGAACCAGGAGAGCAACAGAGGACACCGTGATCCAGTTGCGCCTGCGAAAGAGCGTGTCGTGTGGCTTCCCAGGCGAGTGAGCAAGTGGGTTGATATCGACGCTCTCCTCGTCCTCGTCAAAAAGAGGAGGCCGGGAGGTATCCCGAGGGCGTAATGCCGGTACTTGTCCTTCTTGTTCGCCAGAATCGGTATGCAATGCGCGCCAGAACTCTCCCATTGTAGCGAAGCGGTCTTCATAATGAATAGACAAAGCGCGTTGAATGGCTTGAGATACTGGCTGCGGAATGTCTGGCACCAGTACATTCGCCGGTTGAAGTGCATCATTTCCTTTTTCTGTCGTGACACGTGTGACAGCATCGACGGGTTTAACACCTGTGAGTAACGTATAGAGCGTTGCTCCAAGACCATAGACATCTGTACGCATGTCCGTGATGCTTTCGGAACCGTACTGCTCAATCGCCGCGTATCCAGGAGTGCCGTATCGGAAAATGCTGGTTGTGCTCTCTGGAAGATATTCTTTGGCCGTACCAAAATCAACCAGGGTAGCTATACTGCCATCCGGCGGTACAATAATATTCGCGGGTTTGATGTCCCGATGCAAGATAGGCGGCTCCTGCTGATGTAGATACATGACGGCATCAACAATGGGATCCAAAAGAGTCAGCACCAGCTCTACCGGGAAACGTTTTTCTGGCTGCTCGTTGTGTAAGACTTCGAGATCTTGCCCCTTGATATACTCCATCAGCAGGTAGACTCGTTTAAGTCTTTCTTGTTCAAAGACGTGATAGACGCGGGGCAACGCTGGATGGTTGAGTCGTTTAAGCACCTTGCGCTCCAGGAGCAGCCGTTTTCGGTCTTGCTTACTCGGGTCAATCACTTCTTTCAATGCGAATACCTTTTGTTTGTTGCGTCGCTCACTCACCAGGTAGACAGCGCCAAATCCGCCTTTACCCAGCAGCTTCTCCACGCAATACTGGCCTCCGTAAGTATCTTGCACTATAGCCCCTACCGGGAGCGTCATTTGTTCTTCCAACACGCTACACCTCTTCACAGAAATGAGCAAGTTCACCTGCTATCTGCGCGAAGTTCCTACTATGAAGCGCTAGGAGTACATTATTACATCCATTTTATCACTTTCAATTGCGCTAACGAAATCATTCCTTACCTCTCTTTCGAGCATTGCGCCCATGCTCTTATCTCTTTCATTTCGTGACTATTCAAGACTCCTCGACGCCGCACATGTCTCGCTTCTTTTCTATCTAAGAGGAGCGGATTTGGCAGCCGGCTGCTGCCAAATCCGCTCCTCTTAGAAAAACCGTTGCGAAGTGCCGCAGGCGCTAGGGAGTCAAGAAGATCGGTGATCTCATCCTCTCTTCAGCGTGCCAGCCTGACATTAGCAGGAAACCCACTAAAGCTTGACTTGAGCACCTCCACCCCCTCCTTTGAAAACGATGGGCATGTGCTTCACCCCAGTGAGAATAAGGGAAAAGGATTAAGCGCCATATTCATCAATTTACATTTCTACTTCTACCCGCCCAGTACTTATCGCGCAGGTCTCGTTTCAGAATTTTACCTGCGCCACTCTTGGGTAGAGCATCCTGGGAAAACTCAATACTATGAGGGACTTTGTAACCGGCAATCTGCGTGCGCGCGTGCGCAATCAACTCGTCACCGGTCACATTCATATCAGGCTTACACACCACTACAGCATGCACCGCCTCACCCCATATCTCATGTGGAATACCGATCACCGCAACCTCGAGCACCGTGGGATGCGTGTAAAGGGCATTCTCTACCTCGACGGAGTAAACATTTTCTCCTCCGGAGACGATCATATCCTTAGCTCTATCGACAATATAGATATAATTCTCTTCGTCAACGGTTGCCAGGTCGCCCGTATACATCCAGCCGTCAACAATCGCGGCTGCGGTTGCCTCGGGCATGCGCCAGTAGCCCAACATGACATTAGGGCCTCGCGCAATGATCTCACCGATCTCCCCTGGATGCACATCCTCGCCCTCGGCGTTGACCACGCGCACCTCCACACCAAGTACTTCCTTGCCGCAGGAACTAAGCCTGCGCACCTGCTCTGGCGTACCCTCCAGGATGTGATCCTCGGTATCCAGCGCAGTTAGTAAGGGTGAGGTCTCGGTCATGCCATAGCCCTGGATGAAAATCTGTCCCCACTTTTGCAGTCCCTGCTTGAGCAGTTCTACCGGCATCGGCGAGGCTCCGTAGACGAGCCGGTGCATACTGGAGAGATCGTAATTGTCTACTTCGGGATGATTGAGAACTGCATTGATCATCGTCGGCACAAGCACTGTGGTAGTAACCTTTTCATTTTGAATGGCCTGCAGCACATGTACGGGATTAAACATGGGAATGAAGACATGGCACGCACCAAGCGTAGTCAGTCCAAAGATCGCGCCTACATCAGCGAGGTGAAACATCGGTGCAGCATGCAGCCACTTATCCTGGCGCGTGAAATTCACGGCGACAATAACATTAATGGCGTTGGACATGATATTCTTATGCGAGAGCATCACGCCTTTAGCACGACCAGTAGTGCCTCCCGTATAGAACAGTCCTGCAAGTTCGTCATCTTCCATCTCTTGATCGACGCTCTCTTGCATATGCGAGCCTTTGCTCACCACGTCCTCGTAATTAATCATACTCTCGGGCGTCCCATCTCCACTGAAAACAACGCTCTCGACGGTTGAGAAGGTGTCGCGCCCAACGGCAAAGGGCGCAAAGGTCTTGTCTACAACGAGCACCTTCGACTCGCTATCATTGAGGATGAACACAATCTCAGGGCGTGCCAGCCGAATGTTAAGCGGAACGATTATCGCTCCCATGCGCGCGCAGGCGTAGTACAGTTCGAGGTAGCGATGGCAGTTGAGCATGAGGACAGCTACACGGTCCCCGCGCTGTACCCCAAGATTTGCCAGCCCGCGCGCAAAAGCGTCGGTACGCTGGTCAAAATCATCCCAGGTGTAACGTGTCTCTCCACAAACAACCGCCTGATGGGTTCCAGAAATCTTTCGTGCGTGTGCCAGTCCCTGTGCAATATTCATGTCGAACCCCCTGCATGGTCGTGCAAATAGCGCAGCTTTCAGTTCTATTGTAGTCGATTTCCAGGGGATTGAAAAGTCTGCTCTATCATCGTCATTAGTCTCCCCGGTGTTACCACCTCATATTCACTCCCGAGTTGCTGCATCACCTGTCTTAGATCAGAAGGCGTCATCGACCAGGCGAGTATGTAGACATTCAAAAATTGTGAAGCAGCCTGGGTCTCCGCTCTCAACGTTGCATCTATGACCAGGTTGACTGCCTTACCCACACTTCCGGCGAGGCCAAGGTTTTGTAAAACAGGTATGCCTGCTGCATTATTCCAACTTGACCGCGTTTGTCCAGCCCCACTTAACACTCCTCGCACCCCGAAAGGCGCTAACGCTTTTGCATAAACTTGCTGCAAACTTTGATTGACGAAGGCCATGCTTAAAAACGAACCTGTGTCCAACGCCTCAATAACCCTCAGGTTCATCTCTTGCATCAACTCGCCTGTCAATTGCAGGAACGCAGGCAGGCGTTCTGCAGGCCAGTATGAAGGCAGCATATATCCCGCGCCACTCGGTCCAGCCACCAGCTCATCATTCGGAGTGGCCGTACGCGCATAATATGCCGCCAGCGCAGGTGCGACCCGTACAAGTGCAGGGGAGATCGTCCAACCAATGGGAATCGAGCCACGCGCAGGGTCCTGCCACAACTGAGCCATACGATGCTGGTCATATTGCAGGTTATCACCATCACTGATGGTAAAGGAGACATACGCCTTCGGGGACACGGTAGGAGCAACCTCGGTTTCCGCAGGCCTGGCGGGGGCAAGCCCCGCCACTACATCTCGTGCGGGAGTTGCTTCTGATAGCGGAAATGTAGTGGCACCCCTTGCGGGTGCCAGGTTCGTCCCTGCCGGACTTGCCCCCAGGTTCGCCTCCGGGTTCGTCCTTGCCAGGTTCTCTCCTGCCAGGTTTGCCTGGCCAATTTGCACACTCGTCCAGACTTCCAGGTTGAAGAAGTGATCGGAAGCCAGTACCGGCAGTGCCGCTTTAGAGGTTAATCTCACCCCCTGGCCTTCATCTACAAACCAGCCAAGGTGGGGCGTCCCGGGTGCAAAAGCTTTAAGAATGCGCTTCATCAGGTGACGCTCTGCTATCCACCCATTTCTAATATCAGGAAGAACGTTACGCGCATCAAGCCAGTAAACAAAGGCACGGGTCGCCACGAGAAACGAACGTAACGCACCCGCAATCTTAGGATCAAGCCCGGCAACGAGATTTGGTGAGGCACTTTTAAGCAGGTTGCGTTCTGCCCAAAGGTATACCTGTACACGACTTTTCCATTGGTAGATACGCAAGTCTGCCACTACCGGCAGGTGATGTGGTGGCCCTTGCAGGGTTTCTGCCTGCGCCGGTGAGACAACCATGCAATCCCTTTGACCCGCCAGCGTGGTAGCAACATTGACGCTGTCCATAAAGTTAGCATCGTAGATTATCAAACCCGCGACGCGGTTGCGATAACTGTTGAGCAGCGCCTCGAGAGCAGCCTCGCCCCTGGCGGCAGAAATATCGTGAGGTACTTGCGCGAAAGCCGCATCGAGCCAGAAAGCCGCATCGCTATTACTGAGTAGATAGACCTTCGGCTGTTGACGGTTGATGAGACCCGTCAGTGTCGTTACACTGAGCTGGACATCATATGAAGTGTTGCGTATATCGTACACATCCAGGTGCTCTGGTGCTTGAAATGCTGGCAGCAGTCCATTAGTAGACCCGCCGGTTTTAGATATTTCTTCTTTATTACCGGACATCTTAACGTCTTTCTAGCGTATCTCCAATCAGGATTGTATCATTTGTATCACTCCCCTGAAAATAGGGGTAGGCCAAAGCCGATGCTGGGGAAGCAGAGCACACAAAGGGCTATCCCGATGAAGCGCTTTCCTCCAGAGCGCATCGGGGGGTGATCGTGTCGGTTCGTTGGCG
>WNGJ01001486.1_pt1 | contig 23116 bp, 20 predicted proteins | sample 5400611 | NCBI WGS metagenome assembly WNGJ01 (sample SAMN13153375, study PRJNA577476) | soil metagenome | isolation source: 40 cm soil or saprolite under Garry oak tree replicate 1 | place: USA:California | collected 2016-06-15
CGTGCCGACCGCCAGGGAAGCGGGCATAAATTATGAAATGAGCGTCTGGGCTGGGCTATTTGCGCCCAAGGGCGTGCCGCCCGAGGTGATCGCCAAGCTTGCGGATGCCCTCGACAAGACACTCGACGAGCCTGTCGTACGCGAGACACTGGCCCGGCTCGGCGGCTCGACACCCGTGAAGGCCGAGCGCAACCCGACTGCATTCGACCGCTTCTTTCGCTCCGAAGTCGCGCGTTGGGCGCCCATTCTCACGGCGGCCCGAGCGGAGAAATAACGCGGTGGACACATGTCTTGACGGAATTCTCTGGGTACAGGCTGCAACAGCGGCTGCAGATAAACGTGCAGGCCTTGCTGAGCCTTCTCTCGCGCGTAATCCATGCCTTCCGCGGCCTCTCGCCTGATTTCGCCGGACGCCCAAGGCCGAAACTCAACGCAACGGAGTGATGGGTTTCGCAAAGGCTCAACCCATCCTTGCTACGCCCTAGCGCCCCGACGTTGGCGCTGACGTCCCGACAAGCCTCGCGCGTCGATCATCGCGGGTACTCGATGTATGGTCCATCGGACCCGGTTCGGGCCGCGCGGTGGGCCGTGTCATTGAACTGGGTCGATCGATGTGGGGCGCATAGCAGCAGGAAAAGCGCTCTGCTGGCCTTGTATTTTGCGGCACGCCGGTAGTTTTCCGAACCCTGCATCATGAGCTTTCCTTCGGTCGTACTCACGCACCACCTCCAGGCTCGGCCGCGCTTCTTCAAGACCACGTCAAAGACGGGAAACTGTTCTGGCATTGTGGGGGCTATCGGTGGAGGGGTTCTGTTGCTTTTTGTCTATCCATGTCGTCGCAGGTTCAAACCTTCATGCAGCAAAAGTCGTAAATACCGCGCAAATAACAGGCGGCCAGGGGCTTAGCTTCCCTCATCCACAATCGGCCACGATTGGCCACCTTGTGTCAATAAATTCTTTGAAACTTAAAACAATCCTATATATTCCCTTCGTATCGGTCTCTCCGATTAACCCTGTCGCGCTGAGATTGCGAATAATCCGCCGGACGGTTTGAGGCGTCACAATCCCAACTTGATTGTCTCCTTCAATCCAGCCAAGACGTGATCGGGCAATCGTTCGTATCTCTCAAATTCTTTTTTTGGCTTTCTCCTTATGTCATCAACCACCGACAAGATTGCGCTGTTCATCGACGGCGCGAACCTTTATGCGACGGCCAAGACGCTCGGTTTCGACATCGACTACAGGCGCCTACTAAAGGAATTTCAGGGTCGCGGAACGCTGCTGCGCGCGTTTTACTACACCGCGATCATCGAAGATCAGGAGTTTTCCTCGATCCGCCCCTTGATCGACTGGCTCGACTACAACGGCTACACGGTGGTCACCAAAGCGACGAAAGAGTTCATCGACGCCAGCGGCCGCCGCAAGGTGAAGGGCAACATGGACATCGAGCTTGCCGTCGATGCCATGGAGCTTGCCAAACATATCGACGAGATGGTGCTGTTCTCCGGCGACGGCGATTTCCGCTCGCTAGTCGAGGCCGTTCAGCGCCGCGGCGTCCGGGTCACGGTGATCTCGACCATTTCGAGCCAGCCGCCGATGATCGCCGACGAGTTGCGCCGCGAGGCCGATGTGTTCACCGATCTCGTTGAACTTCGGTCCAAGATCGGCCGCGACCCGTCCGAACGTCCGGCGCCACGTGAACCGCGTCATCCTGCGTAGCGCGTCGGATGGGTGGAAGCGAATCGTACCCATCGACTGCAATTTGGCGCTACCTCGTCGACCGACTGCTGCTCGATGAGTTTGCCCGGACAGACAAATCAGACCTAGACGCTGCCGCTGCTCGTCAGCTTAAGGCCGAAAAACCAGTGTTACCTAAACAGTAATTTGTCGAACCTTTTCAAGCTGATTTCACTCGTCCAGTCCCCCGCTGAAAAATATTCCGCTTCCCCCTTCCCCCAAATCAGATGTTTCCTCTGCACCGTCCCGCCTCGGCATGAGGGGCGTATGCGCAATCGTCACGAAACGTGGGGCGGGATGCGATGGACGCGATGCGTCACGAGACGAGTGACGTTGTCGCGGACGGCGAAGTCGTGTGGTCCTGGCGCCCCGATGCTGGCGCTAAGTTCGTGGAGTCATCTCTGCGAATGACGGTGGCAAAAGAGCCCGGTCACCGGGGAGATCACGAAGGAAACCGTTAAAACCATTGTGCAGGGAATGCCGGTTGATGCGGTGTACCTGTGGTTGCTAACGCGTGTGTTTTTTTGTTGCACACGCGGCCTCGGGTGCAACGCGCATCCGGCATTCCCTGCGCCCTCTGCTTCCTTGAGGGTGTTTGTTTGAACAACTCGGGCAAATCGCGCCGCGGGAACGAGGACTCGCGTCAACGTTCTTTTCGTGGCCCATCCCTCGCGACGGCGCTTCGCGCCTCCTCGGGATGAGGTCAACATATGCGGCACGAAACTAGACCCTCATGGTGAGGAGCGCGGCAACGCCGCGCGTCTCGAACCCATGCGGCCCGAGAGGCGGCTCTGGACACTGGATCGCCCGGTCATCCCCGATCGAGTCGGGGACAGGCGCCGGGCGACGACATCGGAGAGAGGGTTGTTTGACCATTGAATGGGAAGCGAATGAATCTGGAAGCGACGTACTTTCCGCTCGTTATTCCGGGGCGCCGCGAAGCGGCGAGCCCGGAATCCATAACCACCATCGTGAGTATGGATTCCGGGCCCGCGCCTGAAGGCGCGTCCCGGAATGACGAGGCTGAGGATGGATATCGATTCATCGAGACAATCCTAAGCAGGCCGGCTGCCCGGCTTGCCGTAAACCACATCGGCGCGCTTCTCGAAGGCGGAGGAAAACCGCGAAAAGGTTGCGTCGAACATCGCGCCCATCAGGACCGCCAGCATGCGGCTCTTGAATTCATAGGCGAGGAAGAATCCGACGTCGCAGGCGTCGTCGCCTTTCGGCTCGAAGGTCCAGCGATTCTCCAGACTGCTGAACGGCCCCTTCAGATATTCGACCAGGATTTTCAGGTTGGGCTGGTCCAGCGTTATCTGACTGGTGAAGGTCTCCCGCACCAGCTTGAACGACACGGTCATGTCGGCCACCACGACCTCAGTGCCATCCGGCTTCGGGATGCGCTGGCGGATCTTCAGCGACTGGCACAGCGGCACGAATTCGGGATAGCGCTCGACATCGGCGACGAGGTCGAACATCTGCTCCGCGCGGTGCTGCACCCGGCGCTTGTTGGAAAATCTCGGCATCCGAGGCTAGCGCGAGGCGGCCGCGCGCGCCGCCTTGAGTCTTGCGAAATCCTCGCCGGCGTGGTGCGACGAACGGGTCAGCGGGCTCGCCGACACCATCAGGAAACCCTTCGTGTAGGCGACCTTTTCGTAAGAGGCGAACTCGTCCGGCGGCACGTAGCGCATCACGGCATGGTGCTTGCGGGTCGGCTGCAGATATTGGCCGATGGTCAGGAAATCCACCTCCGCCGAGCGCAGATCGTCCATCACCTGCAGCACCTCGTGGCGCTCCTCACCGAGGCCGACCATGATGCCGGACTTGGTGAAGATCGTGGGATCCACTTCCTTCACCCGCTGCAGCAGCCGCAACGAGTGGAAATAGCGGGCGCCCGGGCGCACGTTGAGATAGCGCGACGGCACGGTTTCCAGATTGTGGTTGAAGACATCGGGCTTCGCCGCCGCCACGACCTCCAGCGCGCCGTCCTTGCGCAGGAAGTCGGGCGTGAGGATCTCGATCGTCGTCGACGGGCAGCGGGCGCGGATCGCGCGCACCGTCCGCGCGAAATGTTCGGCGCCGCCGTCCGCGAGATCGTCGCGATCGACGGATGTCACCACAACATGGGCAAGCCCGAGCTTGAAGGTCGCCTCCGCGACATGCTCCGGCTCCGACGCGTCGAGCGCGCCGGGCATGCCGGTCTTGACGTTGCAGAAGGCACAGGCGCGGGTGCAGGTGTCGCCCATGATCATGAAGGTGGCGTGCTTCTTGTCCCAGCACTCGCCGATATTCGGACAGCCCGCCTCCTCGCACACCGTCACAAGGCCGTTCTCCTTGACGATGTTTCTGGTGTCGGCATAGCCGCGCGTGTTGGGCGCGCGCACGCGAATCCAGTCCGGCTTCGGCGGCGACAGCGCATCCGGCCGGTTTACCTTTTCCGGGTGACGCGGACGTAACGGCGTGGTTGAGATGGTGTCGATAACGGTGACCATGGGATGTCTTTAGGCCTCTTCAAGCCCCTAGGTAAGCCGTCTCGCAGATGGCCGCAACCCGGCTCGCGCGGGGCAGCAGAACATGCCAAATAAGGTGGCATTTCCGACCGTTCCCGCTGATTCCTCAACCTTTGAAATGGCTCCAAGTCCGAAGCGCGCCGCCGCGACGTCCCCTTCCCTCGGCAAGCTGCTCAAGCGTGCCTTTTTCGCGCGCAGCGTGCATGAGGTCGCGCCCGACCTGATCGGCGCCACGCTGCTGGTGAACGGGGTCGGCGGCCTCATTGTCGAGGTCGAGGCCTACCATCACACCGATCCGGCGGCGCATTCGTTTCGCGGGCCGACACCACGCAACCGGGTGATGTTCGGTCCGCCGGGTTTCGCTTACGTCTATCGCTCTTACGGCATCCATTGGTGCCTGAATTTCGTCTGCGAGGAAGAAGGTTCGGCCAGCGCGGTTCTGATCCGCGCGCTGGAGCCGACCCATGGCCTGCCGGCGATGCGCCGCCGGCGCGGACTGCATGACGCGCGCGCGTTGTGTTCGGGTCCGGGCAAACTCTGCGAGGCGCTCGGCATCACCATCGCCCACAGCGAACTGGCGCTGGATCGCGAGCCCTATGCGCTTCATGCCCGCACCGGCAAGGCGGACATTATGTCGGGGATTCGCATCGGCATCACCAAGGCGATGGAACTGCCCTGGCGTTATGGGTTGAAGGGCTCGAAATTTCTCAGCAAGCCGTTTGCGGATGTGTCGGTCGCCCCATTGGCGAGGCCGTCATTGCGAGCGAAGCGAAGCAATCCAGACCGCAAATGAGAAGTCGGTCATGTTGCAAGTTCCAGCCGCTCCAGCGCTTCCAGGATCTTTTCCTTGCGCGCCACTGCCGCTTCGCGCTTTTCCTTTTCTTCCTCGACGATCTCGTCCGGCGCGTTGGCGACGAATTTCTCGTTGGACAATTTTGCGTCGACACGCTTGATGTCGGCGTCGGCCTTGGCGATTTCCTTGTCCAGCCGCGCCTTTTCCGCGGCGAGATCGATCACGCCCTTGAGCGGCAGTGCGGCGACCTCGCCCCGCACCACAAGCTGCACCGCGCCCTCCGGCGCGCGCTCGGCAAAGGAAATGTCGGACAGCCGCGCCATCCGCTTGATGACGTCGCTCCAGCGCGGCACGCGCTCCTTGGTTTCCGCGGACGCGCCCGCGAGCACCAGCGATGTCAACGTCGCCGGCGGAATGTTCATCTCGGCGCGCACCGAGCGGATCGCGGTCAAGAGATCGACCAGCCAGCCGATCTCCGCCTCCGCCGCCTCATCTTTGAAATCAGCGCGATCGAATGCGAGCAGAACCGCCGGGATCAACGGATCGTTCGGGTTGGCGGCCGACACCAGCGCCACCTGCTCCGGCGTCAGAGCGGCGGCCTTGCGCGACCAGGACGCGAGCGCGAGCAGGCCGTCGCGCTTGGCCGTCACCGTCCAGAGCTCTTCGGTGATGAACGGCATGAACGGATGCAAGAGCTTCAGGATTTCGTCGCGCGCCCAGGACACCATGGCGCGGGTCTCAGCCTTCGCCGTGCCCTCCTCGCCCAGCAACACCGGCTTGGCGAGTTCGACATACCAGTCGCAATAGACGTTCCAGACGAAGCGATAGATCGTATTCGCCGCATCGTTGAAGCGGTAGGCCTCCAACGCCTCGGTGACTTCGCGCGTGGCGCGCGCGGTCTCGTGCGCGATCCAGCGGTTCAGCGTCTGCTTCGCGTTGGCCGGATCGAAGCCGTCCGGCTGCGCGCAGGCGTTCATTTCCGCGAAGCGACAGGCGTTCCACAGCTTGGTCGCGAAATTGCGGTTGGTCTCGACAACTTGCGACGACAGCTTGATGTCGTGTCCCTGCGCGGCGCCGCGCGCCAGCGCAAAGCGCAGGGCATCGGCGCCGTACTCGTCGATCACGCCGAGCGGATCGATGACGTTGCCCTTCGACTTCGACATCTTCGCGCCCTTCTCGTCCCGAACCAGGCGATGGATGTAGACGGTCGAGAATGGCGCCTCCTTCATGAAATGAAGGCTCATCATCATCATCCGCGCGACCCAGAAGAAGATGATGTCGAAGCCCGTGACCAGCACGTCGGTCGGGTAATAGCGCTTCACCTCCGGCGTGTCGTCGGGCCAGCCAAGCGTCGAGAACGGCCACAGCGCGGACGAGAACCAGGTGTCGAGCACGTCTTCGTCGCGGGTGATGAAGCCCGCGCGCTTGTTGCGGTCGAGCGCCATCTCCCGTCCCTGCTCTGGTGTGATGACCTCCTGCTCGACGTAATAGCCGAGCGCGTGGCTGACCGCCTCCTCCTCGGTCTCGGCGACGAAGACCTTGCCGTCGGGCCCGTACCATGCGGGGATCTGGTGCCCCCACCAGAGCTGGCGCGAGATGCACCAGGGCTGGATGTTCTCCATCCACTCGAAATAGGTCTTCTCCCAGTTCTGCGGCACGAATTTCGTGCGGCCCGCGCGCACCGCCGCGATCGCGGGCTGCGCCAGCGTTTGCGCGTCGACGTACCACTGGTCGGTGAGATAGGGCTCGATCACCACGCCGGAGCGGTCGCCATGGGGAACCATATGCGTGTTCGGCTCGATCCGTTCCAGGAACCCGAAATCCTGCAGCCTGGCGACGATCTCTTTGCGGGCGACAAACCGGTCCATGCCGTGCAGTTCTTTCGCGAATTCGTCCGATCCTTCCGGCAATCTGCGCAGATAATCTTCATTGCCGACCAGCGCGAGGCCGCCTTCCTTGTCGAGCACGCTGATCTGCGGCAGGCCGTGGCGCTTGCCGACCTCGAAGTCGTTGAAGTCATGCGCCGGCGTGATCTTCACCGCGCCCGAACCCTTTTCGGGATCGGAATAGTCATCGGCAAGAATCGGGATCCTCCGCCCGACCAGCGGCAGGATCACGTGCTTGCCGACCAGATGCCGATAGCGCTCATCGTCCGGATGGACGGCGACGCCGGTATCGCCGAGCATGGTCTCGGGACGGGTGGTCGCGACCACGATGAAGCTTGCGGGATCCTCGGGACTGAACGTCTTGCCTTCGATCGGATAACGCAGATACCAGAGGCTGCCTTTGAGTTCGGTCTGTTGCACTTCGAGATCCGAAATCGCGGTGAGCAATTTCGGGTCCCAGTTGACCAGCCGCTTGTCCTTGTAGATCAGGCCTTCGCGATGCAGCTCGACGAAGACCTTCACCACGGCGCGCGACAGGCCTTCGTCCATGGTGAAGCGCTCGCGCGACCAGTCGCAGGACGCGCCGAGCCGCTTGAGCTGGTTGATGATGACGCCGCCGCTCTCGTCCTTCCATTGCCAGACGCGCTCGAGGAACTTTTCCCGGCCCATGGCGCGCCGGGCCGGTTGCTGCCGCTCCATCAATTGCCGCTCGACCACCATCTGGGTCGCGATCCCGGCGTGATCGGTGCCGGGCTGCCACAACACGTCGCGGCCGCGCATCCGCTCGAACCGGCAGAGAATGTCCTGCAGCGTGTTGTTGAGCGCATGGCCCATGTGCAACGAGCCCGTCACGTTCGGCGGCGGGATCACGATCGTGAACGGCTTGGCATCGCGCCGCTCGGGGCGGCCGGCGCGAAACGCGCGGGCATCCTCCCAAAGCAGGGACATGCGGCCTTCGATATCGGCGGGCTGGTAGTTTTTCTCGATCATGGCGTGCAACCGGCAATGTGACCGGCGTTAGAAAGCCGCCGCCGCGCGCCAAGTCAACACCAAGTCAACACGCAAGGCGCCTCGAAAGCACCATTGAGCCCGCCGGTGGAAGCTCAGCCGGGCCAACGACCCTCGGTACGGACGGATTTACCGGCCCCGCGAAACCCGCTCGATCTCCGCCTTCACGATGCGTTCAACGAGCCCGGGGAGATTGTCGTCCAGCCAGGACTTCAGCATCGGCCGCAGCATTTCCTTGACCAGATCTTCCAGGGTCCGCGCGTTGCTGCTGAGCACGGTATGGGCAAGTGTATTGAAGGCCGATTCCACCGCCGACACGGTGGATTGTGACAGGATGGGTTGGGACGGCGGCGCCGCCGACGTCTCAAAGGACGGCGGGGCATACGCTGGCGCCCTGTTGATGGCTCGGGACGCCGCCGACTCCGCGAATTCGATATCATCCTGCGGTTCGCCCTTGCGAAACGAGGGCTGCGGCGGTGGCGCGCTCGGCACCGCCATATCGTCGGTGAGTTCGAGCACCTCGACCTCGACATCATCCTCAGCGGGCCGAATTTCATCCACCGAGGTGGCTTCATCGAGACCCGACAACAGCGCGTCGATGTCGTCCTGGTTGTTGGGCACAGCCGGAGCCGGTGGCGGTGCGGGCGCTGCGACCTTTGCCGCCGCAGCGACCGCTGCCGGAATCTTCGATGGCGGAATGTCGGCCATCGGAGCCGGCTTGGCGGCAGGAGCGACCACGGCCGGCCTTTCCTGTTTCGCGGGCGCAGGCGCCGCAGCGGGGCTGGCCGGCTTTTCCGCAACAGGCGGCTTTGCCTCGTCGTCGGCGATGATGCGCCGTATCGACGCCAGAATCTCCTCCATCGAGGGCTCTTGGACCTTGGCAGCCTGCGACATTTCCGACTCCACATCATCAACGCCGTTCGCACGCGTTGTCTTCAATCAAGCATGACGGGATTTGCCGGTTCCGGATACGCAGGCCCGGATTCTCACCGCGAAAGCCTGACTTATTCCCCAGTTCAAGCACCGCGCGAATCAGCCGCACGGTCCCGCCCCCCCTCAGTGCACCGAAGCGTCACGCCCAGTGGGTGCTGGATACCGCGCGAATCGCCATGTTGCCCAAAGAAAGGCTATGTCATGGCAACAAATGTTTGCAAGCAAGGCGCTTGTGAGAAGTGTTGGACATTCGCACATCATTTAGTTGCGAATAAGCGCCGTGACTATCAACGCGATACTCTACCAGACGTTTAGGCCTGCAGGCGCGCCGGATTTTCCGTTTTGCGATCCCATTTTCACAATCGGCGGACGCCAGCTTCAAATCCAAGCAACACTGGAAACATGGTTTGCCGGCGTCGTTTCGGCACCGACATTCGCCGGGCAATCGAACCTGCGGTGGCTATGCGATGATGGTGAATGCAGCCGCGCTGCGCGCACCTCGCCTTCCAACGTTCGCAGAAGCGCCGCCGCGACGAGGCGCGAATGTTCAGCCTTGATTAGCGGCCGTCGGGTGTACGAACGCCGAACCAGCTATCGCGAACCTGCTGGTAGTGGACGCTCGGATCATAGGTGGTGGTCGCCAGATTGAGCACCTGCGGCGACAAGCGTCCGATCGCGCTCAGTACGGAGTACGAGGCCACCACGCGGTCATGCTGGGCAGTCACGAGCGCGACGCGGGCGTTGACCAGCGTCTGCTGCGCGTTGAGCACGTCGAGCGTGGTCCGCTGTCCCGCCTTGGCTTCCTCGCGCACGCCGTTCAGGGCGATCTCGGAGGCAGACACCTGTGCCTGCGCCGATGCAACCTGCGCCTTGCCCGCTACCAACTGGCCCCACGCGGTGACCGTATTGGCGCGGGTCTGGTCGCGAGTCGTGTCCAGGTTGAGGCGCTGCTGCGCCAGCGTCTCCTTGGACTGGCGGATCAGCGAATATTCGCCACCGCCCTGATAGATCGGAACGGAAACCTGAGCGACCGCCGAAGCGGTGAACGTTTTTTGAATCGTCAACTGCTGCTCATTCGCCTGCTGCACCTGGGCCTGCAAGCTCACCGTCGGCAGCAGCGCGCCTTCGGCGACCTTGACCTGCAGAAAGTTGACGTCGACGCCAAACATGGCGGCAGTGACGTTCGGATTTTCGATCAGGCTCAGATCCACCGCGGCAGGCAGCGTGCCGGGCAGAAAGCGATCCACCGGCGAACCCGGCGCGAGGTTTACCGGTTCGTTGCCGATGATGCGGCGGAAATTTGCTCTCGTCGTGGTCAGATTGGCTTCGGCTACCGACAGCTGCGTCCTGCCGGCGGCCAATTGCGCTTCCGACTGCGCCACGTCCGTGCGCGTCACTTCGCCGACGTTGAAGCGATCGCGGGTCTGCTTCAAGGTCTGCTCCAGAACGCGCACGTTGCTCTTCTGGACTTCGACGATGGCGGCATCGCGCAGATAGTCCATGTAAGCGGTGGCGGCGCTCAGCAGCACGCTTTGCTCCAGCACGCGCAGCCCTTCGCGCGACCCGGAGACCTGACTCTCCGCCGCACGCGTCCTGTTTGCCGTCTGATTTCCGTTGAACAGATTCTGCGACACCGTGACGCCGGCCGCATTTGGCCCGTTTTCGCCGTGAATCTGCTGCCTGACAAGCGCGGTCGGAGTGCCGCCCGAGGTGAGGGTTGTGTCGGTGTATTGGACGCCGCCGCTCGCAGTCAGTGAAACTTTCGGGCGATAGCCCGAGAGGGCCTGCGGGACGTTTTCGTCCGTGACGCGCACCTGCGCGCGCTGCGCATTAAGCTGCGGATTGTTCTGATAGGCGCGAACCAGCGCAGCCTCGATCGTATCGGCCAGCGCGGGCATCGGGCCCCCATATGCCACCAGAAGGACCACAGCCGCGGCCGTGGTGACGACCTTCACCCCATACATTCCTGGCATTCCGTTCATTCTATTCCCGGTCCATGCGCATGAACCGAGTCACCGCTGAAGCACCCAACCCCCACCTTATTCTGCGCGCAAGCTGGACGGAACTACTTTGGCGAACAAAGCCGGTGGAAACTCTTCGCGTGCAGCATCCGGGCCACACTTCTGATTTAAAACACAATTTCGACAGCCGCATGCGCCCGGAAGGCCTAGAAAACGAACCCGGGAACCCGTTCGAGCCCCGGAAGTACCGGCGCGGCGGCATCGAAAAGCGGCCGGGTTCCAAAATCACCATGCGACCGCCTGACAATCATGGCGCGGGGCGGTCTCGTCATCGCGAAAACCCCGAGCAACCGGCCCCCGTCCTTGAGCTGTCCGTAGAGCCGATCCGGGACGACCTCGGTCGCACCATTGAGCATAATAACGTCATAGGGCGCTCCGACCGGGTCGCCGACGGCAGGATCCGCGGTCCGCAACGTCACCTTGCCTTCAAGCCCGAGCTTACCCAGGACGACCCTGCCTCTTTCGACCAGCGCCGAATCGCTCTCGGTCGCCGTCACCCTCCCCGCAAGCCGCGCGGCCACGGCCGCGGCGTATCCGGTCGCCGCGCCCACCACCAAGACACTGTCGGTTTCCAGGATTTCGGCGGCCTGCAGCAGTTTTGCAGTCAGCACCGGCTTGATCAGAAAGCGCTTGGCCGCGCCTGCGCCTTCGGAGACATCGAGATCGAGATCAAGATAGGCGAGCGCCCGCTTGGCCTCCGGGACAAACTCCTCGCGCGGCAGTTCGAGCATGGCGTCAAGAATTCTGAGATCGGTGACATCACTGGTGTGCACCTGACCATCGACCATTTTCTGGCGCGCGGTCGCAAAACCGGACATTGGCGAACCTGTCAGAGACGAAGCGGACGTACCGCGAAAGGAAAAAGAAACCGGGGCATCTTTGGTACAAGCTTTGCCAAAACGCAACATGGCGCTTTGCGCCGGCCATTTACGGTTTTCCTCGGCTGGCTTGGCCGCGACAGCGCGGCCTTATTCGATCGTCACCACCAGCCGCCCGATCAACAGCGCGACTGTCTCCAAATGCTCGAAATCGTGCGTAGCGACGACACGCGCCAGTCGGGCTAGGCATTCGTCGTCGCTGAGATTGGGAAGCTCGGCCGGGACAAGCGAGGGCGCAGGCCCGGCGCGATCGGCTTGGATGAGGTCTGGCATCGAATCGCTCCATGAACCCCGGCGGCCGGCAGCTTCGATGGCGAATGAGACGATTTGACGTTCGCAAGGCTACGGCCGCCTGCGACTGGGTCGTGCCGCGGGCCCAGCCGAAATCGCCCGATCCGCCGGCCCCAAATAACGGCCAAGTTGCTGCTCGAATACGGATTTCCGCCGCCGAGCGAAGCCTGGGCGGATCGGGTCATTTCGGTCTATGCAAGCGCGGGACGCTTTGTTATACGCTGCCCCGCTCGCGAACATTTGTGTCGCCTGTTCCTCGGTAGCTCAGTGGTAGAGCATTCGACTGTTAATCGAATGGTCGCTGGTTCGAATCCAGCCCGGGGAGCCAAAATTACCCACAAAATCAGCGAGTTAAGATCGGCCTTTTCGGGCTCCACCCACAATTCCGGCTTTGGGTAGAGCGCGTGGGGTTAAATCGAAAACCTCCAGCATAACTACCAGCAAGCAGCGCATAGCCATCGCTAAGTCGCCAGCGTGCTCGGCCAAACGATGGTTTGATGGTTGTGCATCAACGCCTTGTGCAGGTGCAGATAGACCCTAGACATCAAGCGGTACCGGCGGCGCGCCACGTCGTCTTCGCTAACGCGCCATGCGCGGCTCAGCTTCCGGTGCAGCCGGTCAGCGTCGATTGCATCCAGCTTCTTGAGTGTCAGCACGGTTACCTCCGTACGTTAGAACCTCGACCGCGCGCTTCGATGACTTATGCTTAAAAATGTTCAGGCCATCGTCGGTGACACGGCTCACAGCGGGCGCTTGCCATGGCAATAACCGCAATGCATGCGCCGGTGGCTGCGCTGGCGATGATCTGGAATGTGCGTGTGTGTGTTCTTGGGCCGCACACAGCTCCGAAAGCATTTCGTCGCCCAAGCTGCATGAGCGACTTTTCGGCCGACGATAAGAAAATCCTGCGTGAAAACGACTGCTCTTTTGTCCGCCACGGCAACGGCGATCACGACATCTGGCATAGCCTGATCACAGATCACCGCTGCCCGGTCGATGCCAAGATCAAGTCCAGACACACTGCCAACGGGATCATGAAACAGGCCGGCTTGCCCAAGGCGTTCTAATATAACTCCCCCTCGCTGAGGGTTGAGGAACTGGCTCTGTCAACGCTCTCGTGGCCCCGATCATATCATGATCGGCGCAACCGTAAGTGTCCCTTGCTCATTGACGGAGGACACCGCCATGATGGACATCACCGCGGCGCCGGCCTATTCCTCGATAGTCGGCGCCGTCCTTTACTGGGGGAACCAACGAGCGGCCTGAGCAGTGGAATCGGGCGCGTCCGTCAAGCAGCGGCGCGCGGCTTCGATCTGCACGTCGGTCGCCCCATGACTGCGCGCCCACATCTCCGCGGCCGATGCCGAATATTTCGCCACGTAGAACCGGACCACCGTGCACGACACGCGCTGCACGACGCCGGGCTGCCTGCCCGCAAGCGCTCCGGATGTAAGCGATAAGGTCAACGCAACAGCGCCAATTCCACGTATCAACATCGTGCCCCCGTGAGTGCGTAAGTGCATACCCGAAGGACAGAGAATCAGACTTGGTCCTGATCCGCAAATTAAACCGAGGAGCGGCAGGACCTATCACCAACTATCGCGATTATCGCGCCTGGGAATAACTGGAACCGAGGGGCGGCGCGAACCTCGGCCTATGCGGCCCAGTCTACGACGGCATCGATAAAGGTCTGGGCCTGACGGATCGCATCTTGTTTTGTCGCGCAGACGCCGACGGTAACCGTTCGGCCTTTTCCCACGGTCCATTTCCAGCCGCGTGGAAAGCTCATTTCGACGACCGAGAAAGCGATGCCGCGATGTTCCACGGAAGACCTCCGTCAACATTGGGTAGTCCGCCCCTGCGAGCCGTCAGTTTACGACAGCCGCGACGGAGCGCAAAACGAAAAGCTCCTGCCAAACGTCAACACTGAAAACCGCTGACGGCCACCCAGAAGGCGCGGTAGGCATATGCCGCTACAGCCCGTGCATGGCCGCGCCGAGGAGCGATGGAACCCGCAAAGCCGATCAGGCCCCGCCGACCGGCGCTTACGCTCTGCCGTCCAGCACTTCGCGAACGATCGACAGCAGTTCGCCCGGCCGGAACGGCTTCATGATGGCCCGGCGCTTGGCGATCCTGTTGTCGCCGTTTTCGCTGACGATCGGATAGTCGGAATAGCCGGCCATCAAGATGACGGGTATATCGGGACGCGCGGTTGTCAGAAATTCAGCAAGCTCCGGTCCACCGAGTTGCGGCATGACCACGTCGCTCAGGACAAGGTCGATGCTGCGGCCTTGGCGTTGAATGAGCCGGCACGCTTCGTCGCCGTTGGCAGCGGTCAGGATGGTGTACCCGCCTTTCTTGAGCGTTGCCGCCGTCGCACGCATGACGGCATGGTCGTCCTCGACGATCAGGATGGTTTCGCGTCCCAGCGGTCCCTCGATCGTCGTGGCCGATGCGGCGGGCTGGCTCGCCTCTTCGAACGTCCGCGGCAGCAAGATCTGGGAGGTCGTCCCGATGCCGATCTTGCTGTCGACCGTCAGGCTGCCGCCCGCCTGGGTGACGATTCCGTAACAGGTCGAGAGTCCAAGACCGGTTCCCCTGCCCCGCTCCTTGGTCGTGAAGAACGGATCGAAGATCCGGCTGACATGTGAGATCTGCCATCATCGTCCAATGTTTTCGCCGGATGGTCTCGGCCCGGCCGCCGTCATTCGACTACTGGACCGACCTGCCGACCGGCGGCACTCCAAAGAGGATCGAAAGGGTTAGGCGAACCGTATGGTACACGCGACGGTTGTTCTGCACTCTGTTACGCATACGGGATCACCCTTTGGTGCGTTTTGAGCGCTGGCGCCACTTAATTGCGCCGGCCCCTCCGTAAAACTCCCGATTGCAAAACGCGGCAGCTTCCCTCACGACTTACCTTGACGGTGTCTGATTTGCGTCGGCGGCAATTCGTACTCGGTCGTGTGATGCGCGTGCTTCAGTCTAGCTGAAACTGAGGTGGCCGATGCCGATTCTTGTCATAGACGACGATCACGCGATACGTACCGTGTTGGATGTCCTGCTCCGGAAAAAGCATTTCGGCGTCTTCCTTGCGCCCGATGGTCCAACGGGTCTTCGGCTGGTCTCAAACGTCGCCTTCGACGCTGTGATCATCGACATGTTCATGCCCGGCATGGATGGCATCGCGACGATCCGCGATCTGATCAAGCTCAAGCCCGACCTGCCCTTCATTGCGATGTCCGGCTATGCCTTTACCGACCGCAAGCAAGGCGCGCCGGATTTCCTGGGCATGGCCATTCGGCTCGGCGCCGCCGCCGCGCTGCAGAAGCCGTTCGATACCCATGAACTCCTCGGGGCCATCGACCGATCCCTCCAACCGCACCTGCCGCCGATTAAAATTTCGGCCGCAGCCGTGTTCCATCGGCAGGCATCATGACAGCGATCCTCGTCATCGACGACGAACCGGCGGTCTGCCACGTCATCAAGCTCCTACTCGGCAGGGCGGGCCATGCGGTGGTCACGTGCGCCGACGGGCAGGCGGCACTGCATATTCTTCCTTCCCAGGATTTCGCCGCGGCTCTGGTCGACCTCGGCCTTCAACCGGTTCGCGGGCGTCACGTCATCGAGGCCGTGCGCGCGGCGAAGCCGGCGCTGCCGATCGTTGTCATGTCCGGCGTGTTGGTGGGCGAAGCCGATGACCACTTGCCGGGTCTACCCGCGGACTTCGAAGGGCTCCATCGCCTGCCGAAACCTTTCAAGCCGCAAAGCCTGATTGGTCTCGTGACCGCCATCACCGACCCGCACCCCCATCAAATGGAGACCCAACGCGTCGCGGAGGTCATGGGCGGCCGGCATTTTTGAGTTTTTGCTGCAGGCGATCTCAACGGCGGGCGCAGCATCCGAGCGCCCCGTTGCGGGCATTTTGTGCACAGCCTTCCCGCAGCATATCCACAGGACAGAAATAGGAAAACATATAAGTATAACAAAATCTTGCTGCGCAAAACCGCACAGCTTCGATCGCTACCGATCGCCTTGCTCGAACGCTGCCCGGCAGGCCTCGCTCAGACTCGCCTTCTGCCGCCTGAGGCAGGCGGTAATGGCACGGACGTTGGGGATTTCGCCGGGACACAGACGATAGACATCCGGTGTGCAGGCCCTGCGCTGCTCGGGGGTGCCGACCGCGTGCGCCGAACCGGCGGCGAACAGTGAGAGGAAGAGGCCGAGCGTCGAAGCTCGCTGCGCTCGGCTGCTCAATGCCGCAAATCGCCGAAATCTTGCTTTCATGACGGCCTCTGCCCTTGTTTTTGCCACGACTCACTGCCGCGCTGCCTGATCTGGGCAAATAGGCAAAATTTCACCCTGAAAATGTGATTTTTCTCACACTTTGCCGCCGGAAGCGGTGCCTAGGCTTGCGGGCGGGGAAAATGGAAGAATCCAGTAACCATTTTTAGGCCGCGATCGCCGGATCGTTACAATTTGAGCGACCAGCTCAATCCGGAAAAAAAAGAATTTTGCGACCGTGTGCTCCCCCCGAAGGCGGAGGTCACGATGAGTGAAGTTGAGTTCGATCGATTGTTGGACGTTGTGCGAACGGCCGTTGCGCCTATTTCCGGGGAGGACTCGACGCCGTCCCACCTGACGATCTCCAACGCGCGGCCACAGGCAGCCAACGACAATGGTTCGGCCTGGCCGTTGATTCCGTTTCCCGATGGGTGGAACGCCGCCTGCTGAGGGGTGCTCCCTCGCGTCTTGCGGCACGCTCGTGTGAGGAAGGCCGGGCACGCGCCCGGCCATTTTTGCGCGCGTGAGACGAGGCTCGCCGTCTTCGAAATCGGTCGTTTTCAGTCAAGCTCCGGCGCATGAGAGCGGTATCCGGCGCGGTTTGGCCTGCGCGATCACGGCCAGCGTCAGGGGGAACAATAACCCGGGACCGAAGCCTGGTTCCGGTTTCAAATATCGGGCGCAAAGCCTTGACGGGATTGCGAGCCTTGATCGGATGGCAAGCCTTGAGGGATTGATGGAGGCCACGACCAGAATTGAACTGGTGTAAACGGTTTTGCAGACCGCTGCGTAACCACTCCGCCACGTGGCCCCATTGAGGCGGATGAATATAGACGATCAAAGACTTACGCAACCTCCCTCACCCAGACCACCCAAAAGTTCTGAAACTCGGTCCAGCACGAGCGAAGGACAGCCGTTCTGCGAGTCGATCCATACATCTCCCGGATTTGACGTCCGTGAACACTCTGATTGTACCGGCCTGTCCGAGGCGCATTGTTTGGCCGGCAACGTTTTGGTCACCGGTCGAGACACGCGGCTCATGGGCTCTCCTCTTTAAATTCTGCCGACCTCAGAGTTACTGAACAAATCAGGTGCGTGGCGAAATCGGCGCTTTCTTCGTCCGACCCCAGAGGACGAACAGGGAAAGACCGAGCAGCAGTGCATTGAGCGGGGCGGACGACGCGATCTCGCCGCGCACGACGTGGAAGCCGATCGCCAGGATCTGGATCGTCACAAACCCGAGGGCAGCCAACGGCGTCAGCCCGGGTCTGATGCGGGTCAACGCCGGCAACACAACGCCGATCGCCCCAGCCGCTTCGCAGATCCCGATAAAGCGCAGCAACCAGTATGGAATCTGAGTAGCGTAGGTGATTCCCATCCCAACGAGCGCCTGGGGTGACACGAAGCTTTTCATCACCCCGGCCATTCCAAACAAGACGAAGAGCAGAACCTGTGCGGTCCACAGAGCGACCCGCCACGGCGCGGACGCTTGAGGAGAGCGTTGAGTTGCATTTTGCGAGATTGACATGGAGCACCTCAAGCCAGAGCGGTTGAGAGGACGTCGCGAAGTGGCCGCGGCCGCCGGCCCGAAAGGCGCTCCACGTCGCCGGTGACGATGTCCAGGTTTCCGGCGACGAAGCCGGCCTTGATCTCCACGATCACATCGACGACGCTTTCGCCTGCTTGGCGCCTGGGCACTGCAAAACCGCCCCGTCGTGGAACGGGCGCGAGCGAAGTTCGATGCAAAAAAGCAAGGCGGCGACTGAAGCGCAAGTTCTTGCGCGCTACCGCCGCCGAAAGCGTCCCTATTTGCCGCGCCTGTGGTTCCGCTTCGGACGGAACTTCGGCCTGGGCTTGGGCGCCAATTCCGGCAGCGTCGCTTGGACATCGCGATACCGCGCCAGCATCCGCTCGAAACTGGCATCGAGGGTCGCTGCGATCTCGGGGCGTTTCTCGAGGCCGGCGACCAGCATCGCCGCCGCCTCGATGGTCGAGAGCCCGTCGCGGCGCGGCTCGCGACGCAACCGGCCATAGCGCGACGGCTGTCTGGGCCCAAGGATGATGCGCTGGCATTTCAGCATCCAGGGATTTCGCCACCACAGCGCCTTGGCCTGGTTCCAGGTGCCGTCGAGCAGCACGACACCCTCGATGTCAGCAAGGATGGCGCGCTGATGATCCTCGCGTTCGCCCTTGCGGTTGATCGCGACGATCTCGGCGCCAGTGTCGAGATCTGCGGCTTTCGCAGAGCCAAGATAGAGCACCGCCCAGCACGAGGGATCGGCGACCGGGCGTCCCAGCGCCTTGGCAAGGCTCGGCCACGACAAGCCGATTTTCAGCGTCGCTTTTTCGAAGTGAAGCGCGGTCAGCCGCGCGGTGCCGAGCGCCCTGTCCTGCTCCTGCGGATGTTGCAGGATCAACAGCGACAGCCGGCTCTCGATCGGCGTGACGCTGTCGCAGATGCACAATGGCAGCGGCTTGAGGCAGCGCGGACAGTCCGCCACCGCTTCAGCGCTTTCAGATAGGTTCGACATGGGCCGGCTATACGCCGCGCCGCGCCGCGCTTCAACCGAGCTTACTCCGCGGGGGCGCCTATTCCGGCGGGTTGCGACCGGCGCCGCAGCCGGTCGATCAGAAGATAGATCACCGGCGTCGTGTAGAGCGTCAGTATCTGCGAGACGAACAGACCGCCGATAATGGTAATGCCGAGTGGCCGGCGCAGTTCGGTGCCTGGACCGGTCGCGACGGCCAGCGGGATGCCGGCGAACAGCGCGGCCATGGTCGTCATCAGGATCGGACGGAAACGAGCGCGGCAGGCTTCGAAAATGGCATCAGCCGACGACAGGCCGCGGTCACGCTCGGCCTCCAGCGCGAAATCCACCATCATGATGCCGTTCTTCTTGACGATGCCGATCAGGAGAATGATGCCGACAAAGGCGATCACGGTGAGCGGCGTATCGGTGACCTGCAACGCCAACAGCGCACCAAGGCCGGCCGACGGCAAGGTCGAGATGATGGTCAGGGGATGGGCGAGGCTCTCATAGAGCACGCCCAACACGATATACATCGCCACCAATGCGCCGAGAATCAGGAGCGGCTGCCGCCCACTGGTCTTGCTGAAGTCGCCGGCATTGCCGTCAAAACTGCCGCGAATGCCCTCGGGCATGTGTAGCTCTTCCACCGCACGCTGGATATTCGTGGTCGCAACCTGCAGCGGCACGTTGGGCAAGAGGTTGAACGACACCGTGGTCGACGGAAACGACTGCGAGTGAAACACCGCGAGCGCCGACAGATCACGGCTGTAATGCACGACGGTCGATAGCGCTACCTGCACGTCGTTAGCGCCAGCAACGAAAATATGCTCGAGATTGGACGGATCGGTCTGGAACTTGGGATCGATCTCCAACACCACCATGTACTGGTTGCGCTGGGTATAGATGAACGATATCTGCCGCTGCGAAAACGCGTTGTTCAGCGCATTGTCGATGTCCTGCACGCGGACGCCGAGGCTCGAGGCCTTCTGCCGGTCGATCGACAGCGTGAGCTGCAATCCGCCGGGGTCGCGATCACTGGAAATGTCGGTGATGCCTTCCACCGTCTCCATCCGCTTGGCGACGATCGGCGCCCATTTTTGCAGGAGGTCGAGGTCGGTCGAGGACAGCGTATATTGATAGTCGGAATCGCTTTGCCGTCCGCCGGCGCGGACATCCTGCGCCGCGAACATGAAGAGCCGGATGCCCGGCACCATGAAGAGGTTTTTGCGCAGCCGATCGATCACCAGCGCAGTCGAGACCCCGCCCCGCTCTTCCGGCGGCTTCAGGCTGATGAACATGGTGCCGCGATTTGAGGTGGCGCCGCCGGGGCCGCCGGCAGCGCCGAGCACCGAGCCGATACCGGCGACCGCCGGATCGGCCATAACGATGTCGGCGAGCTGCTGCTGCAGCGCGAGCATCGACTGAAACGAGATGTCGGCGGACGCGCGGGTGGCACCGATCACGAATCCGGAATCGTCGACCGGGAAATATCCCTTCGGGGTCTTGATATAGAGCGTCACCGTCAGCGCGATGGTCGCAAAGAAGACGATCAGGGTGAGTAACGGAAACCCCAGCACGGCGCGCAGCGTATGCGTATAGAAAGCCACGATGCGCGACAGCGAGCCCTCGACGATGCGGTCGAACCAGGTCGCCCGGTCCGAGGTGACCTCCTTGATGTAATGCGCACAGATCATCGGCGTGATCGTGAGCGACACCACGGTGGAGACCACGATGGCAAAGGTCAGCGTGAGCGAGAACTCGCGCAGCAGCCTGCCGACGATGCCGTCCATGAAGATCAAAGGAGTGAAGGCGGCGATCAGCGACAGGCTGATCGACAGCACCGTGAAGCCGATCTGCCGCGCGCCCAGAAGTGCTGCCTGAAAGGGCTGCATGCCATGTTCGAGGTTGCGGTACATGTTCTCGATCATGACGATGGCATCGTCGACCACGAAGCCGACTGAAATCGCCAGCGCCATCAGAGACAAATTGTCGATCGAGAAGCCGGCAAGCCACATCCCGGCACAGGTCCCCGCCAGCGCGAGCGGAACCGAAATGCCGGCCGCGATCGTCGGCGTCGCCCGGCGCAGGAACGCGAACACCACGACCATCACGAGGAAAGCGGTCGCGAGCAGCGTCAACTGCATGTCCTGCACGCTGGCGCGAATGGTGCCGGTGCGATCGACCAGGGTAGAAATTTCGACGCCGGCCGGAATCCATTGCTTCAGCTCGGGGATCAGCGCCTTCACCCGATCGACGGTGTCGATCACGTTGGCGTCGCCCTGCTTGGTGATCTGGATCAGCACCGCAGGCTGCTTGTTGAACCAGGCAATTGAGCGGACGTTGCGCACGGAATCGTCGACCTCGGCGACATCCGACAAGCGGACGAAATTGCCATTCGCGCTCTTGATCATGATGTCGCGAAATTCGGCCGCGGTTCGCATCTGCTTGTTGATCGAAAGCGTCTCGCTCTGGCGGCCGCCGTTGAAAATCCCGACCGGCCCGAGCGGGTTGGCGTTGACGATCGCGGTCCTGACGTCGTCGGTGGCAATGCCGGCGTTCGACAGCGCCACCGGATTGAGCGCGATCCTGACCGCCGGCTGGTCGGCGCCGCTGACCGTGACTTCGCCGACGCCGGGCACTTGCGACAGGCGTTGCGCGAGCACGGTATCGGCGACATCGTAGATCGCGCTGGTCGAAATCGTCTTCGACGTCAGCGCCAGCACGAAGACCGGCGCAGCGGCAGAGTTGGCTTTACGGAAACGCGGCAATGCCGGCAGATCGCTCGGCAGATCGGCGAGCGAGGCATTGATCGCGGCCTGCACGTCGCGCGCGGCGCGATCGATGTCGCGGCCGATCGAGAATTGCAGTTGGATGTTGGTGTTGCCGAGCGAACTCGTCGACGTGATCTGGTCGACACCCGCGATTTGGCCAAGCCGACGCTCCAGCGGAGCCGCGACGGTTCCCGCCATCACCGCGGGATCGGCGCCCGGACGGGTTGCGAAGACCCGGATCGAAGGAAAGTCGACATTGGGGACTGGCGCGACCGGCAGAAATTCGTAAGCCACCACGCCGATCAGAAACAGCCCGATCGAGAGCAGCGTGGTGCCGACCGGCCGGCGGATGAACGGCTCGGAGATCGACGCCATCAGTGCATCGCCTTCGTCATTGCATCCCCTCGGTTGCGCCCGCGACCGGCGGCGACGGACCTTCCGGGCTGGCCGGCGGCAGCGCCCGCTCGAGGCTGCGGTTCACCCGGTCGAGCGCGAGATAGATCACCGGCGTGGTGTAGAGGGTCAAGAGCTGGCTGAGCAGCAGGCCGCCGATGATCGAGATGCCCAAGGGAAAGCGCAGCTCGGCGCCGGTGCCGCTTTCGACCGCGAGCGGCAACGCGCCGAACAGCGCCGCCAGCGTCGTCATCATGATCGGCCGGAAACGCAACAGGCAGGCCTGCACGATCGCTTCGCTCGCGGACAGTCCCTGGTGCCGTTCCGCCTCCAGCGCGAAGTCGATCATCATGATGGCGTTCTTCTTGACGATACCCATCAAGAGGATGATGCCGATCAGGCCGATGACCGATAAATCCTGGCCGAACAGCATCAGCGCCAGGATGGCGCCGACGCCCGCTGACGGCAGTGTCGAGAGAATGGTAATCGGATGGATGTAGCTCTCATAGAGCACGCCCAGCACGATATAGATGGTGACGACCGCGGCGAGGATCAGCCAGGGTTGTCCGGCGAGCGATTTGGAAAATTCCGCGGCGTCGCCGGCAAAGATGCCGACGATGCTGCCGGGCATGGCGATGTGCGTTTCGATTGTCTTGACGGTCTCGACCGCATCGCCCAGCGCCGCGCCAGGCGCTAGGTTGAAGCTGAGCGAGACCGCTGGAAATTGCGCCTGATGCGAAATCGCCAATGGCGCCGTGGTCCGTGTCAAAGTCGCGACCGCCGACAGCGGCACCTGCGCGCCGGCGGCACCCGGCAGATAGAGTTTTGACAGGATCGACGGGTCGCGCTGATACATCGGCAGGGCTTCCAGCACGACGCGATATTGATTGGCCTGCCCATAGATGGTCGAAATCTGCCGCTGCGCGAACGCATCGTTCAGGGTGTCGTTGACGCCCTGCAGGTTGACGCCGAGCTGGCCGGCGCGCTGGCGGTTGATGTCGAGGTCGGCGCGCAAGCCACCATCCTGCGCCTCGGACGAGACGTCGCGGAACAGGGCATCGCGGCGCATCTCGGCGACCA
>WNGJ01003486.1_pt1 | contig 23114 bp, 26 predicted proteins | sample 5400611 | NCBI WGS metagenome assembly WNGJ01 (sample SAMN13153375, study PRJNA577476) | soil metagenome | isolation source: 40 cm soil or saprolite under Garry oak tree replicate 1 | place: USA:California | collected 2016-06-15
TTTTCGGCAATCGGCACTGCTTCCTGGAACTTGCCGGCGTCGCGCAACTGATCGATCTGCTGAACCATATCACGCACCTCGGAGTCGGTCTGAGCTGGAGCGGAAGTGATAAAAACTGCGATTGAGCAAAAACAGACCAGGCGCCACGTCCACCAGGTGGTTCTGCCAAGGGACTGTGAAACTTTTATAGCTAATTCATTCATAGGATGATTTGGTGTGAATTCGTGAAATCGTGTCTCGCATTCTTCGAGATTCCCCGTGCATGACGTGGTCGATCTCTTCCTTCAGTTGTTAAAGCTCCCATTCTTCATCCGGCTGAGCGTCGATTCGTGCCGTTGTGACATCGCAAAGAAATTGGAGCCGATGCCGCTCTTTCTCCGCTGCCGGAAAGAGCGAGACGTAAAACTTCGCCCCTTCGTCTCGACGTTTGATCCAGTTGCGTTGAGCTTCACGCACATTCGGGACCCGTTCGTTATCTGTTTTTGCGATGACTTCAGCGTAGCGCTTGTTCAATTGCCGATCTAACGTGTCGAATCTCATCTTCAATTCGACTAAACTCGGCAACGGATCGACCGGTTCGGCGCAAACGAGCATTTTGGATTTACTCTTGTTTAGCTTCCGCAGGTAATCCGTGATCTCGAACTTCTGCGAGCGTGTATTGAAGTAAATGTGCCGTTGGTTGGTCGAGCGTCGATCTTCGCCGCCAAGCATAACGACCAAAAGCCGTGACGCGTCCAAGCTCCAGCAGCCAAACTGGATCATCGCACACAAACCTTCAGCGGAATAGTTGGTTTTAAAGGCGCCGAGCTTCACCGCATCATTCCATGCTCTGTCGCTAAATGACGGTGTCGCTTCAAAGGTATCGTTATCCTTGCAACGATAAAGATCTCCGCGTTGCAAGCACGAGCCCTGATGTGATTCTACGAACAACCACCGCTCGCCAGGCGCACTGTAGAACGCGGTTGGGAAGGTTATCTCGCTCGAATAAAGCTTGGTCCGCCGGCTCTCATCCCGCGTCGATACGATCCAAAACTCTTGCCCGCTTTGGTCATCCCCAGTGGGTGTAACGTTGAGTTGCACGACTCGAAACGCGCCACTCGGGCTCGTATAAAGAACTTCAGTTTTTTCCTCGGCACTGTTCTTCGCCGAAGAGGACTCTCGAGAAGGAGTCGCCGCGTTAACGCGTTCATCCGCAGCACGAGTGGCAAAGCCAAAGCCGATCGTGCACGCGACGACTACGACGAACCCCGAAAACGATTTCATTATTCGCGTCTCTTTGACCTCTTTTTCGACATCTGATGCGTTTTGACGATTTCAGTCGTCGACGTCGAGTCTTATTCAGTCTCGGTCTCATATTTAATCGTCGATTTCACGGCCTTCGGTTTGCCGGCGCGATTGAACGCGAGCACAACCGTGCGGGTTGCGCTAAGTGGAGTGCCCGATCCCGTTCCATCGGGCGTGATTTTAAAGATCGATTCCCTGTCCACCTCAAAGAGGTTGCCCCTTTATAAAACGCGAAGCTCAACGCGGGCAAGCGCACTAATCGAAAACAAGATTGTTCCGAGACAGGCAAATGCCCGGGCAACGAGTCGGCTTTTCATGAATGTGCGTGAAGAGTCCACATGATTTGGCGTTACGCCGTCTATTCATTAATGTTGTCGAGCGCGACAAATTTCCACCCACCTTTGGTCCATTCAAAGACGAAGCGAATCGGCGCGTTTTCCCATTCGTTAGGCGTTTCCTTGAATGGGCAGTAAACTTCCTGCCGCCGGGCCGATTCTTTTCGCGGTTGGCCGGTTGCGAAACATTGGACGGCATTGGCCTCGCCTTTAAAGATCTCGTTATACCGTCGCAAGAAATCCTCCTTGTTCTTTACGACTTTTACCCCATAGGACATCGACAGTGGGAATTTCGTCATCTCGGCCACCGTCGCTTTTTCGCCAGCGATCACCGCGGATCTAAATTTTTTCCAGAATGTCGAAAAATCGGTCTGCGCAAAAGCGCTTGGAAATAACAACAGAATCAAAAGCCCGGCTAACCAAGTTCGCGCGCTGACCACCCGCGACGGCCGGCAGGCGCGAATAGGCGCGAATGAATTTGATTCCGACGCTTTGACTGTTCCTTTAATCACGGTGTTCTCCTTTCGGTAGGATTTCTTGCGCATTTGAAGGTGAACGATGACTTCATTGTTCTTCCTCGAGCTCCTTTTTCGCCATCTGATGCGTTTTGATGATCTTCCAATTGCCGGCGGCGTCGAATTTCAACGTGAAAAGAAATCCCGCTTCCAACTTGCCCGACGTTCGCCCATAACACGGCGCGTACACGATCGCCGTAGTTGCGTCGGACCATTTGCGCAACTTCATAATGTCCCATTCTGGTGCGCAATGGCGCGGGTCAAAATGCTTTGGCAAATGGCCTTTGCCGAAACTGCACCAACTGCGGACCCTTTGTTTCATCCGCCGGTGAATCCACCGCTACCCATTTATCGCCACGTAGCTGATAAAAAGCGATCGACAGAAACGTCATATGATGCGCGTGCATCGGACTGTAATTGAAGCCAAACCGTTTCGAATCCGGCGCCCAGAGCAATTCCGGATCCTCACCAGCCGGCGCGGTACCCGGATTACGTTGCTCGAAGAAATCGATCTCAGTTTCGCTCGTGACGACTTTAACGAGTTTCGGTGCATCCCCACCGATGTACGCCCATTTTTTGTCTGGAGAAATTGGGGATTGCTCCTCTGCCGGAAATGGGGACTCCTGCGCATTGGAAACACCGTAGCTGATTGCGCACACGATGATGACGCCAAAAGTGCAAAAAGATTTTATTGTTCGTTGGCTTTCTTTTTGTCAGGCCAGACAAGCTGCCGCAATACCTTGATTCTTTCCTCGGTTAGCTTGCTTTTCTCGGCAACGGAGTTGTTGGCGTCCCGCTTCTTTAACCACGCGATTTGGTCCTGCTTGGCCTTTGCAAATTCTGGCGGCGAAAGCACGAAATGAACGGCCTTGTAAACATCATTCATGCGTTCATCCAAATACTTGAATTTGCTTTCTTCGGATCGAAAAAATGATTTCTCGTTGTAAGAAAGTGGTTCCTTGGCGTCCGGGAATTCTTTAAAGGGTTCTGGTGAGACAGCGTACACCTCGAAGCAACAGGAAGCCTCCGACGCGCTTTGCAGCATTTCATTGTCTTTCGCGGTAATCGCTCGCGCCGAGGTCGCCGTCCATTTTTTTGAACGTGGATCGAAGATACCTTGAAATAAGGCATAATACGTCTCAACACCTTCAAGCTGCTTGGGATTATTGCTGGCCTCGGCGAACACGCGAATTTTTGGCCCTGCTTCGATGTAAAATTGTGGATACACATCCGCGTCCACATCGCGCGATTGCTTTTTGATCGTCGCGTCGATCGCCTTGCGAATGTGTTGGCCGATATCCGTCTGTGTGAAACTGTCACCCTTGGGTTCCAAGACGGCCGCCGACGCGAATCCGTACCGCTCCCAATAGGTCGCGATACACAGTTTGGAATCAGGCGTCCACTCCGCGTCCAGGTGAGCGTGATTCTCGCCCTCGACATATTCGAAATTCTTGATCTTGCCGAGCAGCCGATGGTTTTGTAAATCGGCGAAGTAATCGACGAATTCCTCGTCCTTCTCAGGTAGCAGCACTGTCGCACCATCGTCCACGTGTGATGAAGTGGTGACGACGATCCCATAATGCCCATCGGGCGAACGCGATGCTTCGTGAAGCGTGAGATGTTCCGGCCAGTCTGCCGCAATCAGATCAAACGTGCTTAGGACCGGAGCCACTAGCAGTACCCGGATAAGTGTAGCTGCGACTTGCGGAATGTAGGATTCAAGCCGCCGGTTCATTCTTCCATGTCGTTTCGGTTTCCCAACCTTCCTCACGGATACCCCATCAACGAAGCTCCCGTGATTAGCTGTTCCTTTTGCATGATTGACCTTGTCTCTGGTTTGGTCGTGAGCAGCGCTTTGATCTTTTCCATATCCAGCTGTGTAGGGAGGCTCGTTTGGACACAGCTGAATAGCTTTGCATGATTCGCCGTTGAGTGCGTTCTGTCATCACAATTTGAATTCTCAGTTCCTCAGCATACGTGTTAGACGTAGGTTTAACGCTGCGCCTTGGCTTCCGATGGCAGCCGCTTGGCTTCTTCAGCATCCAGGTTTCGAGGCACAAGTTTGAACGAGCCGACCAATTCTTTTACCAATGGATCTACCTCCTTTTTGGCTGGCGAAACTGAAAGGACAAAAACCCCATCCTTCGCAGCAAGCCCGATCAAATACGATGACATCTTTGCACCTCGGTCATTGTACACTCTTATCTCAGTCACCTTAACGTCCTTTCCTGTTCCTATTAAGTCTTCTCGGATATTACTTTCAACTCGGCTCGCATGTTGATGCCAGTAATTTACTTCCCATTGAGCGTGAGCGCTCAACAAGTCCCTGTTGTTTTGAAGCTCCTTTTTATCGACAAAGGAAACCATCATTCCAACACCCTTTTGTAGCAGGATATGATAAGCGTCTTGAAGTTTTGCGCTGTTCCCTATTATGCGGAATTCAGCGTACTCGTTATCGTGTGCATACGCGGCATTCCACCCGTTGGAAGTTTTCATGTAGATTGGATCTTTGGGAGGTTCTGCCTGGGCACCTTTAACTGCCAGCAGTATGACCGCTCCCAGCAGTAATAATTCAGAAAGGAGTTTCATAAACTCTCCCAGCGTCTAACGAGAATTCGGCGCCAACAATCTGCAATTAAAGGCAGATAAAATCGGTATAATCGGGTTGGGTTCGAGTCGGCCGAGGAGTAACAAGTCGTCCATGCCGGCATCAGTAACCCCCGTCGTTTCATCACTCGGATCCATTCTCCCTAGCGACGTTCCGGGACAACTTTCTGCTTCAACTCCTTCCCTACAGGTGCACGCAGAGTGTTGATAATTGCTTTTCCGTTCTTGGCTGTTCGGCTCCGGCGTCCGCGGAGCATCCTGAGCGAGACCCGAATCGCAGGAGGTGATGAGAATAGGGAAGAAAAGGCGACTAATTGTTTGCCACATGATGACACTGTTCATTTACCTCTCAATTCCCGGTCCCCATTCTCGATCCTATTAATTTCTTTGCGCTCCTCTGCGTTCAATCCGCCGACTCCTTTCTCCGGCACCTCGAACGTCCTTGTGACTCTCCAGTTGCCGGCAGGATCGAATTTGAGGGTGAAGAAAAAAGACACGCTCACCGCTTCCGTTTCGTCTCCGATTTCGACAGTTTTAACCTTACGGGCATATAAAAGCGCAGTGCTTGAGTCGATCCATTTGCGAACCTGCCAGCTTGTCAAAAACGGCCAGTCCGCCCGCAGTTTCAGCTTTTTTTCCTGCCTTGCCATCGCAGGATCGAGCGGCGCAGTCGTGGCGGCGTTGGATTCTAGCGAATCGAGCTTGCGCCACGTGTTCCCGTCGAATTGATAAAATTGCACCGTTTGATAGGCCTTGCCCGGCTGAAGGTTAAATGCAAAGCGTTTTGAGTCCGGCCCCCAAACGATGTTTGCGTAGCTAGGCGCTCGACCCAGCGCTTCTGCGAGTCCGTCAGCGTATTCTTCTTCGGAGAGCACGAGGGAACTCTCGTCGCTGCCAGCTTTTGCGATAACAAAATCCTCCTGTTCACCGGCCGCGGCAGCACGAAATTGCCACTTGCCGTCCGGCGAAATAGATCTCGCCGGCGGTTTTTCCTGCTCTTGTGCGAAGGCGGATGTGAGGACAAACAAAAACACCGCACCGAATGTCCATATAATGAGGTGATTGCACGCACCAAGGACTGATTCACTTATTGGGTGGTCCGGTGTGATTTCGCCCGCCCCGCCGTAGCCTGCGCGCAGGCGGGTAAATGCAGCTAAGGGGATCAGCGACATAAAAGGTAAAGCAACGACGGGTAGCGGCGAACGAGCAAGCAAGCGAAGCGAGTTTCAAATCCGCATCTGGAGTCTCGGCTGTTCATTCTTCCACCTCAGTCTTCGTTTTGCCAACCTTTTTGACCGAGGCGTGGTGTTGCTCGTCAAAGGCGAGTGTGAATCGTAGTTCGCCCGTGCAGGTGGCACCGCTGCCACGACAAAGCATCATCAAATCGCTCGATAGCTCCAACTCTCCTGACTTTAACCATCGCAAAGGCGTCGCTGCGCCTCCGTAGTTCTTCACGGCACCGCAGTCCTTTGGGAACTTGATATGCGGAGACGGCAACTCCTCAGGTAAGGCGACCTGCTCGAAACTTGAGCCGTCCCAAAAATAAACGCTTACTTCGCCCCCTTTATAACCACGGTTGCCATAGGCTACCCGTTTTGAATCACGCGACCACACCAGAATTTGGCTGACCTGACCTGGGTTGTGCCAGGCCTCCCCTAGATCGACCATGACCTCGCCGGACGCCTTCTCGATCAGCTCAACCTTTTGTTCATCGATAATCCGCAAAGCGAGGCGCCCATCGGGCGATAGATATTTGATCTCCTCCTCTGCCGCTAGCCACTCCCAAGGGTATGCGACATAGCAAGCAACAGCGATCGACAAGAACGCTTTCAGCGCTCTCATTCTTCAAGGTGCACCGAGTCCATGATGTGATCTATCTCTGCCTTTAACTTGGGATCGGTGTTCAAATTTGAGGTGAAGGTGACCTCTAGCAGCTGGCCTTTATAGGAAGTGGTCAGGAAACGTGTGTACACGGGGCTATGCGAGTAGTCTTTTGTCCCCTTTAGCATCGGGACATATCGCCAATCGGCCCACTTGCGACCATCGATGGTCACGATGTCTTTCTTCAGCCATTGAAGATGTGAATCCTTCGGCAGCCAATTGAAGCCTTTGCTGTATTCGGCTACGCGCATTTTTAGATAACCCTCGAGCTTGTCAGGCGTCAGACCATGCGTACCGCGCAAAACCTCTCCCCACGCTCCATCGGGGCCTGAGAACTTAGCCAGTGTTTTTGGAGTTTGCGCAAAACCTCTCCCCACGCTCCATCGGGGCCTGAGAACTTAGCCAGTGTTTTTGGAGTTTTTGGATCGTCAGTGTCACGCGAAAAATCCGATGGGATATCGAGCTTGAGCTTTCCGTCGAGGAGACTAACCGCTGTTCCGGCCGCTCCATTATTCGCGGAACCGCCCCTGCTACTGGAATCGGCCACGGACTCTTCGCTCACCAACTTTGGATCTAGTTGTCGGGCGCGCTTGAAGTCTGCTGCGGCCCCGCTCGCATCGTCCTTGTCCTTCCTGGCGACAGCACGGTTGTAGTAGGCACGTGCGTAATCGGGTTTGAGTTCGGTGGCGCGCGTGTAATCAGCAATCGCACCATCTTTGTCATTGTTCTCGGCTCTGGCGTTACCGCGGTTGTTATAAGCCGCGGGGTTCGTTGAGCCGAGTTCGATGGCTCGGGTATAATCGGCAATGGCGCCAGCCGTGTCGTTCTTCATCCGTCTGGCTTGGGCACGGTTATAGTATGGGGCGTCGTCTTTTGGATTGAGTTCGATTGCACGGTTGAAATCGGCCATGGCGCCATCCAGGTCACCGTTCTTCGCTTTCTCGATCCCGCGGTTAACGAGGTCGCCGTCGGAGGCGTCCGACGCCGCAGGAGCAGGAGGTGATTGCGCCGTCTGTTTCTCATCGGTTTCCCAGCTATAACTGACACTCCCGTCGGGATCGCGGACGAGCTTCGCGCCAACGGCCACGGCTCGTGCGGCGGGCTTCTCGCCGAGTGGAATCACCTCGACATAAAATGAAACTGGTTTGCCTTCGGTGCGACCCAACGCACCCATCTTTTCCAGATCCTCCCAGGCATGTGCACCGCTCACGATCTTTTTGAGAAATCCCAGCTTAACCAAGGCGTCGTGCGGAAATTCGACCACGCCGTAATGATTCGGTGTCGCAGTATCCTTGAGAAAGGCGCGATAAGTGTCCTCGCCAATTTGTTTGGACTCCAAAATTTTCGGAGTCACCTCGAGCCTAACAATTCTACTTTTCCAATCAAACTTGTGTTGCTCGATGTCGTTAAAGCCATATCCCTTATCATCGACTGGTGCCCCGAGTGGTGGTGGCGCGATCTTTTCTTTAGCCGGGGCATAATCGAATGAGCAATACATGACTTCCTTACGCGCTTGCGAGAACATCGGCATCTCGGTCTGGCCGATGTATTGGGCTTGCCCCTGAGAATCGAGGACGAGCCAATATTCGGGCAACTCTTTTGGGTTGATCTTCTTCTCAGGAACTTTGAGCCGAACGTGCAACCAAGTCTGTCCGTTGCGTTGCTCAGACCCCACTTTCTCAAATGGCGGTAGCTGCCGGTCGGCCATGATTGGCACGTGCGCCCAATTGTAGAGCAATCGATCATCCGGCCGACCGGCGTGCCACGTCTCCCCATCGGAGCAAACCCACGCCTTGTCTTTAATCACAATGCCACGCAACGGCACACCTGACTTAACGCCAGGTTCCATGCTTAGATCAAAATCTTCGCCAGAAAGAAGGCCGTGCAGCTTAATAATCTTCTTGAACGTAACGCTGCCGTTCACCGACCACACACCGGTCTCCATGTTTCTCATCGCGGCGTTTACGAGCGGATCCGGATTTAGCTGAATTGACTTGGTGGACTTCTTTTGCGTCCCGGCGAATGCGATCGAAGCGGTGCCGAACAGAGATACTGCAGCAACAGCCAATCTCTGGCCTCTAATAACTGCACCAGTCTTCATAGAATCACCGGAAAGGCACCCCGATGATCCGAGCTTCCCATCCCGCGAGACTAGGAAATTCGAGCGTGCACTGTCAATCGCAGCTTTGCTAAGGTCGTTCCATGAATCGTTGGCGACTGGCGGTAACTGTAATGACCGTCTTGTTTCCGGTGTTGGATTATGCCGCAAATCCATTTCTGGATGCGAACAACGATCAGCCGGTCTCGGCCAGATTTCGCGGAACGGAATGGGGCGACGACATTGGGGAAAAAGACATCGCTCTGACTGCACAAGTAGTTACAACGCGCATCGCTGAGACGGCGTGGGGTGCCATCTTCAAGATCGAATTTACCGACCTCAAATCGAGTGCGCCACAGAAACGCGAGATTCGGCCAGACTACTTTATCGTGACTGACAACCGGATCGTCCTGCTAAACGACGAGGACAATGCCACAGCCGCCACAAAGATTTCGGCCATGGACAAACCGCCAGAATTCGAACCGAACGATATTTACGGCATCACCAGCGGGAGCTTCGAACACCAGGAGGAAGAGTGGAAAGCAACAATCAAATTGAAAGCAGACCTCTGCATTTATGATGCGAGTCATCCCTCCGGACATTTCAAAAAAATCGTCTGGAAAAAGGGCGTCGGATTAGTTGAATACGCCAGCGGGTACGGTGCACGCGCCGACGGGTATCGGCTTAAACGTGAAGTAACAAGTCGAAAGCAGTAGATTAGCGGAAACTTTTCAGAGACTTCAACCAATTATGCAATTTCTACTTAATTTGCCGGCACCGGTTTCATTCTTTGTGGTCTCGGCGGTTACCACCTTCCCCACCTTGGTCGGCCTTCACTTCGTGCGAAAGAAGTATTCGGCTGAAGTACTCAAGGAGAACCACGAAGTCGCGGCCATTATTTTCAATGCCTTTGGACTGTTTTACGGAGTGTTGCTCGCCTTTGTCGTGTTTGTTACCTGGGGCGGATACGACGATGCAACAAAAAATCTGCAAATGGAGGCGAGCGAGGCTCTGGATATTTTTCACACTGCCGCAACCTTTCCTGATTCTCCCAAGAAAATCATTCAGCAGGGAGTGAAAGATTACCTTGCCGCGGTTTACAGCGATGAAGTCCCGAAGATGGCAGGGGGAGACCTTCAGCTTTATTCCGGCGGGGCTCACAACAGTCTCAGAATATTATTCGTTCAAGTGGACTCGAGCTCGGTTCCCAACCGGGAGCTGTACGGTGAAACGTTACGATGTTTGAACAACCTGGCTCAGTATCGCCGAATGAGAATATTTGCCGGTAACAATACCGTACCACCGGTCATCTGGTTGGTGTTGCTTGTTGGCGGCATCTTCGCCGTCTCCTACACCTTTTTCTTCGGAATGAAAAACATCGAGGCGCAATACCTCCTTACCACTACACTCACCGTAATGATCTCGTCGATTTTGTTTTTGATCTATGTGCTTGACCATCCCTTTACCGGCACAAGCAGGGTGAGCCTGGAACCTTTGAGAGAGGCTATGGCGGCAATGCAGGGCGACAGCGCGGGAGACTGAAAACCTTCATCTCGTCCCAGTTCTTTTTTCGTCCGGCAGATTCGCCGGCTTGAGTGTGAATCTTCAGCTCGTGCAGCTTTCTGGTCGCCAAATACGAGTTCTACCTCTTCTTGCGTTTGCGTGTGGGCTTGCCCTTGCGCTTGGTCTTCGCCATTCTTCGTAGCTCGCTTTTAGTCATCGACTTCGCCATTTGGCGCGATGCGCCCTTAAGCGACGACTTGGAACGCTTGCCTCGTTTCGCTGCAAGCGCAGCTCCGGCTGCCATTTGCTGTTTCTTTGATTTTGCAGGCATACATAATTGATTCGGGCGCCGAGGCTAAACAGGACTGGTATGTCGCGCGCCGCGCAGACGCCACAGGAAGTAAGCCGGCACGCCGGTCAACACGATCAGAATTCCAATTCCTGACGTCGCGGGCGCGAGCCATGCAAGGTCAATGGTCAACAGTGCCGAGAGCAAGATCGAGATGATCGGCACAATTGGATAACCCCACGTGCGGTATGGCCTCTCAGCATTCGGCTTTTTGCGTCGTAAGAGAATGACAGCGACGACCATCAGGAGGTAAAACACCAGGTCCGCTGAGACGATGTATTCAAGCAGTTGATTGTAAACGTTCCCGTAACCCATCTCGTGTGTCGCAGTGTTGAGTGTGACCGTGCGCGGCAAAACCAGGAGCGCCGTCCAGATTCCCTGCGCCACCAGCGCTGCCGCGGGAACACGATACCGGTTTGTGGTCCCGATTTTTTGAAAAAACAACCCATCGCGCGCCATGGCATAGTAAACGCGCGCGCCGGCGAGAATCAGTCCGTTGTCACAACCGAATGTGGAGATCATGATTGCCCCGGCCATGCACATCGCGCCGGGCTGGCCGAAGAGCGCGCTCATCATTGCCACGGCTACGCGATTTTGTGGCGCGTGTTCGATTTCCGAAAACGGTAGCACCGCCAGATAAGCAACGTTAGCCAGCAAATAAAGTAAGACCACGATCCCGCACCCGCCTACCAGCGCGCGCACCAGGTTCTTACCCGGGTCTCGCACTTCGCTGCCGATGAACGTCACGTTTGTCCAGGCAGTCTGGGCGAAAAGCGGGCCAACCATTGATTTTCCAAAAAGCAGCGCGAGAGCGAATCCACCTGTGACGGTGAGACCAGGTTGCGCCACTTGCGGGTTCCAGCCATTGGCCCACGAGTCCCACCACGCCGAGCTCAGCGCCGCAGAATTGGAGTTCCAGCCTAACGACAACCCGATCACGACCACCGCAGCCAGCGCAACTGTCTTTGCAAAGGTAAATGTGTTCTGGATAATTTTACCGACCTCAAGCCCGCGCGTGTTCGTCCATGTGAGAAAGGCGATCAATGCAATCGCGACCAGTTGTTCGGTGGACAAACTGATCGCGTAACCGCCTAACCGGATTGGCGTAACCAGGTAGTTATCCGGTGAAACTCTTGTGACAAAAACGCCGAGAAACTTCGCAAATGCAATCGCCACGGCCGCGATCGTACCTGTTTGGATCACCAGAAATAACGTCCAGCCATACAAAAATCCCATTGCCGACCCGTACGCTTCGCGCAGAAACACATAAACGCCGCCGGCACGCGGCATCATCGTCGCGAGCTCGGAGCAACAAAGCGCGCCGGTAACGGTAAGCAAACCGGCGAGTGCCCACGAGAGCAACAGCCAGCCGGGCGCACCACTCAACCGCGATGATTCCGCCGACACGATGAAGATCCCAGATCCAATCATCGAGCCGATAACAATCGTGGTCGCGTCAATCGGCCCAAGTGCGCGGACCAGACCGGTCGTGTCGCTTGGAGACGGCCCGCCCTCGGGCCGCAAAGGGCCTGCTGTTCGGCGCGGGGGCGCGCCGGCTCCATTCTCGGACGGCGTTGACTCCATCAGAACATCAAATCATGTATCGTCCCGCTATATGGCCACGCTTCGCGCAGATCGACCAGCCCGGCCCGCACTGCGTTTTGTTCGACGTAATTCCATTTCTCCGAGTAATTTTCGCTGGACCGAAGGTACCTGTCGAAATACTCCGATTGCCAGACGGGCGGCTTAATCAAGAGCACCGCCGCAATGCGTCGTGAACTAACGCTCTTCCATATCTGCACCCAATCTGACATGCGTTGCGCACCGATTTCAGGTCGCGCAAAAAGATGTACGTGATCGGGCATGATAATGTAATTGCCAACCCACCAGCCGTCATGATCGGCAGAGCGTTGCCAGATTTCTCGTAGAATCCTCTCGTATTCGCGTGAGCCAAGAATCTTACGTCGCTGATGAGTGCACGTTGTAACGAAAACAATCGGATTGTCCCGGAACGAAGGTACGTGCGCCAAATGGCGAAATGTAGCTGGTCGTTTTGGAGACGGCCCGCCCTCGGGCCGCAAAGACCCTGTCCTTCGGCGCGGGGGCGCGCCGGCTCCGTTTTCGATCTTGTCGCTCACCGCGAACTCTTCGGCGCGCTGATCTTGACGCCATCGCTCTCAAGTCGAGTACGCAATTCGCGCGCGAACTCGACTGCGCCCGGTGTATCGCCGTGGACACAAATGGTTTCGCCACGTACGGCCACATCGCGGCCTTCGACGGAACGCACCTTGCCTTCGCGCAACATCCGCAGCACCCGCTGAACAGCTTCCTTGGGGTCGTGGAGTAATGCATCCTGTCGCGTACGCGGAACCAACCAGCCGTCATTCAAGTAATTGCGATCGGCAAAAATTTCACGCGCGATTTGCAGTCCATGCGCTTCTCCCGCGCGGGCGAGGTCACTCTTGTCCGGCGCAAATAAGATCAATTTCGAATCGACCGATTTGATCGCACGCGCGATGGCATCGGCCAATTTGGCATGCCGCACAGCCATATTGTATAGCGCGCCGTGCGGCTTTACGTGATTGGGTCGCACATCCAGCGCGCAGGCGATCGCCTGGAAAATTCCAAGTTGATAGGCGACCGCCTCGAACACTTCTTCGTTGGATATCGTCACTTCCTTGCGCCCGAAATTCTCGCGATCGAAAAAACTCGGGTGCGCTCCGACAGCAACGTCATGCTTCTTGGCCGCGGAAATGGCAGCGTGCATCGTATCGGAATCACCGGCGTGAAAACCGGTTGCGATGTTCGCCGAGCTGATCAGTTCGAACAATTCGGCATCGTGGCCTGAGCCTTCGCCGAGGTCGGCGTTGATATCGACCGATAATTTCATGACGTCTCCTGTAGCCACGGGCCTGTGGCCCGTCTGCCCTCGGCGCCGCCACTTTCGTTGTCGGAACGGCCCACAGGGCCGTGGCTACAACTCGAATCGTCCGAAGCAAGCAAGCTAATGCCAATTCTGAAACGCTCGAGATCACGCTCGCGTTCCGACAAAAGGCGATGCGCATCGGCGAGTGGGACTTCAAAAAAACGCACGTGATCGCCAGCACGAAGTTGTGCTGCGACGGCCAGGTCCACGGTGATCACGTGCGCTATTTTTGGATAGCCGCCGATGGTTTGGCAATCTCCCAAAAGCAAAATCGGTTTTCCGCTCGGTGGAACCTGGATTGTGCCGGGCGCAACGGCTTCCGAAATAAGATCGGTTTTGTCCTCGCGTTTCATTTCCGAACCATCAAAACGAACTCCCATGCGATCCGAGTCTGGTGAAACCGCGAAGACTTCCATCGTTAGGCGTTGAAGCGTCGAAGCGTTGAAGCGATTCGAATCCGCACCGCGCGCGAAACGCAAAATCGGATTGCGCGTTGCCGGCCTTGCCCAATCATGCGGCGCGGTCCAAGAGGAAATTCCTGCTGTAGCGGCGGTCTGTGACCGCCGAAATTCTCCCAATAAAAGCTGATCGCCGTCGCGCAATGCGCGCCCCTCAAATCCGCCAAAATTGGCTCGCAAATCTGTGGAGCGGCTGCCAAGAACAACCGGCACATCGATTCCACCCGAAATAGCGACCCAGCATCGGCAGCCAATTTGCGCGCGCCCGAATTTCAATTCGTCGCCAGCTTTCAAATGCGCTACATGCCCGGCCGGCAATGCGCGCGATCCGATCTGCACATCGAATTCGCCACCGCACCAGGCGATCATTCGCTCGTCGTCAAAGCGCAAATGCAAACCGCCGAGCGTAATTTCGAGCCCGGCCGCGCCTTCATCGTTTCCAACAAGTAAATTCGCCACGCGCAACGCAAATGGGTCAAGCGCACCGCTGGTAGAAATACCAAACTGGCGAAATCCCGTGCGACCAAGTTCCTGCACCGAGGTGAGAAAACCAGCTCGCGTTACAATCGCCGTCATGCCGACCGAAGTGGAAGGTGCAACGCAGCCGCGCCAAGCGGCGAGGCCAGGCTTTCACTCCCGATGTGTGACTTCAAAGCTAGCGCAACGGGATCCCTCGACTGCGCTACGCTTCGCTCGGGATGACAATGCTTCATTGGGCTAGTGCCTCGAACTCTTCCCGCTTGATTGCGCGAAAACGCACACGATCGCCGGGGCGCAAGAGCGTGGGCGGATCTTTCTGCGGATCGAAAAGTTTAACCGGCGTTCGCCCGATCAGGTTCCAACCGCCGGGCGAACGCAACGGATAAATTCCTGTTTGCGCACCGCCGATTCCGACTGAACCGGGAGGGATTTCTTTTCGCGGTATGGCCCGACGCGGCGTCGCCAACTTCTCCGGCAAGCCTGCCAGAAATGGAAAGCCTGGAACGAACCCGATGCAGGCCACCCGGTATTCACACCCACTGTGGAGATCGACAACTTGCTTCGTCGAGATTTGCGTGTGGCGCGCGACATCATCAAGATCTGGAGCAAATTCGGCGTCGTAGCACACTGGAATTCCAATGAGTTGTGAAGCCTTGCGTTTAGTCCGGCCGGAGTCACGGACCCCGGCTACAGCGGCGCGAACGCGCGTCGCTAGCCAATCGAATGCCTCGCCCGGCACAGCGCCCGCCCTCGCGGCTACGATTGGATCAAAAAAAACTGCGACGCTGGTATAAGCGGGCGCGAACTCAACGACGCTGGGAATTTCCGCCTTTTGAAGCAGCTGGAGTGCGCGGAGCACTTCGTCCAGCGTTTCTTCAGGTGCATCTTCAAATTGCTCGCGCACGCGAACGATCAGCGCCGAATCTCCGAGCGGAATAATTTCCATAATCCTGTCATTCCGAGCGAAGTCGAGGAATCCCGCGGCTCAGCCGATCCGTTTTGCAACGAGATCCTTCGACTCCGCTGCGCTTCGCTCAGGATGACCGTCCTTGCAAGGGCGAGTAGATCCAACTCACTCTGCGCGCTTTGCCTCGATCTCAATGTTGATTGCCACCGTCTGACTAATGCCCGAAACCGTTTCAGTCGCTGGAGCAAACATCAAGTTGAACTCGCGCCGGTTGATTGGATCCGTGGTCACCGCCCATCGAGTCTGTGCTGTTTCGTTAATCGGGGTCAGCAGTTTTACATGCAGCGTGATCGGTCTGGTCACGCCGTGCATCGTAAAGTCGCCGAGGATGTCGCCACTTTGAGGACCAGTCTGCTTGACGCTGCGGCTCTTAAACGTGACACGGGGGAACTTCTCCGCGTTAAAGAACTCCGCGCTGCGGAGATGATCGTCGCGTTTTTTTATCCGTGTATCGATGCTGCTTACGTCGATCTGCGCCGTGACCGAGGAGTTCTCCAGATGTTCCCGATCGATTTCGATCTTTCCGCTGAAGTTCGTAAACTTGCCGCGAGTCGTACCCAGGAATTGGTGCACGCTGAAACCGATCGTCGATCCGGATGGATCGAACTTGTACGTGTCCTTGGCCGATGCGACGGACGCTAAGCCGGCAATGATCACCGCAGCGATAAGATTGGGAGCGCGTGAGTTCATAATGTCATTCTTAGGGAACCGAAGCTGCAACGTAGCGAACGAAGTCCGCGAGGCCAGGCGTTCAATCTCTGTTCCATTCTGCCGCGATTGTCCACAGAGGCAAACAAATCGAGATGTTTGAAAGCCTGGCCTCATGCCTATGCATTTCTTTGCAGCGCTCCGCTCAACATGACAACGCTATTTGATGGAGTGATCGCAATCTTATTTTGAATTCTTCTTCGCCTCGGCGGCGAGTGTTTTCAAGAGCGGCGTGCGAGAGAGCGGCAATCGTCCGAACAAATTTCCCAACGCAAATGCTGGATCGGCTTTCAATGACGTTTGATCGTGCACGCCGGCGATGCGCGCCAGCTCAGTCTCGAAATGTGCGACCGCACGCGGGGTGGGATCGTTTTCATCCAGATAACCGAACGCCCTGCGCAATAGGCCAAACAATTCCGGCTCCCGATGATCCCGCTCGGTGCAAATCTCGATCAGCTCGACAAAATAGGCGGAAGTCTGCGTGCGCAGATACTTGCTGCGAATGCCGGGGAACGGATTTTTCAAGACGACTTCGGTCAGCGTATGCAGATCGGATTTGCGGCTCCGCACGATGGAAATTTCAGCCTCAAAGAATAAGTCCAGTTTTCCGCCAAACGGGCTTTTCGGGCGCCGTGCGCCTTTGGCCATCGTCTGAACACAGCCAAACGATTCCGTGCACCACGACACAATCAAACTCGTGTCGCTGAATTTTCGTTTGCGCAGCAGGATGGCAGCGGTGGTGTCCACCTGCGCAATTTAGCATGCGTGGGTGGTCTTGTTGTCGCACTGTTACAGCTCCATTGAGTTTCCTTACTCGGGGAGAGCACAGCGCATTACCCAATGCATTAGCTGGCATCCAAATCAGCCCGTTGCGGCGAAACTCTCTTGTTATGCCAGAAGACGATGTAACTGAACGGGCCCGTGAGGACGAACGCGAAGGGCTTTCGCCATCAACCCAGGCCGGTGAATTCGTTCGGGAAGAAATGGAGCACATCCGTGAGGGAAAACACGGCGCGCGATCGCCACAACAGGCTATCGCGATTGGTTTGTCGAAAGCGCAAAGAAAGCGGCCCGGACACGACAACGCCGGCGATAACCCCAAAGATGGAGTGCTCGATCTGGGGAGCACAGGCTGCCAGTCCGCCAAAGGACGGATTCGCTGCGGCGAACCTGTCACGTTCGGCAGCTTGCCGAACGCATCTGGGTGGCCACACGCCCAATGTTAGCCAGGATGTTCGCGGTAAGCTGCCGCGAACTACAGGGCCGCGGCCCGTGGTCCCAGAGACAGAGCTTGCAAGCGCCGTTCCTCAACGAGAGTTTGCGCGCGCATGAAAGTTTTCCTGCTGATTATTTTTGCGCTAACGACATCCGTCCTGGCGCAGGTCGCGAAGCACCCTTTCACGTTCGAGGACATGATGAAACTCAAACGCGTCGGCGCGCCAGTGCCGTCGCCGGACGGGAAGTGGGTTGTGTTCGATTGCATAGATGTCGATCTGGAAGCGAATACGAAGATTTCGCATTTGTGGATCGTGCCAGCGACTGGCGGTGAATCGCGGCGATTGAATCCAACGCCGAACCATGAAGAGCGACTGCGCTTTTCACCTGACGGCAAACAACTCATCTGGACTTCAAAAGCGACCGATCCGACCCAAATCTGGGTGTGCGATTTCGACTCTGGAAGCGGTGTGCTAGTTGGGAAGCCGCATCAGGTGACGGAGATCTCAACCGGCGCAGATGGCGGGATTTGGTCACCCGATGGCAAGAGCATCGTGTTCGCATCGGCAGTTTATCCGGATTGCAAAGACGACGCGTGCAACAAGCAGCACGACGAAGAGCTGAAGAAGAGCAAAGTAAAAGCGAAGATTTTCACGCGTTTGTTCTACCGGCGTTGGAACGCATTCACTGAGTTTAAGCGAAGCCATTTGTTTGTAATCCGCGCCGACGCGATTGCTGAAACTGTAGCGGCAGGCGTGTCGCCTGCCGAATCGCAGCCGACACGGCTGCCGCTACAGAAGAAAGAGCCGCGTGATCTTACCCCCGGCGATCACGATGTGCCGCCGTTCTCGTTAGGCGGGCAAGATATGTATGCAATTTCACCCGACGGCCAGGAGGTCGCGTACACCAGCAACATCGACGAAGTCGAAGCGGCGAGCACGAACAATGAAATTTTTGTCGTGCCGATCAATGTAGGGCATGCCTTTGGCTTGTCCGCTTCAGACACGCAAGCCGGAGGCTCGCGCTACTCTAAGAAAATTTCCACCAGTCCCGGCGCCGATACCACGCCACTCTATTCGCCGGACGGAAAATATCTCGCCTGGCGCTCGCAAGCGCGCGCCGGCTTCGAAGCCGATAAATGGCGGCTCCTGGTTCAAGATCGAGAATCAGGGAAAACGCGCGATCTGACGGAGAAGTTTGAGCGCTCCGTCGGCAGCTTCACATGGGACCAATTTCCAGTAGGGGGTACAGCGATCCTCTTCACTGCCGAGGATCACGGCGAGTCACCTATGTTTGCAGCATTTCCAGCCGAGGAGAATCCGATTCCGCAACACCAAGGTACGCCGTCACAGAAACTGCACGTCGATGACCTCGTGTTTGCGGGTCGCAGTCTGTTTTTCACGCGTATGTCAGCAATAGCACCAAATGAAATTTACAAGCTCGAAATGCCCCAAAATCCCGAACTCGGCACATACATCAGCGAGCCGTGGCAGCAGATCACCCACATCAACGACGCGCTGTTGTCGCAGATCGAGATGCAGCCGTTGGAACCGTTCACGTTCAAGGGCGCGAATGACGAAGAGGTGCAGGGGTTCATGGTCAAGCCCCCTGGATTCGATCCGAATAAGAAATATCCGTTGAAGTTTTTAATTCATGGCGGGCCGCAAGGAGCGTGGGGAAACGAGTGGACGTATCGCTGGAACGCGGAGTTGTTCGCAGCGAGAGGCAATTACGTGGTGGTGATGATCAATTTCCACGGCTCCACTGGTTACGGCCAAAAGTTTACCGACTCGATCAGTGGCGATTGGGGCGGCAAACCGTATATCGACCTGATGAAAGGGCTCGATTACCTGGAGAAGACCTACCCATTCATCGATAAGAACCGGGAAGCGGCGCTCGGCGCAAGCTACGGCGGTTACATGGCTAACTGGTTGTTAGGCCACACGAATCGTTTCAAATGCATCGTGTCGCATGACGGGATGTTCAACGCCGAGTCGGCCTACGGCATGACCGAGGAACTGTGGTTTCCGACCTGGGAATTCGGCGGTCCGCCGTGGAAAAAGCGTGATGTTTACCGGAAATGGTCGCCGCATGAATACGCGGCCAACTTCAAAACGCCGACACTCGTCTCCCACGGGCAGCTCGATTACCGTCTCGACGTGTCGCAAGGGTTCGATCTGTTTACGACTTTGCAAGTGTTGAAGGTGCCGTCAAAGATGTTGTATTTCCCCGATGAAGGGCACTGGGTCCTTAAGCCGCAAAACTCGCAGCTGTGGTACAAAACCGTGAACGACTGGGTGGATCAATGGTGCAAATAAGCCCTTTGTCATGTCGGTCAGAGCGGAGACATCTCAATATCGCTGATCGAAACACAAAGATCTCTCGCCTTCGCTTGGAATTACTAGAAAACGTCCTGGTCAGTCGTATCTGTAGAGGCGGGCGTGCCGCCTGTATAGTCCTCAGATCTGCAGCCGACACGGCTGCCACTACAGCTGGTCGCCACGCGACGCATATGGGCAGCCCTTGACTTTTTGCGCGAGTTGCGCATTAAAACGGCGTCGAAATTTATGCAACGACTTTTGCTTCATTTTTTGCAGACCGTCCTCTCTCTTGCTCTGATTTTACTCGTTACAGGCTGCGGCGAAGACCCGCGTTTTTCTGGCAACACTTCATATATCGGTGGCGGTATTTACGGCGGCGGCGAGCAGGCTGGTCCACCACGCGACACTGTCTCTTACTGGGATGGAGACGGCGTTGGCGGAAGCCCTTCCGTGAAAATCAGTCTTGGAGAGCAGCGCGCCTACTTCTACAAGGGCGGCGTGCTCGTCGGCGTTTCGCAGTTGTCAACCGGCCGCGAAGGCAAGAACACGTCGCCCGGCAAGTATCGAATCATCGGAAAAGATGTGAATCACGCTTCGAGTCTCTACGGCGATTATGTGGACGACGGGGGGAACGTGGTGATGCCCAACATCGAGTTGGGTAAGGATCCGAAACCGCCCGGCACTCATTACAAAGGCGCGTCCATGCCCTACTACATGCAGATCGCTCCCGGCTTCGGCATGCACGCCGGTTATCTTCCCGGTTATCCCGCATCGCACGGTTGCATCCGAATGCCCGAATTTATGGCTGTGGATTTCTTTAAATCGGTCTCAGTTGGAACGCCGGTCACGATTACGAACTAGTTCTGCTTGCGGAGTGTCGTCGGCAAGCTGCCGAACGTGACAGGTTCGCCGCAGCGAATCCGTCCTTTGGCGGACTGGCAGCCTGTGCTCCCCGGATTCGCGCTCGGAAAACACACGTCGTAACGCGACCACATAACGACCCCGACGCATTTCAGTTCCGGAGCAATCTGCATGCTTGCAGAAGATTCCTGGCCACGTCATTCTGATAATCCGCCTAAAGAAAATATGATCGTCATCACACAACCGAACGCCACCGAGGAACAGGTCCAGCGGATCGTTACGCGCGTCCGGGAATTTGGGCTCGAGGCACAGATCAGTCGCGGCGCGTCCCGGGTGATTATCGGGGTCATCGGACCGGAGGCGCTCCTTCGCGAAAAGCCGATCGCAGCGATGGCCGGCGTGGAAGCAATCGTTCCCGTGCTAAAGCCGTACAAGCTTGCCGCGCGCGATTCGCGCGGCTCTTCCTCTGTAGCGATCGGCGACGTCCGACTCGGTGAACACGAGGACGTCGTGCTCATTTGCGGTCCGTGCTCCGTGGAAAGCAAAGGGCAAATTTTGTCGATTGCGACGATCGTGAAGGAATCCGGTGCAAGAATCCTGCGCGGCGGCGCGTTTAAACCGCGAACGTCACCGTACAGTTTTCAGGGATTACGGGAAGAGGGACTTCGTTTTCTCGCCGAAGCGCGCGCCAAAACGGGCCTGCCGGTGGTCACCGAAGTCATGGATCCGCGCGATCTCACAATGATCGAAAAGTACGCGGACTGTCTTCAGGTCGGCACGCGCAACATGCATAACTTCTCCCTCCTGAAGGAGGTCGGCCGCAGCAGACTGCCTGTGCTCCTGAAGCGCGGGTTCAGCGCGACGCTTTATGATTTGATCATGAGCGCAGAATACATTCTGAACGAAGGCAACCCGAACGTAGTCCTCTGCGAGCGCGGCATTCGTACATTCGACACTGCGGCGCGCTACACACTCGACCTGAGCGCCGTTCCTATTTTGAAATCGAAAACGCATTTGCCGGTGATCGTCGATCCAACACACGCGCTCGGTCTGCGCGAGTTCGTGCCGCAGATGTCCCTCGCCGCGGTCGCCGCCGGCGCGGACGCGCTGATGATCGAAGTGCACGATTCTCCGGAGCAGGCCAAGAGCGACGGAAACCAGGCACTCACTCCTGAAATTTTTGCCGGGCTTGTTCCGCGCCTTCGCGCCGTCGCCGCTGCAATCGGCAGAACACTGTAGCCTCTTCCCCGTGCAACGCGCAGGCTGAGGTGTTTGCGTCGCGCGAGTCTCGCCTCTCGCAGTGACCCGGCTACACCTTTGCTTGTTTTGGCGTAAAGTTTGCGGTGGAAAAATCAGCGGAACTCTTGGACCGCGTCGCCGCGAGCGAACCAATCGCGCGTAAAGTCGACGCAATACAACGAGGCCGATGGTCCGTCCAATTTTCGCATGTGATCCAGCCGGCGCAGCCGTTTCTGGCCGCCGTGATCGCATACATGTGGCATCGGCTTCCAGCCGATAATCGGCAAGATGCCGACTCTGTAATTTGGGTCCTCTGTCCCAGCGTTCACGCTCAGGAAGTCCTTTACGAAAGCTTGCTCAATTGGCAGCCGGACGCGCTGTTCCTTCCAGAAGCAGAGTTAGCTGGAATCGAAAATGTTTTGCCCGATCCGGAAATCGCAGCTGAACGGCTGGCGTTGTTCCTGCAAATCGAGCTGAACACCGGCCCGAGGATCATCGTTGCAACGCGCGTGGGCCTCAATCAAGCCGCGCCGAGACGCGGAACGCTGGAATCTGCGGTTGTTTTGTTACGACGTGGAGCAATCGAGAGGATGGAAGATCTTGTCGAACGACTCGCGACCAACGGTTACGAACGCGTATCACAAGTCACCACTCGTGGACAGTTCGCCGTGCGCGGGGGCATCATTGATCTACATTCGTGGCAGGCGCCGATGCCGTTCCGGTTGGAATTCTTCGGCGATCAAATCGAATCGCTGCGCGAGTTCGATATCGATACGCAAACGTCCGTTCGCGATCTACGCTCGATCGATGTTCTGCTCGCCCACGGCGCGGCGGATCAGAGTGGATCGGTACGCGATTACGTCTGCACTGGCGATCTGATCATCGAAATCGAGCCAGATATGGAGGGCGGAGCTCTTGCGACGCCGGGCTCGCAGGAGCTCGGCCCTCCGCACATTCAAATCAGTGAAGGCTGGATTGAAAGTGGTCCGGAAGACTTCAGCGGCGCGTTTCAGGATTGCGAGATCGGGGAGTTTGGTGCCGGCGATCTCGTACTCGCAGAGGCAAAACGCGCACAGTTCGTCCAGCGATTAAAGGAATGGCGCGCCAACAATGCCAGGATCCTCATTTATTTTCAGACTGAGGGCGAGATCGAACGGTTCCGGGAAATCATGGGCGGCGCGGTGGACGGCGTGGACTTCGTCGAGGGGACGCTCACGCGCGGATTTTGTTTTCCCGCAGCCAATCTCGTTGTGCTGTCGGCTGCGGAATTGTTTGGACGATTCGCAATCCATCCTCGCCGGCTGTTGCGATTGCGACGCGCAGAACGCCATCGCGTCCAAATCGATTTCAGCGAGCTCGCGGAAGGC
>WNGJ01002720.1_pt1 | contig 23111 bp, 21 predicted proteins | sample 5400611 | NCBI WGS metagenome assembly WNGJ01 (sample SAMN13153375, study PRJNA577476) | soil metagenome | isolation source: 40 cm soil or saprolite under Garry oak tree replicate 1 | place: USA:California | collected 2016-06-15
CTGACGGTCGCGCTGGCCACCGAGCTCGACGACGAACTGCGGCAGGAGGGTCGCGTCTACGACCTCACTCATCAACTGAACACGATGCGGAAGGAGGCGGGACTCGCGCTCACTGATCGAATCCGCGTGGTCCTGCCCGACTCCGATGCCGACCTGCTCGCCTACGAGGACCGCATCAAGGACGAGGTGCTGGCGACCGAGATCGTCGTCGAGCGAGTCGCGGAACCGCAGATCCACAAGGTCTAGGCAAACGCGGCGCGCAGCCGTTCGAGGCCGCGATCCAGGATCTCGTCGCTGACCGCCAGCGACAGTCGCGCCCAGCCCGCACCGCGCGCGCCGAATCCTTCGCCGGGCGCGAGAGCGACGCGGTGCTCGACGAGCAGACTCTCGACCGTGATTTCGTCCGGCAGCCTGAACCAGACGAAGAACGTCCCTTCCGATTGCGCTTCGATCCGCTCGAGTGAGGCGAGCGCGCGGTTCCGACGGCGTTCGTACGTTGTCCGACGCTCAGCGACGGAGTCCTGCGGTCCGGTGAGCGCGGCGATACCGGCTTCCTGAACCGGCCGGAAGATGCCGGCGAAGACGTGGTCCTGCAAGAGCTCGATGCGGCGCACGAGTTCCGCGTTCCCCAACGCGAAGCCGAGGCGCCACCCAGCCATTCCGTACGTCTTCGACATGCTGAAGAGCTCGATGCCGACGCGACGCGCGCCCTCGACGGCGAGGAAGCTCTGCGGACGCCGCCCGTCGAAGACCAGATCGCCGTACGCAAAATCGTGCAGGACCCATGCCTCGCTGCGCTCGGCCCACTGGACTGCTTCCGCGAAGAGGCCGTCTGGCGCGGTCGCGGCAGTGGGATTGGACGGGAAGTTGAGATACATCGCGTCCGCCGCAACGTCGAAGCCGTCAAAGGGAACGTCTTTTGCGCCGGCTAGCGCGACCGCGGAGAAGTAGTCCGGATAACCGGGGTCAGGCAGCACGATCGTGCCGCCGCTCTCGACCGCGCACATTGCGAACTCCATCAGGCCGGTCTTCGTTCCCGGGAGGACCGCCACCTCGCGACTGGGGTCGAGGTGCACGCCGTACACCTCGCCGTACCGGATGGCGATCGCCTCCTTCAGAGCGGGCAATCCCGAAAACGGGGCGTAGCCGTGGACGTCGTCGCGGCCGGCGCACTCCGTCAGCGCGCGGACGACGTGCTCGGGAGGCCCGACCTCCGGATTGCCGCGCCCGAGGTCGACGAGCGGCTCCCCGCCCGCCAACGCCGCGGCCGCGACTCGCCCGAGCAAGGCGGTGAAGTACTGGTCCGGCAACCGACTGATCAGATCCGGGACCTCGCGCACTGCCCGATGCTAAGCCGCTTCTGTTGGCTGTGCGACGAGCAACGACGACCAGGTCGCGCGTTGGACGGCCACATGGGCGGAGCCCATGCGGCCTCTAGGCGGCGTCGCCGAGTCGACGCGTTGGACGGCCACATGGGCGGAGCCCATGCGGCCTCTAGGCGGCGTCGCCGAGTCGACGCCTATGGAATGCTTGGGTCCATGGCGCGCTGTCCGCGCTGCGGAGGGGAGACCGAGGAGCGCTTCCGCTTCTGTCCCTGGTGCGCCGCGTCCCAGCGCACGAAGATCGTCGAGTTCTTCGCGCCGCACCCGCGCGATGCCGGCAAGGCGCTACGCGTGTCGCGCTACCTGACCAAAGATCCGCACGTGCGCTTCAGCGTGTGGAGCGAGACAGGCGTTGCCGAAGGTGCCGTTTCGCTATGCGAATCGGAGGCGGCTCGGCTGGCCCGCTTCCTTCAGCCGATCATGCGGCCGACGTCTCTGCTCGACGCAGCTCGACGGGCAGCCGGAAGACCACGTCCTCGTAGGCGGACGAGAACGCGCTGATCTCGTTGACGCCCTGAGCGCGGAACCAGTCGCAAACCCTCGTCACGAGCCGCTCGGGCGCCGACGCGCCCGACGTCAGTCCGACCGTCTCGACGCCGTCGAACCAGCGCTCGTCGATTTCCGTCTCGTCGTCGATCAGATGCGCTTTCACTCCGGCGAGATCTGCGACCTCCACGAGACGGTTCGAATTGGACGAGTTGCGCGAGCCGATCACGAGCAGCAGATCGATTTCCTCCAGCATCTCCTTCACCGCCCATTGGCGGTTCGAGGTGGCGTAACAGATGTCCTCGCGCTGCGGACCGTGGATGTGCGGGAACCGACGCTTCAGAACGTCGATGATCTCCGTCGTCTCGTCCACCGAGAGAGTGGTCTGCGTGATGTAGGCCATCGGCGTGCCGACCGGAAGTTCGAGTGCTTCGGCGTCCTCGACGCTCTCGACGAGCATCGTGGCCTCCGGCGCTTCGCCCATCGTGCCGACGACCTCTTCGTGCCCGGCGTGACCGATCAGGACGATGCGCCTTCCATCCGCGGCATAACGCCGCGCCTGAACGTGCACCTTCGTCACGAGCGGGCAGGTCGCATCGATCGTGGTCTGTCCGCGGCCCGCGGCCCGCTCGTAGACCGACGGGGCAACACCGTGAGCCGAGAGCACGAGGATCGCCCCGGGCGGGGCCTGCGTCTCGTCCTCGACGAAGACCGCTCCTCGCTCCTCCAACTCACGCACGACGTGCGCGTTGTGGACGATCTGCTTGCGCACGAAAACCGGCGCGCCGTAGAGCGAGAGCGCACGCTCGACCGTTTCCACGGCGCGCTCTACTCCGGCGCAATATCCCCGGGGCGATGCAAGCAAGACCCTCTGAACCAAACCGGCGGCCACGGTAGCAGTGCCCACTCGCGGCGGCCGTTCGAACAGGAAAAGGCCCGTCGCTCGGGGGGGTCGTTGGCGACGGGCCTCCTCCTAGTGCTCACCGCGGACTGCAAGGCCAGGAACGCACCGCGGTTCGCATCGCCCAGTGGGATTGAAACTAACGGGTCCTACCGCCCTTTCCAATAGGCCGAACGGCCCATCTTTGGAAGCGAGAGGAAAGCGGCTCCTCTGGCGGAAAAGCATGCTCGTCAGGTGGCTTCGGGCGGCTCGACTGCCCGTCGGCCGCTCCCTACAATCAGGATCGCCCAGTGTCACGAACCGAACAAGTTCTCTGGTTCGACGCAGTGCCTCTGCTCGTCGTCGCTGCGGCATTCCTCGGTGCTGCCGCGCGGCTCGGCCCCGCGGTCTGGGGAAGGCGAGGGCGCCGCCACCCCGAGGCCGTAACCCTCGCGGCCTTTCCCGCTGTGGGGATCGCGAGCGCCGTCTACGGGATCGTGCTCGCTGTCGAGCGCAAACCTCCGCCTGGGGGCCCCTGGCTCACGCTCGCGCTCGCCGCCGTCCTCGGCCTGCCCGCGGTTTTCGCTCTCATGGCTGCGAGCCGACCAGCGCGTCCCGATCTTGCCGGCGAGCGCGAGCCCGAGGCGGGAGCCGGCGTGCCCAACGGCGCACGCCGCAGCGACGACGCCGAGGCGGTTGCGGAAGAGCTGCTCGAACAGGCAGAGGAGGTCGCGGGCATCGAGCTCGCCTGCCTGTTGCTCATCGAAGACGACAATCGAACTGGAAGAGGTTTCGTCGGGCGCTTGAACGGCCGCGATCTGGACTGGTTTTCTGACGTGCGCATCGATCTCGAGAATGAGCCGTCCGGTGTCGCCACCGCCGCGTTCGGGGCGGCGCCGTTCGCTGTCTACGACGCTGCGGCCTCCAAGATCGTGAGCGGCCGGATGGTCGAGGCGACCGGCGTCAAGAGCGTCGCGTTCGTCCCTCTCCTCCTCAACGAGCGAGTCACCGCCGTTCTCGTCGCAGGCTCTGTTTCGAAGCACCGGGCGTTCACCGCGGAAGAGCTCGGCGTGCTACAGGGCATCGCGGGCGATGCGGCGCTCGCGCTCGACCGCGCCCGCTCGACCGCCGGTCTGGCCGAAGCGCTCGAGCGCGAGCGTTTCGTCGCGCGGATCTCCGCGCGCGTCCGGTCCGAGCTGAACATCGACGAGCTGCTGCGCGTCGCCGTCGAGGAAACGGGCCTCGCGCTGGCGGTGGACCGGTGTCTGATCCGGCTCGGCCCTCACGGCGAGATTCCGACCGCGCAGTGGCAACGGGCCGGCTTGGAACCGGTCAGCATCGGACGGCGCCTGGCCGTCTCGAACCTCGCCGTCAAGCGTCGAAAGACCGTGGTCGTCGAGAATGTCGAGACGGAGCCGGCCCTCGAGGATGCGTCGCTCGCAGGACGCGACACTCTGTTGAGCCTGGGCTCTCGCGCGGTTCTCGCAGTTCCGATTGTCATTTTCGACGAGTTGATCGGAGTGCTGGCGCTCCACCGCAACAGCCCCGGACCCTGGGACGACGAGGAGATCGCGCTGACCGAGGCCGTCGCCCGCGAAATCGGACTCGCGGTGCGGGTGGCCCAACTGCTTCGCGAGAACGAGCAGCGGATCGCGCAGCAGGGATCGCTCTTTCGGATCGCCGCGCTGCTCGGCCAGTCGCTCTCGCTTTCGGACACGCTCGAGGCACTTGCCCAGGCCGCGAACGAAGCACTCGGGGGCTCCTTCGCCGCCGTCCTGATGCCACGCGGCGGCAATCTCGAGCTCGCTGCCGGAGCAGGCCTGCCGCCTGCGCTCGCCGAGGCACTCGAACACGAGCTGCCCGAGTCCGCGAGCTGTCTCCAGGCAGCCGCCGGGGAGCGGCGCGCGCTGGCCTCGCCCGACGTCACGCGCGACGACCGGTTCGAGCGGCCCTGGGCAGAGCAGGCGAAGGCCGCGGGATATCGCGCCCTGCTCGCGGTGCCCGCCGCGAGCCCGCGGGCGGAGCACGCCGGCCTGATCGTCGTCTTCTTCGCGGACGAGCGCGCGTTCAGCGACGAGGACCTCGAGCTCGGGCGCCATCTCGGCGATGCGGCGCGCGGCGCACTCGAGCGGAGCGAGCTGTTCGAAGCCGAGCGCACCGCGCGCGCTCTCTCGCAGCAGCTTGCGCGCACGGGCGGCGTACTGGCAACGGAGCTGGACCCGACTGCCGTTCTCGAGGAGGTCGTACAGCAAGCGCCGAAACTGCTCGGGGCCGACGCTTGCGCAGTCCGCACGCTCGAGGACGACGAGCTCGTCGTGAGCTCGGCGTCGGGTGAGGGCGCCGAAGAAGCCGTTGGGAGTCGAACATCCGTGACGGCACGCCTGTCGGGGGATGTCTTCCAGTCACGCTCCCCGCTCGCGGTCGAAGACGTCAGCAGCGACGAACGTGTGGCAGGCGCCGACGCGATTCTCCTGGCCGGCTATTCGGCGTTTCTCGGCGTCCCGCTGTCCGGTCCCGAAGGCTCGCTCGCGGGCGTGCTGTCCGTCTACGCGCGCAAGCCCCGCCGGTGGCGGACCGAAGAGATCGAGGCGCTGCTTGCGCTTGCGGGGAACACGTCGGCAGCGCTTGCGAACGCCGAGCTCTATTCGCGCGTCTCCCTCGAGAAGGAGCGCAGCGTTGCGATCCTTGCCAACATCGCAGACGGCATCGTCGCGGTCGACCGGGACGGCCAGGTCGTCCTCTGGAACTCCGCCGCCGAAGAGATCACTGGCGTGCCCCAAGAGGAGGCCATAGGTCTGACGACGTTGGAGGTTCTGCAGCGGGAGCTGGAGTCCACCGAGTCGGAGACCCCGTCGGGCCAGCGCCTGGTCTCGATCGCCCGCGGCGGCGAGGAGGTCTGGTTGTCACTGAGCGAGGCCGTGATGCGCGATCCGCTCGGGGGCGTAGCGGGACGCATCTTCGCGTTCCGGGACATCTCCGCCGATCGCATGGTCGAGGAAGTCAAGTCCGACTTCGTGGCCGCCGTCTCGCACGAGCTGCGCACGCCGCTGACGTCGATTTACGGATTCGCCGAGACACTGCTTCGACAGGACGTTCCGTTCGGCGACGAGGACCGGCGCATCTTCCTCAGCTACATCGCATCGGAGTCCGAGCGCCTGACGGAGATCGTCGACCAGCTTCTGAACGTCGCGCGGCTCGATGCAGGGGACCTGCAGGTCGAGCTGGGGCGCATCGACGTCGGCTCCGTCGTCTCGGAGCTGGTCGAGACCGTCGAAGAGAGCGGCGTCATGAACGGCCACCGCTTCGAGATCGACCTGCCCGACGAGCCGCTCGCGGCCGAGGCGGATCCGGACAAGGTGCGCCAGGTCTTCAACATCCTCGTCGAGAACGCGCTCAGATACTCACCCGGCGGCGGCACCGTCACCGTAGGTGCCCGCCGAAACCACGACCGCGTCGAAGTGCGCGTCGCCGACGAGGGCATCGGGATTCCGGCCGCCGAGCGCGAGCGAATCTTCCGGAAGTTCTATCGCGCGGAGTCCGCTGCGCGGGACGGCGCGGCCGGGACGGGGCTCGGCCTCTTCATCGCCAAGGAACTGGTGACGGCAATGGGCGGCCGCATCTGGGTCGACTCGACCGAAGGGGAAGGCTCGAGCTTCTCGTTCGAGCTCCCGGTCGCGCGCGAATAGATGACAGGCGGTTTGGGTATACCGGCGGCGACTCCCGGGTGTGTCCCCTCATGACCAAGGTTCTCGTAATCGACGACGAGGCTCCGATTCGTCTGCTCTGCCGAGTGAATCTCGAGGCCGAGGGCATGGACGTGATCGAGGCGCCAGACGGACCGTCAGGCGTGGAGAAGGCTCGCGACGAGAGGCCCGACGTGATTCTCCTCGACGTGATGATGCCCGGACTCGACGGATGGCGAGTCGCGGAGCAGTTGTTCGAGGACGACCGGACGCTGGGCATTCCGATCATTTTCCTCACGGCACGAGCAGAATTTCGCGACCGCGCCCGCGGGCTCGACATCGGGGGCGTCGACTATGTGACGAAGCCTTTCAACCCGCTGGAGTTGGCACCGCTCGTCGAGAGTCTGCTCGCCCGTCTCGATCGCGGCGAGCGGGACGAGCTCCGGGCCGAGAAACTCTCGGAGCTCCGGTCGCTGATGGAGTCCGAGTAGAGACCCAGGAGAAGCGCAAGAGAGGCCGCTCCCAGGCGGCCTCCCGCGCTCTCGCTTTCTCCCGACGGCTTTAGCGTCCTGCGAAATCGGCCGTGAAGACCACAGCTCCGCCGTGGCCGGCGAACGTGCCGAATGCGATCCCGATCCCGACCCGGCGAAAGCCTGGCCGAAGCAGGACAGCTCGGTGGGGCGGGCTGGCCAGCCACTGGGTGACGGCCCACTGAGCGCCGACCCCGGTGCCCCAGGCGAGGTCTTCACCGAACAAAGGGCCGCGAGCGCCCTGGGCCAGCGCCCGGCCGAGAACCGAGCCGTGCGCGAAGTACTGGCGCTGCATCATGTCCGCGGAGTGACCGCGGGCAGCGCGGAGAAGACGAATGTCCACTCGCAGCGGGGCGAGGTGATAGCTCGTCCGGACGGAGTTCATCGTCTGGAGGAGCGAAGCCTCCGAGCTGCTCAACGTCCGGGCCTGGGCCCCGGACGCCGGCCCCAGGAGGGCGAAACTTGCCAGAAAACCTAGGAGAATCTTCTTGTTGATGGGCATTCGCGGGAGTCTGGAGTCGCCGTTTCGGGGTCGCCTCCCCCAAAAGGGGTACATCGCCTTCGCTCACAGCGTTTTTCTCAGCGGGCCGTTTGAGCCAGTCCGATCCCGAGCAGGGTAAGAGCCGCCCCGGACAGCTGGACCGGCTGGAGAGACTCTCCCAGCCAGGCCCAGGCCACGACGATGGCCACCACGGGCTCGAGCATCGCCGTGATCCCGGCCCGGGTGGCGGAGATGTGGCGGAGGGCGCTCACGATCAGCCCGAACGGCAGGATCCCGCCGAGAACGACCATCCACAGCATCAGCACCCAGAGCGGGACATGTGTCGACCCGAGGTTCCCGAGCAGCGAAACGTGGTCGTCGAGGCGCCGCCCGGGGAAGCTCCACCACGGTGCGAGCACCGACGAGAAGATCGTCGCGAAGAGAAAGCCCCACGCGGAGAGCGAGACGGGATCGCGGCGGCGCACGCCGCGCTCGGCGGTGAGGACGTACGTCGCGTAGCTGATCGCGGCGAGCACGGCGGCCGCCACACCGGGACCGCTCAGACGTCCGCCGTGCCAGATCTCCACGATGAGAGTGAGCCCCGCGAGTGAGAGCGCGAGCGCCGCCCAGATGCGGCGCCGGACGGGCTCGTGGAAGACGAACCGGGCCCAGAGCGCGACGAGGATCGGTGCGACGTACTGGATCAGCAGCGCGATTCCTATGTCGAGCCGGTGGATCGCGAAGAAGTAGGACCACTGAACGACGGCGAGCCCGATCCCGAGTGCGATCAACAGACGCAGGTCGCCGGAACGCACTCGCAACGACCTCGAGTGCATCGCGACGGCGATCAGCGTCAGTCCGATGAAAGCACCTGCGCAACGCACGGCCGTGAGTTGTCCGGAGCTGATCCCCGAGCCGAGGATCACCTTCGAGACCGTGCCGTTGACCGCGAAGAGGGTCGCGGCAACGGCGACCATCGCGTAGCCGAGCCCTGGGCGGCGTGGCTGGACCATCGCGCGAACCTACACATGTAATCTCCGCACGGCGGGGCGTAGCTCAGCCTGGTTAGAGTGCTGCCTTTGGGAGGCAGAAGTCGCGAGTTCGAATCTCGCCGCCCCGATTTTGGTCGTCCTCCTTGCTGCGAGTTCGGCGCTCTTCTTCGGCGCCCTCGCCGTCACGATCCGCCTCGCGCTCGCCCGCGGCGTCGACGCCGAGGCGGCGTCGCTCGTCACCACTGTGATTGCAGGCGTGATCTGTGCGGCCCTCGCGGTCCTGAGCGGAGACTTCTCGGGCGTGGTCTGGAGGGACACGTGGCCGTTCTTCCTCACCGGACTCTTCGCGCCGGGGATCAGCCAGATCCTGTTCACGCGTTCGGTCGGCGTCATCGGTCCATCGCGTACTGCCATCGCCGTGGGCATCTCACCGGTGCTGTCGGCCGCGATAGCAGTCACCATCCTCGGTGAGCCGCTGCACGTCGCGCTCGTACTGGGAACGCTGTTCGTTGTCGGCGGTGGGACGCTGCTCGTCAGCGAGCGCGGTGGCCCTGCCGCGATGCTCTCGTTGGGAATCGCGCTCAGCCTCGGTGCGGCCGTGCTGTTCTCCGTTCGCGACAATCTCGTCCGCTGGGCTGCGCGGAGCAGCGAGGTGCCCGGGTTCGTCGCCGCCACCGCATCGCTCGTGTCCGCCACGCTGGTGATCCTCATCGTGGTCGCCTCGCGACCGGACGCCCGCGAGCGAATCCGCCTGGCCGCGCGCCCGTTCGTGCCGTCTGGGCTCGTCTATGGGATCAGCTACGCGTGTCTCTATTCCGCGTTCGACCGCGGACGCGTCACGATTGTGGCGCCGCTCGTCGCGACGGAGTCGCTCTTCGCAGTGCTGATCTCGATCGTGGTGCTGCGCCATTCGGAACGGATCGGACCGCGCTTGCTGCTCGCAGCGGGGCTCGTGGTCGGCGGCGGCGCGCTCATCTCGAGCTTTCGCTGAAGACTCCCGCGATGTGCTCGGTCCGCAAGAAGCGCATGAAGAAGTAGGCGAACACGGCGAAGAAGACGATCGCCTGCTCGACCGCCATCGTCACCCCCGCGATCTGCTGATCCACGATGTCGGAAAGGCCCCAGAGCTGCGGGGCATCCTTGTAGAAGTCGTAGACCGGCCGTGGGAGGAGTGCGAGCAGCAGCCCGAGCGGAGCGGCGAGCACGAACGCACCGAAGAGATACAGCGCCTTGACGCCATCCGAGTAGCGCCCGTGGACGACAGGCCACCAAAGCAGCACTCCGGCGAAGAAGTACGTCAGATGCTCGAGGTGCAGCAGCCAGCCGGACTGCTCGAGGGCCGCGTCGTAGATCGGCGGCACGTGCCAGACGAAGTACGTCCCGAGCCACAGCGGCAGAGCGACGAGGGGGTGTGTCGCGACGCGAACCGCTGTCGATCGCTCGAGCTCGCGGGCAAGCGACGGTGCAAGCGCGACCACCACGAGCGCCGGGGCCCACTCGGCCGTGACGACGTTCTGCAGGAGGTGAACCGAAAGCAGGTAGTGAAGCGCGATCGTGTGAAGCGGCGTCACGTAGACCGCGAGTAGAAGAATGACGGCGAGATCGAAAGCGGCCCTGCGTCTCGCGTCTGCCGGCCACCGGCGCTGGCTCGAGAAGTAGCCGGCGGCGAGGATGCCGATCGCAAGCAGCACGTCCCAGTGCAGCGACCACGAGTGCGGATCCACGCCGCTACGCTACTCGCAAGACCGCGGGCGTAGCTCAATGGCAGAGCACCTGGTTTCCACCCAGGGTACGCGAGTTCGATTCTCGCCGCCCGCTTGCTCGACGCGTCCGACGCGATCTGTAATCTGTTGGCTACTGTGGCAACAGATCGGCGTATTGCAGCACGAGAGCTACGAAGGCAAGACGGGATGTCGATGAAGGCGATCGCCAAAGAGGTCGGTGCGTCGCTGTCCTCGGTCAGTCGTTGGGTCAGAGACGTCGAGCTCACTGCCGACCAGAGGGCAACGTTGGAAGCACAAGCATTCAACGGGCACGTGAAAGGGCGGGCCATCAACGCGGCCGTCCATCGGAGCGCACGTGAGCTCGCTCAAGAGGAGGGCCGCCACCTCGCTGAACGCCGGGAAGCACTTCACGTCGCAGGGTGCATGCTGTATTGGGCGGAAGGCGCCAAGGATCGTAACCAAATCCGCTTCACGAACTCCGATCCGGAGATGGCGAGATTCTTCGTGAAGTTCCTCCGGACGTACTTCAATGTGGCGCAGGAGAACATCAAGGTTACGTGCAACCTCTTCGCCGACCACCTCGATCGCCAATACGAGATCGAGCAATTCTGGCTCGAGACGCTTCAACTGCCACGGTCGTCACTCTGCAAGTCCACGGTCAACGTCTATTCGAAGTACTCGAAGAAGAAGAGGGCGAACAAGCTTCCCTATGGCACGTGTCGCGTCGTCGTATCGAGAACGCGCATAGTCCAGAGCATCTTCGGCTCGATCCAGGAGTACGCGGGTTTCGACCGGCCGACCTGGCTGGAATAGAAACCATGTGGCCGAGGAGACCAAGGAGGACCGGCATAACCGAGAGCTGATCGAGCTCTTGAACGAGCTTCGCGTGGCGCTTCCCGGAGTGCAGGTCCTCTTCGCCTTCTTGTTGGCCGTGCCATTCGCGAACGGTTTTCCGAAGCTCGGCAAGGTCGACCGGGACATTTTCTTCGTCGCCTTCATCGCGACCGCGCTGGCAACCGTGCTCCTGATCGCGCCGAGCTCGTACCACCGGTTGCGCTGGCGCCAGCACGACAAGGAGCGGCTGCTCGTCATCTCCAACGGGATGACGATCGCCGGGCTGGCATGCCTTGCGGTCGCGATCACCAGCACCGTCTTCGTGATCACCGACTTCCTCTTCCACCGCGCGTGGGCGGCGACGTTCACCGCGTTCGTTGCGGCGTGCTTCCTATCCCTGTGGTACGGGTTGCCGCTGGCTGCGGCTATTCAGGACCGGCAGAGACAGTGACGCCTTCGATGACGACGTCGTCGTGCGGCTTGTCGCGCGCGTCTCGCGGCAGTTCGGAGATCGTGTCCACCACGTCCATGCCTTCCGTAACTCGCCCGAAGACCGTGTGCTTCCCGTCGAGCCACGGCGCAGCTTCCGTGGTGACGATGAAGAACTGGCTGCCGTTCGTGTTGGGCCCGGCGTTCGCCATTGCCAGTGCGCCGCGCTCGACCTTGTGGTCGTTGAACTCGTCCTCGAAGCTGTAGCCGGGTCCGCCCGAGCCGGTCCCGGTCGGATCGCCGCCCTGGATCATGAAGTCAGGGATGACACGGTGAAAGATGACGCGGTCGTAGAAGCCGTCGTTCACGAGCTTGACGAAGTTGTTCACGGTCTTCGGCGCCTCGTCTGGGAAAAGCTCGACGTGAATTGGGCCGTGATTCGTCTGGATAATCGCCTGCATCGGGCTGGAATGTACCGTCCGGCCGTCCCGCGATGCTGCAGTCGTGCCGGAAGGCCCTGTGCGCGTCGTCGAGTTTCTTCCACGGACGGTGTTCCGCATCGTCGGCATCTTGCTCGCGACGGCGATCGTGCTTGAGGTTCTGTGGATTGCGCGCCACGTCCTCACCTGGATCTTCATCGCCCTCTTCCTCGCGCTCGCGCTCAATCCAGCCGTCGACCGTCTCGAAGCCCGGCTGAAGCGACGTGGCGTGGCGACGGGGATCGTCTACATCGCGGCTCTCGCCGTGATCGTCGGGATCGGGTTTCTCTTCATCCCGACACTCGTCACGCAGGTCAACGACTTCGCCGGGAAGGTGCCCGACTATCTCCATGACCTGACGAAGGGTCGCGGCCGGCTCGGCTTCCTCGAGACGAAGTACCACCTCGTCGACAAGGCGCGGAAGGCGCTGCGCGAGGGAGGCGCTTCGAAGCTGTTCGGCGTCTCGGGCGCCGCGCTCTCCCTTGCAAGAGGCGTTGTCAACGCGGTGCTCGCGACGGTCACGATCGCCTTCATGACGCTCTTCATGCTGCTCGAGGGCCGCAAGTGGATCGAGTCGTTCTTCTCAATGCTCGCTCCAGCGCCACAGCGCCGCTGGCGGGCGGTCGGACACGACATCTACCGCACGGTCGGCGGCTACGTGACGGGCAATCTCCTGATCAGCCTCATCGCCGGCGGACTGACCACGATCGTCCTGCTCGTCGTCGGCGTTCCGTACGCGGTCGCGCTCGGACTGATCGTCGCGATCCTCGACCTGATCCCGCTGGCCGGCGCGACGCTCGCGGCCATCATCGTGGGGGCGGTCGCGTTTCTCCATTCGATCCCGGCCGGGATCATCGTGATCGTGTTCTTCATCCTCTACCAGCAGGTCGAGAACCACATCCTTCAGCCGGTCGTCTACGGACGGACCGTGCAGCTCTCACCGCTCGTGGTGCTGATCTCCGTGCTGATCGGCGCCGAACTCGCAGGCGTGCTCGGGGCGCTCGCCGCCATTCCGGTCGCGGGCTCGCTCCAGGTCGTCTTCGTCGACTGGCTGCGCCATCGCCGCGGCGAGGAGCCTGCCGGCGCGACGTAGTCCCTCGTTCGAGGGACTGGCCGCCGAGGGAAGCGGCCGATCCAGTAAGCCATGGCCCGCCGTGCCCTCCTTTGTCTGGCACTCACAGCCTCGGCAGTAGGGCTGTGGGCCGGATCGGCACCGGCAGGCGCGATCGGCCGGGGCTCGACGAGCGCGACGGCCGCCCTCGAGCGGGATGTCCTCTCGAACGTCAATCTTCTGCGACATCAGCATGGTCTCGGCGCGCTGCGACTCTCCGCGAAGCTCGCAGCAGCCGCGCGCTTGCACTCGACCGAGATGGCGCAGCGAGGCTACTTCAGCCACGACTCCGCCAACGGGACGTCGTTCGACAAGCGGATCGCCCGGTTCTACTCGTTGAGTGGCAAGCATTACTGGTCGGTCGGAGAGAACCTGCTCTGGTCGTCTCCCGACGTCAGCGCCTCGAGTGCGCTCGACATGTGGTTGAACAGCCCCGAGCACAAGAAGATCCTCCTGACCGCACGCTGGCGGGAGATCGGTCTCTCGGCTGTCCACATGAGCTCGGCACCTGGTACCTACGGCGGACGCGAAGTCACCATCGTGACCGCCGATTTCGGCGTCAGGCGCTAGAGCACCTCCGCTATACCCTGTTCCTCCGGCGCCTGTAGCTCAGTGGACAGAGCGGCGGCCTTCTAAGCCGCGGGTCGGAGGTTCGAATCCTCCCAGGCGCACTCCCGCGGCAAATCCGGCCCGGCTTTGCCGGGCCATGATGATTTGCCGCGGCTCGAAGAAGGTTCGCTGGGTGTCGAACACCGGCTAAGCCGGTGTTCGCGCGTTAGTTCAACGGCGGTTTGGATGCGCAAGCCGGGATCGCTCGGATCGGACGCCGCTATCCTGCGGTTGAGCGCGGTGGCTGTAGCTCAGTTGGTAGAGCCCCTGGTTGTGGTCCAGGTGGTCGTGGGTTCGAGTCCCATCAGCCACCCTCCCGTCTGGTGCTTGTGGCTTCTGTGATGTAACTCGGTGGGAAGCTGGACGTCGGCCGTGGGGATTCGATCTGGCGGCCGTAGACGCCGCTACGCTGCGGCCGAACGGCCCCGTAGCTCAGCGGATAGAGCGACGGACTTCGAATCCGTGCGCGGAGGTTCGACTCCTCCCGGGGCCACTCCGCGGCGTAATCCTGATCAATCCAAGGGGGCGGTTCGTCCGCACCGAGGACAGACCCACTCGGTGATCGGCTCCGCGTGCGAGCCCTTTCGGCCCGGGTGTGCCTGCTGGCCTGCCCAGCGGGTACGCAGACGCATCGGCCCATGTCCGCTTGGGCACTCCTTAGGCTCGAGTGTCTCCTGCTGCGCGTCCGCCACGTCCGGAACATCCTAGGCAAGCCGCAGTGGGCACATATCGCTAGGAGTTTCAGTCGGGATCTGCTTGCATGCGAGTGATGGCCGGTTCCCTAGCAACCGTGCTCATCTGCGATGACGAGCCGTCACTTCGCGAGCTGATCCGGGTCAGCCTGGTCGGGCCGTACCGATTCGCAGAGGCCGACGACGGCGAGGAGTCGCTCGTGATCGCACGGCGCCTCCGTCCCGATGTCGTAATTCTCGACATGATGATGCCGCGCCGGAACGGGCTCGAGGTGCTCGCAGAGCTGCGGCGCGACGAGACGCTTTCCGGTACAGCCGTCATCGTCCTGACGGCTCAGCCGGCGACACGCGACGAGGCGTTGCGGCAGGGCGCAGACCGCGTCATGGTAAAACCCTTCGAGCCCGAGCAAATCACCGCTGCGGTGGAGGAGGTTCTCACCGAAAGACGATGAGCCAGGCCGGCCCCGACGCAGAAGCTTTTGCAGGCTCGGGTGAATCGAACGGTGAGTCGAGAAGATCGTGGACGGGGTCTGGGCTCGTCGCACGAATCGCCTTCTCCGCGATCGCTGTTGCGATCGGTCTGGCGATCGTGTTCGCCGTTCTCTTTCTTGCGATCGTCAGTCTCCACCAGCGCTCGCTGGACGCGCGGCGCTCGCAGCAGGTGATCGCGACCGCGAACCAGCTCCAGACGTTCGTGATCGATCTCGAGACGGGCGCGCGCGGGTTCGCGCTCACGCGGAACGAACGCTACCTCGATCCCTGGCGGAGGGCCCAGGCGCTGTATCCGGGCGCGATCGCGACGCTCGTGCAGCTGACCAGGGACAACGGCTTGCAGCACCGTCGTGCACTCGCCATCAAGAACGAGATTCAGGTGTATTTCAGCGACTACTCCGTTCCGCTCGTGGACTTCTTGCGGCGGAACCCGGCCGAAGCGCCGAGCGTCGCCACGGACGCACGCGGACGAAACCAGGTCGAGGCGATTCGCCAACAATTCGAACGCTTCATCGCGACCGAAAAGGCGTTGAGCGCGGCACGCAACGGGGCGGCCCGCGCGACGACGCGCAACTCGCTGGTGGTCGGCGGCATCGGGCTCGGCGCGGCGCTGTTCTTGATCCTGATCGGAGCGATCTATGTCAACCGCGCGGTCGCAAGGCCTGTCCGCCTCACCGCGGCGGCCGCGGCGCGAATTGCTGGTGGTGACCTGTCCGAGCGCCTTGACACAGATGGGCCCGGTGAAGTGGGACAGCTGGAGCGAACGTTCAACACGATGGCGGCGTACCTCGAGCGAACCGTCGCAGACCTCGAGGAGCGAAACCAGACGCTGTTCGAAAGCGAGCAGGTCAAGAGCGAGCTGGTGAGCAACGTTTCGCACGAGCTGCGCACTCCGCTCGCCAGCGTGCTCGGGTTTTCGTCTCTCATGCTCGACCGAGATCTGCCGCCAGAGGAGACGAAGCGCTACCTGGAGGTGATCCGCTCGGAGGCACGCCGTCTGGCGGCGCTCCTGAACGACCTCCTCGACCTCCAGCGCGTCGAGCAGGAAGCGCTCGACTTGCGCAACGAGGAGGTCGATCTCAACGAGTTGCTTGCCACGCAGGTCACGCTCTATTCGGCGCAGAGCGACGAGCACGAGCTGAAGTTTCAGCCGGCCGACGAGGCGCTCTCAGTCCGCGGCGATCGCGACCGCCTTGCCCAGGTGGTTGGGAACCTCCTTTCGAATGCGATCAAGTACTCGCCCGACGGGGGAGTCGTCGAGGTGACCGCCACCCTGATCGGGGACGAGGCGTGGATCTGGGTGCGGGACGAAGGGCTCGGGATTCCCGGAGGACACCAGGAGCAGATCTTCACGAAGTTCTTTCGGGGCGACGTCGGCCGGGAGCGGGGGATCGCGGGCACCGGATTGGGCCTCGTCCTCGCACGTCAGATCGTCGAAGCGCATGGGGGACAGATCGGCTTCGACAGCGAGTCGGGCCGAGGCTCGACCTTCTGGCTTCAACTGCCGGTGTCGCACTCCACTGACGGCCCCCAGGAGCCTTCTCTAACCGCAGCCCGCGACGATGCGGAGCCCGGTCACGGGATGTAGCTCGGCGCCGTTCCGTGCGGCGCCTCGCAGCGACCGACGCTGGCTCCAGAAACCGACGCCGCGTACGTAGACGATCGCCCCGAGCGACTGCCAGTCCCTTGTCGTCGGGTGACCACAGTCGCCGCTGAAAAGCTTGAAGGCGGACGCGATGTCGTTGCGCGCACGCGTGCTGCTCGAGAGACAGTCGGGCGTGGGAATGACGGCATGGAGGTATGACTCATGGTCGTAGAGCTCGAGCCTGATCCCGCCGGTCTCGACGCGGTACTTCGTGATCTGGGCCACGACTTGCCAGACATGGCGCTGGAAGGCCGTCCGCCGAGACGTCGGCAACGGCCGCGGGTACGGAAGCTCGCCGATCGCAGCGATCGTCGTCACAGTCGGCTCGAGCTCGACCGTGTTGCGCCCGGGATCGCTCAGCGTCTTCAATCGCCAGAGTTGCCCACCGCACCGGTCCGCCGTCGGACCAGACGAACCTCGCCCTGCCGCAGCGGCCGTGAATGCCGTGGCGGCGAGGAGGACCAGCACTATGGGTCCTGCGCGCTTCATTTCACGTTCCGGCCGCCTTGGATCGTATGCCTCCTGAAGAGGAAAGGTCTACCCTGGACTCGCCGCGGGCGTGGCGGAATTGGTAGACGCGCCGGGTTTAGGTCCCGGTGGGGCTGACGCTCCTTAGAGGTTCGAGTCCTCTCGCCCGCATTCCCGGCCGAAGTCCGGTCGGCTGCGCCGACCATGATGACTTCGGTCGGTTCACGTCCCATCAGACCAGCGGTATCAGCGAACGCCGGCAAAGCCGGCATTCCCTCCCGACCGAAGTCCGGTCCGCTTCGCGGGCCATGATGACTTCGGTCGGCTCGACCACATCCGAGGAGCAGCATCAGCGAACGCCGGCAAAGCCGGCATTCGCGCGTTCAGGCCGTCTGGGATTGAACGCCGTCTAGAAGGCGCCAATTGCCCTCGAGGGCTGCTTCCGCGGCGGCCACTAGGCGGTCTGCGTCGTCCGGTGCTGCCGCTCGCAGCACTTCGGCTGACGCTGCGGCGTGCTCGTGGTCTCGGTCTGCGTGCAGTTCGAAGTATTCGGTGGTTTTCGATCCTGCGGTGAATCCGTAATGCTCGACGAGGCCGGTGAGCTTCGTCCGCGAGACGGCCGGTTGGCCGGATTCGACTGCGTAGAGCACGGCTCGCGCTTCCAGGGAATCCTCAGGTCGCCAGGCGGTCGTGCACTCCCGGGTCTCGATGCTCGGCTCGCGATCGAGCGGCGCGTCCAGCGCGGCAGCGAAGTCGTCCCAGAGATCGACGTGCGCCGCTTCTTCGGCCGCGTGCTCGGCGTCGCCGCCGACCGCCGCCGCCGCCGCGAGTGCCACGACTGCATGCCGGTACTCACCCGCGTAGTACGCGAGGTCGTCGCGTGTCAGTTCGCCGCGCTCCCAGCGGACATAGAACGGGTGGTCGAGGACGTTCCAGCGTGTCCGGGCTTCGTCGATTCTCTGGATCAGATTCATCTCGCTCCCTTCGCCGTCGGGCCTGAAAAAGTGATCCTACGCGAGACGCGCGACGCGGCTCGCAAGGCCCTGGTTCCGAGCTTGCGGGTGAAGCCGCCGACACGGCGAAGCCGCGCCGGCTCTGAAGAGGCATCGCAAGCGACGCCTCAGGTCCGATACCAGCCACGGCCTGGCCCAGGGCGTCTTCGTCGAAGAGGTAGGGCGTCGCGTTCGCCAGTTGGTGGGCGGGCCCGTCGAGATCGTCCGAGCCGTCCGCCGCGTTGATCGCATACCGCAGCGGGATCTCGTGCGAGACCACGAGCGCCGAGATCTCCGGCCGATCGAGCAGCTTACGGAAGGCCTGCGCGTAGCGGAGCGCCGCCGCATCGAGTGACTCGCCCCCCGGAAACGGATCCTTCCGCGTGTGCTCACGCTTCCACGCCCGGTAGTCCTCGAGCCTCATTCCCTCGAGGTCGCCGACGTCGATGTCGTCGAGGAGCGGCTCCACTTCGATCGGTACGTGGCGACCCTCGAGCGCGATCTCCGCGGTTTCCCGCGTGCGTGAGAACCGAGTGCAGAGGCACAGGTCGAGGCGAATGTGGGCGAGCTCCTTGCCCAGCAGGCGGGCCTCCTCCCGGCCCTTCTCCGTCAGGGCGACGGCCACGGCCGGGTCCCCGTTGATCCTGTTCTCGAAATTCAGGGTCGATTCGCCGTGGCGAGCGAGGATGTAGAGCTCCACTGGCCGCAGGCTATCGCCGAGGCATCCGCTTGCGGATGCCGCAGTAGAGGAGACGCGGCTTGGCCGCGGCTCCGGCTTGACTTCCGCTTGCGGATGCCGCAGTAGAGGAGACGCGGCTTGGCCGCGGCTCCGGCTTGACTCCGGTTGGAGATGCCGGAACTCCGGCATGACGAACCAGCTAGGGCAACCCCACCGATGAGCCCTCAGTCGCAGGCCTGGAACCGTTTGGTCTAATGGCTCGATGGCGACGCGGGTTGAAGAGCTGCCGGACGACAAAGTCCGGCTCACGGTGGATGTCCCGAGTGCGGACGTCCATCACGCGGTCGAGCACGCCGCCTCCGATCTCGCTTCCAGCGTCAAGATTCCCGGGTTCCGCAAAGGGAAGGTTCCGATGCCTGTGCTCCGGTCGCACATCGGGAAAGAACGCCTCCTGAGCGAAGCGATCGAGAGCCACATCTCGGGTTGGTTCTGGAACGCCGCCGCGCGCGAGCGGATCCGTCCGGTCGAGCAGCCCGAGCTCGACTACGAGCTGCCCGATTCGGAAGACAACGACTGGCACTTCACGGCGACCGTCTCGGTGCTCCCCAAGCCGGAGGTCGCCGACTGGACGAAGCTGCAGGTGCCCTACGCCGAGCCCGAGCTCCCCGTAGACCTCGTCGACCACGAGCTCAACGTCCTCCGCTCGACGGTGGCCGAGCTGACCCCCGCTGAGGGTCGCCCCGCCGCGCTCGGCGACACCGTCGTCGTCGATCTCATCACCGACGACAGTGGCGAGCGCGACTACGTCGTCGAGCTCGGCTCAGGCCGGCTGATCCCGGAGCTCGAGGAACAGCTCGTCGGCATGAGCGCCGGCGAGACGAAGGAGATCGAGCTGGAGCCAGCCGGCGAGGCCGAGCCGATCAAGGTCCAGGCCGTCGTCAAGGAGATCAAGGAGAAGGTGCTGCCCGAGCTCGACGACGAGCTCGCGCGCTCCGCCTCCGAGTTCGACACGCTCGACGAGCTCCGAGCCGACATCGAGCAGCGCATCCGCGAACAGATCGAAGCCGAGGTGAACGAGGTCTTCAGACGCGCTGCGCTCGACCGGCTCGTAGAAGCGTCGAAGGTCCAGGTGTCTGGGCCGCTCGTCGACGCGCGCACGAGAACGCTGCTGCGCGAGCTGGATGCCGTGCTCCAGCGCAGCGGCGGGTCGCTCGAGACCTACATCCAGATGTCCGGCGATTCGCCCGAGGATCTGATCAAGCGTCTGCGCGACCAGGCGGCCGCTTCGGTGGCCGGCGAACTCGTCCTCGAGGCCGCCGCCGACCAGCTCGGCATCCAGGTCTCGGACGAGGAGGTCGACCAGGCCTTCCGCGATCGCTTCGAGGAGCCTGACAAGATCATCGAGCAGGCGCGCGGCGCGGGTGCCTACGACACGGAGCGGGAGAGCATGCGGCTCTCGCGCGCCCTCGACCGTATCGTCGACGAGGTCGACCGCATCGCGCCCGAGCAGGCCGCGGCCCGTGAAGCCATCTGGACCCCGGACAAGGAAAAGCCAGCAACCGAGACGAAACTGTGGACCCCCGGTAGCAAGGAGCCAGCCTGACATGAGCCCGTTGATTCCCATGGTGATCGAGCAGACCTCGCGTGGCGAGCGCTCGTTCGACATCTACTCGCGTCTGCTCAACGAGCGGATCATCTTCCTCGGCACTCCGATCGACGACCAGATCGCGAATCTCATCATCGCCCAGCTGATCCATCTCGAGTCCGAGGACCCCGAGAAGGACATCCAGATCTACATCAACTCTCCGGGCGGCCAGGTGTACTCCGGCCTCGCCATCTACGACACGATGCAGTACGTCAAGCCGGATATCCAGACGACCTGCATCGGGATCGCGATGTCGATGGGCGCGGTCATCCTGGCGGGTGGGGCGAAAGGAAAGCGCGTGGCCCTGCCGAACGCCAAGATCCTGATCCACCAGGTCTCGGGCGGCTTCCAAGGGCAGGCGACCGATATCGAGATCCAGGCCCGTGAAACGATCAATCTCAAGCGGCGCCTGGAGGAGATTTTGGCCGAGCACACCGGGAAACCAACCGAGCAGGTGGCTAAGGACATGGAAAGGGACTATTTCCTGACTTCGCAAGAAGCCCAGGACTACGGCATCATCGATAACGTCATCGCCCATCGCTAGACGGCGGGGCGCTGACCGTCTAAAAGGAGAGACGTGGCCCGAGCATCAGACGGAAACGAGCAGCTCCTCTGCAGCTTCTGCGGGAAGAGCCAGCGTCAGGTCAAAAAGCTGATCGCCGGGCCCGGCGTCTACATCTGCGACGAGTGCATCGATCTCTGCAACGAGATCATCGATGAGGAGCTGACCGCTCCGGCCCAGCTCGATCTCGACAATCTCCCCCGGCCGAAGGACATCTACTCGGTCCTGAACGATTACGTCGTCTCCCAGGAAGAGGCCAAGCGCACGCTCGCGGTGGCCGTCTACAACCACTACAAGCGCGTGCAGATGGGGACCGAGGAAGGCGACGTCGAGCTGCAGAAGTCGAACATCCTCCTGCTCGGCCCGACCGGCTGCGGGAAGACGCTGCTCGCACAGACGCTCGCACGCATCCTCAACGTTCCGTTCGCGATCGCGGACGCGACCGCGCTCACCGAGGCGGGCTACGTCGGCGAAGACGTCGAGAACATCCTCCTCAAGCTGATCCAGGCCGCCGACTTCGACATCAAGAAGGCGGAGACCGGGATCATCTACATCGACGAGGTCGACAAGATCGCGCGCAAGGCGGACAACCCGTCGATCACGCGTGACGTCTCGGGCGAGGGCGTGCAGCAGGCGCTCCTGAAGATTCTCGAGGGAACGGTCGCGTCGGTGCCGCCCCAGGGTGGGCGGAAGCACCCCCACCAGGAGTTCCTCTCGATCGACACGACCAACGTCCTCTTCATCTGCGGCGGGGCGTTCGCAGGGCTGGACAAGATCATCGGGAAGCGCATCGGCAAGAGCGCTGTCGGGTTCGGCGCGCAGGTGCGGTCCAAGAGCTCGATCGAGTCATCGGAGCTGCTCGCGAAGGTGATGCCGGAAGATCTCCTCAACTTCGGACTGATCCCGGAGTTCATCGGGCGACTGCCGGTCATCTCGGCGGTGCATCAGTTGAAGCGAGAGGACCTCGTGCAGATCCTGATGGAGCCGAAGAACGCGCTCGTGAAGCAGTACCAGCGTTTCTTCGGTTACGACAGCATCGAGCTCGTCTTCACCGACGACGCGCTGTGGGAGATCGCCGACAAGGCACTCGAGCGGGAAACCGGCGCGCGCGGCCTCCGCTCGATCATCGAGACCGCGCTGCTCGACGTGATGTTCGAGCTGCCGTCGCGCCGCGACGTCTCCAAATGTGTGATCACGAAGGAGACGATCGAGAAGCACCTGAAGCCGACGCTCGTCACGAGCGCGGAAGGCGTCGTCGACGACGATGCCGATCCGATCGAAGAGTCCGCGTAGTCCTTCAACTCGCCCGCTAGCGCGGCGGGCCCTGATGCACGAGGGCCAGCATCTCGTCGACCCCGCCGCGCTTGTCGTGCAGGTTCTCGAGCCACCACGTCGCACCGGCCTGGGCGTACGCGCCGGAATCCATCCGGTCGCTCTCGCCAAGGACCGCGACGTCGTACTCATCCGACCGGCCGATGGTCGCGATGCTGCGCGTAATGTCGTCGGGAGACAGCGTCACTCCGGTTGGGTCGGCGCCGTCCGCGAGCCACCCGTCCCAGCGCGCAGCACGTCGCAGCGACGGAGGCCGGTTGCCGCCGATCCAGATCGGCAGCCGCTCCTGGACGGGTGCCGGCGCGAGGGTCACGCCGTCGACGGTGTAGTGCTCGCCGTGATGCGTGACCTCTTCCCCGGACCAGAACCGTCGTAGCAGCTCGAGTCCTTCGTCGAGCATGGCTGCACGCACCTTCGCGTCGGTCGGCTCCCCGAACTTGCCGAACTCCGACGTCACGCCGCCGAGGCCCGCGCCGAACGTGACGCGGCCGCCGCTCAAATTGTCCAGCGTCGCAACCTGATGTGCCAATACGTGCGGGCGCCGCCGCGCGACCGGCGTCACAGCGGTGCCCAGCCGGAGGCGGTTAGTGGACGTGGCGATTGCCGCCAACACCGTCCAGGGATCTGCCGCCGGCGGCCCCCAGGCGAACGCGAGGTGGTCCCAGATGAAGACTCCATCCCAGGCGCTCGCTTCGGCGGCGTGGGCGAGCTGCACCGGGACGTTCGGGTCCGAGTAGGTGCCGAAGTTCGCCAGGCAGATTCCGAAACGCACGGCGTGACACTAGAGCCTCCGGATGAAAGACCGGGCCGGGTCTCGGCGTCCAAAAAGGAAGCCGCAACCGGAGTAGTGGAGTAGTGTCGCGGCGGGACAGAACTAGGTAGCCATGGCTGGAGTTGTTGCCGTTGACATCGAGCTCGCCGAGACGCTCGGCGCAGCCTTCCGCGGCCGGATGATCGCGTCGCACGATCCCGATTACGACAGCG
>WNGJ01008853.1_pt1 | contig 23107 bp, 23 predicted proteins | sample 5400611 | NCBI WGS metagenome assembly WNGJ01 (sample SAMN13153375, study PRJNA577476) | soil metagenome | isolation source: 40 cm soil or saprolite under Garry oak tree replicate 1 | place: USA:California | collected 2016-06-15
CGGAACGCCCCCGAACCCGGTCGTCCGGCAGAACCAGCTGTAGAGGGGCACTGACGCATAGGCCATGCCGACCATGAATGCCACGAACACGCCGCACGCCGTCGCGATCATGATATCGGACGACGGACGACGGACGACGGACGACGGACGCACCGCCCCCGGGGTGGTGCACTCTCGGTCGTCTTCTGTGTGTTGTCGAATGTCAGTCATGGTTTGACATCTGTCGTCTGTCGTCTGTCGTCCGTTACAGTGGCCGGTGCAGCACACCAGGACCAAGCTTAACGATGGTGACCACGTAGAACAGCAGCACAAGCGCCCCTAGTGCAAGTGCGATGGCGATCGACCGGGCGCGGCGGCGGCGCTTCTGCTCCTCCGTAAGTACAATGCCCTCCTCGCGGTCGTTATCGTTCATGCCGGCGTCTTGCTCCTCACAGCAGGACGCGACCGGGTGCGCCCAGCCGGTCATCGATCAGAAGCACCGCGAATAACACGAACAGGTACAGGATCGATACGCCGAACAACCGCTTCGCGGCCCGCAGGCCCTCGTCTTCGTCGCCCCGAGCCGTCACCTGGAAGGATAGCCCGATCATCGCCGCGCCGGCCACGATTGCGGTCACGCCGTAAAGCAAGCCGGAGTAACCGAGCAACCATGGCGAAGCGCCCACCGGCGCCAGCACGATCGAATACAGCAAGATCTGCCGCCGCGTCTCCGCATGGCCGGCGACCACCGGGAGCATCGGGATCCCTGCGCGCGCGTACTCCTCCGCCCGCCATAGCGACAGCGCCCAGAAATGCGGTGGCGTCCAGAAGAATATGATCAAGAACAACAGCACCGATTCAAGGCCGATCGCGCCGGTTGCGGCGGCCCAACCGATCATCGGCGGGAACGCACCGGCGGCGCCGCCGATCACGATGTTCTGCGGCGTCGCACGCTTGAGCCACATGGTGTAGACGACAACGTAGAAGAAGATCGTGAAGGCAAGGAGCGAGGCGGCAAGCCAATTCGCAACAAGCCCCAGCACGGCAATCGAGCCGATCGCCAGCGTCACGCCGAACGCGAGCGCCTCCCGAGGCAGAACCCGGCCAGCCGGTATCGGCCGCCGCGAGGTCCGCTTCATTACGGCATCGACATCGGCGTCGTACCACATATTGAGCGCGCCGGCTGCACCGGCCCCGATCGTGATGCAAAGGAGCGCCGCGAAACCAAGGACCGGATGGAGGTGCACAGGCGTCACCATCAGGCCGACCAGCGCGGTAAACACCACGAGCGACATAACCCGCGGCTTCATCAATGCGATGTAGTCGCCGACCGAAGCTTCACTGATGGCAAAGCCCGCAGCTTCGGGATTCTGATCAACGGCAGTGATGTCTGTCATACGCTATCTGTACGAACTGGTGCAGCGTAACGTTCTTCCTGTTTTCCTTACTCCGCGCGCGGCTCGGAGCTGCAAACCCGGGCCGCGCCGGTACCCCCTCCCACCCTCCCCCATATGCGGGGGAGGGTAGTGAGGGGACGACAGCTGTCTCACTTGACCAGCGGCAGCACGTCGAACTGGTGGAACGGCGGTGGCGATGGCAGGGTCCATTCGAGAGTGGTCGCGCCCGGTCCCCATGGATTGTTGGCCGCTCTCTCCTTGCGCATGAAGGCGCGCACCATCCCATAGAAGAAGATCAGCACGCCGATGCCGGAGATGTACGAGCCAAGCGAGGACACCAGGTTCCAGCCGTGGTAGGCATCGGGATAGTCGACGTAGCGGCGCGGCATGCCGGCAAGGCCGAGGAAGTGCTGCGGGAAGAACACCAGGTTCACGCCCACGAACGTGACCCAGAAGTGCAGCCTTCCAATCCAGTCCTCGTACATGTAGCCGGTGATCTTCGGGAACCAGTAGTACCAGCCCGCGAAAATGGTGAAGACGGCGCCGAGCGACAGCACGTAGTGGAAATGCGCCACCACGTAATAGGTCTCTTGCAGCACCCGGTCGACCGCGGCGTTTGCCAGCACGACGCCGGTCACGCCGCCGATGGTGAACAGAAAGATGAACCCGATCGCCCACAGCATGGGCGTCTTGAACTCGATGGAACCGCCCCACATGGTAGCGATCCAGGAGAATATCTTCACGCCGGTCGGCACTGCGATCACCATGGTGGCGGCGACGAAATAGGCCTGCGCTCCAGCCGACATTCCGACCGTATACATGTGATGCGCCCACACCACGAAACCGATCACGCCGATCGCCACCATCGCATAGGCCATGCCGAGATAGCCGAACACCGGCTTCTTGCTGAACGTGGCGACGATCTGGCTCACCATGCCGAAGCCCGGCACGATCAGGATGTACACCTCCGGGTGGCCGAAGAACCAGAACAGGTGCTGGAACAGCACCGGATCGCCGCCATAGTTAGCATCAAAGAACGCGGTGCCGAAATTGCGGTCGGTCAGCAGCATGGTGATGGCGCCGGCCAGTACCGGCATGGCGAGCAGCAACAAGAACACCGTCACCAGGATCGACCACACGAACAGCGGCATCTTGTGCAGCGTCATGCCCGGCGCCCGCATGTTGAAGATCGTGGTGATGAAGTTGATGGCGCCAAGAATCGAGGAAGCGCCCGCAAGGTGCAGCGACAGAATGGCGAAATCGACCGCCGGCCCCGGATGACCCGTGCTGGACGCTAACGGTGTATAGATTGTCCACCCGGCACCGACTCCGTTGGAGCCAGATGCGCCTTCCACGAACGTCGAGGTGATCAGCAGCGCGAACGAGGCCGGCAGCAGCCAAAACGAGATGTTGTTCATGCGCGGGAACGCCATGTCGGGCGCGCCGATCATCAGCGGCATGATCCAGTTGCCGAACCCGCCGATCATCGCCGGCATCACCATGAAGAAGATCATGATCAGGCCGTGCGAGGTGACGAAGACGTTAAAGGTCTGGGTATTGTGGAAAATCTGCAGGCCGGGATCCTGCAACTCCATCCGCATGAGGATCGACATCGCGCCACCAATCACCCCAGCCATGATGGCGAACACGAGGTACATCGTGCCGATGTCCTTGTGATTGGTCGAATAAAGGAAGCGCCGCCAACCGTTCGGATGGCCATGGTCGTCGTGGTGGGCGCTGTGCGCAGTCGCGTGGGTATCCATCTTTTTCGTCCTTGAGTTCCGTTCTCGCCAAGCCGTGGCAGCCCCTCCTACCTCCCCCGCGAGCGAGGAGGAGAGGGGCCTCGCCTACTCGGTTGAAAGATTCGCGGTTGCGACGTTGGCCGGGGTGGCGTTGCTGGCGAACTTCTTCTTCGCCTCCTCCACCCAGGTGGCGAATTCCGCTTCGCTGACCACCCGGACCGCAATCGGCATGAACGCATGGTCTTTGCCGCATAATTCCGAGCACTGGCCATAATACCAGCCCTCCTTGGTCGCCTTGAACCAGGTTTCATTCAGGCGTCCCGGAATGGCGTCGATCTTGATGCCGAATGACGGCACCGTGAAGGAATGGATCACGTCGAACCCGGTGACCTGCATCCGGACCACCTTGTTGACCGGGACCACCATCTCGTTGTCGACCGTAAGAAGCCGTGGCTGGCCCGGCTTGAGGTCCTTGTCGGGCAGCATCAGAGAATCGAACTCGAAATCGCCATGGTCCGGATAGTCATATTTCCAATTCCAGGTGACCCCGGTGGCCTTGATGGTGAGGTCAGCCGGCGGCGTGTTGAGCTGGAAGAACAGGATGCGGAATGACGGCAGCGCGATAATGACGAGGACGACCACCGGGATGACCGTCCACAACACCTCGACCAACGTGTTGTGCGTGGTGCGCGACGGCGTCGGATGGACCTTGGCGTTGAACTTCACCATCACGATCACGAGCAACGCCAGGACGAACACCGTAATGGCGGTGATGATCCACAACACGAAGGTGTGGAGCCAGATCACGTCGTCCATCACGGGACTGCCCGAGTCCTGCAAGCCGAGCTGCCACGGCGTGGGCTGCCCCAAACCCGCAAATGCTGCGCCCTCGGGCATCAGAAGGGCCGCGGCCAGGGCCGCAATAGCTATGGTTCGGAAAAGGACCGGCATGGTCGTCTCAACTCCTCGGGTAGCGCCCGCCTGCGGCCACCTGCACCACGAACTCCGCATTCCGCATAAGGTGCGAATTTGCTTTGGCTGCGTCGGGGGCCGCAGCGGGCGAGCTCCTGCGCATACATTGTCGCAGCCGGCACGCCCAGGACCCCATCAACCACAATTCCACCGCACTCGCAATGTGGAACCACAATTCCAACGCACTCGCAAGGTGCAACCACGATCGCACCGCACTCGCGATGTGGCTGATGGGACGATGTTGTGATCGTTTACGGCGGCGCCGCCTGCTTGACAAGACGAACCGCCCGGCTAGGGACAAGGCGGACAAAAATGCCGCTGCGATTCAAACCGATCGCAGGTCGCCGGAGATCGGAGAATGGCGCCATGATGGTTACGCACCAAACCGCTGTTCTTTCGCACGATTCGACCTCAACGGCGCGGCGGAAAGATTTCGGATGTGACGCCAGGTATGTTGCGGCGTTTGCTGCCGCCTGTGTCCGCCGTTGTCGTGTTGTCGGGTGCGCATGCCTGGCGGCGCTCGCTATGGCGGCACTCGCCTCGCCGGCTTTCGCCCAGGGAGCGGTAAAATCCGTACACGGCGACTGGCAGATCCGCTGCGAAACGCCGCCGGGCGCCCAAGGCGAGCAATGCGCGCTGTTCCAAAGTGTCGTCGCCGAGGACCGGGCCAATGTCGGCATCACGGTGCTGGTGCTCAAGACCGCGGACCAGAAATCGCGCCTGATGCGGGTTCAGGCGCCGCTGGGCGTCCTGTTGCCAGCAGGGCTCGGATTGAAGATCGACAACGCGGATGTGGGCCGGGCGGGCTTTGTGCGCTGCCTGCCGCGCGGCTGCTACGCCGAGGTCGTCATGGACGACACCCTTGTCGGCAAGCTGCGCACCGGGCAGACCGCGACGTTCTTCATCTTTCAGACCCCGGAGGAAGGCATCGGCTTTCCTCTCGGCCTGAAGGGGTTCGGCGACGGCTACGACAAGCTGCCGTAAGGCGCTTCGCCGTAAACTTTTGTTCCTAAATGCTGCCGCGCCCTTATCATCGAGAAAAAGCCCGACCACGTCCCGACGGATGGTTCAGAAAAAATAGCGCATGAATGACCGTGTCGCACCCGGTGGCGTCACGTCACGAAAGCCGGCGCTGCGGAACGTCGAGGGCGAGCCCATGTAGGTGTATAACCGCTGACCGGGAACCACCGGATAGCCCTCGACGATTTTGGCGCCCTCTGAACGAGCGAAGGCAACGGCCGCCTTCAGCAAGCCAAGCGTTAGTCCGCGCCGCCGGAGGCGACGATCGACGAAAAAGCAGGCCACGGCCCAAACCGGCTGATCGTCAATTCGCGCGAGCGCGCGGTAGCGTTCCAGCCCGTAATAATTCTCCCTCGGAGCGACCGAACACCAGCCAACCGGCTTCTCGTCCAGGTAAGCAAGCACGCCGATTGGCTTACCATCGAGCACCAAGCGTTCGAGAGCAGCTGCCCGGCTCGCCTTCGTTGACCGCCCGAAGTCGGTGCTCCGCATGCGCCATCGCATGCAAGAGCAATATCGAAATTTTCCGTGCTGCTCGGAAAAGCATGCCAACTCCTGAAGCCGCTCGCGGGTAACCGGGTGGAAGCTCAGTGATGTCATTGCGGAGCCTCGCATCGGGAGGCGGCAGGTACGGCAAGGCGCCGGCAACCGCTTCGCGCCCAAGACCCGGTTGTCTGCGCCTTCAAGCCCGATAAGATTGCGCCTGCGGTCTCGTTACAACATACAAAACCATGGTTCCACTTAGGAGGGACCGATGAACGAAGGCGAACATGCACCGCATTGGCGTGGCGGGTCGCAAGCCCACATCCTCGCTGCAATCGTCATTTTTGCGGCGGTCGTAGTAGTGAACGCTCCGACAGGCGCCCAGACTTACCCCGACCGGCCGATCCGGCTCATTGTGCCTTCCGCGCCAGGGGGGCCTACCGATATTCCGGCCCGTCTGCTGTCGCAAATCCTACCTAAGCTCGGTCAGCCTGTCGTGGTCGAGAACCGACCGGGCGCCGGCGGCGCGATCGGGGCGCGCTTCGTCGCCACATCGGCGCCCGACGGCTATACGCTACTGGTTGGCAATACCAGCGTACTGGCGGTGATACCCGCGGTGTCGGCGAGCGCCGGCTACGACCCCGACCGGCAGTTCTCCGCCATCGCGAAATTCTCCGAGAGCTATCAGATCCTGGTGGTACATCCGTCGGTGGCGGCAAAAACTGTCGGCGACTTGATCGCAAACGCGAGGGCCAATCCCGGCAAGCTCAACTACGCCCAGACCGGCGCTGGGGGCCTATCGTCGGCGTACCCTACAAGAGCGGCGCCGATTCCATCACCGGCGTGCTCGGCGCCCAGGTCGATATGACGTTCGAGAGCATCACGGTCCTGCTGCCCCTGATCCGAGACGAACGGCTGCGGGCGCTCGCCGTCACAAGCCGCACCCGCACGCCGCTCGCCAACGATCTGCCAACGATGATTGAGGCCGGCGTTGCCGGCTACGAGGTCACCACCTTCAACGGCATCGTGGCGCCCGCCGGCACCCCGGCGCCGATCATCGCCCTCCTCAACACGATCATCAACGACGGCCTGCGCACGCCTGAGATGCAGGCCAGCATCCGCAGTCTCGGCGCCGTCTCAGACCCGGTTTCGCCCGCGGAGTTCGGCGCTTTTATCGCCGCGGAGCGTCGCAAATGGTCGACCGTTGCCAAGGCAGCGAACGTGCATATTGATTGAGACCGCGGCCGGCAAGCTGCCCGTATCAGGGATCAGGAGGTCGGGGGGCACTGATGCCTGATTACTGATGCCTGATTACTGATGCCTGATTACTGATGCCTGATTACTGATGCCTGATATGGAGACGACATAATGGCAAAGATGGTATTCGCGGCCGGGACCTCGCATACGCCCATGCTGCTTGCGGCGGACGAGACTCTGCCGCGATTTGCCGAGACCGACCAGAAGATGAAGCACCGCGACAAGGAGGGCCGGCCCGTCACCTATGGGGATTTGCTGGAAAGGGCCGATCCCAAGCTCGCCCATCTGGCGGCCCCGGAAAATCTCGTCGCCCGCCAGAACGTTGCCCGGGCGGCGGCGCGTCGTCTGCGCAGTGCGGTCAGTGCGGCGGCGCTCGACGCGGTGCGCTCGACGCGGTCATCGTGTTCGGCGACGACCAGAACGAAAGCTATCTGGAGGACTGCCGGCCCACATTCGCGATCTACTGCGGCGACACCATCCGCAACGGCAACGCCCAGCACGGCACCTACTCGGACCTGCCCGACTGGTACATTCGCAACCGCGCCGGTTTCTTCGAGCCGGTCGCGCCGCGCGACTATCCGGTCGACGCGGCTCTCGCCCTGCACCTGATCGCAGCCCTGTCCGAAGCCGAGTTCGATCTCGCGAGCTCGAAATCGCTGCGCGCCGGCGAAGGCGAAGGCCACGCCATGGCTTACGTGCATCGCCACGTCATGGACGCCGAAGCGCCGATCCCGATCGTGCCGGTGTTCCTCAATACCTATTTTCCGCCCAACCAGCCGAGCCCGCGCCGCTGCTATAAACTCGGCCAGACGGTGCGCAGGGCGATAGAGGCGTACCCTGGTGATGCGCGGGTAGGTGTGCTGGCCTCAGGGGGCTTGAGCCACTTCCTGGTGGATGAAGAGTTCGACCGCGCCATCCTCAAGGCGCTCGCCGACAAGGACCGCGCCTTCCTGCGGACTTTGCCCCGAAGCAAACTCAATGCAGGTTCATCCGAAATCCTAAATTGGGTAGCGCTCGCGGGCGCCGCCGAAGGCATCGATTTCGACTGGTTCGAATACGTCCCGGGCTACCGCACCCCGGCCGGCACCGGAACCGGGATGAGCTTTGCGACGTGGGGATAAGATCTTGCGACTGCACGTGGGGGGCGGGTGAGCAGTCGTAACCGATTTCCCCGTTTTCTTGTGAGGCGAATGAGGTTATAGGGCCACTCCCTTTGTGCGGCGCGTTGCAGGCCGTCGAATTCTTGCCGGCACCTGCTCCTTCATCCTACGGCCGCGCCGGCGTGGCTTAAGCGGTTCGTGGCCGGTGATGTCGGCAAAGGCGATCACCACCGGCGCCCGGTTCGGAAATTCTGCGATCAGTCGTAGCTTGCCACCCATGGCGGCGACGTAGCTGCTCAGAGTCGAGAGCAGTAAGTCGGTGCGCCGCTCCAGGCGTGAGACATTTTCCTGTTCCACGCCCATCAGTTCGGCCATGCGCTCTTGCGTCAGGTGTTCGGCCTGTCGCAGATCGCGCAGCGTCAATTCCGTCTCGATCAACTCGGCCGTGCGAGCCCTCACCTTCGCTCGCTCTTTCGGTGTGAAGTCCTTCATGAATTCATCAAGCGTGACTGTCATTTCTTGCCTCCGGCTGTCGACCGTATTGAAGGCGAACGCGATCCGCCATTCGCCATCGGACAAAGTGAACCGTAGTTCCTTCACGTTCGCGTGCCTCGACCCTTTCAACGTGTCGCAATGCGGCCGTCGAAGCTGCGGTCCGAACCGTCGCAGCAAGCCCGCCAATGCCGCGATTTCAAGCTGAGCTGCCCGGACGAACCTCTTCGCCCTCCGCGGCGAAGGCGGGATCGAATCTCACCTCCCATTCCATTTACTTGCCAATCTTAGATAGGATGAATATGATGTCAAGAGAATATGCATCTGAAAGCATAACCGGGCTTGCCCCCAGAGGTCTCTGGTTCGCAGCCGTGCGCTCCAGCGAGTTGGCCGGCAGAAAACGTCGGAGCTCGGCGCTGAGGCGGCCTCACGCAAGGCGAGAATTGCATAAAGGGAGGGGTGGGAGAAATGTAGCCGCCGTTGCGGCCTGTCACCCGGCCCCTCCCCATCCTCCCGCGCTTACGGTGGAAGGTAGGGAGGGGGAATCTTTCCGGCGAGATTGCTTCGGATTGCGGATTGCGCTGCGTTCCATCACGGCTACTGCGCAGCGATCTGCACCTCCGGCGCTGCAGCGCGCACATCGGCGTCGACGTGGCTCTCGAACTGCACAAAATTCTCCTGGAACATGGCGACGAGCTTGCGCGCGGTGTCGTCGAACTCTGCCTTGTTCTGCCAGGTTTTGTGCGGATAGAGCAGATGCGGCTCGACACCGGCGAGCTGGGTTGGCACTGAGAAGCCGAAATACGGATCGGTTCGGAACTTGGCGTTGCGCAGCGACCCGTTCAGCGCGGCGGCAAGCAGCGTGCGTGTGACCTTGATCGGCATGCGTCTTCCGACGCCGTATCTGCCGGCGGTCCAGCCGGTGTTGACGAGCCAGCAATCGACCCCATGGGCGCCGATCAGCTCACGCAGCAGATTACCGTAGACCGACGGGTGACGCGGCAGGAACGGCGCACCGAAGCAGGTGGAAAACTCCGGCTGGACGCCAACCAGCCCCTTCTCGGTGCCCGCGACCTTGGCAGTGTAGCCGGACAAGAAGTGATACATTGTCTGGGCGGACGTGAGCTTCGCGATCGGCGGCATGACGCCGTAAGCGTCCGCCGTGAGCAGCACGATGTTCTTCGGCATGCCGGCGCGACCGGTGCGCGAGGCATTCGGGATGTAATTGAGGGGATAGGCGGACCGGGTGTTTTCGGTCCTGCGTTCATCATCGAAGTCGCAGATGCGGGTTTCGGGATCGAAGATCACGTTCTCCAGAATGCTGCCGAAGCGCAGGGTCGCAGCGTGGATTTCGGGTTCGGCCTCTTTCGAGAGCCGGATGCACTTGGCATAGCAGCCCCCTTCGAAGTTAAACACCCCTTGGGGTCCCCAGCCGTGCTCGTCATCGCCGATCAAAGTCCGGTGCGCATCGGCCGACAGGGTCGTCTTGCCGGTGCCGGAAAGGCCGAAGAACAGCGCGACGTCACCGTCCTCGCCGACATTCGCCGAACAGTGCATCGGCATGACGCTCTCGGCCGGCAGATAGTAGTTAAGCGTCGTGAAGACCGACTTCTTCATTTCGCCGGCGTAATAGGTGCCGCCGATCAAGATCATGCGCTTGGTGAAATCGATCGCGACCACGGTTTCGCTGCGCACGCCATGGCGTTTGGGATCGGCCTTGAAGGACGGCAGACACAGGATGGTGAAATCCGGCACATAGTTTGGAATTTCGGAACGGTCGGGCCGGATCAGCAATGTGCGGATGAACAGCGAGTGCCAAGCCAGCTCGGTGAATACGCGGGCTTTGATGCGATATTTCGCATCGGCGCCGCCATAGAGGTCCTGAGCGTAAAGTTGCTTGCCCTTCGCGTGCTCAAGAAAATCCTTGTGCAGCTGTTCGAACTGCGCCGGGGTTAGCCGGCCGTTCTTTTCCCACCAGATAGTCCTTTCGGTGTGCTCGTCGCAGACGACGAACTTGTCCTTGGGGCTGCGGCCGGTGTGGATGCCGGTTTCCGCGCATAGCGCGCCACCCTGCACCAAATGGGCTTCGCGGTTGGCAAGCGCATGTTCGTAAAGGGGCGGCTCGGTCAAATTCCAGTGGACCGCAGCAAGGTCTGAAAATCCAAATTGGTCGGCGCCACAGGCGCTTTTCCGTAAACCTGTTTCTTTCACGGCAGCCCTCCGCGTAAGTCAAAGTCTCCGTCACTCACCGCCCCCGCCGCGCAAGCCCCACCCGGCATCGGTTCGGCACATTGAATTAGGCACTCCGGATTTCGGAGTGGCGCACCTATAACGGCCCTTGACATTCCTGCCAAGATCAATCCTCTCGGAGCGCTTATGATCGAAGCGCAGGGCCGAAATCCGCCTGCCGGCTAACCGGCTGACTAACCGGCGAAATTGTCGGGCGCTGACTACGACCTTGAGCGTGCGCACCGGGAACGCCCGTAGCGGCGACAAGCATTATGAGGCATTTGGACGCAGCAGCGGATTGGGGGGATTGTGCCTTTCGGCGGCGAAACTCGCACCCCCAATAAGTGCACCGCAGTCCGATGAAACGCTTGGCGCGAGATACAATTGTGCGTCGCGAACACAGCTCCAGCGCGGTCCGCACTGAACGATCCTTCGCGTACCCGGCTCCGGATCAACTTCCCGCAAGAGGATCGCACCCTCGTGCGATGCAGTGTGGAGACGGTTGTTGCGCCGGGAGAGTCCAGTTGGGGTTCGTCGTCAGGCGACGACACATAACGCCCGGAAGACAGCTGCTCCGTCATTGCGCCCGCGCTCGGGCTCCCCATTCCGCCAAGGTCTTGCGCAAGGCGAGACTGTTGGTCACCCGCTCCGCGAATGGCATTCGCACGATGCGGTCGCCGAGGGCGAGATCAAGCCCGTCGGGATCGACGCCGGTGACCTCCCATGCCCCGTCCGCCTCACCGAGCAGCTTCGTCGCGTATAACCGCACCGCGTCAGCATGGTCGGCGTTCATGTGTTCGACCGCGCTTTCCTCGATCTCGACGATCTCAGCGGCGTCCTCAAGATTGGTGATGATATCGCTGGCCTTGAGGTCGGCGGCGCGGGCGAACCCGCCGTTGAGATGCGCCGACACGACATGCAGTCGCCAGAACGCGAAGTCGGCGAAGCCGGCATAGAGCCTGGATTTCGGATGGCGGGAAAGAAACCGCCGCTGGATCCGCGCCGCGTCCGGCGCATCTCGGGAGATGTTGGCGAAAGTACCAAGGACTGTGAGCCGCGGATGGGCAAGGGGATCGCCTTTTCCGGTGGATGCCAGCAATACGGACGCACGAGGATCAACCTCGATGTTCGCCGTGTGGGTGGACAGCCGCGATACCAGGATCAGCGGTGAGCCGTCCGCGTCGGTCGCCACATTGACGAGGGAGGTAAAGGGATGACCGGTGTTACGGTCGATCGTGGCGAGGGCGCCAGCCCGCGTGACACGCAATAGCTGTTTTGCGACGATAATAGGATTAAAATCATCGGGCGGACGGGCAGTTTCGGGCAGACGGTTGGGCATAATTCCGGGCAAAACCACCGTCTTTTCCATTTTCGTCATGGTTCTCCGGTCTCGCCAACCGTTCGGCGCACACCAACCCCGTGGTTTATCGCCACATTTTCGCCCCCCTGTGCGGCTTGGTAACGCAATCCTTGCTTGGGGCTCATCAATTCATGTTAGAAAGTATCCCATGGCAACTATCGCTCTTGTAGACGATGACCGCAATATCCTGACCTCTGTCTCGATCGCACTGGAGGCCGAGGGATACCGGATCATGACCTATACGGATGGCGCGTCCGCGCTTGAAGGCTTCAAGTCGAGCCCGCCGGATCTCGCCATTTTGGATATCAAGATGCCGCGCATGGACGGCATGGAGACCCTGCGTCGCCTGCGCCAGAAATCCGACATGCCGGTAATCTTCCTGACATCCAAGGACGAGGAAATCGATGAATTGTTCGGCCTCAAGATGGGTGCCGACGACTTCATCCGAAAACCGTTCTACCGACACCGCCAAGGTGCTGGAGCGCGGCCAGCTCCGTATGGATCCAGAACGCCACACGTGCACCTGGAAAAATGAGCCGGTCACATTAACTGTAACGGAGTTCTTGATCCTGCAGGCACTAGCTACCCGGCCGGGTGTGGTCAAGAGTCGTAACGCCTTGATGGATGCCGCCTACGACGACCAGGTTTACGTAGACGACCGCACGATCGATAGCCATATCAAGCGGCTGCGAAAAAAGTTCAAGCAGGCTGAAGACTCTTTCGATATGATCGAAACACTCTATGGGGTAGGCTACCGGTTCAAGGAATAGTTGCTTTTCAAATCCTCCGCACGACCGCCCGTCATGAACCGGTGGGCGCGGGTACATGGCTGCGATCGAGTGCCGCCTGAGACTGGGTGGAGCTTATGAGAAGCCTTTGACGTGCTTGATAAGACCGTAGACGTCGACGATACGCATGTCGGATCGGCCGATCCGACCATAAAGTATCTGCAGCGGCACCGCGGGTTCGCTGCGGCGGCGGTGCGGTGCGTTCGTCTCATCGGCATAGCTTTCGCGCGTTCCCGCATCCGAACCGCCGATTTTTTCGGGCGCGGCTGGCGGGTCTTGCGCACGGAGGGCCTCCTTGTTGCGCTGCGTCACGCATGGCAATTCTTCATCAGTCAGATTTTTGCGAGCCTCACGCGTCGCATTGTTTTTCTCAACATTGCCGGGCTGCTCGCCTTCATGCTCGGCATTCTGTATCTCACCCAATTCCGGGCCGGCTTGATTGATGCGCGCGTGCAAATGCTGCTTGTCCAGGGCGAAACCATCGCCATTGCGATTGCCGGCCAAGGGACGGAGTCCGACGCGATCAACATCGACCCCGAGCGACTTCTGGAATTGCAAGCAGGCGAAAGCTACGGTCCGTCCGATAACACGCTTTTCGGCTTCGAGTTTCCCGTGAACCCGGAGCGGGTGGCGCCGCTGCTGCGGCGTTTGATCACGCCGACCAATACGCGCGCGCGGATCTATGACCGCGACGGTACGTTGATCCTCGACAGCCGCAACCTCTATGGCCGTGGCGACGTGCAGCGTTTCGACTTACCGCCGCCGACGGCCGAACGGCGCGGAATCGTCGAACGCACCTTTATCGCGATCCGCAAATGGCTCGGTCGCGGAGACTTGCCGCCCTATCGCGAGAGCGAGCCGGAGAATGGCAGGGGCTACCCCGAAGTCGCCGAGGCATTGGACGGCCAGAAGGCGAGCGTGGTTCGCATCAACGACCGCGGGGAGGTGATCGTCCTGGTCGCAGTCCCAATTCAGCGTCTCCGCACGGTGCGCGGCGCGCTGTTGCTGTCAACCCAGGGCGGTGACATCGATCAAACCGTCGAGGCGGAGCGGCTTGCCATTCTCAAGGTGTTCCTGGTTGCAGCAGGGATCATGTCGGTGCTCTCGATGCTGCTCGCTGGCACCATAGCGGGTCCGGTGCGACGGCTTGCGGATAGTGCTGACCGGGTGCGCCGGCGCGTGAGAGGCCGTGTGGAAATCCCCGACTTCACCCAAAGGCGGGATGAAATCGGAGATTTGTCGGGCAATCTGCGCGAGATGACCAGCGCGCTCTACAGTCGAATTGAGGCGATCGAAAGCTTCGCCGCCGATGTGGCGCACGAGCTAAAAAATCCCCTGACTTCGCTGCGTTCGGCGGTTGAGACTTTGCCGTTGGCAAAATCGGAATCGAGCAGGTCCCGACTGCTCGGGGTCCTCAAGCACGACGTGCAGCGGCTCGACCGGCTCATTTCCGATATTTCAGACGCAAGCCGCCTGGATGCCGAGTTGCAACGGCAGGAAGCAGCGCCCGTCGACCTGGATAAGCTGCTCCTTGCGGTTGTGGCGGTGGCGACGGAGACCCAGCGCGAAGACGGCGTGACAGTGACCCTCGCTTTCGAGGGTTCTCCTCGCATTTTCACAGTGCAAGGTCATGATTCCCGGCTAAGCCAGGTTATCAACAATCTGATCGACAACGCCCGCTCATTCTCCCCGCCGGGCGGTAACGTGCGGGTCACCTGTCGGCGTTCGGGCCGCGAAATATTGATCACGGTCGATGACGACGGCCCCGGTATCCGACCGGACGCGATAGAGAAAATCTTCGAGCGGTTCTACACCGACCGGCCGCAGCAAAATTTCGGCCAAAACTCGGGTCTTGGCCTGTCGATCTCGAAGCAGATCGTGGAAGCACATGACGGCCGGCTGCTGGCGCAGAACCGCATCGCGCCGCGGGACCCTTGCCACGACGTCAAGGGCGACGACCAGGTTCTCGAGGACCGGATTCTTGGCGCCCGCTTTGTCGTGCGGTTGCCGGCAATGTAGGCGTTGGTGAACGCCCGACCCACCATCCACGCCTCGGCGGTCCTGGCGGGTGCGCGGGCTGTCTTGATTCGCGGACCTGCCGCCTCGGGCAAATCGCGATTGGCGCTCAACCTCATCCAGGCCGCATCGAACGGTCAGCTGGCCTTTGCGCGTCTCGTGGCAGATGACCGCGTTCATGTCGAGGCCGCTCATGGCCGCCTGATTGCGCGGCCACCGGCCGTCCTCGCTGGCCTGCTGGAGGTGCGGGGCCTCGGCATTCACCGCTTGCCATACGAACCCATGGCCGTTGTGTCATGGGTGGTGGATCTCGGTGTGGCGGCGCCGATGCGCATCCCCGACGACGCGGCGGCACACGCCGTTGTTGCAGGAGTAAGGATTCGACGGCTGGCGGTCGCACCAGGCTGCGATCCCGTTCCTATCGTGCTTGTTGCCCTCACATCGTGTCCTCAGCCGTTTGGCGACGCTCCGGTATCGGCAGATGTCGGTTTCTAACAGCCTCCCGAAAAGCCCTTGCGCTTGGCCTTGGGATGGTCATGATTGGAGCGACTTCGGGCGGCGCACGATGGCGCGCGCCGGGTGATTCTATGATTGGTCTTGTCCTCGTTACCCATGGGCAGCTTGCCACCGAGTTTCGCTCTGCCCTGGAACATGTTGTTGGTCCTCAAAGTCAAATTGAACCGATAACGATCGGGCCCGATGACAATGTCGAGCAGCGCCGCCGCGATATCATCGAGGCGGTAAAGAAGGTCGATACCGGCGATGGCGTGGTAATCTTAACCGACATGTTCGGCGGCACTCCTTCAAACCTTGCTATTTCCGTAATGAGCCGGCCAAAGGTCGAGGTGTTGGCCGGGATCAACCTGCCGATGTTGGTCAAACTGGCGAAGGTCCGTGACGAATGCTCGCTGGCTGACGCGGTCGTGGCGGCTCAGGAGTCCGGACGCAAATACATCACCATCGCGAGCCGGGTGCTGGCCGGTAAATGACAGAGAAGCAGCTCGCCGGCAAAAACCTCGGCAATACCGACCGGAAAGCGGCTCCCCCGGGTGCAATCGTTCGGGTGCTGAAAATCGTCAATCAGAAGGGCCTGCACGCCCGTGCATCGGCTAAATTCGTGCAGACTGTGGAAAAGTTTGATGTCGATGTGTGCGTCAGCCGGGGCAGCGAGACTGTGGGCGGCACGTCGATCATGGGCCTTATGATGCTCGCGGCCGGTCCCGGTACAGAAATTACGGTAGCGGCTTCCGGCAGAGAGAGGGCTGAGGTGCTCCTTGCGCTCGAACTTCTGATTAACGAGCGATTCGGCGAGGACGATTGAGGGGCGCGCAACCAAAGCATGCCGGCCGCGGGGCAGCCCAGCACGGGCGTGGGATGGGGTTGAGCGATAGCGAAACCATCAGGGCCCGCCGAAGGCGTCACTGGTGGTGGGTTTCGCTGCACTCAACCCACGCTACTTTCCCTGGTACTGATTGCGATATAAAGAAATCCTTATATGCTGTTGCGACGTCTCGATTGCCTTGCTATAGGCACCAAACGGAACGTCTCAGCCACCGCGATCCAAAGGATGCTCATGACTACGTCGCCGACAGCCGCGAGAACCAAGCCGACCTCGCACGACCACATCGTGAAGGACATCGGTCTTGCCGAATGGGGCCGCAAGGAGATTGCGATCGCCGAGACCGAAATGCCGGGTCTGATGGCAACGCGAGACGAATTCGGCCCACAACAGCCGCTGCGGGGCGCCCGCGTCGCCGGATCCCTGCATATGACGATCCAGACGGCCGTGCTCATCGAGACTCTCGCGGCGCTCGGCGCCGACGTGCGCTGGGCCTCCTGCAACATCTATTCGACCCAGGACCACGCGGCGGCCGCCATCGCGGCGCGCGGCATCCCGGTATTCGCCGTCAAGGGCGAGAGTCTTGCGGACTACTGGGAGTACACCCACCGCATCTTCGAGTGGTCGGACGGCGGCGCCCCGAACATGATTCTCGACGATGGCGGCGACGCTACGCTGTTGATCCACCTCGGCCAGCGGGCCGAGCAGGGCGACATCGGGGCGATCAGCAAGCCCGCCAACGAGGAAGAGGAGATTCTCTTTGCCGCCATCAAGAAGCGGCTCAGCGAGCATCCGGGCTGGTATCGCAAGAACGCGGAGTCGATACGTGGCGTCTCCGAGGAGACAACGACGGGTGTGCATCGGCTGTACGAGATGCAGAAGCGGGGTACGCTGCTATGGCCAGCCATCAACGTCAATGACAGCGTGACCAAGTCGAAATTCGACAACCTCTATGGCTGTCGCGAATCGCTCGTTGACGGCATCCGCCGCGGCACTGATGTCATGATGGCCGGCAAGGTCGCGATGGTGGCGGGGTTCGGAGACGTCGGCAAAGGCTCGGCGGCCTCGCTGCGCCAGGCCGGCTGCCGCGTGATGGTGTCCGAGATCGACCCGATCTGCGCCCTGCAGGCCAACATGGAGGGCTACGAGGTCACCACCATGGAAGACGCCGCCGCGCGTGCGGACATCTTCGTCACTGCCACCGGCAACCTCGATGTCATCACCGTCGACCACATGCGCAAGATGAAAGACCGCGCGATCGTGTGCAACATCGGTCATTTTGACAGCGAAATACAGGTTGCCGCGCTGAAGAATTTCCGCTGGTACAACGTCAAGCCGCAAGTCGACGAAATCGAGTTTCCGGACGGCAAGCGTATCATCCTGCTGTCGGAAGGGCGGCTCGTGAATCTCGGCAATGCCATGGGGCACCCGAGCTTCGTCATGTCGGCGTCGTTCACCAACCAGACGCTCGCCCAGATCGAGCTGTGGACCAATCCGGGTAAATACGAGAAGAAGGTCTACACGCTGCCCAAGCAGCTCGATGAAAAGGTCGCACGGCTGCATCTCGACAAGATCGGCGCCAAGCTCACTCGCCTGAGCGAGAAGCAGTCAACCTACATCGGCGTGCCGGTGGAGGGGCCGTATAAGCCCGATCGTTACCGGTATTGAGTGGCTCGCCTCTCCGCCATCATGCCCGCGCTTGTCGCGGGCATCCACGTCTTTTTCACCGCAATTCAGCAAGCAAGACGTAGATGGCCGGGACAACAAGCCCGGCCATGACTCTGAAGAGAACCCTACTGTGGTGGCAAGGCCACGACGGCGTAGCGGGTGACCGGCCCGGGAATCCCCAGCAAGGCGCGAGAGATGTCTACCTCGACGCGCCGGCCCCGCGGCGCCGTAGCGGCGCGGCTGTTCAAGGCATCCATGCAGCGATCTTCGGTGAGCGGGCAATAGAGGAGGATGCCCTGCCGGGCAATCCGCGCCTCATCGGTCCACGGCGTCAACGCAGGGTTCACGATGTCGAAAGTGGATGGACGATCCGGGAAGTAGAAGACCGTGCCGTTGAGCACATTGTAGTAGCTGCCGACGAGCCGCAGCGGCTGGTCGGTGGTCTCCCGCCACACCTTACCGGCCGCCTCGGCGACGAGGCGATATTGAGTGCCGTAGTTCGGGATGCCGTTGAAATGCGTCACCACCGCAACGACCGGCGCGGCCAGGACGGCGAGTACGGGAAAAAATACCGCGATTGCGAGAATGCGGATCGCTGCGACGCGGGGAATCACAATCCGGGGTGACGACAACAGCACCACAGGCAGCAGCGTCATGCCGCCGATCGCCCAAAGCGACACAACTTTCTCGGCCGCGGCGACCGCCAGAAGCGCCGGCAGCACCAGCGGCAGAATGAAGACGATGACGGGGAGCCGCCGCCGTGGATCGCCGGGCCACAGCATATCGGCAATATCGGCAAGCGCGGGTTTGGCCGCGATGCCGGTCAGCAGGATCGGGACGACCGCATAGCCGAGTGCGCCCGCGGCATATCCGATACCCGATACGAACGCTTCGATGACAGTTGCCGGGTGGGATTCGAGCGCGTATCCGAACGCCCCGAAGTCGTGCAAGTACAGCCACACAAGGTGCGGCGACAGGGCGGCGACGCCCGCCCCGATCGTGACTAATGGCGCCGCGGAGCCAAAATAGAGCTTGCGCCGGGGATCGCTTGCCGCCCCGATCGCCAGCGCGGCAAGCAGGACCACCGACCAGTATTTCGTCAGCATGGCGCCAGCCGCCGCGAAACCGGCAAGCGCCGCGAAGCCGAGGCTGCGGCTCTCAAACGAGCGCAGAAAAAACCAGGTCGTCAGCGCCCACCACGGCATCATGGCGGAGTTGGCGTTGAACTTGAGCGCGTGAAAGTTGAAGAACGGAACGAGGGTCAGAAGCGCGAGCCCGACCGCGCTTTTCGCGCCGTCGAGGTAACGCGTCGAGACCATGAAGGCGACCCACAGGGAGACGGTCGCGATCCCGACGGCGAACAGATCATAGGCCCACGTCGTGAGGGGAAAAACCGAAAACCAGGCGCCGACCAGCCACGCCGGCAACGGGGGATGCTTGGGGGTTCCGAAGGTAATTTCGCGTGACCAGGCGATCATCTCGCCCATGTCGAAATGGAAATCCTGGCTCGCCTTGGCGACGACCGCGTAGAGGGTCCAGACCGCCCAGTAGGCGGCGAGAACGACGACGACGGTGCGACCGCGCCGTTTAGGATCGGACAACGCGTCGAGCAACCGCCCGAGTGCGGCATCGATAGCCTTAAGCGAGGCGGAGACCTTCATGGCCAGGAAGACCTGTGGCGTCGGACGGTGCGCACTATATTCGTGGGTGAAATAGTCGAGCGCACCGGCGCGAGCGCCGGAGAACGCATCGCAGCCGCCCTTGAGCGGGACCGTAGCTCTTTCGTCCCAAGTCCCATTGGCGCAGCCCGAAGATCGTATGCGGCCCGGCCGCGACGACCGATGATCGCGTCTTGCATCCGAAATCGCGCCGTCCATAACACGGCACGTCGACGCAGCCCAGACCCGTCGCCACAGCATCACCGAATTTGACGTCGATCGGGCGGGGCGGCGCGATGTCTGCCCATCGCGATGCAACCTCCTCCTATCGCGCCGTCGAAGGTAGGATCATCGAGACTGGCCGAATCCTGCACGATCAGATGGACCTGCAACGTCACCTACCGTTTTCGACGGACGAAGGCGGCGATGGTAGTTCAGCGTAGCAGCCGGGAGGAGCATAGAGGAGATCGGCGACGCTCGGCGCAAAATCCTGCGGTGGCTGAGTGCTCTGGCGAAGTGGCGCGCCCGAGGGGATTCGAACCTCTGACCTTTGCCTTCGGAGGCGAATGTCCAATGGCGTTGAATGAAATCAATGAGTTGACACGGATTGCGGATCACGAGATCGCTGCTTCGAGTCCAAGGACTTATGCACTTGCTGTTCGACACGTGTTGGAAATTTTACATTTGTGGCCGAATCAACAATTCGTAATGTCTGCGACACTGCACGATGACCACCGGACCGACTGATCTCAGGCTGCTAATGTGAGCAGCAAGTAAAGCTGGATGCACTCCCCCCGGTGGGCGCGGCGCTGGCGCACACGCGCTTGAACACCGCGGCATAGTGATAAGGGGGCAACTCGATTTCACAATAGAATGTGAGGCCGCTCGACTGCACAGCGGCGACTGTGTCTTTGGGGCTTAGCCGCAATTTCGTCGCGGGCCCTCTGGGCTCGCCTAGAACCGCGGTTTCCTCGCGTGGCCGAGCGTGCCAGTTCACGATGGCAAACACCCCGCCGGGCTTGAGAACATCATACACCGCGCGCGCAAGACGCGGCTTGTCTGGCACGCCATGGAACGCGTTTGCCAGAAACACGTGGTCAACGCGATCGCGCACCACCTTTGCAACATCGTAAGCATCGGCCTCAATAAACATGCAGTTGGTGAGGCCAGCTTCGGTCAGCCGGTGGCGCGCCGTCTCAAGCAATTTGCGGTCAATGTCGATGGCGATTGCGGCTCGCGCAATCTTCGACAATTGCAATGTGAACCAGCCGTCCCCGGAGCATAGGTCCACAACCGCCATGCCGGGCGCGACTCCGACGTCGCTGATCACCCTGGCTGGATTGGGCCATAGCGCTTCCCACCAACCGGGATCTGGCATCCCAGTCCCTTCGAAAAAGCTGGCTGGCGTCATTCGGCCCGATCCGCCGACGAGAGTCGCGTCAGGCTGACGCGCTGTCGTCTCCGTTTGGAGCATTCCTCTCCTCGATATTTAAGACTTCACGGCCAGCAAGGAGATGCTCTTCACGCCAAACTTCCGGCTCGCGCCCTTCGCGTTGTCGGAGATGAATTGATATTGCGGATTATTTTCCACCTTGACGAGACGCAGCCCGGCCGCCTCGATCATTCGCCGATAATTGTCCTGTTGGGCGGCGCCGCCGATACAGGCCGCCCAAAGAGTGGAGCTGCAGACGATGCTTTCGGGCAGCTGCACCTCCGTCACGATGTCCGAGATCGCGAACCGACCTCCCGATTTCAGTAAGCGCGCCGCCTCGCCGAATACCTCCGATTTCTCGGTGGCCAGATTGATGACGCCGTTGCTGATTACAACGTCGGCCAGTCCGTCCGGCAGCGGAACTCCCTCGATATAGCCCTTGAGATAGGTCACGTTGAGGAAGCGATCGCGGTTGCGCAGCCGCTCAGCCTTGGCTCGCTGCTCGTCCGTCATATCGATGCCGATGACTTTCCCCCGCGAACCCACCTTCAGGGCAGCGATGAACGTGTCCATCCCCGAACCACTGCCGAGGTCGACGACAGTTTCGCCCGGCATGGGATCGGCCAGGTGAAAATAGTAGCCGACTCCGGCGAAGGACTCGATCGCCTCAGCCGGCACCCGGTCGAGATCTGCCGGCGCGTAGCCGAGACGTTCGGCCATGGCGCGGCCCACTTCGAAGTGGAACTCCCCATGCGGGTTCTCGGCGACGCTGCGATACATCGCCTTCACCTTCGATTCCAGTTCCTTCGCGTCGAACGGGGTAGTGATGGTCATGACTGACTCCTGTCGTGAAAGCTGGCTAGTTGCCGCGCCCGGCGACTGCCGGCCGCGGCGAATATGAAGTGCTTGCCAATGTCAAAAGCTGAGGGTCGCCGCCCCGCCCTTGATCAGCTCGTGTATTTTGCTGGACCCGGCGATCTCGACCCCTTCGATGAGATTGGTCTGCTCGTACCCGCGCGCCTTCACGCAGGGCGAGCACGCCCACAAACGGCCGCCGCGCGCGAGGAAATCCTTGACCAGAGCTGCCAAAGGTTCGAGCGGGGGCACGACCGTGCTGTCGATGGCGTGGTTGCGAACGAGATCAACTGCCGCGCTGCTCAGAAACGCCGAGACTTTCAACCCGGCGGTCATGCCGCCAACGGCGATGGTGAAAGCGACCGAGGACAGCTCATGATCCGCGCCGTGCGTGATGAGAACGACCAGTTCCCGCGAAGATTCAGCCATCTTTTCCTCCGTGTGCGGGCCGATGGCACTGCGCGATCGGCCTGAACGCAGGATGCCAACGCACGGCTTGGACGACTTTAAGAAGCGCTTGATATTCCCGTTAGATGGGCGAGATTATTTCCCGAGAACCCCATCCGCAGGAGGCCGCATGCAGCTTGCCTTTGGCGATTATGTCCTTGACATTGGAAGGCGAGAACTCAGCCGAAACTCCGAGCGGATTGGGCTTGAACCCCAGGTCTTCGATGTGCTGCTCTACCTCGTCCAGAACCGCGAGCGGGTGGTGACGAAGGATGACCTGATCACTGCGGTATGGAAGGGGCGGATTGTGGCGGATTCGACCCTGACGACGCGCATCAACGCGGCCCGGAGGGCCGTTGGGGACAGCGGCCGACAGCAGGCTCTGATCAAAACCTATGCCCGAAAAGGCGTTCGCTTTGTAGGCGACGTTCGGATCGACGATCCGGCTGCTGGAACTTCCGGCTCGCCAGTACCGAGTTGGGGCGGAAAGCCGTCCGTTGCCGTGCTGCCGTTCAAGAATCTGAGCGGCGATCCGGAGAGGAACACTGCTCGGACGGAATCACCGAAGACATCATCACCGCCCTGTCCAAGTACCGCTCCCTCGCGGTGATTGCACGCAATTCGAGCTTCGCCTTCAAGGGAGCTGGCGGCGACGTGCGCCGGGTCGGTTTGACGCTCGGGGCCGAGTACCTGGTTGAGGGCAGCTTCCGCAAGATCGGGCAACGCGTGCGCGTTGCAGCTCAGCTGGTGGAGACCGAGGGCGGAAGGCAACTGTGGGCGGAACGCTACGACCGCGATCTCCAGGACCTTTTCCAGCTGCAGGACGAAATCACGACCACCATCGCGGGACGGATTGAGCCGGAGGTTAGCGCC
>WNGJ01013538.1_pt1 | contig 23105 bp, 21 predicted proteins | sample 5400611 | NCBI WGS metagenome assembly WNGJ01 (sample SAMN13153375, study PRJNA577476) | soil metagenome | isolation source: 40 cm soil or saprolite under Garry oak tree replicate 1 | place: USA:California | collected 2016-06-15
GGTTCGTCTTTCGATTTATTCTTCAGCGCGATCGGCGCCGGCTTTTCGTCGTCGGCCAGCAAAGCCGGCGCTGCAAGGATCGACATACAGATGAGAGAGAAAAATTTGTTCATCGTTTTTCAATGACCGTGGTTGCAGCGATCACGACTTGTTGAAATTGGGGCTGTTCGGGCAGGAGGTGGATGCTCAGTTTAGTAATGGAAAGCAGCGGCTGGGCGTTCTCCAGTTCGGCGATGGATTTGCCGAGGGCGGCGAAATCGGCCTGAGGCAGATCGCCCGCAAGAGCGCTTTGCTAGTCTTGGCATTCAAGCCGCGACCGCTGCTCGATATCCGAAAAACTCACGCTCTTTGATGATCTGGACCACTTCCGGCGGCACCATTTCTTCCCAACTTCCGTCGCCGCCCTTCAGCTTGGCCAGAACCGCCGGTGGATAGATTCGTAGAAAATCTTTCTGATAATCGCCAATCTCTTCGATGTGGCGGTTGTCGATCAAGTATTGGAAGAGAGAGCGCAGATTCGGAGCGACTTCAACCTGTGTCGCGGTCGTGATCTTGCCCGTCTTTTCGTCGATCATTGGATATACGTAAAGCTTCAGCCCGTGTTTAAACATCCGGCCCAGCGCTTCGAGAATTCCGCCCTCGAGATTGAGATAATATTTTTCGTCGAAGATCTCGATCAGACTCGGCACGCCCATGACCAGACCGATCATTCGATTGGTGTAGCGCGAGAGATAACCGGCCAGCTTGTAGTATTCGCCGAACTTCGAGATCAGCACCGTTCGTCCGAGCGCTCCCAGAATGTCCACCCGCGCCAAAAAATCAGCGTGATTCAGCTGTCCTTCCGAAAGCAAATTTTCGAGTGTCATCTCCATCAGCACGACCAGATCTTTTTCCGAGCAGCCCGACTCTTTCAGAAACTGTCGCCGCGCGCCGTCGAGCATGTCGTTGGTCGCATAAGTCACCGGCCGAAAACTGCCGCGTTCGATCAGGATCGCTTTCTTGTGCAATATCTCAGACGGCTGGACCATCTCGCCATCGGCAGTGAACATCACCGCGTCGGTTAGACCCTGGCTCACCAGTTGCAAGCTCATCAGCCGATTGTCGATGTTAGCGAATCCTGGTCCGGAAAATTTGATCAGATCGACCTGAATTTTTCCGGGCGCGAGATTTTCCTGCAGCGATGAAATCAAGCGCTCCGGTTCCGAATGATAAAAAGCGCCGTAAAGCAAATTCACCCCGACCACACCGAGCGCTTCCTGCTGGTCGACGTTCGATTCGTCGAGCATGCGCACGTGAATGATGATCTGGCTTGGTTCACCGCGCGGCACCGGTTGGAAACGAACCCCCAACCAGCCGTGCGATTCGTTGTGCTCCTTGAAACTTCTGGCCGCGACCGTGTCGGCGAAAACAAAAAACGCGCGTTCGTCGCCAATCTTTGCCTCCAGACGCTCCAATAAAAGGTCGTACTCGTGATCGAGCATCGTGTTCAAGCGCACCCGACTCACGTACCGATCGGCTGGTCCGTAGATAGCGTCACTGAACGTCATGTCGTAGGCCGATATCGTCTTCGCGATCGTGCCGGCCGCGCCGCCGACGTGAAAAAATCGGCGCGCCACTTCCTGGCCCGCGCCGATTTCGGCGAACGTCCCATACTTTTGGTGATCTAGATTGATCTGAAACGCCTTCCGGTTCGTCCCCACGTCCATTTCCGCCTTCATATGAACACCGTAGCGGCGGTCCATGACCGTCGCAAAAAGGAGCGAATTTTAGAAGCGCACTTTCTCGGCGCTGTTCGCCGGCATCCAGCCGTGCAAATTACTCGGCAGCGCCGCGTAAATCCAATCGCCGCGCTGGCTGACGATTTGGATTTCGCTCCCGGCCGGTAAAGTCAAAACGCGATTGGCATTGTCCGCCGTGGCGAGACGCGCTTCGACATTTTCTCCGGTCACAATAGCCAGTCCTCGACCATTTTTCCCATGGCCGAGTTGATAACTCGCCAGGACGGCGATCGCGACGGTCGATAATGATAAGATCGACAATGCAATCGCGCTGCGCGCGCGGCGCCGGCCAAAAATAAATACTGCGATTGAAGACAGACCGATCCAAAATGCGACTGTGGCAGCGACGACGTATTGATTTTCCGTGGCGAATCCAAACAACCGTTCCCATCTACTTGAAATCAATTCGAGCGCGCGCCCTTCATCCCGCGCGACCCGCAGATTGGCCTGGGCTTCTGGATGATGCGGCTCGAGTGCTAAGGCGCGTTCGTAATTTAGGATGGCGTGGCCGAAACTGTTTTGTCGGAAATAAGCATTACCCAAATTGTAAAAAACATTCGGGGTGTCCTGCCCGGAACGCACCAGCTCCTCATAGCCGGCGATGGCCGATTTGAAATTGCCGGCCGCGTATTCCTGATTGGCTTTGGCAAATTGCGCGGCGGGTTGCGCCATTAAAAACGGGCCGCTAACCAACCACAGAACTGCGCAGCTGAGTACAATTCGGATTTTCATACGCGCAAACTTTCCAGCAACCTTAAAACTTCTTCCCGCTCGTCGTTCGAGATCGCTCCCGCGCCGTTTCCGCTCCCGCTGAAACGCAACTCATCGCTGCGCTCGAATAACGTCCGCAATTGTGCGCGCTCGTCCTCAGCCAAATCAAAAGCTTTCGCCGCCGTTTCCGCGTCCACCGCGTTCGGGTTAACATTTTTGGCGAGCGCCGTTTTGACGCACACGACGCGCGACGCACTTGAAAAATATTCCTGCGGCGATAACTGGCCACGACGTAGTTTTCGCAAAAGCTCGCTTGATTCCTGTCGCAGCGCCGCGATCCGCTGCGCGTCGCGATTGTCGATCTTCGCTTGCCGAATTTTCCAGCCAACGAAGCCTAATAACAGAATCAGTGGCGCAAGTTGGGCCATCCAAAAAACTGGACGTGCGTAGATCGGAGTGAACGATCGAACGCGACCGAGATCGCTCATTTGATACAGAATATCCTGCGGCTTTGCGGTCGGAGCGACTGCAGCTGCGGCTGAAGTCGGCGGTGTTGCCGATTTTGCCCCAGTCGCCGGAGCCGCTGCGACACTTGGGGCTGGCGCGGCGCCGCCTTCGACTTGGATTGGAACAGCGTCGCTCCGCAGCGTGACGTAATTTTCCTTGATTGGATCGAAGTAAGCGAAAACGAGCGGCGACACGGCCGGTTTCTTTTCGTTAGGCGCGAGCACCATCTCGAAAGTTTTCTCGCCGCTAATGCCGACGTCGTCGTCCTGTTTAAATTTCGAGGAGGGCGGATATTTGTGCCACCCGCGCTCGTCCTCGAGGGCGGGTCCATTCATCCGATCAAAATTTCCGCGACCATTAATTGTCGATGTGACGGTGATCGGATCGCCCACTTGCACAGTTTTCGGTTTCGCGTCCACCGCCATGGTAAAATTGCCAATCGCGCCCGAGAAATTCGGCGGCGCGTTGGTCGGAAGCGGTTTCACGTTGAGCGTCGCAGTTTCGCTTCTAATCGGCAGCTCGGTTCGCTCGCCCATGCTTCCAAAGGGGTCGCTGAAAAATGGATCCGAAAAGGGATCATCCAAATTAAATAGATCGAAAGGCGATCGCGGACGCGTTCGCGGCGACGTGCTCGGTCGCCGCGGCAATACGACAACTGCTTTTGCCGTTACCGGACCGATTTCGAATTTCCCCGGCCGCGCGGCGGCAATGGCGGTCTTAAATGTGTAGACCTGGTAAGTTCTGCCACCGATTGTTTCCAGATTCTCGCGCGGTTGTTGCAACTTTTGGGTCGTAAAACCCTGGCTGGAAAGTTCCGGTTCATCCTGAAGCCGGCCGTGTGCACGCGGATCGAACCCCAATCGAATTTCCGCCGGCACCATCTCGCCCACATACGCGTCTTTTTTGGCGACAACCAATTCCGCAAACGCGAGCTTACTCGCAGCCGTGCTTTGCCCGCTTTGCGCCGAACCCGCCGAGCTGCCGGAACTGCTCGATCCCTGCGCCACATTCAATACGAGTTCGGGTGTGTGCAGCGAATCATTTCCAACCCGAACTGTCTGCGCGGGAATTTTAAAATGCCCGGCTTTCAACGGTAGAATGGTGTAATTGTAAGTCACGCTGCTGCTGACATCGAAATTATGCATCTCGAATTGGCGCGACGTTCCGGTCTGATGAATCTCAAGGCCGTCGATTGAAATCGTTTCCGGAACATTCGCGCTATTCGCGCCGTTCACTTTGATTTCCAACTGCACCATTTGTCCGACCGCCGGCTGCGAATTACTCAAAACGGCCGTCACACTCGGCGGCGCGGCGAACGCGACGCTGCGCGTTAAAATCAAAACGAGCAGCGCAAAACTAGTTTTGAAAGTTCTTGCGTAGATCGACATCTCCCCTGGACCTCAAATTTTCGGTCACCAGTCATTATAGACATGGCGTCGCAGCTTGCGTTCATCAAGCTGGACGCGCTGCTCTTCGTCCTTCATCGATTTCAAAAGGAGCTCGGCCTGTTTCTCGCTCATCTGTCCCTCCTTTTCCGGTTCGGACCCGCCTAGTTGCGCGGCCTGCTGCGGCGACTCCGGTTGTTTGTCACCATTTGCTCCTTTGATTTCACCGGCCAATTTTTTCTGCGGTGAGGAAGTCGGCGTTGCAGACGGCGTCGCATTTTCTCCCTCGCCTTCGCCGGGAGAGGGCGACGGCATTTGATCTTCGCCTCCACCCGGACTTGGCGATTCTTCCGGCTGTTCCTGATCGCGCGACGATTGTCGGTCTTGTCTGCCGGCGGACGGACTCGCCGTGGCGGGCGCATTTTTGTTTTCTCCTTTTCCGGGCGCGGGCGAAGGTTGGTTCGTTTGCTGTTGATCTTTGCCTGGCGATGGACTCGGGCTTTCGCCCGGTTGCGGCTGTTGATTTTTTTGCGGCTCGTTTTTTGCCTGTGCCTGGTTCGACTTGTCCTGAGAATTTTTGCTCTGGCTGCTGGCCGATTGGTTTTGGGATTGCGCCTGCTGGTTTTGATCTTTGCCGGAACTGCTCTGCGATTGCGATTGCTGCTGATCCTGGTTTTGGTCGCCGCCGTTTTGTTGCTGATTCTTGTCTTTCTTATTTTGCTGTTGAGGCGGTGGCGTTGGTTTTTGTTTCGGATGCTGTTTCAAACGTTCGATCTTCTTCCTGACCTCCTCCAGATTCGCTTTGGCCGCTTCGTTCTTCGGATTCAGCCTCAAAGTGGATTCATAATGCGACGCCGCATCGGTGAGATCCTTTAGCGTGTTGTCATTCGTCTCGTCCATGTCGGCGCGATCTTCGAGAGTCCGGCCAAGATTAAAATGGCTGCTCTCCTGAAGTGCTTTGTCGGATGAGAGGAGCGAGTCGCTGAATGATTGCAACGCTTTGTTGTAATCGCCCATTTTGAAAGCTGCCGCGCCGGCATCGAATTCGATTTTTTCTTTTTCCGATGAATCCGGATGCGAATTCAGGTCTTGTTGGAAACTCTGATAGGCGTCGTTGTATTTGCCCTCGCGATAAAGATTCAATCCGGTCGCAGTTCCAAAAACAGGTCCCGCGAAAATAAAAAGCAGCGCAGTTGCCGGGACCGCGATCTTCGACCATCGCGGTGAACGCGCGCGGACGTGCACTTTTTTGCGCTCGCCGATCAAGATCGACATCGTCAGCGCAAGCATTGCCGCGCCTAATGGCCACTCGTAACGCTCGATCGGTCTCCGCCCCAAACGCGCGTCGATGTCAGCCTCCTTCATGTTCGCCAATCCCTGCGAGTAAAGTTGCGACATCGTCCGCGGCCCGTCGTCGAGATGCAGATAAAAACCGCCGGTGGCTTGAGCGACTTCGCGCAACCGTTTTTCGTCGAGCTTCGATTTTACAACTTGCCCGGCGGAATCTTTCACGAACGCAGTCCCGCCATCGTCGCTGTTGATTGGAATGAGCGAGCCCTGCGGCGTGCCCACCCCGACCGTGAAAATTCGCACGCCCGCATCAGCCGCGGACTTCGCTGTCTTCGCCGCGTCACCGTTCAACTCTTCGCCATCGGTGAAAATGATCAGCGCTCGATTTCCGGCGGCGCTTTTTCCAAATGTGTTTACCGCGAGATTGATCGCTTCGGAAATATTCGTCCCGCCTTCGGGAATCGTCTTCGTGTCCAAATCGTTAATCGATTCGACGGCTGCTTCGTAATCGATTGTCAGCGGCGCCTGCAGAAACGCGCGACCGGCAAACGCGATCAATCCAACGCGGTCGCCTTGCAACTGATTAACGAGATCCTGCGCCGCGAGTTTGACGCGTTCGAGGCGATTTGGCTGCACGTCGTTCGAAAGCATGCTCCGTGACGTGTCCACCGAAAAAAGGAGGTCGAGACCCTTGCGCTTCACGTCTTCGTAAATGTAACCCCATTGTGGTCGTGCAAGACTTACGATCGCCAAAGCGAGTCCGAGCATGACCAAAGCAAATCGCAAGACGCGGCGGGAGCGATTCACTGTCGCGGCGAGTTGCGGAAGCAATCGTGGCGAAACGAACTCGCGAAGTTTCGTAACTCCCCGCTGCTCGGCGCGCGCAAACAGCACGGCCAGAACCAGGATCGCGAGCAGTGCCCAAAACCAGATCGGCACGCCGAAACTCATAAGATCGACATCTCCTTCACGGCAATTTCTTCCAAATGGTTTGCGACAATAAAAGTTGAGCGACCAGCAGACCGCAGCCGCTCATGAGGCAGAGTGGAAACAAATCGCGGTACTCCTGATATTTTTTCACGGCCACGGTCGATTTTTCCATCTTATCGATGTCGCCGTAAATTTGCGCGAGCGATTTGGTGTCGGTTGCCCGGAAAAATTGGCCATCGGCAATTTGCGCAACTTGTCTCAAGCCGGCCTCGTTAAATTCCACGCGTTGGTTTTCGTAGAGCAGATTGCCGAGCGCGTCGGTCATCGGACCACGCGACGTAAAAATTGGCGCCGGCGCGATTCCATTAATTCCAGCGCCGATGGCGTAGAAATGGATCTTTAGTGCTTTAACCGCTTCGGCAGCTGTGTTCGGTGAGATTTTTCCCGCGTTATTTTCGCCATCGGTCAGCAAAACAATTGCGCGGCTCTTTGAATGTTTATCGTTCAACCGGTTTGCCGCCGACGCCATTGCGGAACCAATCGCGGTTCCGTCTTCCACCAACCCGATTCGAACGCGTTCTAAATTTTGCAGAAGCCAATCATGATCCAGCGTCATCGGACTAACGACATACGGTCGACCCGCGAATGCGATGATGCCGATGCGATCGTTAGGCCGGCCTTCGATAAACTTGCGCGTGACTTCGCGGATCGCGTCCACCCGCGTCGCTGGTTCTCCGCCGATCGTGAAATCTTTGGTCAGCATCGATCCGGACACATCGAGCACCAGCATGATGTCGATCCCGCTCGCTTCGACTTGAGTGAGGCTCTTTCCGAGCTGAGGCCGTGCGAGCGCAACGACGAAGATCGCCAGCGTTGCGAAAATTAATGCACGCAAAAGTTTTCCGACGCGGGCGGCGCTTTGTTTGCCGATCGCGCGCAGCGTTGAGGTCGAAGAAAACGTAAGCGCTGCTGCTGGTCCGCGTTTGCCGCGCAAGTAAGCAAGGAGCGGAATTGCCAGGAGGAACAATAGCAGCCACGGACGCACGAACGTCAGCGCGGTATTTGCCGGCCACCAATCAAGCAAGCGCAAGTTGCTCTCCTTTCACAAACCGGGTTGCCTCTTCCAGCAAAAGGCGGCTGTCCGCCGATGTTGCTTCGTAGCGCGCGAATTTGATCAAGTCGCACCGGTTCAAAAAATCTTCGAGCAACGATTTTTCATTCGTTGAAAACGGCGACGACTTCGCCAGCGCAGTGAGAAATTCAACCGACGTCTGCCGCGTCACCGGCAACGCGTACTGATTGGTGACGTAGCGGCGCAAAATATCGGAGACGCGAATACTAAAGAGGTACGGATTCATTGTTTCGATTTCCCCAGCGATCAGTTCGAGTTCCTCGAGCCCAATTTCGCGCGGCAATTTTGGCGGTTGTTCTGGTTGGCGCCTTCGGGTGAAAAACCAAACGATCAAACCGACGAGGCACAGTCCAACAAAGCTCGCCAAAAAAATCGCCCATGTTGGAATAAACGAGTAATCAACCGGTGGCGCGATCTCGTGAAATTGTTGTTGAGCGAGAAAGATCGACATAAACAAGTCATCGCATGGCGACGCGGCGCTCACGCAATTTAAAAAACGAGCGTAGCGCCGGCAGATAATCTTCACTCGTCCGTAACGTGATTGCGTCGATGTTGTTGCGTCGAAGCGTGCGCGAAAGATCATGCGCCTTTTCATAGGCCAGATCGCTGAATCGCGTCCGCGTGCCGCGGTCTCCGGTGTTGATTTCAATTTGCTCGCCGGTTTCAGCGTCCTCGAGCGTGATGATGCCGACATTAGGCAGCACCTGTTCGCGTTCGTCCTGAATGTGAACCGCAATGAAATCGTGCCGGCGACCGCTGACCGCGAGCGTGTGCGAGAAATCCGGCGCTTGAAAATCGGAAATGAAAAACACAACCGCACGCCGCGTGATGACTTTGTTCAAATAATCGAGCGCGAGAGCAGCCTCAGTTCCGCGGCCGGCCGGCTCGAAAAATAAAATCTCGCGAATGAGTCGAAGCGTGTGCGAGCGGCCCTTCTTTGGCGGGATAAAAAGCTCCACCCGGTCTGTGAAAAGAATCAGCCCGACTTTATCGTTATTGCGGATCGCGCTGAAAGCGAGCAGGCACGCGACTTCCGCGGCCAGTTCACGAACGCGTTTCCAAGTCGCGCGGTCACGTTCCAATCGATTGCTCGAATTTCGTCGCCCGGTTGATATTCGCGCACATCTTCGAAATTCATCCCGCGGCCCTTGAAGACGCTATGGTAATTGCCGGCGAAGACGGTCTCGACTAGACCCTTCGTTTTAATTTCCAGGGTGCGGATCTTTTTAAGAATCTCCGCGGTTCTTTGCTGCAAACCGTTCATCGTAGATCAGGGAACGGGAAGGCCGGCAAAAATGCGCTCGATGATCGTTTCGCTCGTGACCGCTTCGGCTTCGGCTTCGTAACTAACGATGATGCGATGCCGTAAGACGTCCGGCCCGATGCTTTTGACATCTTGCGGCGTGACGTAGCCGCGCCCGTTGAGGAAGGCGTGGGCGCGTGCTCCCAGCGCCAGATAAATCGTGGCGCGCGGCGATGCACCGTAACGAATCAATCCTTCCAGAGGCAAATTGTAAGAAGTGGGCTCGCGCGTCGCCCAGACAACATCGACAATGTAATCCTTCACCCGGTCGTCGATGTAGATTTCGTTCACCACATTGCGCGCGGCGATGATTTGTTTCGGCTCGATGACCGCGTCGACACGCAAATCGGGCGCTGACGTCGCCATCAAATCGAGAATCGTCCGTTCCTCTGACTTTTCCGGGTATCCGATATTCAATTTGAACATGAACCGGTCGAGCTGCGCTTCGGGCAATTGGTACGTGCCTTCCTGTTCGATCGGATTTTGCGTGGCCAGAACAAGAAACGGATCGGAGAGGGGATAAGTTTGTTCGCCGATTGTGACCTGGCGTTCCTGCATCGCTTCCAGCAATGCGCTCTGCACTTTCGCCGGCGCGCGATTGATTTCGTCGGCCAAAATCAAATTCGAAAAGATCGGGCCGAGCTTGGTCGTGAATTCGCCGGTGCGCGGGTTGTAAATCAGCGTTCCAATCAAATCGGCCGGCAAAAGATCGGGCGTAAATTGCAATCGCTGGAAACCGGTCTGGATCGCCGAGGCCATTGTTTTGACCGTGAGCGTTTTGGCCAAGCCCGGAACGCCCTCGAGCAAGATGTGTCCGTTGGCCAGCAAACCGAGCAATAAGCGGTCGACCAGATATTTTTGGCCGACCACAACATGCGAAACTTGCTGTCGCAAATCGGGGATCCAGCGGCCCAGCTCCTGCACTTCACGAGTGATTTCCTGCGTCGATTTCATACGCGGTTTTGAGACAAAGGTTAGGCCGACAATGTTCGATCAAACTGTGCTCCCGACAAGCGCCAGAGATAGCAATTATTTTCGGCGCGTCTCCGTGCGAGGGCGCAAGGTTAAAATGATCGGCAGCCCGACGTAGGGTTGAGCATCGCGAATCCTAGCTTTGAGATAACGCGCATAGGATTGAGAGAGCAATCGAGGATCGTTCACAAACAACACGAACTCCGGAGGTTGGAGATGTTCGCCACGGCGAATCCGTCCTTTGGCGGATCGATCTTGCGTTCCCGCCGCCTGCGCGGCGTAAAACAGTTTCAATCGCCGGGCTTTGACCATCGGCGGCGGACTTGCGGCAAACGCCGCGCGCATCAACCGATTCAAAACGCCGGTTCCGATCCGTGTGGCTGACGCGCGCTCGATTTTGCCAATCAATCCGAAAAGCCGGTCGACGTTCTCGCCGGTGCGCGCGGACGCGATTAACACCGGCGCGTAATCGAGAAAGAAAATTCTCTCTCGCGTTTCATCCGCGAGTTCGCGGATCGCCTGTCGTTCGCCGCGTTTTGGCTTAACCAGGTCCCACTTATTCAAGACCACCAACGCCGCTTTGCCCGCTTCCTGAATCAATCCGGCGATTCGTTTGTCCTGCGCAGTCACGCCGCTGGTAAGATCGACAATCAGGACGCAGAGATCGGCCCGGCGAATACTTCGCTCGGCGCGCATGACACTGAAAACTTCGACCGAGCTGGAAAGTTTACCGCGCCGGCGGATTCCAGCGGTGTCGATGAACAGGAATTGACGATCGTCGAGTTCATAAGAGATATCGACCGAGTCTCGCGTAGTTCCCGGCAACTCGCTTACGATCGCGCGCTCGCTCTGCACGACCGCATTAATCAGCGAGGATTTACCGACGTTCGGGCGGCCGATGATGGCAATGGCAACTGGTGGAGGGTTAAGGGTTGAGGGTTGAGCGATGGATTCCGCGGGCGAGGGGAGCAATTGGTCAACGATGCCGAACAGCTCCGAGATGCCGCGATTATGCTCAGCGCTGATCGAGACGATTTTTTCAAAGCCTAACGAGTCGAACTCAGCCGCCAGCGACTCGTGTTTGTCATTGTCGATCTTGTTAACGACAAGCACGATCGGCTTTCGCGATTTGCGGAGCCTGCGCGCGAGATCCTGGTCGTTTGGCGATAGGCCATCCTTAGCATCGACAACAAACAGGAGGAGATCGCTTTCGTGCAGCGCGTCTTCCGCGGTGCGGCGCACCTGCGCGGTGAGGTCCTTTTCTCCCGCACCAAAAATTCCACCGGTGTCCCAAAGCGTGAACGGCCGTTCTCCGTGCGAACAGATTGCCACGATTCGATCGCGCGTGATGCCGGGCTGATCGTGAACGATTGCGATTTTGCGACCGATTAGGCGATTAAAGAGCGCAGATTTTCCGACATTCGGACGTCCAATGATCGCGACGTTCGGCAGTTTTGCCCGTCCTTTCATCGCACGAAAATCGAGAGTTAGTCCGCGCCAGCGTGCGCATGTCCCTCAGCTTGCAGCTGACGCACGCCTTCCATCACGTAGATGACGCCAGAAATAAGAGTAAAAATGCCGGCGACGAAGACAACGAAGATGAGAGGAAGGAAATGAAGCTGCAACATCACCCAGGCGACAGCGCACATTTGGCAAACAGTTGCTACTTTTCCGGTCCAACTTGGTTTTATCCGCATTTTATTGCCGATGAAATAGTGCAGGATGACGGCACCGACCAGAATGACGGCGTCGCGCGTGATAACGAGAACGGGAAACCATGCCGGAAATCTGCCGTAATCGGGATCGACTTCGCTCCAGTTGCTTATGCTCAAGGTGATGATGCCGCTGAGCAACAATCCCTTGTCCGCAATCGGATCGAGAATCGCACCGAGCGCGCTCCGCTGTTTGTAACGCCGGGCGATGTAACCGTCGAGTCCGTCGCTGACCGCCGCGATCAGAAAAATGGCAATCGCCGTGAAACGTTGCCACTCGAGAGGATCGTGACGCTGGATGCTTTGGCCATAATAAATCGCCATGGTGACGAACGCCGGGATCATGAGGATGCGAACGACAGTGATTTTATTGGCAGTCGTCATCGGCTTTTACTGTAGCGGCGCTCTGTGAGCGTCGACAGTTTCTTTTCCAGCTTCTATTCGGGCGGCTGTTTGCAACGCGGTTACAATCTGAACGCTATGTCTCTAGCGTGTGGCAACCGCGGGGGCTCCCCCTCTATGTTAGTACTACGCAGATAACGGCGGCGGCTGGGACGTGCCCGATCTCGTGGAAAACAAAGGAGCGGCACATCTGGAAGTGCCGCTCCGAGGGGAAAACAGCCGCGTGTGATCCCTTGCTCCAAAGGTCAATACGGCGTTTGCGGGTCGAAGTTCCAGGCTTTTTCGAAAACTGAGGCGGTTCCTTGCGCCAAACAATGTGAATTGTAGGAAAAGCGCTTAAAGCCACTTCGGCTCGGACCTTGCCGTATCAAAAGAAGACAGGCGACGTGCCTGCCCTACAAAAAATCAATCACCCGGCGCATAAATCATTTCATTTTGGCGCAATCACTTCTCGTGACTACACTTCTCAGCCGTTAAAGCCGCCGATGTGGCGAAATGGCAGACGCAACGGACTTAAAATCCGTTGGGCCGAAAAGGCCCGTGCCGGTTCGAATCCGGCCATCGGCACTTGTATCAAAACTGTGAATGGTTAAATCGTTACACCGTTACATCGGAGATCGAATCACGCATCACGATTCACGAATCACGATGCCGCTTAGCTCGCGCAATCCTGTCTAGAAGAATGGAACGTCCGCTTTTCATTCCAGTGATTCTGGGCACTGCGCGCCAGGGCCGGGAAAGCGAACACGCCGCGCGCTTTGTCTTTGATCAGATAAAAAAGCGCGCTGGCGTGGAATCCGAATTCATCGATGTGCGCGCGCTGCCGATGAAACTCGACGACGCCGGCGAGCAGATGAAGGACCCGAAATTTTCGGCCATGATCGAGCGCTGCGACGGTCTCATCATCGTCACGCCGGAGTACAATCACAGTTTCCCCGGACTGCTGAAGCACGCGCTCGACATGAATTTGAAGGAATACATCCACAAAGCGGTCGGGATTTGCGGCGTATCGGCCGGAGCTTTGGGCGGCGCCCGCGTGATCGAAACTCTTTTACCCGTCATGCGCGAGCTGGGATTGGTCACGATTTTCGAAGACGTTAACTTCGGTCGGATCGGGACGCTCTTCGATGAACGCGGGAAGTTGCTCGACGAGAACTTCGTCCGCCGCGTCGACACATTCTTAAACGAACTGATCTGGATGTCGCGCGTGCTCCGCCATGGCCGCGAAAACATCGCCCCAGTCTGATTCCCACAAGGGCGAGACACTGTATTTACACCAGTCGTTCCGATGGTAGATTTTCCGGCGCGGCCGTGTTTTGACCGCACCGCCATTCGCAATTTCCAATGGAGCAAAATCCGCCACCACCGTTTCCTTCGCCGGAGGAGCTGAAGACCAAGATCACGGAGTTCATGAAGCAGAACTTCGGAGATCGCGTCTCGGTCGCGGCTTTTCCAGCGCCCGAGCCGGCGGAAGCTGAGACCGAAGAAAAGCCGGAGAAGATCGACAATCAGGAGTTCGAGTTCAATTTTTTGCCGCGCGACATCAAGGCGCACCTCGACCGGTTCGTGATCCAGCAGGACGAAGCGAAGAAGGTGCTCGCAATCGCGGTCTGCGATCATTACAACCACGCGAAATATCTGCGCCAGCTCGAGAAGGAAAATCCGAAACGGGCTGAGCTCACCGAATACGCCAAACAAAATGTGATCCTGGTCGGACCGACCGGCGTTGGGAAAACGTATCTGATCAAGCACATCGCCGATTTGATCAAAGTGCCGTTCGTGAAAGCGGACGCAACCAAGTTCAGCGAGACCGGTTACGTCGGCGGCGACGTGGAAGATTTGGTGCGCGAACTGGTGCACAAGGCCAACAGCGACGTAAACCTGGCGCAGTTCGGCATCATTTACATCGACGAGATCGACAAGATCGCCTCGGCTGGAAATTTAATCGGGCGTGACGTGAGCGGCCGCGGGGTTCAAACCACGTTGCTGAAATTAATGGAAGAAACCGAAGTGCCGGTTCGGAGCATGAACGATCTCCAAGCGCAATTGCAGGCAGCTTTTGAGTTCCAACGAAAGGGCAAAGCCAAGCGCGAGACGATCAACACCCGCCACATTCTTTTCGTGGTCAGCGGCGCGTTTGAAAAATTGAAAGAGCAGGTCGCGCGGCGCGTGCGTCAGGGACAGATCGGTTTTCGGGCGGAGCCGGTCCAGGTGATGGACAACGAATTGTTTCAACACGTCACGACGAAGGATTTTGTGGAGTACGGCTTCGAACCGGAATTCATCGGGCGCTTGCCGGTGCGCGTGGTTTGTCTCGATCTCGACGCTGATGATCTGTTTAAGATCATGAAATTTTCCGAAGGCAGTTTGCTTAGGCAGGCCGAAGAAAAGACCGGCGCACGCGGATTGCTTACTGTGTTCGAAAAGTTGTTCCGCGATTACAAATATTACCTGGCCGGCTCGGGTTTAAGTCAGCTGCGAGTCACGGCCGAGCTGGTGAGCGAACCGAAGCGCGTCCTTGATCGCCTCATGGCTGAGGGTGAAAAACATGAAGCAAAAATGCTGGAAGGCGCCGCCCGACAGTACGCCGAGGACTTTGGCAAGGAGCATGGCCTTGAAATTGTTTTTGACGACTCGGCCTTACGGCGTTTGGTGGAACGCGCCCTTTCCGAGCGGATGAACATGAACGATCTCTGCGCCCACCTGTTCAAGGACTATCAATTTGGATTGAGCCTAGTGAAAAAGAACACCGGACGGACCAAGTTTGTTCTGGGCGCGGAAGCGGTCGATGCGCCGGACAGATGTTTGAGTGAGCTGGTGGTGCAGTCGTATTATCCGGTCGCCGCAACGAGCGCGAAATCCTGATTTGTCTCCATGAAACGTCCGCTTCTAGCTACTTTGATCATCGGCATTTTTGTCGTGGTCGGCGTCAGCGCGATGCATCTCAGTCCGCAAGTTTTGCAGTTTGAATCGCGCGCTGCGGATTTCATTTCTCCTTACGCTGCCGCGACCCACGTCGTGCCGAAGCAATGGCAATACGTGTTCATGTCGATCTTATCTTTCGGCGTCGCCGCGTTAACGGTGACAAGTTTGCGACGCCGTCGGATCGGATTGATCGCACTTGGATTGCTGATCGAGCTCGCGGCTGTTTCCTGGATTTGCTCGCTCTACCGGGTTTTTTTTCAACCGCTGCCGTCGATGTTCGCGGTCGCGATCGCGTTTATCGTGGCCGACCGTTACACCGCCATCACGCAACGCGGTCGTGCTGTGACCGCGCGCGCGTTTTTCAGTGATCGGTTATCGAAGGAACAAGTTCAGCGCATGATCGCGGGCGACATTCCGTTTGATCCGGAAGCGAAGACTTATGAAACGACGGTGGTGGTTTGCGACGTCGCGAACAAATACGATCTATCACGAGCGGTGAACCGGTTGAACTCGCACGGCGTTTTTGTGTGGCGAACCGTTTTTATGGTTCGCGAGTTTTGATCGGACCACGAACGTTTGAACTGGCGAGCAGATACATTGTCGCACGTCCGATTGATTTTCTCAGCGGTGTGAATTCGCGCGAGCGCCACGAAATTTACGAACCTCTCTGGCCTGCGGCGGAGGCGAAACCCGAACAGTTGGCGCGACGCGATTGTTTCTGGAACGGCGTGGTGTTTTATCGCGAGAAACGCTGGGCTGAGGCGTATTCCGAATTTCAAAAGGCGCGTGGGCCTAACGAGGAAGAAGACGCGCCGCTGCAATTGTATCTCCGCCGCCTTGAGCCGCTCGCGCTGAATCTGGCCGAAATGCCGATGAGGCAGGGGTAAGCACGGGCGGCGTTTTGAGAAAGACGGAATATCCACCCGCGCTGCGGGATTTGGTCGCGCAACTTCGACAAATGCCCGGGGTCGGCCCGCGCTCGGCCGAACGGATCGCGCTCTGGATGGTGCAGGCGCGCGGCGGTCAGCCCGAACAAATCGCGCGGGCCATTTCCGAAACGCGCCGCGGAATTCATCCGTGCAAGCTTTGCAGCTATTTCGCCACGAACGAACTCTGCGATATCTGTTCGGATTCGTTGCGCGCGGTCGAGTTGCTCTGCGTGGTCGAACAACCGACCGATATTTTACCGCTCGAAAAAACCGGCGCGTTCCGCGGACGCTATCATTCATTAGGCGGACGGATCTCGCCGCTCGATCATATCGGTCCGGAAGATTTGCGGATCAAAGAACTCCTCGAGCGGATCGAGAAAGAAAAGTTTAGCGAAATCATCTTTGCGCTCGCTGCCGATGTCGAAGGCGAAGCGACTACGAACTACCTGGTCGATCTTTTGAAAGACAAACCGATCGCGCTCACGCGCATCGCGCGCGGTTTGCCGGCGGGGGCGGGTTTGGAATCTGCCGACGAGCTAACGTTGCAGCAGGCCCTTTCCGGTCGAACAAAAGTCGCGCGATAAGGAAGATGTCGATCTTAGCGGCCATCGCCTTTGGGGAACATGACCTTTTGCGGCGCGGTGTTGAGGGCGGTGAGTAGTTTTGGAATTAATCGACTCTTAATCGGGCCGGCCTCGCGTGGCGGCACCAGATAACGCACAATCGCGTCGATCCAGGTGTTGTCGTCGACCCGAAAAATCACGCGTGGCCGCTCGCGCACCTCCAACTCGTCCACCGGAGTCCGCGCGAGCACTTGGCGATAGACGCTCACGCGTTCCATCATTTCTTCGCCGATCTCTTCTTCGACGACGTGCTGCATCGTTTCGGCGATGAATTTGAGATCGCTTTGGTAAGCGACGTTGAATTTGATCTCATTCCAAATGTAGGGGAAAAGCGGCCAGGAATAATTCCAAACGATTTCATCGAGCACTTTTTCGTTCGGGAACCGGATGACGCGGCCGCTTGGATGGTCGCCGGAAATGTACTGGCCACCAAATTCCCAGAGCGTGGTGTCGAGATATCCGACGTCGATTACGTCACCGGTGGCATCGCCGATTTTAATTCGATCGCCAACCCGGAATGGCTGCCGAATGAGAATATAAATCCAAGCGATGAAGCTTTTCATCGGCGTTTGCACTGCCAGACCGACGATGATCGAGCCGATGCCGAGCGCGGTGAGCGCGCCGTACCAATTCACAAAGACAACCGAAACGACAATCACGGCGATCAACATCCCCGCGACGAGAAGCAGAATACGCCGAAGCGTGAAACGCGTGACGGTATCTTCAATGCGCCCAATCGCGTAAACCCGAACCGCTTTCGCAACCGCGAGCACGATGACGACGAGCGCGATGCCGCGGAGAAAACGCCGGCCGAGATCCACGTCCGATTGGATGAGCGGAAGTAGCGTGGTGCCGATGAGGTAGTAAAGAACGGCGCAGCCGAGGAGCAGCAGCGCGTGGGTGAAAAACCAGAATTTGTCCGTCGTTCCGGCTTTGACTTTCTTGGCCGGTTTTTTCTCTCTGGTTCGCTCAAGCTCCTTGCGGATCTCCGGCTTCTTCGAGATTTCTTCAGCCGTTTCGGTTTCGGGCATCAATATGGAATCGCGGGCGAGACACAGGTTGAGCGCAACTGAGTGCAGCCCTCTATTTACGCGCAGGTAACTGGATGCGATGTCCCGATGTTCGTTAGGCCGTTTCCAACCAGGCGCGCAACACTTCCGCTACACTCCACGCTTGCGCTATGCAGCCGCCGGACAGGTGGGGCTCGCGCGCGTCGAAGACTTCGCTGATCGTGCCAATGCCGTTGTCGCTCAGATGGACCGGGAAAGTTTCAAGAAATTTGCGCGCAGCCGCGCGATCGTGCGGATGAACTTTCAGCCAAGAGTCGATAAATGGCCCGATCAGCCAGGCCCAAACCGTGCCCTGGTGATATGCGCCGTCGCGTGAGCGCAGATCGCCCGAATAAATTGGTTTGTAATCGGGACTATTGGGCGAAAGCGTGCGCAAACCGACCGGCGTGACCAATTCTTTTTCTACTATCTCCAGAACAGATTTCCAATGTTTTGCATCGAGCACCGGATGATCAAGCGAGATGGCGAACAATTGATTTGGCCTGCATGACGAATCATTTTTGTTGCCAATGTCAACATCGACAACATCATAAAGATAACCGCCCTCTGAATACCAAAACCGATTATTAAACGAAACGCGCGCGCGTTCGGCGTGCTCGCCGTAGGTTTGCGCGAGAGCGTCATCGCCATTTTCGCGCAACCAATTGGCGAGCAGGCAAAGCGCGTTGTGCCAAAGCGCGTTGATCTCCACCGCTTTGCCGCGCCGCGGTGTGACGACCCACTCCCCCATCTTGGCGTCCATCCAGGTGAGTTGATAACCTTCCTCGCCCTGTACGAGCAGGCCGTCGTTTGGATCGACATGGATGTTGAATCGTGTTCCGCGCAAATGATGTTCGGTGATGTCGATCAACGTTGGCAGAAGAAGCTGCAATGTTGTGCGGTCAGCCGTTCGCTCGAAATAACGGTTCAGTGCGTGAAAGAACCAAAGCGTTGCGTCCGCAGTGTTGTATTTGCCTTCCTTGGCGCCGTCCGGAAACATGTTTAGAATCAAACCGTCGCGGACATAATGCGCGAACGTTCGCAGGATGTAGCCGGCCTCGAGTAATCGACCCGTGATCAAGGTTAGGCCTTCGAGGCTAATCATCGTGTCGCGTCCCCAGTCGGTGAACCAGTGATAGCCTGCGATGACGGTGCGGACCTCGTCGCCGGCGGCATGTGCGCGCGCGGCTTCCTCGAACCGCCCCGCGGGCGTGATAACAAATTGGTCGGCGGCGAAAACCAGTTCCGCCGGAAAACTTTGGCGAGCCTTTGGGATAGCACCGTGAAGTAAGCGCGCCCGCCGTTCACGCTCGGCAGCGAGAACATCTTCGGGACCCAAAACGTTGATGATGTCCCACGGCTCGGTTGAGCCAACTAACGTCGCCGTGCTTTGCTCGGTCAGATCGACGCGAAAGAATCCCGGGCTCCAGAGTTCGCCTTCGTATGAATAACCACGTTGCTGCTCGATCCGGTAAACGACTTGAGGAATTTTTACTGGAGCGATCGTGAACGCGGCTTCTCGACCGTGCAGTTGCATGCGCAGCGGCGGTAGCTTTCGGCGCGCCGCGGCGATTTCGTAACGGCCATCAACAGCTGTGAGTTTGTAAGGCGCGGCCAGGTCCGAGTCGACCGGCGCTTCATGGTGTCGAAAATGGAAAGCAGGACGCAGTTCGAGTCGCGGCGGCGCTCCTCTCGAAATGACCTGGTAGCTGACATGGACCGTGTTCTGCAAATGAGGCAGCAACACGCGTTTCTCGACCACGACTTCGCGAACATGATAAGTCCAGACGGGGAGCCCATCTTCGAGTCGGAACTCAGTTAAATAATCGGCGCCTTTCAAATCGAGTTGTCCCCCGGCGCGCTCTTCCGCGCCGAGAGAGACCACATCGTCGTCACTGAAGTGGAGAAATTCAGATACGTGACTCCACATCACGATTCGTCCGAGCGGACCCGGTAGGGCTGCGATGAGTAATCCATGATAGCGACGTGTGACCGCGCCGGAAACGGTGCCGGAGGCATAACCGCCGAGTCCGTTGGTCACAAGCCACTCGCGAGTAAGCAAAAGCTCGCGCGACATTTGCGTTCCGTCCCACGGCATCGAACGGACGACGGGCCGGATTGCTTCAAATTGCTTGTTCATCATTTATCGATGTCGACAGCAAGACTTGTTCAGCCCCATTTTCTTCGCTTGGGTTGGCGCCGTGGCGTTTTTTCGCGCACGAGTCGCAAGGCGACGGTCGCTTCCGCTGGTAATGTCCAATTCTCCTGTGTTGCCACGGTCGCCGTTCCAGACCCGCCGTAGCGCGCTGATTCACTCGACCACAAAGTTTCCCATTCCAAGCCAAGCGGCGGCGCGAGCAACGGCTCCGGAGCAGGATTGAGCTCGCGGTTTTCGCCAAAGTTGACCACCAGTAATCGGTCATCGGTGTTGCCGTCACTGAAATAGCGGAGAACAAAGCTGGCCGGTCCAAGCACTGCGCCGTCCACGCCCCTCGGTTTCTGCTCGCGAAAACGCGAGTCTTCACGGCGCAGCCGCAAAAGATCGACATGCAGATCGTAAAGTTCTTTGTTTTTTTGGCGCTCGGCAAAATCGAGTTTGGAACTGACAAAGACGGTCGGATCGGAAGGGACCGGCAGGCGTTCCTGCACTTCTTTGGTGGCGAAGGATGGGAACTGAGCGAGAAATGCGAACCGTCCTTTGCGAATGGCTTCGCGCATTGGGCCGTCACCCACATCGGTGAAAAATATGAACGGGGTCGAGGCGCCGAACTCCTCGCCTTGAAAAAGCAGTGGCGTCCATGGCCCGAGCAGAAGCAAAGCAGTCATCGCGCGATAGCGCCCGGGCGAGCTTTGAAAACGCAGCCGTTCACCTGCCGCGGTATTTGAAACTTGATCGTGGTTCTCGATGAACGCGACGAACGCTTCCGGACGCGCGCCGAACGCTGTGCTGCCTCGCGGTGCTTCCTGCCAAAAATGCGGTTGCCCTTGAAACAGATATCCGTACTTGGCGGCGGAAATAAATTCCTGCGGAGTGCCGAGATAATCGGAGTAGTAGGCTTCGCGCTTTCCAGTAAGGGTGACGACCGCGCTGTGATGGAAATCGTCATTCCAAACCGCATCGAGATCGTCTCCGCCCATTTCGCGCGGCAAAATTAGTTTCGCTTCCTGCCGCTCGTTTTCGGCGATCAAAATAATCTCGCGCGGCCGCGCCGTTTCGCGCGCGGCCCGTCCGATCGCGCCGATGATGTATTCGTCCGATTCATCTTTCACTTCCTGCGTCGCATCGAACCGAAAGCCGTCGAAATGAAATTCGTCGATCCAGTAACGGCCGTTAGTGATGAAAAATTCGCGGACCGGGTCGGATTCTGGGCCGTCAAAATTAATCGACTCGCCCCAATCGTTTTCGAAGCGGGCGTTGAAATAATGATCGGAGAAAGTGCGAACGTAATTGCCGTCCGGACCGAAGTGGTTGTAAACGACGTCGAGAATGACAGCTAGGCCTAACGAGTGCGCGCGATCGACAAATTGGCGCAGATCTTCCGGCGTTCCGTACAAGTGGAACGGCGCAAAAAGATCGACCCCGTCATAGCCCCAGCCGAAATTTCCAGGAAAATCGGCGATCGGCATCATCTCCACGACAGTGACTCCAATCCGCGCCAATTCGGCCAATTGTTCGGCCGCGGCTTGCCACGTTCCTTCTTTCGTAAACGTTCCAATATGCATTTCATAAATGACGTGGCCTTTCATTTTCACGCCGCGCCATTTTGAATCGGTCCACTTGAACTGCGTCGGATCGACCACGCACGAAGATCCGTGCGGTCCGTGCGGTTGAAATCGCGATGCCGGATCAGGATGAAAATGCTCCGCCTGGTTTACGCGGAAACGGTAGAGCGCTCCGGCGCCAACATTAGCGACGCCCGAGAAATAACCATTATCTTCGCGCTCCAGGGGATGAAACGTCCGCATTGCCTCTTTTTTCGCGCTTTCTTCCAATACAAGATCGACATCCTGTGCTTTCGGCGCCCAGACCCGGAAATGCGCCTGATTCGGGGCGATTAGTTCGGCGCCGATCGGATATCGGCGAGAAGTCGCGCGTTTCATGGCTGAACCCTACACAAAATGCACGGATTCGCAGTGCGAGCTTGATCAATATTTCCCGAGCCGCTCAAATCGTCCCATGAACGGCAGCAGCAACAAGATCGAGATCTTCACGCCATTCGCCGAGGCGTTCGAGCTGATGAAGAAAATTCTTTTTCAGCCGTTCGACTTGAAGAAATGGTTGGTGATCGGTTTCGCGGCGTGGCTCTCGAATCTGGGCAGTGGTAATTACAACTACAACTACCGCGGGCGCTCGGATTGGAAAGACGTTCCTTTTCTTCAAGACCTCGACAACACGTTCAATCAAATTCCGCATTGGATTCTGTTCACCGGTCTGGCGATAATCATCGCGCTCGCGCTCGCTCTCATAATTTTATTTGCGTGGTTGAGAGCACGCGGCCGTTTCATGTTTGTCGATTGTATCGTCAAAAACCGTGGAGCGATCGTCCAGCCGTGGCGAGAATTTCGCGAGCAAGGTAACAGTTATTTCCTTTTAGGGCTCCTGGTTGGTGTCATCATCGCCGTGATTGTGTCGGTGGCGTCGCTGCCGTTTATGCTACCGATCATAAGAGGAGTAACATTCGCGCATCCCGACGCGTACCTCATCTGCATCATTGCGGTGTGGGGTATTCTTTTAATCCTCCTGATTCTGGCGTGGTCGCTTATCTCGCATTTTATGGTCGCGGTGATGTACCGTCGCCGCTGCCTTGCAGTCGAAGCTTTTCGCGTCGCGCTTTCCTTGATCGCCAATTATCCGGGTGAGATCACGCTCTATTGTTTATTCTGGATTGTGCTGGGAATCGCAGCGGTAATTACTGCCTGCGCGACGATCCTAGCGACGTGCTGTATCGCACTAATTCCCTACATCGGCACAGTGATATTACTGCCGTTATTTGTTTGTCTGCGCGCGTTCGGGCTCCGTTTTATTCGGCAGTTCGGCCCGGATTACGATGTGTGGGCTGTAATGCCTGAGGCTTCGCCAACGCCGCCCTCAAGTCCGCCGCCGCTGCCAAGTTGAATTATACCTCGGTCGCTGCCCAGAATTTTCGAAACGCAGTCGGCCAGGTCCGGTCAATCACACTTTCGCGCGCAAGGTCGCCCATTCTTTTTCGCCGCTCCGGATCGGCAACCAGCTCGCGAATCGCGCGGATGAGGTCCTCGACGTCGTGCGATTTCGTGATCAAACCGTTGCGATTGTTTTCGACCAGTTCCTTTGGTCCGCCCGAATCCGAAACGATCACCGGAACCCCGGACGCCTGCGCTTCAATGATCACGTTGCCGAATGTGTCGGTGGTGCTCGGAAAAACGAAGATGTCGGCAGAAGCGTAAGCGGCGGCCAGTTCTTTGCCCGTTAGATAT
>WNGJ01001487.1_pt1 | contig 23104 bp, 22 predicted proteins | sample 5400611 | NCBI WGS metagenome assembly WNGJ01 (sample SAMN13153375, study PRJNA577476) | soil metagenome | isolation source: 40 cm soil or saprolite under Garry oak tree replicate 1 | place: USA:California | collected 2016-06-15
CGCCGGTCTCACCGAACCGAAGATCTGGGTCGACATGAGCACGGTCAGCCCACGTGTGAGTCGCGAGCTCGCGGAGCGAGTACGGGCGCAGGGCGCAGCCATGCTCGACGCGCCGGTGTCGGGAAGCGTTCCCCAAGTGCAAGCAGGAAGCCTCACGATCATGGTCGGCGGCGACGAGCAGGCCTACGAACGCATCGAGCCGCTTCTCCGCGAGCTCGGCACGCCGACGTACATCGGCGAGAACGGACAGGGACTGGTGCTCAAGCTGGCGATCAACATCAGCCTCGCGGTGCAAATGCTCGCCTTCGCCGAGGGCCTGGTGCTAGCCGAACGCTCGGGCATCGATCCCAAGCTCGCGATCGATGTGATCACGCAGAGCGCGCTCGGCTCGCCGATGTTGAAGGCGCGCGCCGACCTGGTCCTCGACCTACCGGAGGAGGCCTGGTTCGACGTCAGCCTGATGCAGAAAGACGTGGCGCTCGCGCTCGAGACAGGACGGGAGCTGCACGTGCCGCTGCAGTCCGCCGCGGCAGCCGACTCGGTGCTCACGATTGCGCGAGCATTCGGCTACGAGCACCGCGACATCGCAGCGCTCTTCCACGTGCTCTCACAGCTGACAAGCGACGCCTAGCCGAGAAACGAAAGCGCGCGCTGCGTGAGCACTCGGGCCGCCTCGTCGTCGTACTCGGCGAAATAGTGCTCCGTGCCCGGATAGACGAAGAGCTCCGCTCCGGGCACGGTCGCGGCGAGCCCCTGCGCGATCTCGAAATCCTCGTCGCCCTCGAGGATCTGCAACTGCAGCCGCACGCCCTCCGGCCACGTCGCCGGCCAGTTTTCGCCCCACTGGCCAAGCGGCAGGGCGGCGTAGCAGAGCACCGCGCCACGCGCGCCCGACCGTGTCTGAGCGAGCGACTGCGCCGGCATCACGCCGAGCGAGAAGCCGACGTAGACGACCTCGCTCGGCAGCGACTCGACCGCCGCTCGGGCGAGGTCGACGATCGCCATCGGTCCGCCGATCTCCTCCGAGTGGGCCATCCCTTCCTCGATCGTGGCGAACGTCCGGCCGTCGTAGAGGTCGGGCGTGTGCACGCTGTGGCCGCCGTCGCTCAGTGCATCGGCAAAACGGCGAACCGCGTCTGTAAGCCCAAGCGCGTGATGAAAGACGACGACCTCAGCCATGCCGGGAGCATAAGCATCGCTCGGCCTTCTCTCTTCGACTCGGCGCGCAGAGCTCGTCGTGATCGCCTACCAGGCTGGCCTCGTCTCGCCCCGAACCACGCAGAGCGAGACGACGCGCCTCGGCTCAGCCTTTACCGTACTCGTCGTGACGGCGCCACCAAACGCCCGCCTCGTTTCGCCCCTTGGGTGCACGGTCGAGCCACTGGTACATGCCCCAGAGCGCATCCAGACCGCGGGCATAGGCCGAGTAGGTGTGGTAGACGACACCGTCCTCGAGTGCGAACGCGCTCATACCCGGAGCCTGGCGCGTGAAGGCCGCCGTGTCGGTTCCAACCGAGGCGGCGAACTCGGCGAGCGGGCCCTCGTCGCCGGCTTCCAGAATCGCCCTAACGTCCCTCGACGCGAAGTTGTATTCGACGAAACCCTCGCGTTGCTGCTGTTCGGTGGTCGAGACGTTGAAGTCATAGTTGAAGTCGCTCGGGAGCGAGGAGGCCCAGGGGAAGCTCCATCCCATTCGGCGCTTATAAGCCTGAATGTGTGCGATGGGAGCTTGCGACACGGCCATCATCGTCACGTCGTGGTTCTCGAGGTGGACGACGAAGCCGTCGTAGCCGTCCGCGATCGCCGAGCAACTCGGGCAACCGGCCGTGTACTCGGGGCCCAACATGAAGTGGTACATCAGGAGCTGAGAGCGCCCTTTGAACAGGTCAGCCAGCGAAGCGGCGCCTTCGTCAGTGTCGAAGCGGTAGTCCTTGTCGATCGGCACCCACGGAAGCAACTGCCTCTGCCGCGCCAACTCGTCGCTCCGGCGTGTCAGCTCTTTCTCGGCTTCCAGCAACTCGAGCCTGGCTGCGAGCCACTCTTCATGTGTTCCCGTCGCGTGCTCCGTCATGTGTTGTCCTCCTCGGTTCGCTCAAGCGTAGATCCAGGCGACTTACGCGGGCGAGGTGGCCAGACAGACGACTCGAACAGTGGGGGGAAGAACGAAAGGAGGGCCTAAGAGCTCATCGCTGCGGTCGGATACGCAGCACGCGCCCGCCGTCGTCCCGAACCCACACCGATCCGAAGCCGACCCCAAGTCGAATCGGAAGCCCACCGACCGAAAGCCGGGCGCTGATGCGACCCGTCCGCGGATTGACGCGGTCGATCTCCTTGGCATCGAGATCGGCGAACCAGAGAGAGCCGAAGCCGAGTGCAAGACCGATCGGGGCCAGCAGGTAACCCTTGACTTGACCGGTGCGCCGGTTCGAGCGCGGATTGAGGCGAGCGACCCAGTTCGCACAGTGCGCGCCGGCTGCCCAGACCGCCTTTTGGTCCGCCGCCAGGAAACCACACGGTTGTCCGGGAACCTGGATCGTCGAGACGACCGCGTTCGTCGCCGGATTGATCCGAACAACCGCCTCCAGCTTCGCAACTCCGACCCAGACAGCACCGGCCCCGAAGCCCACGCTCATGCGATCGGATACCGAGCTGGACGGTCCGACCTGGATGGTCGCGACTACCCGGTTCGTCGAAGGGTCGATGCGCGAAACGCTCGGCCCACCGCTATTGGCGACCCATACGGCACCGGGTGACACGGCAATTCCCAAAGGCCGCGAGCCAACCTTGATCGTCGCAGTCACGTCGTTCGTCTGTGGATCGATCCGCGAGACGGTGTCATCGGTCAGGTGCGTGAGCCACACGGCGCCGTTGCCGGCCGCGGCCTCTCCGCATCCCGGCGGTTCGCCCGAACATGCGTTGCTCAGCTTGAACTTGATGCTGGCCACCGCCGCGTTTCGAGCAGGATCGATGCGCGTCAGCGTCAGCACTCTGTCACTCACGGCCCAGACCGCCCCTTCTCCCACCGCGAAGCCGCCGGTCCCTGCGGGAATCGGCACCTTTGCAACCACCTTGCCGCCGCGCGGGAGTGCAGAGCTGCTTGCAAATGCCACGACGACGACGGCGCTCACACACAGAAAGACGGCGATGCCGACAGCTCCCGCTCGCCTCACGGGACGACTCCGCTGCCTGCGACGAAGATCACGCCGAACTGGTTGTCGACGACCTCTCCGCTATCGCTGACAAGGAAATTGGAGGTGATCAAGCCTCGCGCGCCCTCGAAGCGGCCTTCACCCCCGTCAATCTCCCCGGCTCCACTGGACCTCAAGCGTTGCGCGCTCCTGCCTACGATCGCTTCCGGGAAACCCCTAACCGTGTTTGGGAGCCGATCGGCGTCGCTTAGGGGCCGTGTTCAACGGCCGCCTTGTTGCCGGGCTGCGGGCGCAGCGATAGCGTCAGCGTGTGCTGCTCGGACGCGAACATGAACGTGCGACGATCGAGGCGTTGGTCGAGGACGCACGAGGCGGCCACAGCAGAGCGCTCGTCATTCGGGGAGAGGCTGGAATTGGCAAAAGCGCGCTCCTCGGGTACGCGTTCGAGCGCGGGAAAGACATGCACATACTGCATGCCCGCGGAATCGAGTCCGAGGCGGAACTCGCGTTCTCCGGCCTGCTCGAGCTTTCACGACCCATCCTCGACCGACTGGAGGAGCTGCCGCCGCGACAGGCGCTCGCCCTCCGGACGGCGTTCGCGCTCGAAGCCGCGACAACCGTCGATCGCTTCGCGATCTCAGCCGCGACGTTGAGCCTGATCGGGACAGCAGCTGAGGAGACGCCGTTGTTGATCGCGGTCGATGACGCGCACTGGCTCGATAGCGCCTCGCTGGACGCGCTCGTCTTTACTGCGCGCAGACTCGACGCAGACGAGGTCGCTTTCGTCTTTGCCGTCAGAGAGGGCGAAGGCGCTTTTCCGGCAGACATCTTCGAGGAGCTCGTACTTGAAGGCATCGACGCTGGGGCTGCAACGAAGCTGCTCGAATCTGCCTCGCCCGCGCGTGTTGATCCTCGTGTCGCCCAACAGCTCTATGCGCTCACGCGAGGTAATCCGCTGGCGCTCGTCGAGTTGCCGCGAGCACTATCGGCGGCGCAGCTTGCCGGTTCCGAGCCGCTGGACGATCCCCTTCAGGTCGGAACCAGGGTCGAGCGCCTGTTTGCACGACGCGCCGCTGCGCTTGGCGAGGGAGCGCGGCACGCGCTCATCGTCGCAGCCGCAAGCAACTCGGAGGACATAGAGCCGACCGCGAAGGCACTCACGCTCCTGAGGCTCGACCTCGCGGAATTGGATGCCGCCGAGGCTGCAGGCCTCATCCGTATCGATCGACATCGCCTCGTGTTCCGGCACCCGCTTGTCCGCGCGGCGGTCTACCAGTCGGCAGCCCCATCCGAACGTCGCGCCGCGCACGTCGCCCTCGCGGACGCGCTCGCCGGCCGGCCGCGCTACGCGGAGCAACGAGCCTGGCACCTTGCCTCGGGAGCCCTCGGTCCGGACGAGCAGGTTGCCGGCGCACTCGAGCGCGCGGCAGCGGGCGCCCTCCAGCGAAGTGGCTATGCCGCGGCCGCGGCCGCCTACGAACGCGCCGCAAGCCTTACGGCCGGAGGGCCTGACCGTCTTCGCCGGATGTATCAGGCCGCCGACGCCGCGTGGCTTGCCGGCCGCACCACACATGCGCGTCAACTCCTGGACGAGGCGCTTGACGGGTACCAGGCCGAACCCCTACAAGGTGAGCTGCTCGCGCTCCGCGGACACATCGAGCATCACAGCGGCGATCAGAAGACCGCCTACAAGCTCCTGGTCGAAGCCGCCTCCCTACTCGAGACGCGCGCACACACCGATGCCGTGGCTTCGCTCATCGATGCGTTCGAGTGCTGCCTTTGGTCCCTCGACTTCACACGAGGACTACAGGTTGCTCGCCGACTCGACGCGCTGGCTCAACCGGGCGATGGCACCGAAGACTTTGTCGCCAGCCTGGCTCTCGGCTACGCGCTCCTATCGACGCCTTCTGCCGACGAGGGCTTGCGTCTACTCGAGCACGCACTGGAGTTGGTGGACACGCGCCAACTGATGCAGAAGATGCCGCGCTTTCTCGGGTGGATTGCCGTTCCCTGGTGGCTCGATCAGTCAGAGGCCGGCCGGCGAATGGTTTCCGATGTTGTCGACCTCGCGCGCGAACAAAACGCGGTCGGCGTACTCCCGGAGGGCCTCACTTTTCTCGCGATGTACGCGATGTTCGAGGGACGCTGGTCAACTGCGTACGCCGCGTGCTCGGAGGCCGCCACTCTGGCCCGTGAGCTTGGGCAGCTCGTTCAGCTCTCCCACTGCCTCTGGCGGTCCGCCTGGATCGAGGCAGCTCGAGGTGAGGAGCACGCCTGCCGCGCACATGTGGGCGAGCTCAACGAACTGAACCAGAAGCTCGACATGGCGTGGAACCGATTCAGGGCGGACCGTGTGCTCGCACTGCTCGACTTCAGCCTCGGACACTTCGAACCTGCAGTCGCGCGGTTGGAGGCGCTCGTGGACACGCTCGAAACTCGAACACGGTGGCCCGATCCCGACGAGTTCGTACTTGCAGACCTTGTCGAGGCGTACGTCCGCGGCGGCCGCCGCGACGAGGCCGCCGAAACCTTTACGTCCCTCGAACGATTCGCCAGAGCCGTGCCTCGGCCGTGGCTTCTCGCGCTGGCTGCCCGCTGCCGCGGCTTGCTTGCAACCGACGGCGAATTCGTACCGCACTTCAACGAAGCATTGACGCGACACCAAGAAGCCGGAGACCCTTTCGAGCATGCCCGTACGGGCCTTTGCTTCGGTGAGCGGCTTCGTCGGGCGGGGCAGCGGAAGAACGCCCGCGACCACCTTCGCGCCGCGCTGACGGCATTCGAACAGCTTGGTGCCGAGCCATGGGCACGACGAGCTCGCTCCGAACTGCGTGCGAGCGGCGAGAGAGTCAGACGCCAGGACACCGGCGCCAGTGAACGACTGACGCCGCAGGAGTTGCAGATCGCGCTCCAGGTCGCAGAAGGGAAGACGAACCGCGAGGTTGGGACAGCGCTCTTCCTCAGTCCGAAGACGATTGAGTTCCACCTCAGCCGCGCCTACCGAAAGCTCGGTATCCGTTCCCGCGCCGAGCTCATCCGTGGGTTCGCCATAGCAGATTTCGATCCGTCGTCCGCCGATGTCATGCCACCGGGCAATCAGATGTCCGCCTTGAAGCCTCGCCCGGCGGTAACAGGGCGCAAGGTGGAAACGGCTAGCGAACCGTCCAACCGCCGTCGATGACGAGTGTCTCGCCTGTGATCAGCGACGCGGCCGGCGAGCAGAGAAAGACGACGGCGCCTGCGACTTCGTCAGGCTCGCCAATCCGGTGCAGAGCGGCGATCCGCTCCTCGACCTCCGCCTTGAAGATTGGATCGGAGAGCGACCGCTCCGTTCCCGGCGTGCGGATGAACGTCGGCGCGACCGAGTTGGCATTGATCCCGTATCGGCCCCACTCGACGGCCAGACAGCGCGTGAGATGCGACACGGCTGCCTTGGCCGCGCAGTAGACCGCCTCGCCGGGCAACGCCACCAGACCGGCCTGAGAGGAGACGTTGACGATGCGACCAAACCCTCGCTCGCGCATCGACGTGAACGCGGCTTGGCAGGCGAAGAGCGTTCCTCTGAGGTTGACGTCGAGTGTCCGCTGGAAGGCCTCGAGCGACACGTCTTCAGCGGGGACGTGGCCCGCTCCGCCACCGGCGTTGTTGACGAGCAGGTCGAGCGCCCCGAGCTCCTCGACTGTCGCCGCAACGGCAGCCTCGACCTGATCGAGTTGGCTCACCTCCATCTGCAGCGGTAACGCTCGACCGCCAAGTGAGCGGATCTCGTCCGCAAGGCCGTCGTCCCGCGACACGTCCCGAAGCCCCAATGCCACATCCGCACCCGCTTCTGCGAACGCCAACGCGATCGCCCGCCCGAGCCCACGCGCTGCCCCGGTGACCAAAACCGTGCGCCCACTCAGATCGAACCGCTCCGAGCTCACTCGGCGCAGCATGACGAGTTTTAGTCCACGAACGGTCCGTTGAAGAGAGGCGTCTCGCCGTAGGGCTGCCCGGCCATGAGCACGAATCGCGTCCCGGGGTCCGCGTCTTCCACGGTGAGCGCAGTCCCCGGACCGAGAACCGCAATCTGGGAACGGCTTGCGCGACGGCGTTTGGCGCCGACACCGGCCTGGCCCTCGAGCATGTAGACGAAGGCGTTGAAGTCGGACGGGACCGGGCTTGTGAAGGCTCCGCCCCGTGGCAGCTCGACGTCCAGGATGAGGCCGGGAGTCCCGAGCTCAACCGGCGAGCCCTCCCCGACCAGGACCCGGACCGTGGCGCCGTCCTCCTGCTGGACGGGCACATCCTGCGGCTTGACGAGCTGCGCGCTCGGTTCGGCGCCCTTGTCTTTGCGCGCCAGGTTGACCCAGAAGAGCAGGCCGCGCATCTCCGTCCCTTCCTTGCCTTCCTCGAGCTCGTCGCGGCCGATACCTTCTGCATGCCACACGCCGCGACCTGTTCGGAGCTTCAGAAGCGATCCGGGCTCGAGACGGGCTCGCTCCATCGCGCCACCCGGACCCGTGCTGTGACCGGTGCTCGAAGAGCCCGAGATCGCATACCAGAGGTTGTCGAATCCACGGTGCTGATGCTTGGTCTCGAGACTCGCCTGCTCCGCTGTGATGCGAACGACGGCCTCGTGGACGAGGATGTACGGATCCACGAACCGATACGGAATTCGCGGCGACGGCAAGGGCTCGAGGACCTCGACGCTCATCACGGGGCGGGCGTGGGCTTCCTCGACGAGGACGGCCTCGCGCTGTTCTGTGTCGATCTGAATGGCCATGGTGCGTTGCTCCTTTCGGGCTAGAACCCGAGCGCCTCGTCGACGAAGACGATGGTGATGCGCCCCGGCACGTACTCGCGGTTGATGATCAGAACTTTGTTGACGGCGCTGTGCACGCCGTATGCCGCCTCGGCACGTGCGTCCTCGAGCGGGAAGACGTATTCGTCGATGCGGCGGAGTGCCTCGTCGAGGTCCGCCACAATCTTCTGCGTCCCGACCACGAGAATGACTTTCCCGGCACCGGAGGAGTAGGGCCCGAGCTGGCTGCCACTCGCCGACGCCGCAACCAGCGAACCGGTCTCGGTGACCGCGTGCACGCTGCCGAGCATCACGTCCGGCGAGGCGGTCAGCCGGCGGATCTCGTCGGCCTGCGTCTCCCGGTCCATGCTCCAGATCCGTGGGTGGATGGGCTCGTAGCGACCGGAGTTGTGGATCTCGTCGGCGATGCCCGTTTCCTCGAGCGACTGGGAGGCACCGTTGTGGACCTGGGCTCCGTCCGGGACGAGCCCCAGGACGATCTCTTTCGCCTCCCCCGCGCTAGCGGCGCGTACGACACCGATTCCGTTGGCCTCGAGAGCTGCAGCGGTTCGTGCGACGCGGGCATCGTCCGCCAGGACCGCGAACCAACCGCTCAGCGACCTCTCGAGATCGGGCTTGCGTTGGGTATCCAAGGATGTTCCTTTCAGCTCGTTTGGGCGGTATACTTGCGTCCGCAAATATCATAGGCACTAGGTGGTTGCGTATGCAAGTAGATCCCAAACCCGAGGTGACTGGCCTCCTCGACCGACTCGCAGCGGAAGCGCTGCCGAAATCCGGCGGGCTCGAGGCCTGGAGCTCCCTGCTCCAGGCCCACGCGACGCTCATGCGCCGGCTCGAGGTCGATCTCGCGCAGGCGACGGGATTCGCCTTGGCCGACTTCGACGTGCTCGCTCAGCTTGCCAACGCAGGGGGCGAGCTACGCATGACGGAGCTCGCAGGCCGGGCGCTCATCTCACGGTCAGGCATGACCCGGCGTGTTGCCCGGCTCGTCGATGAAGGGCTCGTCCAGCGTGCGAGCGTCGATTCGGACGCGCGCGGCGTCGTCGTCGCGCTGACCGAGGCCGGCGTGGCCCGCCTCACCGAGACCGCTCCGGTCCATCTGCGCGGCGTCTCGGAACTGTTCGTCGCGCAACTCGACGATCACGAGCTCGCTGTTCTGAAGAGCGCACTCGACAAGGTCACCGTCGATTGCACGTTTGGCTGAGAGCCGGCGCGCTACCCCGGTTCCTTGGCCTCGACAGGTCTGGCGTCTGTTTTCCTCCGCCTGGTTGACGAAAGAAGGCGAGGCTTCGGCAGTTGACCTTCTATCCACAGGGCCGCCAGGGCGACGCGTGCGAGCCCGAGCGCGCCTTCGTACATCAGATACCGGGGCTCCCAGCGCGGGAAGAACTTAGCGGTGAAGCGATACAGCCGCTCGATCTGAAAGACGGCATCCGCCCATCCGAGCCCGTACCGGAAGAGTCGCTGCACTCGCCCCTTCGGGCTGTGGATGAACCGTGCGAAGGCGGCAAAGTTCAGCGACACCTCGTCGATGCCCCGGCTCCTCAGCGCGTCGATTGCCTCAGCGACCATGAACTCGGTGAGACCGTTCGGCGTCTCAGGATCGCGACGCATGAGCGAGAGCGAAACGGCTGTCCGGCCGTAGGTGGGAACGAAGTGGAGGAACCCTCGTACCTGCGCTTCTGCGTCGAGCGCGAGAAGCACGAGCGTGTCCGCGTGCTCGTCGATTCTCAGCGAGTCGAGCGCCATCGAGAACCCTCGTTCGCCTTCGCGCCCACGCCAGGCGGCTGAAACTTGCTCGAGCGCCGACGCCGTCTCGCTGTCGAGGTCGGACACGCGAAGCAACCGCGACGTATAGCCCGCCTTCTCCAGGCGGGAGACCGATTGCCGAACTTTCCGGATCGCGCGCCCTTCGAGCGTGAATGCGGCTGTATCGACGATTGCCTCGTCGCCGATGTAGAACGAGCGCAGGCCGAGTTGCTCGAAGTGTGGCTTCAGCGCTTGTCCGACGCCGATTGCCGCGACTCGCAGACCGCGGCGCTCTGCGAAGGCGCCGAGCTCTTGGAGGAGCTCGGGAATCGCGTCAGCCGGGCCGATCGGGTCCCCAGAGACGAGCAGAACCCCGCTCTCCACACGGTAACCGAGGAACGCACGGCGATCGTCCGTGAAGAGGTAGTGCTTGTCGCGCCGAAGCTTGAAGTACGCCAGGGTGTCCGAGCCGTGCCGGCGCACTAGCTCGCGTGCGACCCGGCGGGCCTCGGCATCCGGAAGATCCCGCGGAGCGGCAAGCGGCCGAAACACGAGGTAGCCGACGACCAAAACCGTCGAAACCCCGATCAACCCAACGGCCAGGTCGAGCCTGCCCACTTCATCGTGAAAGGACAGCGGTCCCCGCTGCCAGAGAAGCAGGTCTGCTGTCTCTCTCCACAATGTGGAGAAAGCCGCGCCATGACCGGCGATCAGAACGAGCACGAAAGAGAGGAGCAAACCGGCCGCGGCCACGAGAGGCGCGCGCAGGAGCGCCGCGCGTCGGTTGAGCGGCTCGTGGTCGACGTAGAACGATCCACGGCCGAGCCAGAGGATCGCCGCAACGGTGAGATCGCCGGCCGCTTCCTCGAAGTCGAGCCCCTTGAAAAGGTTGAGGGCTGCGAGCGCGAGCAGCAGAAGGACCGCCAACTGAAGGGCGCGAAGGTGGCGGCGATAGAGGTAGTACGCACTGACAAAGAGCACTATCGCGACCGGAATCGCCAGAGCGTGAAAGACACGCAACTCCTGAACCGGTTCGATCTTCAGCAGCAGGTGACCGCGCCAGCGCACGTTCGGCGTCAGCGCCGAGAGGAGGTCGACAAGCGCGATCGTCGCGGCCGCGACAGCAACGAGCAACGGGAGAGGATCCGCACGCCGAAAGCGACGCAGCGCGAACGGACGACGATGAAATCCCAGCCTCCACGCCGCCGTATCACGGCGTCTCGGTGTGAGATCACGCCAGTCCTTCGCGATCAACCACAATCCGACGGCCGCCGCGAGACCCGTCGGAAACGTGTCGTGCACGCGCCCGGCTGCCGCGCCTAGAGCCAACAGCAACAGCACCAGCGCGCCGAGATGCCAGTCGTGCCAACGCACGCCGAGCAGAAAGAGTCTCGGCCCGAGCCGATGCCGTTCGATTCTGACGAGCTTCCGTTTAACGGGTGAACCTCCGTGCGGCACACATACTGTGTACCAGTCGTCTCGTCGGCCCCACGACTTGAGGAGGGCCCAGGCAACTTAGTGACTGACGGCACACCGTCCCGCGTAGTGTTCCCGAGCCGAAATATCGTGCCGCGGCCGAGCGTTGATTGGTCGAGTAGTGACCACGCTCGATCTCGACACACAGGCTCGCTCTGGCCGCTGGCGGCCGGCCCCATGGGTCGTTCCGTTGTTTGCGCTCGCCGGAATCGTGCTCGTGCCGTGGACCGTCCTCCTCGTGCGAAGCCTTCCATCCACCCACGCGGCAGCGCACTGGGATATCGCCTGGGCGGGTTTCGACGTCGGCCTGGCACTCCTGCTGCTCGGAGTCGCGATCTCCGGTTGGCGTCGGTCACCGTGGCTCGAAGGGACCGCGACCGCTGCAGCCACCCTGCTCGTCGTCGACGCCTGGTTCGACATCATGACGTCCTCGACCCATCTCGAGCTCGCGATCGCAATAGGCGAGGCCGTGCTCATCGAGCTCCCGCTCGCCGGCCTCTGCTACCTGCTCGCGCGCGACGCCGAGCGGGTACTGCGCCGATGAAGACGGTCGAAGATCCGCTCTCGCCGCAAGCGGACGCGGAATCTGCTACTCGCGCGCGCGTATAGCCCCTAAGGGGACGGCGGAGGACGCCGCCGAGCACGCACCGCTGCCAGAGTAGTCGGCGAGAGTGAGTGCTCAAACAGCCGTCGCACTCCTGCTGGCGCTCGCGTCCACCACGCTGACGAACGTCGCCTACCTGCGCGAGCACGATGCCGCGGCCGCTCTGCCCGCTCTTTCGCTTCGGCGGCCGCTTCACTCGGTGCAAGCGCTCCTGACCGATCGCAGCTGGCTGGCCGGCTTCGCGCTCGAGACCGGCGGCTTCGCGCTCTACGTCGCCGCGCTCGCGCTCGCACCGCTGACTCTCGTTCAAAGCGTCGCCGCGGGGGGGATCGGCATCCTCGCCTTCGTCTCGGCTCGGATGAGGCGGCGCCGCCTCGGCCGCCACGAGCTTGTCGGCGTACTCGTGTCGATGCTCGGTCTGCTCGCGCTGGCGGTGTCGCTGGCGGGCGGCGGTACCGGCGAGGGCACCGGCGGCTCGATCTTCGAGATCGTTCTGTGGCTCGCAGCGACAGCCGGAGCCGCGGTCATCGCGCTTGCGCTCGGAGGGAGGTTCGGCGGACTCGCGGTCGCCGAAGGCGTCGCCGGAGGACTGTTCTTCTCGATCGGTGACATCTCGGTCAAGGTCGCGACCCAGGGAGCCGCTCGGGCGGCTTTCGCGGTCGGCGTGGTCGTCGGCTACTCACTCGGGACCGCGTTCCTGCAGCTCGGCTACCAGAAAGGCGGCGCACTCACCGTCGCCGGTCTGGCGACGCTGCTGACGAACGCCTTGCCGATCGCAGCCGGCAGCGTCGTTCTCGGAGAGCCCGTCCCATCAGGGGGATTCGGCGCCGTCCGGATCGTCGCGTTCGTGGCTGTCACACTCGGCGCCATCCTCCTCGCACAACCCAACCGCACCCCCGGACAACAGTGACCAATTTCATCACGCAACATGGTCTGCCGCTGCTGTTCGCGGTCGTGATGATCGAGTCGTTCGGGATCCCGCTCCCGGGCGAGACCGCGCTGATCGCGTTCGGTGTCCTCGCTTCCCAAGGGCACTACTCGATCGCGTCGGTGATCGTCATCGCAGCGGCCGGCGCAATCGTCGGCGACAACCTCGGCTACTGGTTGATCGGCCGCCTCGGCGGGCGGGCGCTCTTCAGGCGCTGGCGCTGGCTGAACCAGTACAGCGACCGCGTCCTTCCACGCGCCGAAGCGCTCATGGAGCGCCACGGCGGCAAGACGGTCTTCTTCGGCCGCTTCGTCTCCATCTTGCGCTACACCGTCGCCTGGGTCGCCGGCCTTTCGCACATGCGCTGGTGGCGCTTCCTGTTCTGGAACGCCACGGGCGGCATCGCCTGGGCGACGGCTGTCGGATTGACCTCGTACTACGCGGGCAGCGCAGCGGCAAACGCGATCCAGCGCTACGGCCTCTACGCGGGCGCATTCGTCCTCGTCGCAGTCATCGCCGGCTGGCTCGGCCTGCGCTACGCACGCGGACGAGTCGAACGACGGCTCTGAAATCGTCCTCTCGGCTCTACCGCACCCAGAGCTGATCGAGCAGTACGCCCCACTGGGGGTTGTACTGGTAGTTGCCCGCACGCTGCGAGAGGAAGTCGACCTGCTTTGGGTTCACCAGCGGCACCACCGGCGCCTGATCGACGAGCTCGTGGTCGATCTTCGACCAGAGCGAGCTCGCGAGAGCGGGATCACTGGCCTGCAGAGCACGCGCCCGTGTGATCTGCCGGTCGATCTCGGGATCGCAAAACTCGGCGAAATTCGGGTTGTTGCCCGTACCGGGGACGAACGATCGGCAGCTGAGGAGAAAGAAGAAGTTCCACGGGGCCGGAAAGTCTGCGCCCCACGACTGGACACCCGCCTGGACCTTCAGCCGCGAGTCGCCTGCTTTGGCGTAGTACTCCCCGCCGAGGTGCCTCGCCTGGGCGCGGAATCCCAGCTGCTTCAGAAGCGGAGCGGCGACCGCGCCCTCACGAGCTCGCCCACCTTGCTTTGGATTCGACGGGATCCAAACCGTGACCGACGCTCCGCGCGTGCCCGATTCGGCGATCAGCCGCCGCGCTGTCGCCAGGTCAGGTCCGCTCCATGCACCAGACGCTCCGGGCTGCACCGTGAACGGACAGTAAGGCCGGTAACCCGGAAACCCCGGTGGCAGAAACTGGCAGGTCGGTTGCGCAGTATCCGGCCCGCCGAGCGCCCGTACGACGCTGCCCCGATCGACGGCGTAGCTGACTGCGCGCCGCACACGTACGTCATTGAAGGGCGGAAGTCGCGTGTTGAGGAACATGTACGTCGTGCGCGGGAGTGGGTTCTGTCGCACCTGACTCGCGTACCGCGTCTCGAGGTCACCGAGCAGCGTTGGCGAGATGCCGCCACTGTCGAAGGCCATGTCGCCGCTGCCCGACTCGACCGCGTGCACCTGCGCCGCAGGAGCGTGACCGAGCTTCCAGACGATTGCGTCGGGATAGCCCTCCGGCTGGGCGTCTTGTGACCAGATGCGGAAGTGCGGATTGCGGACGAGCCTCAGCCGGCGTCCCGGCTCGTACGTTCGGATCATGTACGGCCCGGTCGCGGGAAGAGGATGCGTGCCGATGTGTTTGGCCGGCGTCGTCGCCGGGACCGCATCGACAGCGGGTAGCGCGAGTTTGTAGAGAAAGTCGGGATCCGGTGCACGAAGATGGAACGTGACCGTCCACGCCCGGTCGTCGGGGATGATCCCTCGCGACAGATCGCAGCGTGCGGGCCTCGCGGCGCATCCCGTCGCGCCGATTACCCCGCCGAAATAGCCGAAGGTGGGCTGAGCCCCTCTGCGGCTGTTGACGATGATGTTCCGCGCAAGTGCCCGGCGGAAGTCCTCCGGCCGGACTAGCGCCCCATTGGAATAGTGGATCCCTCGCCGCAACCTGAAGGTATACGTCCTGCCGCCGTCCGTCGGGGTGGGCAGATCAGTCGCCAAGTCCGGCACGACCTGCGTCCCTTCGACTCCGCCGACCCGCCTGAAGGTCGTCAAGCCGTCGTTCGTCATGATCGTCGTCGCCCAGCCGGCGGTGGTGTAGGCGACCGCCGGATCGATCGAGTCGATGTCGCTACCGACGATGGTCAGGGTTCCGCCTCGATGGCTCGTCGGCGACGCCCCGACTGCGACGAAGACAGCACCGGTCGCGGTCGCCGCAGCGACCGGACGCTGACCGAGGCGAATCGTGCGATCGACGCGGTTCGTCTGCGGCCGGATTCGCGTCAGCGTGTCGTCGAACTCGTTCGCAACCCAGACACCGTCGGAGGCTGCGGCCAGGCCGCTCGGGCCCGCACCGACAGGAATCGTCGCGACAACGCGGTTCGAGCGAGGGTCGATGCGCGAAACGGTCGAGTCGAGCGTATTCGCCACCCACACCGAGCCTGCGCCGAGGGCCAGCGCCGATGGGCCGTTGCCCACGTTGATCGTCAGCACCGGGGCACTCAGGCCAGGCTCGAGCCGCGCGACTCTTCCGCGTGCCTGGTCAACCACCCAAACGGCGCCTTCGCCGGCCGCGATTGCAGCGACGTCGGTGCCGGCGGGGAGCGTTTCGAGGACGCCACCCGTGCGCGGATCGATTTGGGAGACGGTCTGATCGGATCTGTTGGCCACCCAGACACTGCCGAGGCCATAGGCAATCGCCGTCGGGCCGTTACCGACCTGTTTCGTCTGGACGACCTTGTTTGCCCTCGGGTCGATCCGCGAGACCGTCCCGTCGAGTCCGTTCGCCACCCAGACAGCGCCGGCGCCGATCGCGACTCCGGTCGGTCCGTTCCCAACGGGGATTGTCTGGCGGACGGTGAATGTCTTCGGGTCGAGACGTAAGACCGAGTTCTCGCCGGAGCTCGCGATCCAGATCCCTTCAGCTCCGGATGCGATCGCAGCCGGGGCGACGCCGATGCGGGCTTGGCCGACCAGTCTCGCGTCCCGCACGACTCCGACCGCGTCGGCCACCAGCCGGACTTGCCGCTGCTCGTTGCCCGTGAGCGCGATCACGATGAAGACCGCTGACGCGAGGGCAAGCGCGGTCGTCACTGCTACAAGCGCCGTCCTTCTCGAGCGACCTGGCGTGCTCGGCTCGGCAACGGATGCCTCCCGAGAGCCGGGCTTTCTCTTAATCGCCGCGGCCTCGAGGGCGGGGTCTTGCCGCAGAATCGCCTGTTCGAGCTCCTTGAGCGCACGCCCGGGCTCGATCCCGAGCTCGTCGACAAGACGATTGCGCGTCTGCTTGTAGATCGAGAGCGCTTCGGCCTGTCGGCCCGATCGGTAGAGCGCGATCATCAGTTGGGCAGCCGGCCGCTCGCGCATAGGGTGTTGACGAAGAATCGTCTCGAGTTCCTCCACGAGCTCCGGACCCTCGCCGAGCGCCAGCTCCTCCTCGATCCGTTCTTCGACTGCGCTGAGCCGAAGCTCGTCCAGGCGGGCACCCTCCTGTTCGAGGAAGCGCGCCTCCGCGACGTTCCCCAGCGGCGGACCGCGCCAGAGCGACAGGGCCTCGCGCAGCTTGGCCACTGCAAGCGACGGATCGCCGGCGGCAAGCTCGTCACGCGCCTCTGCGCGCAGCTGCTCGAAGCGGTCGAGGTCGAGCTCGCCCGGCTCAACCCGCAAGCGGTATCCGGCCCCCTGCGTGACGAGTCGCTGCTGCCGGCCCGCCTCGCCTACGAGCGTGCGGCGTAGGCGCGAGACGTAGATCTGAATCATCTTCGGCGCGCTCTCGGGTGGCGACTCGTCCCAGAGGAGGTCGGTCAGTCGGGCGATCGCAATGCGCTCGTTCCGATGCAGAAGCAGAACGGCCAGGAGCGCCTGCTCCTTGCCCGGCACGAACGGAAGCGGACGCCCGTCCTCCAGAACTTCGAGCGGGCCCAGGATCCGAAACTCGAGAGCCCCGGCAGGCGGCACGTCATCTGACGCTAGCACTGCAACTTCGCGCCTTCTAGAGCCGGATTCTCGACCGATTTACCGGCGATTAGCGCCCGAGCAACCTCCCCCGCCCATCCTCCTCGCAAGACCACGCACTCCTTTGTGAGCGATCGAAGAAAGGAAAGCTTTGGACGAGGCGTATCGGATGCTAGGTAGGGAGCACCAGGCCGATCTCGAGCGCGAGGCCCAGAAGCGTCATCTCGCCGCGGCCGTCCGTACCGGGCGGACCGCTCGAACGCAGGCCCCGGACGACCTCGCGCGGCGGAAGCGGGTGCGTTTCATGCCCTCCCGTCTTGCTGCGTTCCTTCACTGACCTACCCAGGCGGCGGGTGCCGGGCCGGGCGGTTCAGGTGGCGGCTGACTGGGACCAGATGAGGAGGTCGAGGATTCGCACTTCGGTGAGTCGGTGCGTGCGACTCGCGAGAGCTCGCTGGATCTCGTGCAGGACCGACGAGTTGCGATCCAGGTCTTCCTTGTAGCTACGGACGAGCGCAGTGGCGCGCTCCCCGAACGACCCCGGCGAGCGAGTACGGCCATCGCCACTCGTCAGATATGCCTGCACGACGCTGTCGAGCATCGGGATCAACGCTGGCCGCTTCCTGTGCAGCGCCTTCGTCATCTTCGAGAAACCGACTCCGCGAATGTCCGCGAACGCGTGGAAGAGCTGCGTCAGCGGGATCCACGGGATCGATCTCGTTGCGTCTGCCAGCGATGCCTCGATACGGATCTTGGACAAGGCTCGTTCGATCTCGCCGCGGCGCTCGAGAATCTCCGCGATCTCGGCCGCCGAGATCCGCGCGCCGCCCCGGTTCGCCAGCCTGAGGTCACTCTCGTCGAATGACGCAAGTCCTGAGCCATGGGTCTCACGATCGGGATACGCCGCGAGGAACTCGAGCGCCACCTCGAGTGGATTCCCGACCTCGACACCACCACGGAGAATGATCGTGCTCACACCTGCGACGAACGATCGCACGCCGCGAGCTCGACGGTCGGCTATCCCTTCGTGGGTAGCGAGCGGGCGTACCCGGTGCCGAGCTCGACCCACTTGGCGAGCTGGCGTCTGGTGCGAAGGTCTTCTGCGCCGACCCGTAACCACCCCTGCATCGATCGGCCGCGCATCTCCATCAGGCGAGCGTTGGTGGTCGCCACGAGCTTGTCGGATTGCGCCGGGTTTACGCGAACCAGTGCACCGCCCTGGCCGCTTGCCGCCACAGCCATGTTGCCCCCGACCAGGAACGCGAGCCCCCCGAACATCTTCTTCTCGGTCAGATCGGGTTCGCCGGCGACCAGATCGCGTATGCGAGCCGCGAGTTTCTCGTCGTAGGGCATTCCTGGCGACCTCCGCGGGCCAACCTACACGGGGTGGCGCGCCAGGCGCAAGCGCCCGATCCTAGCCCTCGAGGCTCCTAGGCATGCGGTCACGGCGTAACTTCATCTAATGAAGCTACTATTTCCAGTGGAGCTACGACAGAAAAGGTGATGGAACCTTGAGCACGCTGCTGCTTGTCCCACTCGACGACACCGTCGTCTTCCCGAACATGAACGTCACGATCTCGGCCGACGTGGGCGAGGAGGCCCGCGTGCTGCTCGTGCCACGGCACGAGGGCGAATACGCCAAGGTCGGGACAGTCGCCGAAGTCGTCGAACGGGTGCGCCTGCCCGGCGGTCTCGGGGCCGTCAATCTAGTCGGTCTTCACCGTGGAGTCGCCGGCGCCGCCCACACCGACGTTCAGGGCCGGCTCAGGGTCGAGGTGCAAGAACAGCCGGACGTAGAGCCGCCGGGCGTGAGGACCCGCGAGCTCGAGCGCGAGTACCGCGCTGTCGTCGAGGAGATTCTGGAGCTGCGCGGTGACGACGGGCGGATCTCCGCCTTCGTGCGCTCGATTCGTGAGCTCGGCACGCTTGCGGACACCGCCGCCTATGCCCCAGAGATCAGCTTCGAACAGCGGATCGAGCTGCTGGAAGCGGTGGACGTGGTCGAGCGGCTCGAGCTCGCCTTGAGGCTTCAGCGCGAGCGCCTGGCCGAGCTGCAGATCCGTCATCGGATCCGCGAGGACGTCGAGGAGGGTGCTCAGCGCCAGCAGCGCGAATACATCCTGCGCCGCCAGCTCGAGTCGATTCGCAAGGAGCTCGGAGAGGACGACGCCTCGGTCTCGGACGACTACCGCAGCAAGATTGCCGACGCTGATCTCCCCGACGAGGTGCGCGAGCAGGCGGAACGCGAGATCGCACGGCTGGAGCGAATGGGCGACCAGAGCGGCGAGTCCTCCATGATTCGCACCTACCTCGACTGGCTGCTCGCGGTACCTTGGGGCAAGCGCTCCGAGGAGCGACTCGACCCCGTCAACGCGCGCGAGGTCCTGGACAACGACCACGCGGGCCTCACCGACGTGAAGGAACGCATCGTCGAGTACCTGGCCGTGCGCAAGCTCCGGCAGGAGCGCGGCATCGCCGAGGACAAGCGCTCCGGCGCGATCCTGACGCTGATCGGGCCGCCCGGTACGGGCAAGACCTCGGTCGGCGAGTCGATCGCCCGGGCACTCAATCGCGAGTTCGTGCGCATGTCGCTCGGCGGCGTGCGCGACGAGGCCGAGATCCGTGGACACCGCCGCACCTACATCGGCGCGCTGCCCGGCCGGCTCGTTCGCGCGCTGCGCGACGCCGGGACGATGAACCCGGTGATCCTGCTGGACGAAGTCGACAAGGTCGGCGCCGACTGGCGCGGGGATCCCTCCGCCGCGCTCCTCGAGGTGCTCGACCCGGCTCAGAACCATTCGTTTCGCGACCACTATCTCGATGTCGAGCTCGACCTCTCGGAGGTCGTGTTCATCGCCACGGCGAACGTGGCCGAGACGATCCCGGGCCCGCTGCTAGACCGCATGGAGGTCATCCGCTTCGACGGTTACACGGTCGACGAGAAGGTCGCGATCGCGCGCGGCTATCTCTGGCCGCGCCAGCGTGAGCGGGCAGGCCTGCGCGAGGACGAGGTGTCGATCGACGACATCACGCTCGAGCTGATCGTCAGTCAGTACACGCGAGAAGCGGGCGTGCGCCAGTTGGAGCGCGAGCTCGGCAAGCTGCTCCGCAAGACAGCGACGACCGTGGCCTCAGGCACCGTGCAGCCACCGATCTCGATCGGCGAGCCGACTGTCCGAGATGCACTCGGCAAGCAGCGCTTCTATCAGGAGTCCGCCGAGCGGACGGCGGTGCCCGGAGTGGCGACCGGCCTGGCGGTCACGGGTACCGGCGGCGACGTCCTGTTCGTCGAGGCGACCAAGATGCCGGGCAAGGACGGACTCGTCCTGACCGGCCAGCTCGGCGACGTCATGAAGGAGTCGGCACGGATTGCCCTCTCCTACGTGCGGTCGCACGCGGAGCAACTCGGTCTCGACGAACACGTCTTCGAGGACACCAGCTTCCACGTGCACGTGCCTGCAGGTGCAATTCCGAAGGACGGCCCGAGCGCCGGGATCACGATGACGACTGCGCTCGCGTCCCTGCTCACCGGCCGGCCGGTGAAGCACACCGTCGGCATGACCGGAGAGGTCACGTTGCAGGGTCGCGTGCTGCCGATCGGCGGCCTGAAGCAGAAGGCCCTCGCGGCCCACGCAGCCGGGCTGACCGACGTCATCATCCCGGAGCGAAACCGGGCCGATCTCGACGACATCCCCGAGGACGTCCGGAACGAGATGAGCTTCCACCCGGTGATGAGCCTCGACGAGGTGCTCGAGCTGTCGCTCGAGTCGCGCTCGGCGCATGCGCTGTCGTAGCTGCCCGCCGCTCCCCGAGGAGGTCCGCAACGCAGCGGACCTCCTCGAGCGTCGCTGGACGGTCTCGATCCTCTACGTCTCGAACGCAGGCGCCGTCCGCTTCAACGAATTTCTGCAGGCACTCGGCAGCATTCCGCCGGCGACGCTCGCGCGGCGGCTGACCGACCTCGAGGAGGCCGGCGTGTTCGAGCGAGCGGTGGTCGACGCCCGCCCCCCGCGCGTCGAATACCGACTCACGCCACGCGGCCGTCAGCTTCGCTCACTCGTGAACGCACTCGCGCGCTTCGCCGAGACGGGGTCGGGAACCGCCCGGTGAGAGGCGCCACGCCGTAATCGCGGCCGGCGGGCAGTCGTTTGACCGCCCGCCGCACGTGGTCGTTACCTGCCGTGCTCGATCGTCTCGAGCTGAATATCCTCGCTGGGACCCGTTACGGAGAGCGCCTCCAGCAGACCGACGCCGGGCCCGTAGAACTTGTTCTCGTTCTTGGTCTCGAGCAACGAGTAGTCCTTCGTCTGCAGAACGTTTGCCGTGAAGCTCCCGAACGGAACCGATCGGGACGCGCTGACACTCAGCACTTGAGCCGCGTCCTGCGCGGCTCCCGGGGCATTTTCCTGGCAGTAGAGGTCTCCGACCTTCGGTGCCGCCTCCATGATGTAGCCCGGCTGCGCACCGTTGACACCTGCTGTCCAGGAACCGTCGTGCGTGCCGGCCGGCAGCTGTGTCGCAAGCTCGCCGAAGTACCAGACGTTGCCTTGATCGTCCTGCCCGAACCAATCCAAGGTGTCTTCCGTCAGGACACCGGCGTCCAAGACCTGGTCACGGACTTCAACCGTTTTCACGCCGGCGATCGTGGGCGTGTTGTGCGTGACGGTGACGATGTCGACGACCGGTGTCTTTTGGACATTTCCCCTGTACGTGAACCGCGTTCCCGGCACCACCGGGAAGTAAGGATTGTCGATTGTCGTCGACTTCTTGAAGTTGCCCGCATCGAAGCTCGGGCAGGTCGGCGCCGGCCTAGACCCAGGGCTATTCGCGCCCAGAGCCTGCGTCAGCGGAACCAGCAAGATCAGACCGAGGATCGCCCCACCAAGGGCCAGCGGTCGACGGATGGTTCTCATCTCCCCTCCTCCTTCCTTCGCAGGACGAGCGAACGTAACGCCCGAAGATGAAGGGATGATGAGCGCCGGCCTTCGATCGCCAAACGAGGTGCAACGCTGTCAATCAGGCAGGTTCGGCTTACGCGCCTTGACATATTCTTATATAGGAATATGATTTCCCTGATGGCACGAGCAGCGACGACAGCGGATGCGTTCAACGCCGTGGCCGAGCCCCGGCGGCGACAGATCCTCGACGCCCTCGCCGGCGGGGAGCAGCCCGTGAACGACCTGGTGCAGTTACTCGGGCTGGCCCAACCTCAGGTGTCGAAGCACCTGCGCGTACTCCGGGAAGTCGGAGCTGTGGACGTGCGCAACGCGGGAAGGCAGCGGCTCTACCGGCTGAACGGCCATGCGCTCAAGCCCATCCACGACTGGGTGAAGGGCTACGAGCGCTCCTGGTCCGAGCGGTTCGAGCAGCTGGACGTCGTGCTGGAGGAACTCAAGCAAAAGGAGGAAGGAGAATGACCGTGACGAGCAGCGGGTCGGCGACAGTGACCCTCCCCACCGATGAGCAGATCCTCATCACCCGGGAGTTCGACGCGCCCAAGCAGCTGGTGTACAAGGCGTGGACAACGCCCGAACTGGTCAAGCGCTGGTGGCACGCCAACCGCGGCGAGGTGAAGAGCGCCGAGATCGACCTGCGGGTCGGCGGCATTTGGCGATATGTGAGCGTGACGGCCGACGGCTTGGAGTTCGGCTTCCACGGCGAGTACCGCGAAATCGTGCCGAACGAACGGATCGTCTCGACCGAGGTCTACGAGGGCATCCCCGACGCGGAGGAGCACGCAGCACTGAACACCCTCACGCTCACCGAGGTGGACGGGCGGACAACCCTCACCGTCCTCGTGGAGCACCCGACCAAGATCGGCCGCGACGCACACATCAACTCCGGGATGGAGGGCGGCATGCAGGACGCGCTGGACCTCCTGGAGCAAGTAGCGATCTCGCTTCGCTGAGCAGCAGTCACGCAGCGGGCCACCCGAGGTCGCTCCCGGTGGCCCGCCTCCTCGAGCGTCAGCTCGGTTCGTGCTTCGGTCGTGTCGCGAGCTCGCCCGGATCGCCCTCGAGCGAGATCGGGTCGACCTCCCAGCCGAGACCGTCGTGCGCGTGCCTCGCAACTACTCGACCGGTTGCATCCAGCTCGACCACCTCGCCGCGCACCGCGATGCTCTCGTCCTCGGTGCGGTTTCCGTCGGCGTCGTAGAGGAACGTCTCGATCCGGTTGGGTTGCTCGCTCTCGCTCATCGCTCAGCCCCTTTCGTTTCGTGTCGAGTGCTCACGACGAGACCGCTGCAGGTCTCGCCGGGCGCCCGACCTCGAGCGCTCGCGTGAGATCCGTGATCGACAGGAGCCCAGCCAGGTGTCCGTTCTCGACGACCAGGCCCCGGTTCGACGTCGGCGGCGAGAGGGCGGTGAGCGCCTCGACGGCCGTCTCGTCCTCGGTGAGCAACGGCACCTGGTCGAGCG
>WNGJ01002292.1_pt1 | contig 23102 bp, 22 predicted proteins | sample 5400611 | NCBI WGS metagenome assembly WNGJ01 (sample SAMN13153375, study PRJNA577476) | soil metagenome | isolation source: 40 cm soil or saprolite under Garry oak tree replicate 1 | place: USA:California | collected 2016-06-15
ACTGGTTTGCCTAATCTGTGTAATCTGCGTAATCTGCGGATGATTCTTCTGAAGCCGTAACTCCACACACACAAAATGCCGCGACTTTCATCGCGGCATTTCTTCAATCGGCCTCCAATATAGACCGAAGAAGATTACCCGAGTCCTTGCTCTCGATAGCCGACCCGGTAACCGCTTGCAAACCCTTCCCGGTAAGCCTCTGCGAAGTTACCAAAGCCGGAGTCATGATAGTAGTGCGAACGCTCGGGATCGTAGCTCTTCGCTTTGCGTCCATCGCTCTCCCCGGTTTTTAACCCATCCTTGTATCCCTGGCTATACGCCTTCTCACTATTGTTGAAGACGTATTGCCCGTAGTAGTTGTAACGATCAAATCTTCCATAAGGATCCCAGAAAGGATCGTAGGAACGACCGAAGGTGTGGAACGGACGAACCGGTCGCACGATAACTACGCGACGCGGATAACGAGTCTGCGCGGCCGCTGTCGTACCGGCCAGCAGGATGATACTTGTCAGAAGTAACGCTGCCAGAATCAGTCCAATAATTTGGCGTATCAATCTTGTGTTCATAATCCACCTCCCCAGAACCTTTAAGATCCTACTTGTTTGGACACCTTAATGGGTTGCGAGGTCCATGCCGGAGTGTGGACTTACGACTGCGATCGGTTTGCGGCTTTGTTGCATTTTAGTGAACAGAGCGGCAAAGTCAGAACCCCAACGGTCTGAGTACTGACTGGATGAGTGCTGCCGTATAGAGTATCTCCGGCTAGCGCACGTTTCTGAAGTATTCGTTGCTGATTTTCTGCGATGTTAACCCGAATTAGCTTCCGGCTTCGGATGAACATATCGCAGTAACTGCCAGCCAAGAATCATCGCGACGATGACTCCAACTATTACCCAGGTGAGGTTGCCTAATATTTCAGCGATCGCCTGAACGCGACTACTGAAGGCGTAACCGATGCCGACGTAGAGCACCACCCAAAGCACCTCGCCAACTACATCCCAAAGCAGAAAGCCTCGCCAGGGATAGGCCGCGATTCCGCTCGCCACATTCACCCATGGTCCAAGTGCGGTGATCAACCAGCGACTTAGAAAAATACCAGCGCCACCCCATCGTTTGGTTAGCGCTTCAGCTTGTTTGATATTAGCTTCGGCGCCGATCCTGCGCGTGATGCGGTTGATCAAACGACGGCCACCCCAGCGAGACAAGCCATAGACGATTTGATCGCCCAGCACGGCGGCAACACTGGCCACGGCGATTACCTGCCCCAGCTTCATTTCGCCTTGCTCGACAAACGAACCGGCGGCCACCAGCATTAAGCTAACGGGAAAAGGAATACCGACGGAACAGATCAAGATCACGCCAAAGAGAACCGGCAGACCGTATACCAACAGGGCTGCCAGGACCTGATCGGTAATACTCATGGCGACCGTCCCGGCGCCGGCGCGCCTGACGGTTGCTTTTGTTCCGTATCGCTAAGTGGTGGTGGACCAGGTGGCGGATAGCGCCGACGAGCATGGACAATCGCTTCCTGCAAGACAGCGATCACTTCATCGACTGGACGATGCTGTTCACGCGCAATCTCACGGATTGGGCGCCGATCGGGCTTGCCAGGCGTGGCAGGCAAGCCCAACGCCTGATGGAGGACCGAAGGCGGCAAGCGATAAGAATGGGCGATGTAGCCGAGACTCATCCAGGGACGAATCTGTTCATCCTGATGATAGTGCCAGTAGATTGCGCGCCGGATAGTGCGCACTGCAAAGAGTCCGGTCACACCCACAACCAGCACAAACGCGAACAACACCAGCCATTGTCGCCATCCGAGATTCTTCATCTACCTTTGGTTCACAGGATACCGCAAGCAGATCAGAACCGGGGAGCGGAAACGACCCGTCCACAAAGTCAGAAACCCGACGTGTCGGGGTAGCGACCGGGTGAGACTTAGTCAACCGTTCAACGCCGATTGAACGGCAAGGTCAGAAGGGGAAGTGGTAGCGACCGGGTGAACGGCTGCCCTCGTTCCAGCGGAACGAAATGTTTATAGTTCTCGGATTAATTTCACGATGGCGGCTTACTGCTATGGACATTTGGCTCCTAACGGAGCCAGGAACTTAGCGGCGTTGCGGATAATTAGATGCCGATGGCGTTCATAACTGAGCCCAGCGTAAGCACTGATTGGTCCCTTTTGCTTTCGTTAATCCTCAACTGAGATAACCCATCCGCTATCGCAGATGGTACTGACCTCATTCCGATCGCCTTCACTTACACTTGGAGTAACCACAGTCGCGACAGAAGTCACAGCCACTCGCGTGTTCCAATTGCCCGTGGCATTCGGGGCAGATGCCGATCATCGTGGACATGATCGCGCCAGTAATCTTGGCTGCACCTTCTGACGGCTGATTGCCGATTGCGGAGTGCTCTGTTTGTTTAAGCGCGCGCGCGGAGTCGGGTAGATGCTGCACGCGGCGGTTGGTGATCATGATGCACTCGGCCACCGCCTGTTCCGGTGAAGTCAACAGGCGCTCGTTGAACCAAACGGCATGTGTGCCCGTCACCTTGTTAAGACTGTAGGCAACTTCAGCCGCGTCGAACCCGCCGCGCAGCATCTTCGAAGCAAGCAGTCCCACACCTCCCGAGATTGGTCCAGTAGCAAAAACTTCCTGAATCATCTTGCCATCATGATTCACTGTGACGTAGAGGTTCTGACCGTCAAATGGAATCTGCCAGGTGGCGCCGCTCAGCTCGCGCGGCCGTTCGATGCGTATGGCGGTTAGATCCGGAGGAGCCTGCACTCGTCCTGACGCCGCGCTACTTTCTCCCTGATTGGAAGCTACTGTGTCTGCTTGAATCTGTTGTCTCGCTGCTACCTCGGCGTCAGCGCCAACCGGGGCGGCGATTGCAACCACAGCATCGCCGCAAGCCGGCTTGTCTATGACTTCAACCATCGCTTCCGGATTGCAAGCCGTCTCGCCTTTGTCCTCGGCTTTCATCGACGTCAGGACCTGGTTATCACGCGAGCCGTCGCGGTAGTAACTGACAGCCTTGCAACCAAGCTGGCGGCCAAGGCGATAGAGACTATCCACCGATTCAATCGTGTCGTTGACGGCGCCGTTACAAGTCTTGGAAACACTGTTATCAACGTTGCGCTGGGCTGCTGCCAAAACGTGCACGTGTTGCTCGGCGCTGATATTCATCGCCGAAATGAAGTGTGGTGGCAGTTCCTTTTCATGTTCGCAAACATATTCGGAGGCTTTGTCGATCGACTCCTGATCAGTTTGATCGACTTCAATTCCCAACGCTCGCGCCGCCACGCTGTGCACATACGTGCGCGTGCCCAGGGTGTCCCGGCGCACGTAGGCCCAGGAGAAATTCGGCTCGATACCTGACGATGTTTCGGCAACCAGAGAGATCGTGCCGGTTGGAGCAATGGTCGTCACTTCATAGTTGCGCGGCGTTAAAGGCACATCGCGCGAAACACCGATGTGGTTGTAAAGAAAGTCTTCGTACGCCTCGCGATTCGGTTCAAACTCCGGAAACGTTCCCTTTTCGGCGCCAATCTGGATACTGGCATTCCAGGCCTCGCGGCGAATAAAGCCCATCATCTCTTCCATCAAATCGATTGAAGCAGCCGAACCGTAGGTAACCTTCAGATTCAAACAAAGATCGGCAAAGCCCATGATGCCCAGGCCGACGGGACGCGTGCGCGTAACGACATCGTTAATCTCCGGCAACGGCCAGGCGCAGGTGTCAATCACGTTATCGAGGAAGCGAGTGCAAAGATGCGTTACTTCCCGCAGGCGATCCCAGTCAACACGTTTCTCCGGCTCGTAGAACTTGTTCAAATCGATTGAACCGAGATTGCAGGAATTTGAGAAGTGTAGAAACTGTTCGCCGCAGGGATTGCACGAATAGATCGGTCCCATGGACTTCATCATGTGGTTGTGACGATTCACCTCATCGATGAAGGCGATGCCAGGCTCTGCATACTTGTGCGCGCTGGCCACGATGCGGTTCCAGATGTCAGGCGCATAAACCATGCCCGGGCGCGGTGGCTCTTCGATGGTGCACTCGGAGAGATCCGCAGCCTGAAACGCCTGCTTGTCGGGGAAACTTACGGTTGTCCCATCCAGACGACGATAGACGACATAGTCATCTTCGCGGAGAGGATCGTAGATCGGTTCGGTCCAGGGTTCACCGTCAAACTCAAGCTGAAACCATTCGTTGTCGTCAACAGCTTTCAAAAACTTGTCGGTAACATTGACTGAAATATTAAAGTTGGTCAGCGAGTGCTGATCATTTTTCGCGTGGATGAAACGCAGGACGTCAGGATGCGTGACGCGCATCATGCCCATGTTCGCACCGCGTCGCACACCGCCCTGCTTCACCACATCAGTGACCTGATTAACGATGTTCATGAACGATACCGGACCGGAAGCCACTCCTCGAGTCGAACCAACCAGAGCACCGGAAGGACGCAGGAATTCATAAGTCATGCCCGTGCCGCCACCGGTTTGATGAATCGTCGCCGCAGCTTTGGCGTGCTCCATGATTCCTGTTATCGAGTCGGGAACGTCCAGGACAAAACAAGCCGCCAGCTGTCCATTAGTTTTGCCGGCATTGACAAGGCAAGGCGTATTGGGAACAAACTCGCGCGCCAACATCACATCGCTCATGGCGTTAAAAAATGAGTCCCGCTTCTCAGCGTCCTTTTCCGCAGCTGAAACATGACCCACCACGCGGCGAACGATGTCGGGCCACTCCTCAAGCGCCCGGCCCCTGGCATCCTTCAGCGAGTATCGTTTACTGATAACCCGTTTGGCATTTAGCCCCAAAGGCTGGGTCCTACGACGTTGCACCGTCGTTGAACTGCCGCTAGCGTTCGCGGAGGATAGTCCTGCTTCGCGCGGGGAAGATACATCTGCTGTAGGGGTTTGTTTGCCAATAGCTGTGCTCATTCTGATCTGCCTTTCTCGTGCCCTGGGGACATTTCAGCACGAGGAATTATCGGGAGTTTCAAAGACGGTTCTACGGCTACATTATAGTAGACGCACCATCTCTTAGCATGTGTAGCGGATACTTCGGTTGGCTTTTTTCGAAGCGCAAAAACCTATGTGGAGAGCAACTCAGGGGGCCTGCCGCTGCTCCAAGTTAACCCGCCTCGTCTCAAGCGGAGCGGAATATACTCCTTTGAAACCCGTATGTCAATATGTTGTGGTCATCTTTTTTTTCAATGCATTATAGTGTGTTAATTGAGACAACACCTTAAGTCCTAAACTACTGATAATCGGCCATTTTGAGTTCCTCAGCACACTCCTGGATTACAACTAGCCGGATAACTTTTCGGGCCTCAAGGATCAGGTTAATTACGAAAGTCTGGATCGTTTTTGCGATGTTGCAGATACCGGGGTTGAGCAAGACTGGATCTAGAGCGCAGCGGCGCAGATTGTCTATTTTGACGAGGAGCTATTGGATAGCAGCAATTCGAATTTGCCCATGTCGCGATTATGGCTATCGAGCGCGGCGAAGGTGTCAGAAGTTTCTTCGAGCATTTCTTTTGTCATCGCAATGGAGTCGCTGAGTTGCTCGAAATCCAATGCAGAAACGCGCTCAGGAGTAGGCAGGGTGACGACCTGATCGTTTACCAAACCGAAAAAGTTTTCAATCGACTGCAGTTGTCCTTCAACCAGTTTTACCGACCGCTCGATATCCTGAAAAGCAGCAACCCTGCGCTTGAGAATCTCCACATTCGATTGCTGAATTCGTCGCTCGCGATCGTCTCGTGACGCTTCCACTGAGCGTTCAGCCTGGATGAGTTGATTCTGCACGGCCTGGCGGTTGATGGATCTGAGGTGATGTTTCCGGCGACGGTAGACGTCGAGCAGATCTACAAAATCTTCCCAGCGCTGATCCAGGCTTTGGATGTTAGAAGGGATCTGTTTGGCGTTTGTAAACTTCTTGTAGTTGGAATAAATCTGATTCTTCATCCAACGCAAATACTCAACGGCTTCGCGTTCGCGAGGATCGAAGAGCTTGATTGAGGCTTCGCGTTGTTGGTCACGAAGCTTCATCAGGCGCTGCTTTTCGCGGCGGTCGACAAGTCGGCGATAGAATGAACTGGCTGGCACGGTGACTAAATAAACTGTTTCGGCGGCGAGGGCAGCAACCAGTGGCGTGACCTCCTGCGCATAGGCTGCAAATACCGCGAAGCTCGCCAATCCCCAGAAATTTAAGGGCTCCTTGAAAGCTTCTTTCAAATACTTAAAATCAATCTTAGGGAACTCGGGCATATCATTGAACAACTAAAGACCCTGGACATCGCCACAAACGCGCTTGCGTCAATTTATGCGGTTACTATTATTTACGACTTTCTCGCTCTGTTCGCCGGCCCCGGTCTCGCCTTGCGCGGGTAAAGCTTGTTGTGACCCGCCACTGGTAGCGGCCGGCAAGAGTCCCATTTCTTGTTTGTAAGCGAGCAACTTGTCTTGCAATTGCATATCCATCGCTTCGCGTTCTATGTCCTGCATCTGATTGTCGACCGAAGCGGAACCGAGCTGTAACTTTGCTTCAGCGGCAGCCGCGCGACGATCGATCTTGTCTCGCATCTCATCAAAAGTCGAAGCATCGTCGCCAATTTGAAACGACTCCATAGTTTGAGCCAGTTGTTCCTGCAACTTGGCTTGCTTCGACTGATTAATCAGTTGCATCGCTTCGGCCGTACGCCGCTGCATCTGCAACACATAATTGTCGCGGGCCTTGAGCGCCTGTTTCGATGCCAACGTAGCGTGCTCAAGTTGCTGCGAGGTTTTCTGCAAGTCCATCTGCGCCTGTTGCAGCTGCCCGATATAAGCCGTGGCAATGTCGTCGCGGCTCAACTTTACCGACGCACGTATCTTGGAGTCTAAATCGACGACCTGTCCCTCAAGACGCTCTTTGCTCTTCGCCAGCAGCTTTTCCGTAGCCATTACCTGCGCCACAGAGTTATTTAGATCCGGCACCCGGTCGCGCATGTCGCGGATAGTCTGCTGCAATATGAGCTCGGGGTTTTCAGTCGATTCAATTATGCCGCCGAACAGCGCTCTAAACGAACGCGAAATTCTGCTAAGAAGTCCCATGTTGTGGCTGATCCTCCACCAAGAGATGTGCGATCTTTGTTCGTGCCTCTCAAATTCCCGCGCCCGTATATGTACGATGAATTACTGCGAAGGGTTCAAAATTCAGGTACGAAAGTAAAAGGAAGTATAACAGTAGTTGTGCGCCAGCTTCCAGACAATGCCGGTGGTTAAAAAGTCGGCTCTTGAGCTGGCGTAGCTTTCAGACGACAGGCTAAAGCCTGAACTCTGAACTACTTGCTTTTGACCTCTCGGTGAATCGTCCGATATCCCGGCGATACTGCATGCCTTCCCAGCTAACCTTTTTGACCGCGTCATAACAATCTGCCAATGCCTGCTCCAGGGTTTTCCCAGTGGCCGTTATGCCGAGAACGCGCCCACCCGCAGTCAACAGTTCACCAGCGTCTGATTTTGTCGTGCCGCCATGAAACACTTGTAGATTGTTGTTGGCCGCCAACCGGTCCAAGCCTGAAATGGCTGCACCAGGCTCATAAGCTCCGGGATAGCCGGCACTGGCTAATACGACGCAGGCGGAAGACTGACTACTCCATTCAACGCCGACGTCACGAAGGTTTCCCGATATGACGGCCTGAAATACCTCAAAGAGATCAGACTGCAGTCTTACCAGAATGGCTTGCGTCTCCGGATCTCCGAAACGCACGTTATACTCGAGCACCTTCGGACCAGAAGAAGTCAGCATCAATCCGATGAAGAGAATGCCGCGGTAACGAAAGCCCTCCTGATCGGCACCTTTAAGAGTTGGTTCAACAACCTCGCGCACGATGCGGTCAAGTGTTTTCTTGTCCAGGATCGATGAATCGGTAATTGCACCCATACCGCCCGTATTTGGTCCGGTATCATTTTCTCCAATGCGCTTGTGATCGCGCGCAGCCGGCATCAGTGCGAAGTCGCGGCCGTCCGTGAATAACAGAAGTGAGACCTCCCGGCCCTCAAGAGCTTCTTCGATAACTATCTGCTTCACAGCTTCGCGTGAAACCAGGGCTCCGCTGGATAGCTTTGATACCGCCTCCGAGGCATCGGCGCGTGAAGGCGCCACAACGACACCCTTGCCCGCGGCCAATCCGTCTGCCTTGACTACCACTGCGGCATCGGGTGATCCAAACTTTCCACTATGCAATGCCTCAAGCGCTTCGGCTTCGGAATTCGCGACATAGTAATCAGCCGTGGGTATCTTGTGTCGTCGCATGAAATCCTTGGCAAACGACTTACTCGATTCCAAGCGCGAAGCTGCGCGGCTGGGGCCGACGATCTTCAGTCCACTTCGCTCGAATTCATCGACGATTCCATCCGCCAGCGGCGCTTCCGGTCCAACAATAGTTAGGTCAATATTTTCGTGCCGTGCATAGTCGCGTAGTGATGCATGATCGGTTGCAGAAATCGGTACGCATCTGGCGACCTGCGAAATTCCACCGTTGCCGGGCGCACAGTACAAATCGAGCGTTGTTCCTGAAGTTCGCTTTAACGCCCAAAGGATCGCATGTTCACGACCACCAGAACCAATAACCAGCGCTTTCATATTTGGGAAAACTACTCCTTACCTGTCTTGCTTTTAGCACGTGCGTCGTCAGAATAGTTCTCATTTATCCTTGACACAGTTTCGCCATAGTTATACTTTTTCCGCATCCGCTCCGCCTGTTCGAGGGCAGCCCACGCTCACCCCGATGCTCGCCAGGAAAATAGCGGCTCCTCTTTGAATAAAGGCAAACCGCTTCCAAGTGGCCCGCCAACATTAGACGATGGTCTAGACCGACCCCGGGAGAACGAATCATGTCAGAACGGGAAGAAATACGTGAGGTAGAAACAACCTCAGATTCCGAACATCCAGATCGAACCATCAAATGTGTAGATTGCAACGAGTATTTCATCTGGACTTCGGGCGAGCAAGCTTTTTTTCATGACAAGGGCCTAAAGAATGAGCCAAAGCGTTGCAAGCCTTGTAAGCAAGCCAAGAACGAAAGATTAGCTGCTATCACGGCAGCCCAAACATCCGGAGTCAGGCAGCGAGTCGAGGTTTCGGTGCAGTGTGCTCAATGTGGTCAACAGACCACGGTCCCTTTTTATCCTTCACAGGGCCGGCCCGTTTACTGTCGCTCGTGTTTCCTGGCAGGTCGAACCGCAGAAACGAATAATTCCGCAAGCGCTTGACCGGGTCGAGAAAAAACAACATTCTCACCGATCTATCAAGTTCTACCTACTCGTCCTAATCCATGTACAGCCCCAGACTGGATTTTACTTCTCCAGATGATAAGGCACGCTGGTAACGATCACGCCCTTTTTGAAAAGCAAAGCACCTTTCAACAGCAGTGAACTCTGATTGTGTAACAGCTGGTGCCACCAACGAGCTGTCACGAATTCAGGAAGCACAACTGTCAACATATCATTGTTATGTTGTTTGCGAATGCGCTCGATGTGACGCGTCAATGGGCGTACCAGCGAACGATAGGGGGAAGCCAGTACGACTAACTCCACGCCCCCACTCCACTGGTTCCACTTTTCACGCAGCTTTCTGGTGGCTTCATCATCCAGGTCGACATAAACAGCCGTAACGTGCTCGGGCGCTATTGATTTGGCATATTCTAATGCCCGAATCACACCACGATGAATACCGGAAATGGGAACAATCACTTCGTGGCGAATAGGTCGCAGCCTCTCCAGGCCTACAGTTGTCAATTGTTTGGCCACCTGTACGTAGTGTTTGTGAACGGCGCGAAACATCATCACCAGAATGGGAATCAGAACAATTACTACCCAGGCGCCATGAATAAACTTCGTGAGTATCAGCACAAAGGTAACGATGCTGGTTGCAATCGCGCCGAGACCGTTGACGACGATCGATCGTTTCCAGTGCGACTTTTCTTTTTGCATGACCGCGAAGTCGATCGGATTACGACCGGCGAGCGCTTCCGGGGTAATGCTGACATGGATATCGTCAAGCCGTTCGCCTTCATCTGTAATCAGCGCTGAGTATTTGTCGGCGCCGTTATCCTGCCCGTTTCTGTTTCGATCAGCCTCGCGCCGCAGCCGAAGCGCCTTGCCTTCTTTAAACCAATGACGAACCATTCCTGACTGGGAAAGGGTAAAGGAAAGAAAAACACCGACTGCGTATAGCGGAATTAACCGGCTCGTATCGCCTTTGAACGCCACCACCAGAATTGCCGATAGCAGGGCCAGAATGATGACACCGTTTGAAAAGACAAGACGATCACCGCGACTGGCAAACTGTCGCGGCAGAAAGCGATCGCGCGCCAGCAGACTTGCCAGTCGGGGAAAATCAGCGAATGAGGTATTGGCGGCCAGCACCAGGATCATGGCCGTGGTTGCCTGAATCACGAAGTAGAACCAGCGAAAGGGGCCGCTGAATATTACTCTCGCAAATTGCGAGATCACAGTTTCGTTGTCGTGCGGATGCACCTGGTAGAGATAGGCCAGCAAGCTGGTGCCGATGAACATTATCGCCAGCAGAATGGCCATCGCGGTTAAAGTGGTGGCGGCGTTGCGTGCCTCAGGCGGTTTGAAAGCCGGAATCCCATTGGAGATGGCCTCGGTTCCAGTCAGTGCCACACAGCCGTTAGAGAAGGCGCCCAGCAACAAAAACCAGGTAAGAGGGCTTTGGTGATAACCCTCGGCGAATTTCAAATGCGTGTCATCGATTGGAACCACAGTGCCCGGATGCAGGTAGTAATAGAGAAGGCCATATACAATCATTAACAGGAAACAAACCAGGAACGCGTAGGTTGGTCCGGCGAATAGCGCTCCCGACTCGCGCACTCCTCGCAAGTTTGCTATGGCTATCAAAAAGATCAAGACCAGACAAAGACCTACCTTGTGAGAGTCGAGCCAGGCGAACCTGGTTCCCTGCGCGGCTGAAGTGATCGCGGCGACTCCTGCCGAGATAGACACAGACACAGTCAGAATGTAGTCAACCAACAAGGCAGCAGCGGCAGTAAGACCAGGGTAAATACCCAAGTTTTCTTTGGCGACGATATAGGCGCCGCCGCCCGAAGGATACGCGTGAATTGTTTGCCGGTAACTGGTAGCGACGATACCAAGTACCAGGGCAATCACAATTGAGATTGGGACTACGTAGTAATAGGTTAGCCCATACGCGGCCGCTACCGCCAGAACCAGCAGGATTTCTTCGGAGGCGTACGCTGTGGATGAAAGCGCGTCGGAAGAAAAGACCGCGAGCGCAGTTTTCTTAGTCAGGCGTTCGTGAATCGCCTGTTCCGTTCTCATTGGGCTGCCAACCAGAAAACGCTTGAGAGACGCGACCATCAACTACCTCCTTGTAGGATAGACATTTCCACTCTGTCGCCTGGCAAAACTCTTAGGATGGACATTCTGGCCTGTCACAACACAACCGAGCGGCCGTAAGAACGTTCGCTCCACAACACGCAAAAAGAAAAGGCGTGGAGCAATGAGCCCCACGCCATGAACGATCGGTGGCACTGCCCTTCCCGGGCCTACGAGGTTAGCTGTCGGGCTCGAACAGGAAGTGTTCTACGCAAAGTGTCTCGTGATGAGCGCTTTGTGATTCGCCCCGGTGTTTCGCATCGGCGAAACAGTGGTTCCCCCGTGTCACTTGTCTTTCGATAAGTGACTTCGGCAGACATTTGATTTTCAAATCGGGAGGATGTTACTCCCGCCGGCCCGGCTTATCAATCGTTAAATCAGGCCGTCACAGAAATTCATCAACCGCCTACATGCACAATCGGCCGCCGTTCGGGATCCTTCTCCGCCTGCCTTAGCACCTCATGGGTAACCGGGGCTGTATCCCCTTCACCAAAAGCGATGTACTTCAGCAAATATGACAAGGGATTACCCTCGCTCCAACCAAAATAGACATGCGGTAATTTTCCTGTTTCGTTGCGCAGGAAAAGTAAGAACGCGGCAATTGCGTTAGGCACCGCCGGCGAAACTGCTCGCAAAACTTTATAGCCGTCGATTTTCTCTCCATGAACTTGCAGGACACCAGAGAATTCCGAAGCGTCACCCGGCGTCACTTCGAAGAAAAGTATTGGTTCTCCCGGCGGAATATGATTGTCCGTCCGCTTTTCTCTTTCTTTGATCTCGTATTCAAGCGCGTCTCCGGTGTCGAGACGATTAGCGATAATCCGCACGGTGCCTTTTGCCGCCTGGCGAATGAATTCACGCGCCTGGTCATCGAGTTCAATACGCTCCACTCTTAATTCGGTCGAACGCCAGACGCGCGAGACCAGTGACGCGACGACAATTGCCAGAATAAAGAACGAGGCGATCTTGATACCTTCCGGACGTTCGTGAATGTTTTGAATAGTTGTGTAGGCAAAAACGATCGCGATAAGTAAAAAGGGAATCCAGTTTTGATTCCGCTTGCGCATCGCGAGCGTTACCGCAATCGCGGCTGATGTCATCAACACCAATACACCGGTAGCGTAGGCTCCGCCCTGAGCGTCAACGTCGGCATTAAAGATCAATGTCACGGCGATCGCAATCAGCGTAAAAACGAGCGCCAGTGGCCGCGTAGCTTTGGCCCACTGCGGAGCCATGCCGTAACGCGGCAGGTAACGGGGAACGATATTGAGCAACCCCGCCATAGCCGACGCCCCGGCAAACCAAAGAATCGAGATCGTGCTCAGGTCATAGACAGTGCCAAATAAGTTGCCGAAGTACTGGTGCGCGAGATACGCGATGGCGCGCCCGTTTGCCTCACCGCCTTCCTGGAACTTCTCTGCCGGGATTAGCATCGTCGTTACCATGCTGCTGGTGATAAGCATCACGCTCATTATGAACGCCGCGGTGCGTAGCAGTTTGCGGGTATTCTTTATTCGGCCCTGGAGTAGCATATGCGTGCGCGGTTCGGGAAGGCGACCGGTTCTGGTGGAGTGGATGTCTTCCCAGTCAGCATCGGTCAGATCCATATCTCCGCGGACTAATGGCATTACGGCCACGCCGGTTTCAAACCCCGAGAGTCCGAGTGCAAGTTTGGGAAAGAGAATCAGCGAAACTGCCACGATGAGCCATGGACTGCCGTGCACGCTGGGGTGACTAAGCAAAGATTGTTTCCATACTGGAAAGTAGTGAGGATGGGAAAGTAATTCGTACATACCAAAGCCGACGACAATCACATTTAACAGGAGATAGACTGCCACCAGGATTACCGCGATCCCGATAGCTTCCTTAAAGCCGCGCAGGAAAACAGTGCCAAGCAGCGTGACGAGGACCAATGTGATCCCAACCTGGTGTTTCAGGAGTTGTGGTGTAAATGGATTCTCGATGACGTGAGCAGTAGCATCGGCTGCTGAGAGGGTAATGGTGATAATAAAATCTGTAGCCACGAACCCAAGCAGGACAAGCACAAAGAGTTTACCTTTCCAACGCGAAAGCAAATGTTCCAGCATTGAAATGGACCCTTCACCATGGGGGCTTTCCTCGGCTACGCGGCTGTAAATGGGCAATGCCCCAAGAAGAGTAAGGAGAACGAGGATGAGGGTTGCGACTGGCGAGAGCGCGCCGGCAGCCAGAAAGGCGATTCCGGGTTGGTAACCGAGGGTCGAAAAGTAATCGACGCCCGTCAAACACATCACTTGCCACCAGGGATGTTGCCTGTGAGAACCGGGCCGATCATCGGCGTCCGCCGACTCTCTCCCACCCCTATATAACCAGAGCTTGAATTTTCGCCTTGTTCGATCGAAAAAAGGCATTCTGATGGCAGGCACACCAGCTGAAGCCCAGCGTCCTATCTCTCTTATGTCTGGCTTTTTTGGCTCGCGGAATTCTACGCTGATTCGATCCTGCGTCAAGCAGATTCGCAGAATCTGAACTCAATGTCTTCCCAAAAAAAAGCGGGCGGGGGCCTCCCACAGCCCCCACCCTAAGGCCACGTGTCCTCACCCCACGCGACCACTTCGTTCACCGGGGAGGTGAACGCAGCCGGATTATGCAACAGTCCGATTAAACTTTCAACCGACTTTCCCGGTTAAAATTGCGATAAAAGTTGATTATGAACGCTAGAGTATTTTTTTGTAACAAGCCGGATCGAGCATTTGATTGTCTGAGTTTCTGGTCAACAGATCAGGACGACTGCTTTCCCCTCGTTGAGGTTATGCCGCTTCCGATCGCGGCGGCATCACCGCTGCTCCGGGGATCGTTTGTGAGTTTCTCGGCGTGTGCAAGATCAGCCATGGCAACCACCACCAACAGGGCGGTCACGCCGACGGTGGCGAGAATATAAAGGAGCGCTGTCATCTCCTTGTAAATAAGAATAATTGTGCCGATGGCCAGGATCGCGGCCCATAGAACCGTAATCATTTTTCGGCGCCGGCGGTCACCGGCCACATTTCTCGAACGTTTCATTCGCTGTCAACTCCATTTAATTTCAAACCGATTCGGCGCATTGAATCCCCGTGGACCGTCCCAACTGACTAATATATAACTTTGTTCGTCAGCGAAGTGCCGCCTGTCATAAACATGTTTCCCAAGCCTCCCGATGCGGCGCCCATCAGTGTTTTTCCGATTCGGCCGGGCGAGAATATACCCGCTTCAGGCACTTCAATTACATCGAATGCCTGGAGAAAAACGTCTGGCTTCTTGTTCTTCTTGATCGCCGCATAGTCAACGACGATCGTTTCCTGCGTTTGCGCGCCGGGTTGTTGCCGGTAGATCTTAACCTCGCTGACCTTTGCTTCCTGCCGCACGCCTCCAACCATAGCTAAAGCCCGGCTCAGTGTTAACTGATCACGGAGAAAGATTCCCTGTGGAGAGAATACGCTTCCCGTCACATAAATAGGCTCGGCCTCAGTCACTTGAAGGATGTCGCCCGGTCGGATGACCGGATTCGCCTGCGGCAGTCCGGCCCTGAGCTCTGAAATTTTTACAATCTGTAGAGGAATCTTTGTGCCGTCGATAGGGGCAGCGTCTGCCTCCTCACCTGGCTGCGGACACATCACCGGTTCGGTGTGAAGTATTTGAATCGTACCCGAGGCGCGTTCCGTAAATCCCCCTGAAGAAGCTATTAACTCGTTGAGCCTCACCTTGCGCTGCATTAGAACTCGAGTCGGTTGTCTAACGGCGCCGAATACCGTCGCCGGCTGGCGGCTCTTTCGTTCGGAGATGCGAACACTTACTTGTGGGTTCTTAATATATCTGGCATACGCTAGGGCAATGTCTTTTTGCAGTGCTTTTTCAGTACGACATTTCGCAGGAATCGGTGCTTCCAAAAAAGGTAACGAACTAACGTTGCCATCGCTGTCGATCTCGACCATCGCACTGAGATCGGGCTGCCCGAACACCCTCACGTCTATCACGTCGCCCGGGCCGAGCAGATAGTTTCTGATTCCCTGGTTGTCTACCGACGGTGACTGGGAAAAAACCGGCCCCGAAGCGGAAGGAGCGCTTGGTTGCTCCTGTGCTTGCACCAAGGCCGAAACGGCCAAACTGAGCAGAATCGCGAAGAGCATGGGGCTTCGTTTCATAAGAATACCTCGGACTGCAAAAAACTTGACCTAAGCGACCATTGAAAGATGTTTCGGCACATGGGATCGATGCCTTTCCGTCTCAGAAAACAACAACCCTTTAATAATCCTTTGGCTCTGAGAATCTGGGAACTGTGCGCTGGTTTCGATCCGACTCACTTCGCACTGAGGTTCTACGGCTGGATCGCCCAACCGTGCCTGGAACTGCGAAGCCGGTGAAAAGTAAGTTGCAATGATTGCACAAAAGATGATGTATGCCAACCATGCGTAAGAGCAGGGGCGTCGGTTTATAGCCTTTCCTTATGCGCGAACTACGACACTTGGGACACCTTTGAGAAATCATCTGGGCATACGCTCCTGATCGTCCTTTCCTTTTTCGGCTGCACGTTCGGCTTTACCATTCTTTTGGGCACGAAGTCGGCCTTGCAAGACTTCGATCTCGCGTCCAATTCGCTCGTTACTGGCCGCTCTTACTTCGTCCTTCACAGCTTCGCGGCTCAGGTAAAAAAGCGCGTCCTTGTAACGATCGATTGCCCGCCGGTAGTGACCTTTAAAGGCTGAACGCTCCGCCAACTCCACCCAGTGGGCGACCTTAACAGAAGCGATAAATTCCCGAATGGCGACGCTTGATTCGAGCAATTCAGTTTCCTGTGGGTAAAACTGTAAGGCGGATTCCAGGCAATGCAACGCGCGATTTGCGGCTTCAATCCGCTCGGAAGTACGAGCACGCTGTTGCGCCTCGTAAGTCAGTGTGCGCGAGGAATCTCTGGCCCAGGTTAGCAGGTGGTGTTTTTGAAGAGTCCGCACGCGATCCTGACCGGCCCTGAGCGCATTTCTCTTGTCAGAAGATAGCGTGCTCGAACGCAAAGCTTCATCTATTAATGTCAGATAATCCTGACAAAGATGAAATACATCAAGGTGTGACTCAGGATTGGAGGCTGAGTCGGCCTCTTCTGATTGCTTCTGAATAGTGCGCCAGGCTGTGGAAAGTAATGAAGTTGAATGCGACTTCACGGTGGGACGCTTGCGTTCACCACCGGTGCGGACTGACGCTTCCGTTCCCTGGTCCAGGAGATAACGTGTCCACGCCCTTCTCATCACGACTTCGCGCGCAGACAAGGCCACCAATAGCACCACGCTCGCAGCTAGCCCGGCTATAATCCACGGGGCCTCGTCACCGCCACTGACCAGCATCCACCAGAGCGCAAAAAACAAGGCTACCGCCGCCACGAATGCGCCTAATAGATACCCGGCACTGGAAGGCATACGTGCGCGAGAAGCACGCCGGTGCACCGCTTCACCAGCGCTGTGCACCTGTGATCGCGCGGCTCTCGGGAAAAAATCATCCGCGGAGTTGTTGCCCAAGTCTGTTTCTCTCAGGAGATAATTTCAAGCGGCCATTCCCATGCAGGCACTGTCCTGGTCGACGGGGAGCCGATGGACGCGACCGACGCCCAAACCTTATAACGCCCAATAGTCGGCTTTTTGGTATTCCGCTGTCAATATATGATGACTGGCGCTACTGGTATAGTCAGCAAACACGGCAAAATCTAAACCGCGTTTCGCGACAGACGCTTGATACATCAGGAGAGGAGCGACCCCTCTCCGGCAGGCTTGCGGGCTGGGTTGGCGACAGCCCGACGCTCAACACAAAATAACGATTGCGTCATTTCCAAACCAGCACAGAAAAGAGAACCGACATGGACAAGGAGTTTTCGAAAAAGACTTTGCTCATCACAGGCGCAACCTCGGGGATTGGTAAAGCTACCGCCTTGCGATTTGCCCGGGACGGCGCCAGTATCGCGGCAATTGGAAGGAATGAAGCAGCTCTACTCGAACTAAAGAAAGAGCTGGATAGTTTTGGCATTCGATCCCTGGCCATTCGCGCCGATCTTTCGCTTGAAGCAGAGGCCGCGATGACTGTTTCAAAAACGGTGGAGCACTTTGACGGAATCGACGTCCTGGTCAACGCGGCCGGCCACATCTCGACCGGTACAATTGAAGATACATCGCTCGAGGCCTGGGATGCGATGCTCGAGATCAACCTTCGTGCACCCTTCAGACTCATGCAGAAAGCCCTGCCGGCAATAGTCTCCCGGCGTGGCAATATAGTTAATGTCTCCAGTGTTACGGGGTTGCGTGCGTTTCCCGGCGTGTTGGCCTACTGTGTCTCCAAGGCTGGTCTCGACCAATTAACTCGCTGTGCGGCCCTCGAACTGGCGGCAAAGGGTGTACGCGTGAACGCTGTCAATCCTGGCGTCGTGGTAACTGAAATCCACAAACGCGGCGGCATGTCACCGGAACAGTACAATGCGTTTCTTGAGCACTCGAAAGATACTCATCCGCTCGGACGGGTTGGCGACGCAAAGGAAGTTGCCGAACTGATCTTCTTCCTGGCATCGGATCGCGCCTCCTGGATTACCGGAGCAACGTATTCCATCGACGGCGGGCGCGCGCAAACCTGTGCTCGTTAGAAGCTTGAAATCCCGGATGATGGTCGAGGAGTTAGAGATCAGCTATTAGGCCGCGCTGTTTCAACTGCAAAGTTTGAATTTTGCACATCAAGCCTCACGTGAACCAGGATGGCGGCACTCAAAAGCTCGCTCTTGAAACATTATCTGTATATACTCTGCGCGACACACTAATCCCATTCATCTAGCTTGAATCTCAACCGACTGTTTGGAAGTCACTTAGCCATGACTAATGATCCACGAACAGCCTTCGCGGCGCCGATTGCAATAAAACCCTCCGGCAGCCAGAGTGTCATCAAGACTGTCCTCGGCATCTTGGCCGCTCTTGTTGCTCTGCTCCTCGGACTCATCGTGCTTGTATTAATCGGTGTGGCGACTGGTCCATTGGGTTTCTTGATCGGAATAGTGTCAGCCACGCTACCAGTGCCACTTTACCTGGTGCTGGTCCTCTGGATTGATCGTTATGAGGCTGAACCGGTGTGGATGCTGGCGACTGCATTTTTTTGGGGCGCACTCGTGGCCGTGTTCTTCGCTTATTTGATTAATACTGTCAGCGATGTAGCGGTGCAGTTGATGACCAACAGCGTGAGAGCGGGGCGAACTTTTGGGGCCGTCATCTCTGCGCCGATCGTGGAAGAGAGCTCCAAAGCCCTGATCCTTTTTATCTTCTTTTTTTGGAAGAAGGATGAGTTTGACGGCGTCATCGATGGCATCGTATATGCGGCCATGGTTGGTCTGGGCTTTGCGATGACGGAAAATATTCAATATTACGGCCGGGCCGTACTCGAAGGCGGGGGTGGCGGTCTCACACTCGTCTTTATCCTCCGGGGAGCATTGGCGCCGTTCTCGCATCCGCTGTTCACCAGCATGACCGGAATAGGATTGGGGTTGTCGCGTCAATCACGAAACACCGCTGTTAAATGGATCGCGCCGATTCTGGGACTGCTGGCGGCAATTTCCATGCATAGTATCTGGAATGGTTCCGGAGCTATTTTCGGCGGCGTCGCATTCATTCTCACCTACATTGTCATTATGATTCCGGCTTTCTTTATCATGCTCGTGGTGATCATTCTCGCTCTTCGTCGCGAAGGACAAATCGTGCGCGAGTATCTGGTGCCTGACTATCAGGCAGGCCTACTGACCCAGCAGCAGTATAACCAGCTCTGCACTATCAGGGGTCCAATTCAATCAGACAGCCAGCGAGCTCGCTTTCCATCGTAGTCGCGTTGCTCGCGGTCTGGTTGCGGCTGACGCGCGTGAACGTGAAGCAGCCTACCGCCAGGCGTTGCAAGATCTCTTAACGAAGATGCGCGGTAGCTAACTAGCGAGGAGCTGACAAAGTTCGCTCCTTTTCTGAACGTTGACTTATACTAAGGATTGCCAACGAGTCTAGCAAAGGTGGTCTCTTCCCACTCGATCTGATGAGAGTTCAACTCCTACCAAGCACCTTTGATAGTCAGGGCCACGCAACCTCAGAACAACGTCTGACATGTTTTCTTATTGACGAGTGCGTTGCTATTGACGCCGGCAGTATTGCCCTGGCGCTATCTGCTGAGCAACGCGAAAAGGTGCGTGACATAATTGTGACTCACCCTCACATGGATCACATTGCCAGTCTGCCGATTTTCATCGACGATCTTTTTGAAACACTAAAAAGTCCGGTGCGCATCTATGCTACTCCGGAAGTGATCGAGCTGTTGGAGCGCGACATTTTCAACTGGAATGTTTACCCCCGCTTTTCAGAACTAAAAAACGAGTATGGGCCAGTCATGGAATACGTGCCGATTCCCGCGGGCGAAGAGTTTCGTGTCGCTCATCTAACCGTGAATGCCGTCGCGGTTAATCACATCGTGCCAACAGTGGGACTGGTGGTATCGGATGGAAAAAGCATGGTTGCTTTTAGTTCTGACACCGCGGAGACTGACGAGTTTTGGAACATCATCAATCGAGCTCCGCGGATAGACGCTCTCTTAATCGAGGCTTCCTTCCCTGATTCGATGGCCAAACTGGCGGAAGTTTCACGCCATTTCACACCGGCTTCTTTACAGCGAGATCTGCGCAAGCTAAATCACAACGGTCTGGACATTCTTGCGGTACACATAAAACCCGCCTACCGGCAAATGGTTATCGATGAACTAAATGCTTTGAACATTCCAAGGCTGGGCGTGATGGAGCCGGGCAAGACTTATAACTGGTAAGCCTCAGTTCGATGCAAGCTCAATAAAAGTAGGTTGAACGAGGAAGATTTTCCATTTTTCATTTGAGATTTCTCATTTTTCATTGCAAACAAAAGACAACGTTAGGTAAGCAATTTGTATGCAATGAACAATGAGAAATGAGATATGGGAAATCTATGCTTTGCTTGAGAAAATCTTTGCTTTGCTTGATTTGGGGCCGACGTTGGATCTGCGATTAGCTAACCGGATCAAACTCTTTCTGCGCATGTTCGCCGGCCACTTCGTGTAGGGTAACTCGCCCGCTGGGAAGCAATTCTTTTACGCGCGCCGTTCGTTGTTCGCGATCGCGGCCCGGCATCAATTCCGCCCTGAAGGTCACGGTCATCCCAGGCCGCGCCCAAACGCTCGCTGACTTACTTGCCGCCCGTTGCTGCCTGGCTCCCATTCCCTTCTTCTTTTTCAAAAACGTACCAGCGGCGCCAAACGCTCCGGCAGCTAAAGCCAGGCCGCCCAACACGCGCTTGGTACTCTTTTTCATTTTTTGGTTAGTGAGCAGAGGAAACCGATTCGCAAAGCGGATCGAGCCTGGCGGTAATCGTGGGTAGTCCGCTCAGCGACTTCTCCGCATTCATTGGCGTAAAGTGGGCCCACTCGGGCGGAACATTGGCTTCAGCAAAGATTGCCTCCACCGGACATTCAGGAACACAAGCATCGCAGTCGATGCAGGTTTCTGGATTAATATGCAACATGTCGTCATCGAGATGAAAAGCCTCAACCGGACAGACGAGTGCACAGTCAGTATAGCGGCAGTTCACACATGGTTCAGCAACGACGTAGGTCATTCAGATGCGTTCTCCTTGGGATGGTAGGACAGCATTCCTGCCTGTCCTACGGTTCTTGCTACAGCGACACTATATTAAGCATGGATCGAAGACTTTTGAAAGATAGGAACGACGGGCAGCGATCGAAGCAACCCGGAGAACTGGCCCCAAGGTCGTTAGCGTGAAGGATTTTGTGTAAACGATCGTTGTTCTTTTTGGGTCGCTGCTTTTTCATCTTAATTTGTTAGCAGCAGTCGGGGCTGTGGGAACGGTGGGAAAACGCAGTTTGTTTTTCCACGGTTTCCATAGCCCGGTTTTGTTCTCGCGTTTTCATGTCGCGCGCCACACTAATTCTTAATACGTTAGCCCGCCGGCGTGCCGCCGAAACAGACGATATAGCCGTCGGGGTCTTCAATGTAGAAATCCTTCGTGCCCCAAGCCGTCACCGCAAGCGGCTTGAGGATCTTCGCGCCGTTGGCAACACACTGTTCGTAGAATGCCTCGATGCCGTCGACGCCCGCCGAGGCATCGAGATGCTCGTTTTCCCGACGATGCTGGCGCTCGGCCGGATTCCTGGGTGCTTCTTTCAGATGCAATTCCAATCCATCCAGATAGCCGATAGCGTAGAATCCGCCCCACGGCTCGCCGAAACTGAAACCCAGCCTCTGGTAGTACCCGATCGAGCGCTCAAGGTCGTCGACAAGAAACTGTGGAGCAAAGGATGTGACGCGCGGCTTCATCGCAGTCGCAGTCATCGGTGCCTCCTTCATCACTAACTTGCCGCTTTAGCCGCGGCGGCTCATCATCGCGACTGGCCGCCGATGTTGGGCGGCTGTTTACTTGAGTCCCAGGGGCTTGCCTGCACTAAGGAGGCGAATCGCCTCCTGCAGACGCCTGGCCTTTGTCTCCTCGCGCTTGGCGGATTCGATCCAGCCGACATACCGTCGCCGATGTGAGGGCGCAAGCCCCTCGAAGTATCGCCATGCAGCAGGCTTTTTCCTTAACGCTGTCTGAATGTACCGTGGAACCCTTGCGGGCATTTGGAACCGTGGCGGTCGCGGACTATAGCTGCGGTCCGTCGGAGCGCGATTGATTCCACCTGGCTTCAACCTGCCGGCAGCTTTCAGTGCCGCGTAGCGCTTCCGGTTAATCGTCGACCATCGGCTATCCGCTCTCCGCGGCGTAAATTTGAGTGCGTAGCGAGATTCGTCCAGGCGTTTGACCAGGCTATCGACCCAACCGAAGCACAACGCCTCATCGAGTGCGTCCAAGTACGCTATCGATTCCACACCCGTGTGTCGCTTATAGAAGATGAGCCACACCTCGGACTCGGAGTCGTGGTGCTCGTCGAGCCATTTGCGCCACTGGTCGGCACTCTGAGCGACAAAAGTCTTCATGGTTTGTGATCTCTGCTGTCCGCCCAACGCCTGCCGTTCACCTGCGGCACGGCCCCGTCGCGCCGCCGCCAGGTCAGGGAGACGATCTTCCCGGTGCCATCGCGTTGAAACTCAATTCGCGACTCGATCGGAGTCGGGACTGCGGCGCCAGGACCGGCCAGGAATTGGTCGCGATCCGTCGGATACAGCGTCCGAACGTCGCCGGATTCATCAAACTCTACGAGCTCATTCTTGCCGGTGAACTCGCTCCAGAGTTGGAGATACAGGAAGGCATCGGGTCCCGATTGATAGGCGCCGGCGTATTCGCCGAGCCTTTTCTCGTCCACCGAGACTACACGAGGGGTCTGGGCCGAGAGAGCAAGCGACATTGCGAGAAGAAGCGGGATGGTCGGACAAAATGGGGCGATTGCGCAAATCCTATAAGTCATAGAAACGCATATCCTCCGCGGTTAATTGCTTCGTAATGTAAACTATTTGTCCAACATGCATCGAGAAGTGTTCGGTCACGTGAAAGATCGCGGCGAGGGCAGTCGATTGAGTCCCTTGTATTGGAAAGCTATCCAGCAGTCGCGCCGGAGCAAACTCCGCCAGCACGTGGTCCACCTTGGCAATGGTCGTTCGGAGCAACGCCAGCAACTCATCACGCGCAATAATCC